>JAEEGL010768814.1_pt1 | contig 10623 bp, 7 predicted proteins | sample 9134231 | NCBI WGS metagenome assembly JAEEGL01 (sample SAMN16246548, study PRJNA631951) | gut metagenome | biome: gut microbiome; feature: rumen; material: fiber-attached | host: Bos | place: Iran: Karaj | collected 2018-10 | reverse complement strand
CCCCTGCTGCAGTAAATAACTACTACATCAGGGGGATGCTGTCTGCACATATCGGGACAGTTCACAACTTTATTCCATCATTTCGTATTATCTTCGCCAAGACAAGGCCACGAAATCTTTGGTATACTGATCTCTCCTTTGAAATCTTTCGTGGCGGTAAAAGTTATGCTCCCATCCGGATCGATACGGATCGTTCCAACGATTTCTGTCCCGCTGTTTACATCAGCTTCCATGGTCTCATTAGGCGTAAAATATGGACTGATACTCCCAATTTTCACGGACGAACCACAAGGGATCTTCTTTGTGATCACATATTTTCCCTTTGTGATATATACAGTCTCATTGCTTTTCCATATCTTACAAACTGTTTTTTCAGTGACACTTGTTTCAGGCGTCATGCTTCCGCAATACTGGCTGACTCCCATCGACCCATCACATGAATATGCATAGAGATAGGACGCTAACAAGGAATGGCCGGCACTTGAGGGGTGCAAAGCATCTTTAGCCCAATAGACCGCATTTGCTTTGGCCAGAAGCACTCCAATATCAGGAATTTGAATGACGCGATCATTATTCAGGTTTTCATCCAAAAAAGCATTACAGTCGTCGATCATATCATGATAGGATTGCAGACCTCCACTTTCTATGATCGTTCCTTGCGCAAGCACGACTGTAGCATTGGGGAAATTATCCAGTGCTATCGCACATGCGTCATAAACAGCATTCCTATATGACTCAAAGTTCGCTTCTGTTCCATAATGGCGGAAATCATTGACACCACCAACAATAAAAACGAACCGTGTCCATTCTTTCTCCGCATCTGTCATCGTCTCGATCGCTTTATCCAGCTGGAAAGAAAATGGTTTGTGTTGGATGATGAAGCCAGCACCTTTGACACCAAAGTTGATCTCATTCAGTCCCATCATATTAGAGAGACGCGTAGAAAATCGACTGACCCGTGTGTCCGCGCCACATCCATACGTCCAACTGTCTCCAATAAAAACAGCGTTACCATCCCATGCAAAATCAATGGGCAGCGCAGGCCGGTTTTCTGAATTATAGATCAGCCCGATGCCCGGTTTTTCATATGCACTTTCTTTGGTTTTACCATCAGCAGAAATACATTGGACGGTATAGAAATACGTCCCGTTCTTCTTCAGGTTTTTTGTATCCTTGTAAACCGTTTTTGTTGTCTCACCGATCGCCTTCCAACTACCATTGTTCTCTTTCCGCAGAAGACGATACTTATGGGCTCCACTTACTCCATTCCATCGCACTGTGACCGTACCGCCATTTTGTGTTGCAGAAACCATTTGAGGCTTCATCAACAGTTTTTTAACAGCTACGCCAGTACTATTATAGCTGCTTTGTTTGACTTTTCCATCAGAAGAGATACACCGGACCGTATAATAGTACTTCTTTCCCGGGGTCAGGGACGAATTATCTGTGAAACTGTCGTTTTTTGTATTCCCGATCTTCTTCCAGCTTGCTTTTGCAGATGACCGTCTGTATACACGATACTTTTCAGCGCCGGTAACCGCTTCCCAACGGATCGTGATCCCACCAGTGCCATTGTTTTTCGCAGATTTCAAAGATGGTGCTGCCAGCATTCGTTTTGCCGATTTTCCTTTGGGATTATAGCTGCTCGCGTACTTCCCATCTTCATTAAGACATCTCACAGTATAGTAATATTCGATCCCGGCACGAATCGGGTCTTTATCCTTATAAGACGTCTTTTCCGTAATGCCGATATTTTTCCATTTGGAGTTTTTTCCTGATCTGCGGAATATCTTATACTGTTTGGATCCAGAAACAGCTTTCCATTTGACCGTGATTCCTGTTTCGGAGTTTTTTGCAGAAATCAACGTCGGCGCAGAAAGCCACCTTCTGATACTCTCTCCTTTATCTCCATATCCAAGATACTGTTCCCCATCGACCGACTTGTATGCTCTGATCCTGTACGCGTATGTCGTTCCGGCTTTTGTGGATGCATCCGTATATTTCGTAGTTTTCCGATTTTTGATCGTCTTGATCCTGACCCAGGAATCAGTACCTTCCTCCTTTCTATAGAGTTTGTATCCATCTACATTTGCATAAGCATTCCAGCTTATTTTGATGTCCGTTGATTCTTTTTTGAGTTTGAGTTTTACATAGGGAAGCCACACCATCGATAAACCTTCGCTGTCATATCCGCTCGAAAAACTTCCATCTTGACCAATGCAGCGTACCGTATAGCGATACTTCTTGCCCTCCACAAGATCGGATCGATCCGTATAGGAAGTAGCGGTCTGGACATCCGCCAGTTTCTTCCATTTAGTGCCGTCGGCACTCTTTCGAAAGACACGATATCGATCTGCACCTGGCACTTCATTCCAAGAAAGAGTGATACCTGATCTGGCGTTGGAAATCTTAATCAGGGCAGGTGTTTCCACTACATTTGTTTTTGTTGATACAGTAAGTTCTTCATCATACGCAACGGTATCAGCACTTTCATTGTCAGGTAAAGTGACAGGTCCCACAGGAGAAAGCTCGACTTCCGCGACCGTCATCTTATCAGTGACCGTGACCGAAACCACAGATTCCTTCTGCTGATAATACTCGTTCGTACAGATCTGTTTTACATATAGTGTTCTATTGAATATATATTCTATTTGTCCGGTACAGGTATCTGTCTCATCGAATAAAAGCCGTTCTTCCTCCTGTGTACATGCTTCATCCGAATAGATACCGAAGACAAGGCCGTTGCAAGGCTGCATTTGTGAAGAAAGGATCTGGACCGTGATCACGCCGGTCTGAAGCTCTGCTGCTTCGTTTCCGGACACGATATCTTCATTGGCATCTTGTACCGACTGCTCCGGTGATTCCTCACCTAACGGCTGCTCCGATGATTCCTCATCTACCGGCTGCTCTTCCTGTATCGGTGCGTCTTCTGACAGATCGACACTTTCATTTTCACCTGCATGCTCTAATGTCTCTGCGAAAGTTGGGGTTGTAACAGTAAACAAAACATATATAAATGTTAACAGTATGAGCACTGTTCTTTTGATATAACTACTCATTAATAAGCTCTTTCCCTGATCAAAATATAAAGAATTTATAATTCTATAGTATTATATCATATCCAGCACGAGGTTGCTATATTCGATGTATAGTTTATTGCAATGAGTGCTATTTTCTTCCGGTTGGATCTTTTATATGCTCTTCTCAAAGCAAATAGGCATGTATGGGACCTGTCGTCCCGACAGATCTCCTACATGCCCTTTCTTTTGTGGATCATATTTGGTTTTACATTTCATAGCTGACAAAAGCGAAGCGTTTGCTGTCCGGTGCCCAGGAGTTGACGTTGAGGGAACCCTGACCGCCGAAGAAACTTAAAATGCGGTGCTGGTCGGAACCATCGGCGTTCATCAGCCACAGTTCGACCTGCATGTTCGGCAGGTGCTCGTTGGGGGACAGATGCCCCTCATGATAGGCGATATACACGACCTTTTGGTTGTCGGGAGAAATGTGCGGGAACCAGTTGTTGCGGTCGTTGCACGTCATCTGTGTCTGCTCGGAACCGTCCCGCTTCATGCGCCAGGCCTGCATCAGCCCGGAATTCGTGGAATGGTACCAAATGTATGCCCCATCCGGAGAATACTCGCAGCCATCATTGAAGCCGCCGTTGGTCAGACGCACTTCTTCACCGCTGCCATCCGCCGGGATTGCGTAGACGTCCACTTCCATCTTCCCATCGATCATGCGGAAGCCGCAGTACAGCAGATCCTTGCCGTCCGGGGACCAACCATGCAGGAAGCTCGGAGAATTCGGCGTGATCATCTTTGCCTCGCCGGTGGCAAAGGGAATGGTGTAGACATAGGACGCGAAGCCTTTGACTCCTGTCGGCGTATTGCTCACCGCCACCGCCGTCTCATCCGGAGCAAGCACGTGGTCGTTGTTGCACTGTATGCACTCGCCGGTATCGATCTCCCGCTCCGAACCATCATCCAGCTTATATGCATACAGACGGCCGTTGGAATTGTAGACCAGTTCGTTGGTGGTCCGCATCCAGTTCGGTGCCTCGATGACCTGATTTGGATAGGCCTTCAGCACCTGGATCTCACCGGTCTCGATGTTCATGATGTTCAGATAGCTGGTGCCAGTCCGGCTCTGGCCGATCATATTCAGGTTCATGAACACCTGTCCCATGGCTTCGAACAGATCGCCCGGGAAGCTGTCCATATCGGCGATGTGCGGGAATCCGTTGGCCCGTGCGAATCGGAAGGCGTTCTGCACATCGACCACGCCTTTGCCGATGACGGTCTGCTGTCCTTCGGCATCAAAGTCCTTATAGTGCACAGCTGCGATGCGCGTCTTATTGCGCTTGAGCAGTTCCATGACATTTTCGCCGCCCATGTAGACCCAGCCGACGTCCACCTGCGCGAAAACGCGGTCCTGGCAGAGGTCCAGCAGATACTCATAAGCTGTCTTGCCGTTTACTTTTTCCGCGATATCCGCCTGCTCGTTGTGCAGCAGCAGCTTCGCGCCGACTTCCGCCAACGCATCCGCCACCGTCAGGTATTCCATGGAAGCTTTCTGCAGCGAAAGCGGACTCATATCCTGCGGGGTCTTGACCACGAAATACTTGATCCCATAGGTCTTCGCCAAGCGAAGCATTTCATCGATGCAAGCGTTCAGAGGATTTCCAAAGAAATGTACGGATTCCACGTTCAGACCCATGTCCCGGATCTTCGGCATATACGCCTCGAAATCCTCCACAGGCCAGATGGCCTTGTCCATGCCAGGGATGCGGAAAGTCGCGACACAGGGCTCGACAGCGTCATAGCCCATACTTTTCAGTTTCGCCAGTGTTTCCTCGACGGACAGCGGGCTGTTGAAACAGACCCCGAATAACTGTGCAGATAAAATCATAATGGATCCTTTCTGAAACCTGAGAGATCGCAGAGATCGATCTCCTTATCCTTCAAGAGATGCTAAATATTCGAGCAGCATCGGAGACGGTTCTACCTCGACCCAGCGGCCTTCCTTGGCGCTCTTGAGGCAAGCTTCCACGATGCGTACTACATAATCGGCCTCCGTGAAAGTAGCATAGTTGACGTTCTCACCGTCACGAATGGTGCGATAGAATTCGCCGATCGTGTTTTTCAGCGCGTCCGCCCAGCCCACGGAATGGCCGGAGTTGAGCTGCGCGTAACGGACCGCATCGCCGGAGACCATGTCCGGACCGGCAAACCGCACGATGTTGCCGATCACACGGTGGTTGATGTCCAGCTTATCCGCATGCTCCTCGCGCCAGGTCATGGAATAGTTGGCACAATCGATGTCCACCTGCAGATCGTTCTTATGGCCACCGGCCACCTGGCTCAGCGTGACCTGTCCGTTGACACCGTTGTCGAACTCGACCATGACGAAGGCGGAGTCTTCAGAGGCGATATCCACCAGCTCATATTCTCCCTCTTTGGTGCTCTCAAAGGTCCGCACCTGTGTGGTGGGTTTCTTGCGCCGCGGGATCACGGTCTGCATATCGCAGAACACTCTGGTGATCCAATGTCCGGTGATGTACTGCACCGTATCGAACCAGTGGGAACCGATGTCGGCGATGGTGCGGGAGACGCCGCCCAGCTCCGGGACGACACGCCAGTTGTAATCCGTGTCGTACATCATCCAGTCCTGCAGATAATGGCCGCGTACTGCGAAGATCTCACCGGCATTGCCCAGCAGATCGTTCACTTCACCAAACAGGCGCTCGTGCATCTCACGGACCATGGCGTTCTGACGGTAATTGAAGTTGACGCCGGCCTTTGTGCCTCTTGCGATGACCATCTGCGCCAGCTCCGTCGTCTCCTGGCTGTTCATACCGAGCGGTTTCTCGCAATATGCATAGGCGCCGCTCTCGATGACGTCCTTGGCGATCTGGAAATGGGTATTGTTGGGCGTGCAGATATGGACCACGTCCGGCTTCTCCTTCTCCAGCATCTCTTTGTAGTCGGTATACCAGGTCGGGATGCAGAGCTCCTCGGTCAGCTTACGGGCCGCTTCCGGATTACGCTCCGACAGCGCCACAACTTCCGTTCCCGGGATCCTTCGGATCGCTTCGATGTGCTGCTTACCGATGAATCCTCCACCGATGACCGCAATACGCAATGTTTTCATCATTTCACATGTTTCCCCCTATGGTTTTATCGTGATGCCTCATGTCCGTGTAATTGCCACGCGTCGTCTTCATACTGCATCAGCTCGATGCTGTTGCCGTCCGGATCCTCGATCCAGAACTGCCACGCATGTTCGACGCCAAGATTCGGTTCATTGATGATCTTGACTTCCGGCTTTGCTTTGAGTTCTTCATAAGCCGCGTGGATGTCCTCCACCTCCAGGGCCAGATGCAGGTAGCCGATGTGATCGAACTGGGAAAGCGCCCAGTTGAAACGCTCTGTCGCACCTTGTGGATAGAACAGTTCGATGTACTGATGCGGGGCGACTTCCAGATAAGTGATCCAGATCTGTCCGAAGAAGGGTTTCATCGATTCATAAAATGGATCTCCCTCTTTGACGCCCATGTGGTCCATCCATTCCTCATAGGAGATGGTGAATTTCTTCTTGAGCCCCAGAGCGCCGCAATAAAATGCCAGCGCCTTGTCCCTGTCTGAAACACGGAAGCTCGGATGACCGATATTCGTGATCTTCATGGTATATGCTCCTTATCTAAACGCTTACTTGAGCCACCAGGCTTCATGCAGCACGCTGGGATCGATGCTCTTCACGTCCTTGGATCCCGTGCGCACCATCAGGGCCTTCAGTTCCTTCGTCATCGTTTCGATGGTCTGGGCGACGCCCTGGGCTCCCTCGGTATTGTAAGGTGCCATGAAGGGCTTGCCGATGCTGACCAGATCCGCGCCAAGCGCCAGGACCTTGAACGCATCGAATCCATCTTCGATGCCGCCGTCCGCGATGAGGATCAGATCGTCCCCGACCGCCGCTCTGATGTCTTTGAGCAGAGCATATGGCGGGATCGCCCACTTCATCAGGCTGTTATGATGGCTCAGAATGATACCAGCCGCACCGATCTCCTTCGCCGTCAGCGCGTCCTGTACACTCAGCGCGCCTTTGAAGAAGAAGGGCAGCTTGGTCGAAGCTACATACTCTTTCAATTCGTCCAACGTCGGCAGCTTCATGGCGAATGATACGACCACGGAATCCTCATCGTCGTCGGAATTGACAGAATGCTCCACGTCCATGCCGACGCCAAAGGCGCCATTCGCCTCCGCGAAACGGATGCGGCTCAGGATCGCTTCCTTGTCCGCATAGGGCTTGATGATCTCGATCACAGAAGCGCCGGTCGCGAGCACCTCGGCCATCTCCGGCTCTTCGCACATGCCAACGGATGCCAGGGCGCCGGCCAGCTTCGCACCTTCCACATACCCTGCCAGCCCCGGCTTCAGATGACTGAGGGCTGCCGTCATGATGGGAGTTTCAAATTCCTTGCCCAAAACAGTGACCTTGCTGCTGGGATGTACTGCGCCAAGGATCCTGCCTTCCACGACCAGGCTGTCCAGGTATTTACGCGCAATCTGGATCGAATTTGCATTCTTGTTGTTGCTCATGATGATACCCTTCCTAATGTTTGTTGATCTAATTATACTTCATACATTGCTTTGTGGATATTTGATTTGTTCGAAATATATCAAATTTGTTATATTTCTGCATTGACAAAGCACATTTTCTCAGTTTATGATAATGAAAAACGAAGCAGAAGAAGGTCGGTCTCATGCCAGGTTCCATTACTGAACGCCAGCTGCGCTATCAGGAATATGTCCAGCGCGAAGCCGGTATCCGCCATCAAAGCACAGAGGAGGATCTGCGCACCTTTGAGTTTCTCAAAGCCGGTGATCTGCGCTCCGTCGATGCTTTGAAGGAAATGATCAAAGCCGGTCTCGGAGGCACGACATCCAAGGATCCACTGCGCAACGCAAAATACATTTTCGTCGCCACCGCTACCCTTGCGGGACGTGCCGCCATGTCCGTCGGGATGGATACCGAGCGGTCCAACACCGCCAGCGACCTGTTCATCCAGGCGGTGGATGAGATGACAAGCATTGAGCAGATCAATGAAATGGCCATTGAAATGATCCGCTTCTATACCCTGGAGGTCGCGGCTCTGGATAAGGCCAACGTGTATTCCCGCAACGTGGTCCGCGCGTTCGACTATATCTACAACCATCTGCATGAACCGATCACGACACAGGACGTGGCGGATCACGTGGGTGTCAGCCGCACCTACTTTTCCACACTGTTCAAAAAAGAGACCGGTATCGGCATCGCGGCTTATATCAAGAAAAAACGTATGGAAGCCGCCTGCAACATGCTGCTCTACTCGGACATTCCTTACGCGGAGATCGCGCAGATCCTGGCCTTCAGTTCCCAAAGCCATTTTTCCCAGGTATTCAAAGAGTACACCGGTATGACCCCGCATGAGTACAGAAAGAGCGCCCCATCTGATTGAGGCGCTTTTTTTTATTTCTCCAAAAGCTGATTGATGCAATACAGGGCACCATACAGGTTCGCGTCCAGGCAAAGCTCGCCCTTGACGAAATCGATCATAAAATCACTCATATCCATGCCGACGCCGGACATCTGACTCAAGTCGAAACCTTTGAAAGACATGCATCCCATCAGCACCTTCTGCATCGCCTCATGCAGTTTCTGGATCAGGATCGGCTGCTCCGCCAGGCCTCCAGTGACGATGACCATGTCCGGATCCAGCATCATCGCGTTGTTGAAGATCGTGAAGGCCACCGCCTTGCAGAAGTTCTCCAGAAGCGCCAGGATCACCGGGTCGCCCTGCTCCGCCAGTTCGAAGAAATAGGGGCCGGTCATCTGCTCCATGGTCATATGCTTCGCACCGGCCGCCTGCATCAGCAGGAACATGAAACCGGTCTCGATACCAGAGATCGCATAGCCGCTTTCCGTCATGTCGGACTGGATCAGCTGACCGAAGACCATGGATCCATTGCGCTTTACGCCGCGCCAGGGCTTGCCGTCCACCACCATGCCGGCGCCCATGCCGCTGCCCAGCACGATAGTGATGGAGGTGTTCGTACCGCGGCCGGCACCAAACTGCCACTCACCGATAGCCGCGGCCTCGCCATCATTCTCTACCGCCACGGGCAGATGCAGCCGGGCTTCCAGTTCTTTCTTGATATCCACCCCAGTCAGGTAATCCGCAGTGTAAGCGCGGTATGTATTGCCATCGGGCATCATGCGCCCGTTCGTGGAGATACCGACGCCGTCCGCCTGGTCCAGGCAGTCCGCCGCCAGGTCTTCAAAAGTCTTTAGATAATCGTCCAGGCCGGTCCACGGCGTAGGGACTTTCTTGCGTTTCAGGATCTCACCTTCCGGTGTCATCAGCGCGAATTTGATGTTGCTGGCTCCGACGTCAAAAATGATTCTGTTCATAATACTTCTCCATTCGTCTCGATGACTTTCTTGAACCAGTCGAAACTCTTCTTCTTGCTGCGCTTCAGGTCCTTAAGGTCCTCATCCGTACGGTTGACATAGATGAAACCATAGCGTTTGGCCATCTCGCCCTGGGAACTGAGGATATCGATCGGACCCCAGGTCAGGAAGGAGCGGATGTCCGCACCGTCTTCATCCACAGCCTTCTTCAGTTCCCGGATATGATCGCGGAAATAGGCGATGCGGTATTCATCATCCACATAACCGTTCTCATCCGCCTCCTCATGGACGCCGATCCCGCACTCGATGACATAGACCGGGAGACGCGTCTGGCGATAGACTTCTGTTGCCGCGATGCGCAGACCCACCGGATCGATGGTCCAGCCCCACTCGCTCTCCTTAAGGTACGGGTTCTTCAGCGATTTGCCTCCAGCCATCGCCGCCAGCATAGCCGCCGGGCTGTAATCACCCGTCCCTTCGACCACGGCAGAAACATAATAGCTCATGGCGATGAAATCCATGGGATCCCTGCGGATCAGTTCCAGGTCGCCCTCTTCGATCTCCGGCCAGGTATCATTGCGGTCCCAATCCGCCAGCAGATCCTGAGGATACTCACCCGTCGCAAAGGTATCCAGGACCCGACCTTCATAGGTACGCTGCGCCGTACGGGCCATCTGGACGTCTTCCGGCTTGCAGGTGTAAGGATAAAATGCCGTGTAGTTGACCATGCCGCCGCACTGTGCGTCCGGTGCGTATGTGTGCACCGCCCGTGCGGTCCCGGCGCTGGCCAGCATCATGTGATGCATGACACGGTTCTGATCCCGCGCGATCTCTGCCGGAGACTGCGGTGCCGTTCCGCCGCCGATCGCCCGATGGAAAGCGGAGACCAGGATCGCGGCGTTCTGCTCGTTGCTGGGCACGAAATACTTCACCCGTCCGGCGAAATGTTTGACGATGAGCTCCGCATATTGGATGAACGCTTCCGCCATCCCGCGGTTCTCCCAGCCGCCGTACTTTTTCAAAAGCGCCAGCGGGACGTCAAAATGATACAGGCAGATCATCGGCTCGATGCCTTTCTCCAGCATGTAGTCGACGACCCTGTCGTAAAAGCCCAGGCCCTTTTCATTGACCGCGCCTTCTCCTTCCGGGAGCACACGGCTCCAGCTGATG
>JAEEGL010652210.1_pt1 | contig 10623 bp, 10 predicted proteins | sample 9134231 | NCBI WGS metagenome assembly JAEEGL01 (sample SAMN16246548, study PRJNA631951) | gut metagenome | biome: gut microbiome; feature: rumen; material: fiber-attached | host: Bos | place: Iran: Karaj | collected 2018-10 | reverse complement strand
CTACGCCAAAAAATAAATCTAAAGAACAGTCTGATTTTGAAGCAACACCAAAAATGCCACCCATAAAATGCCTCCGTATCTCCGAAAGCAATAGTATAGCGAAAAAGCAAAAAATGTGCTAGAATATTCTATTATGAAAGGAATTATTTTAGCCGGTGGATCCGGTACTCGTCTTTATCCAATTACTAAGGCTGTGTCCAAGCAGATTCTGCCGCTTTATGACAAGCCTATGATTTATTATCCGCTTAGCGTTCTTATGCTGGCAGGAATCCGCGAAGTTTTGATTATTTCTACCCCGCGCGACCTTCCTGTTTTTGAAGAGCTTTTTGGTGACGGGGCCTGGCTTGGCATGAAGTTCAGCTACAAGGTTCAGGATAAGCCTAGAGGCCTTGCAGATGCCTTTATTGTTGGACGCGACTTTATTGGTAACGACGATGTTGCTCTTGTTCTTGGAGACAATATTTTCTACGGACAGAGCTTTACCCAGACTCTGCGCCGTGCTCATGATACTGTTAAAAACGAAAAGAAGAGTGTAATCTTTGGCTACTATGTAAAAGATCCTACAGCCTACGGTGTTGTGCAGTTTGATGATACCGGTAACGCTCTTGGAATAGAAGAAAAACCTGCAAATCCAAAATCAAACTTTGCAGTTCCGGGCCTTTACTTTTACACAAATGATGTTGTAGATATTGCAGCTAACGTAAAGCCAAGTGCCCGTGGCGAAATTGAAATTACATCTGTAAACAACGAATATCTTGACCGCAAGCAGCTCAAGGTAGAAAAGCTTGGTCGCGGTATGGCCTGGCTCGACACCGGTACCTACGACGGCCTGCTCGAAGCAAGCAACTTTATTGCCACAATCCAGAAGCGACAGGGACTTTATGTTTCCTGCATAGAAGAAATTGCATTCAAAAACGGCTGGCTCACAAAAGACCAGTTGCTCGAGCTTGCAAAAGGTTATAAGACTGATTACGGCCGATATCTGGAGTTTATTGCAAATAATTAGAAAAGGGCCCTTCGACAGGCTCAGGGACCCCATAGTTTGTGGTCCCTGAGCTTGTCGAAGGGGTAGAAGGAAAAATATGTCTTTTGAATTCAAACAATGTACACTATCTGACGGCACACAAATCCAGGGCTTGTTCGAAATACAGCCTAAGGTCTTTGGCGATGCCCGCGGTTACTTTTTTGAAGTATACAGTGAGCGCGATTTTTTTGAAGCCGGTCTTACAATGAAATTTGTTCAGGATAATCAGAGCGCATCTACAAAAGGTGTACTGCGCGGTCTTCACTTTCAGACACAGCACCCTCAGGGTAAGCTTGTGCGTGCAGTAAGCGGCCGCGTTTATGATGTTGCAGTTGATATCCGCTCGGGCTCTCCAACCTTTGGAAAATACTACGGTGTAATCTTAGACAGCGAAAAACAGAACCAGTTTTATATTCCTCAGGGCTTTGCCCACGGCTTTTATGTTCTGAGCGACACTGCAGTTTTTGCCTACAAATGCACAGACTTTTACGACCCGAAAGGTGAGGGCGGTCTTATGTGGAACGACCCTGTTATCAATATAGACTGGAATGCAGTTGCCCCAGGACTTACCCCGCTTCTGAGTGAGAAGGATGGAAAACATCCTGCCTTTGATTTGAACGGAAAATATTTTGATATAAATGGAGTTTGGAAAAATGCGTAAACTTAAGAATATTTTAATCACCGGTGGTGCCGGCTTTATCGGTTCCAACTTTATTCATTATCTTTTTGGAATGTCTTCTGCCCAGGGCAACCTTTTTGGCGATGCCAACTTTGACGGCACAGTCGTAAACGTAGATTGCCTTACCTATGCCGGAAACCTCGAAAGCCTTGCAGACGTGGAAGAGAAGTTTGGCGGAAAACGCTATTTCTTTGAAAAAGTCGACATCTGCGACCGCCCTCAGATTGAGCGCATCTTTAAGCAGTACGATATTGATACTGTAATTCACTTTGCGGCAGAAAGCCACGTAGACCGTTCTATTCTTGGCCCTGAAGCATTTATGAAAACCAATGTAATGGGAACCTTCACACTTCTTGACGTTGCACGCAATTACTGGAAAAAGGAAGACGGTACAATCCGCGATGACGTTCTTTTCCATCATATTTCAACTGACGAAGTTTACGGCTCTCTTGGCCCGACAGGTTACTTCCGCGAAGACACACCTTATGATCCGCGCAGTCCATATTCTTCATCAAAGGCAAGCAGCGACCACGTAGTAATGGCATATTTCCACACCTACGGACTTCCAATCACACTGAGTAACTGTACAAACAACTACGGTCCATACCAGTTCCCGGAAAAGCTTCTGCCGCTTATGATTTCCAACATCCGCGATGGAAAGAACCTTCCTGTTTACGGCAAGGGCGACAATATCCGCGACTGGATCTATGTAGAAGATCACAACCGCGCAGTATGGCTCATTGTAAACAAGGGCGTAACCGGCGAAAAATACAACATCGGCGGCGAAAACGAATGGCAGAACATCAAGTTGCTCCACAAAGTAATTGAACTTACTGCCCAAGCCACAGGCAAAAACGTAGACGACGTAGAAAAAACAATCACCTACGTAAAAGACCGCCCCGGCCACGACAAGCGCTATGCCATCGACTGTACCAAAATAAAGACTCAGCTTGGCTGGGAACGCAAAATGACCTTCGAAGAAGGTCTGGCAGAGACTGTTCGATGGTATATTAGTCATCCTGACTGGGTAAACAATATTTTAAACGGCTCCTATAAAGATTGGATCAGTAAGAATTATACTGAACAGGGAAGATAAAAAAATATCTGGATCCAAAAGAAAAAATAGCGGAGGGAGGGAAACGGGTTTCAAAAACACTCTGAAGTGCGGCCGCAAGGCGGCCAGGTATATAATTACAAGGCACTTCAGCGTGTAGCGGGCGAGCCCGCGGTTTTGCAAACCCGTTTACCGACCGTGAGCTATTTTTTTACATGGTTCCATCTTTATTTTAAAATCTGCCTTTTCTTTGTACTATAGAATTCAAAACCAAAATATGTTAAAATGATTCATTATGGATACAAATATTGAACAGAATGTAGAAAAACAGGAAGACGAAATCAGCCTTCTTGATCTCTTTGCGGTTTTAATCCGCTATCGTAAAATGATTGTCTGGGGAACATTAATTGTTTCTTTCTTAGCCGGATTATATCTTTTTGTTTTACCTCTTGCTTCTAAAAAGGCAAATGATCGAAATGCTCAGGTGTCATATACAGTAAGGGTAAATGTAATTCCTCTTTCAATTGCAAAGCAGCTGCCAAATGGAGATAAGGTTACTCCTTTATATCTTGCAACCTATAATTCGCAGCGTCTTCCGTTCCTTGTAGACGAAATAAAAAAGCATAATATTTTTTCTGATAAAGAAATGACCGCTTACGAATTCAACAGCTTTGTACAGGGATTATTAAAAGAAAAAAAGATTCAGATTAATGAATCAAAGCTTGGAAACGAATACGATATCATAGTTTCTGTACCAATCAATTCTATTAATGATGCAACTCAGCTTATAAAGAGCATGGTTGCAGACACTGATACAGAGCTTCAGAATTATTACAATCCTCTTATTCAGAGTCTTCTTGTAAATACAGAAACCTCTTTGGAAAAAGCAAAATTAATGTCTTCTTCCAGTACCTTGAGTATTCAGGAAGTTCAGAACCTTAACGTTGATCTTAATGAATATGTTACAAACTTCAATGGATTCTTATATCTTTTGGACGAGCCTTTTGTTATTCCGGAAGGAAGAGGTCGTGCCAAGAAGTTCATAATCATATTCTGTGCAGCCCTTTTTATCTTTATATTTATAGCATTCTGTAAAAATGCAATTGTAAATATTAAGAAGGATCCTGAATCAAACAAGCTTATTACCGATGCATGGAATGCGGGAAAATAAGCCCCGTTTATCAGAATGATTCTGAAGCTTGCCTATAAAAATGTTATTTCTCGCAGAAGCTCCTTCATTATCATTCTTTTTGTATCTTTTGCTGTCTGCCTGTTTTGTGTTGCAAATGCTGTTTTTGACAGCACGGAGCAGGGCGTTCAGGAAAACTATATTTCGAGCTTTACCGGTGACCTGATGATTCGCCCAAAGAGTTCAAGTCAATTGAGTCTTTTTGGAGATGAAACTCCTGTTACCGGCGAGCTTACAAGAATCACAACACTTATTCCTTTTGAAGACATTTATTCTTTTGTAAATTCACAAAATCAGGTTAAGAACACCTTTGCCCAGGTCTCTGGAATGGCAGCCATGGAGTACGGTTCCAACCGCCTTGCCGTGTGTGTTTTTGGTGTAAACGGTGATGAATACCTTAGAGCACTGAATTCAATCAAACTGGTAGCTGGCGCCCCATACACAGCCGGAGAACGAGGCGTAATGCTTTGTACAAACACAGCCGCAAAGCTTGGTGTTACAATCGGTGATATTGTTCAGTTTGTAGTTGCCGATGGGCCTTATGTAAGAATCCGTGCAGCACCGCTTACAGCTCTTTTTGAATATACAATTCATAATGATATTTTTGATCGCTTTGCAATTGCAGATTCAGATACAGTTCGTTCGCTTCTTGATATGTCGGAGGCGGCTTCGGTTGAGCAGATAGAAATTGATGAAGAAAACACAACTCTGCTTGATCAGGATCTGGATTTTGATTTTGACTCACTTTTTTCTGATGCTTCTGATTCCGAAGTTGAAGAGTGGGTTTATGAAGATGAAGAGGACGTGGACGCAGTGGAGTCGATGGATGAAACTGAAACACAGGCTGCAACTCCCGCCTCTTCCACCTGGAACTTTTTAATAGTGCGCCTTAAAGAAGGTGTTAGCGCCAAAAAAATGATTTCTAAGCTTAACCGCGCATTCAGAAAAAACGGCTGGCCGGTTCAGGCAACAGACTGGCGTCATGCTGCAGGAAGTACAGCGCTCTATCTTCACTGGATGAGGATTATCTTTAATATTGGAATTTCAATCGTATTGTTTGCAGGCTTTATTATTGTAAACAATACTCTGGTTATAAATATTCTGGACCGCTCACAAGAAATTGGAACCCTGCGTGCAATTGGTGCCAAAAAAAGATTTATTTCCCTTCAATGTATGGCCGAAACCTTTATTCTTACTTTAACCAGCGGCCTTATAGGAGTTCTTCTTGGTGTATGGGTTTGCAGCCTTATTACCAAAGCAAATATAGTTTTGCATAACAGCTTTCTTATTCAGCTTTTTGGCGGTGACGCGCTTAAGGTTTTTGTAACACACGGCAATGTCCTCAAAATGTTTATGCTTGTTGTGGGACTTGGTCTTGCAGGCTGGGTCTATCCTGTAATTAATGCAGTACGAATCAGTCCGGTAAGGGCTATGCAGGGGGCTCGCTGATGAAAACTTTTGCAATGTCCCTTAAATCTGTTTTATACAGAAGAAAGCAGTACCTTTCGCTCATGCTGGTCTGCGTTTTTGGAGTTGGAATTTCGCTTTTCTGTCTGTTTTTAATTGATGGAATGCTTGATGCTTTGGAATACAAGGCAAAAATCTATTATGGCGGCGACCTTCAGTTTATTGGAGGTAGCCCGGGGCTTCTGATATGGAATCAGGATGAAATTATTTCCCAACTGCATGAAGTTTTTCCTGAAGATACTATAATTTCACAGCGCCAGGATGTAGATGCTAATTATGCTGCTTTTTATTTTGAGGGAACAGGGGTTCGCCAGCGTGTAATAAAAGGTGTAGATTTTGAAGTAGAAGAACCGCTTTTTTCTTCCTGGACCTTTGTGGAAGGAAATGCAAAAAATCTAAAAGGGACAAACGGAGTTCTTATATCAGAACCAATTGCAAAAATGCTCGAGGTGCACGCAGGAGATTCTATTACTTTCTTATATCAGCATCCATGGAACGGGCAACTCAATACACAGGAGCTTGTGGTAAGAGGTATTTTTAAAGATTCAAGTCTTTTTGGTATGTATACTTCTTATATGGATATAAATTTGCTTGATAGTGTATGCCAGATTTGGGGAGGAGCCTGCAACAGAATTGTTATATACTTTAAAAATGGCTCTCCTTCCGAAAAACAAATTCTTGAATGGCAGCACCAGCTTGAACAGCGTTTTACAATGTTCGAGCTTACAGACGACAAGCAGAAGTTTTATGATCAGGTAGGGAGTCTTCCAATGCCTACTTATGCGCTCATAAAGCTTAGCGCAAACCTTCAGGATGTGCAGATTCTTATAGATGCAATGAAGCTTATTGCAGCCTTTATTATTCTCATGCTGGTAATAATCATTGTTGCAGGCGTTAGCAGCACCTTCCGTGTAATTGTGATGAAGCGCATCAATGAAATTGGTATTTACAAGGCTATTGGAATGAAGCGCGGCAAAATTACGGGGCTTCTTTTATCCGAAACAAGCCTTCTTGTATTCTTTGGCTGCATTGCGGGCTTTGTGCTTTCTTTAATTCTTGTATTCTTTGCAGGCTTTATAAATCTTTCATTTATACCTGCTTTTGATATTTTCCTTACAAACGGGGTTCTAAAAGCTAAAATTTCGTTTGTATATTTTGCAGTTGTTTCTGTTGCCGTAATTGTAACCACCACGGCTGCAGTTTTGTTTGCAATAAGAAAGGCGGTAAAGATTACGCCGTGTCAGGCTCTTGCCGTAACAGAATAATTATCAGGAGTTTTATAAAATGAAGTTAAAATCAGCAGTTTTTGCAGTATTTATGGCAGTTTTTATGTGCCTTCCTGTTTTTTCAATTACTAAAGCAGAAAGCGAGCGGCTTTTACAGCTTGCAGAAGATAATTCGGCCTTCTACGAAACAGATTTTTCGGGAAACTACACCGTTGTTCAGGAAAAACCGGGAGAAGGTAAAAATATTACAGAAGCAGTTCTTTACAGACGTGATAAGAACGGAAAATGGACAATTCTTATTACAGGACCGGCAAAAGAAAAGGGAAAGGGCTACCTTCAGTATGATGATAATATCTGGTTTTTTGATCCTGCAGACCGTCGTTTTACCTTTACAAGTGCCAAAGATAAGTTTCAGAATACAAACGCCAATAATTCTGACTTTACACCACAGCATTATGCACGCGATTATTCAATTAAAAGTTTTGAAGAAGTAAAGCTTGGAAACATGGATTGCGTTCTTTTTGAACTTACTGCAAAGGTAGAAAACGTAACCTATCCTATGCTCAAAATCTGGGTAACAAAGGATGATGGCCTTGTCCGCAAAAAGGAAGATTATTCACTTAGCGGTCAGAAGCTCAGAACAACAGCCATTCCTTCTTATCAGATTGTTAAATCCGGAAGCCGTAATTATTCTATTCCTGTAAGCATGCTCATTCAGGATAATTTACGCGGTAAAAAAATAAGCGGTAAGGTTCAGTATGAAAAAACTCAAATTACAATAAAGAATGTATCGTTTGAAAAGGTGAGCGATACAGTGTATACTAAACCATATCTTGAAATGATGAGTGAAAAATAAATGAAGAAACTTCTGGTATTATTACTGATTTTTGCAGGAATTATGACCTTTGTTTTTGCAGATGATTTTTCTGAAGAAAATGAAGAGTATGATGATTTTGATGATATCTTTTTAGAAGCCTCTGAAGATATTATTGTTGAAGAATCTGCTCCTGTTATTTCAACTCCATCTTCCAGTCCTGCAGTTTCTTATCTTGGTATTACCGGACATTTTGACGGCAATTTAGGACTTTCTGCACTTATAGCTGGTAAGCCGGATTTTGGTGGATATCTTGATTTGAGCAATACCTTATATTTGAATGTTAAGCCTTCTTCTTCATTCGGTCTTCATGGTGCGCTGGCAACTTCGCTTTCTAATGGCTTTGGACTTGGTGTAAGTTATTTCTATTTTGATTATATGCTTTTAGACAGAATTTTTGTTTCTGCGGGAAAAAAAGGTGTTTCCTGGGGGTATACAAGACTATTTGGTAACTGTAATATTTTGTCCGACACAAATGGATATCTTAATGCAGAAATCCGTTATCCGTGGAGTACAGGAACTGCAACTTTAGTTGCAAGTTATAATTACGGTCTGCTTTCAACCTCTCCAAGCTATACAGATATTTCTTATTCAGTTAGTCTTGAACAGACAATTGGACATACAAGTGTAAATCTTTTTGCAAAAAAATATGGTAAATCCGAAAAGAATGGTGATGTACATAAACATCCTATTGCCGGTTTAGAAGCAAAGCGAACCTTCTTTAATGGTTACGATACTTATGTTCAGGGCTATGCGCGTCTTGCTAATTACAAAAAATTAAACAGCAGTTCGGGTTATGAAAATCTTACTGCAACAGCAGGCTTTTATAAGCTTTGGGATGGTTTTGATCCAAATCTTGGAATAAATATAGAATATCAGTATGTGTGGACGCCGGGAGCCGCTAAGGTACAAGGAACTGTCCATAATCATGTAATATATATCCAGGGTGGAATTAAACGAATCGGTAAAAACAAGAATATGAAGGGCGCTGTTGAATGGATACACAATTTTACTTCAAAAAGCGGAAGCTTTACAGCTGGCTATATAATTGACGGATTATTTCCGTATGCTTCGTGGAAAAATGGTGTGTCGGTAGATTATTCTTCTACAGGAAATCCAAAATTCACAATAGGAACAACAATTTCTATTTCGCTTGATTACTAAACGAATAATTAATTACTGATTTTTCCATCTCTGATTTTTATAATGTGATTTGACATTTCGACAATCTTTGAATCATGAGTAGAAAAAATAAAGGTTGTTTCGAGTTCTTTGTTCAGTTTTTTCATAAGCTCAAGAATCTGGTCTCCGTTTGTTGAGTCCAGGTTTGCTGTAGGTTCATCTGCAAGAATAATCGGGCATTTTGTAATGAGGGCGCGCGCAATTGCAACACGCTGTCTCTGACCGCCGCTTAGTTCACTTGGCTTGTGATTTTTCCAGTCTGTAAGGCCAACGGTTTCTACAAGATAGTTGGTCCATTCTGTAAGTTCCTTTTTATTCATGCTCTGGGTTGCCGGCGAAGGACCAATCTCGAGTGGAAGCTGAATGTTTTCATATACATTCAAAACCGGAATAAGATTAAAGGTCTGGAAAATAAAACCCAGCTGCTGGCGTCGTAGATCTGTAAGACGAGAATCCAGAGAAAGAGGAATTGTTTTTGTTGTAGAAAGATTTATATCCTTGTAAACGTCAATGCCGTTAAGAATAACGCTTCCTGAATTTGGAAGATCTGTGAGTCCAATTATGTTTAATAATGTGGATTTTCCCGAACCGGATGGTCCCGAAATTGCAACAAATTCACCTTTTTGAATGGAAAAGGAAGCGTTGTCTACAGCATGAACCTGAACCTTATCCATCTGATATATTTTACTTACGTTTCTGAGTTCTACTAAAGCCATATTTTTATTATAGCATAGTCTTAGATTCAGGGCAAACGGAAGAGTACAAAGCCAAAGCTTGAGGCCTGTTTGCGTAGAGTCGGATAGCTTAAAACAGATTTACCGTCTATGCAAAGCTCTGTTGAACCGCCGCCATCAAATTCCATTGCATCATCACAGCCTATTGCCTTAAAAATTTGCGCACACTGCGGGTAAGACAAGCCTTCGCTAATGGATGGTAACTCTCCTTCTGCAACAAGGATATAAAGGATTTTTCCATCTTCAGAAATGCCGCAACCGCAGCGTGAATCATGACTGCAACTCGGGAAGGATTGAATCTGGCCGTCTCGTAATACTGTAAAAAATCCGCCAAAAGCAAAGTCTGCATTTTCAAAAGCTTGTGGAGTCTGACTGTCTACAATGTCTGCAATAAGTCCCTGTGTTTCTGGAAGACGATTTATTATGAGGGCAGAGTAGCCTTCTACCGGGGGATAAAGCTGAGTTTTATTATCAATGTGTATGCCTAAGACTTCTTTTTTGAGACCAGTTTTATTAAACGGAGAAGTGTTTATTGCAACTACACAGCCTTCCTGTTTTGCAAAACTGTTGGTTTTCTTTCCTTTTTGTGCTGTGTTTTTTGGTGTGTCTTTTGAAGGAAAGCATACCAGAGTAAGACCCGGGGTTGTAAGATCTATTTTTACAGCATGATAAATTAAAGGAAACTCCCGGCTTTTAAAATCAAACCGCCATATGCCGTTATGAACCTGCTGCCAGGCAAAGTTTTGCGGAATATAAGTTTGTTCCGGATATAAAAGCGGCTCGTCTTGTGGCTCAATTACGGGATGGCTTACGCAGGAAACAAATAAAAAAAGGATTGCTAAAAAAAGCCCGCCGGAAAGCTTCTTTGATGTCATTTTTACCTCATAAAAAATCCCGCCCTTGCGAGCGGGATTTGTATTCTGCGGTCCCTGAGGTTCTCGAAGGGGCCCTTCGACAAGCTCAGGAAACCCGAAAAATTATGCCTTGTTAAGACGTGCTTCCAAGTCATCCAAAATAGCATTAAGTTCTTTTGGAAGATGCTTTCCGAACTTAGGATAGTGGTTTTCACGAATATCCTTTACTTCTTTCTTCCAGCCTTCTACATCTACCTTGAGAATCTCTGGGAGAGTCTTCTTGTAGTAGTCTGCAAGACCGTCAGTATTCAAAGCGCCTTCTTTTGGCATATAACCGATT
>JAEEGL016370087.1_pt1 | contig 10624 bp, 8 predicted proteins | sample 9134231 | NCBI WGS metagenome assembly JAEEGL01 (sample SAMN16246548, study PRJNA631951) | gut metagenome | biome: gut microbiome; feature: rumen; material: fiber-attached | host: Bos | place: Iran: Karaj | collected 2018-10 | reverse complement strand
GACAAACGAATACTGTCACATCGGCATGTCTGCCTATCTGCAACGTATCAATTACCAGACCTACAGGAGCGGTATCCATAATCACATAGTCATACTTCTCACGTAAAATATTAACAATATCACCCAAGTTCTCACGAGCCAGCAACTCAGTGGGGTTTGGAGGTGTAGGACCTGCCAACAGCAAGTCAAGGTTGGCATTCACACCAGATGGAGACAATTGCGTCTTTACGTCATTCCAGGTAACAGTGTCACGTACCAACAATGTACTAATACCAATTTGACGGTCGGCAATATTAAACAAGCGTCCCAAGGCAGGCTTACGAATATCAAGACCCATCAGCACCACTTTTTTACCTAACAGGGCAAAGCTAACTGCCAAGTTTGCGGCATTGAAGGTCTTACCTTCACCAGAGGTAGTCGAAGTAAACATAATCGCCTTCTGATTGCCCTTCATCATAAATTGGATGTTGGTACGCATTGAACGGAATATCTCGTCCGTCTGGTTATTCTTGTTCTCATGCACCACAATACCTGCAGCACTCGTATTCACATCATTGGCAACCGCCACATCGGCCACAATAGGCAAGTTGGTAAGACGGGCCACATCCTCATGGCCTTCCACCTTATAGCGGAAAATTTGTATTAGGTACGAGAAGAGCAATGGCAAACCAAAGCCTAGCACCAATGCAACCAACATGATGATAGCACTCTTAGGACTCACCTTACCACCATAGGCAGGCTCATCAATCAGCTTACCCTTATCGGCAGTAGCTGCCAACGAAATAGAGTTTTCCTCACGTTTCTGCAACAGCATCAGGTAAAGACCCGACTTCACCTCCTGCTGGCGACCAATCTGTGTAAGAATACGTTCCTGCTCAGGAGTATTTGCCACCTTGTTCTGATACAGGTTATACTGCGACTGAATACCCTGACGACGGATGTCAGCAGCTTTGCGTGCCTGCATCAGCGCCTCCTTGATACTCACCTGTGTACGATCAAGCGTATTGGTGAGCGTCAGCACCTGTGGTGAATTCTCTGAGGCAGCTTCCAGCATACGGTTACGATTCTGCACATCCTGATTGTATGAATTAATCAATGAAGAAGAGATAGGGTCGGTCAATCCCACGTTTGAGGGAATCAACTGATACTTATTCTTCGGATCAGCAACATACTCACGCAGGTAGTCAAGTAACTGCAACTGTGTATTAGCTTCTGACAACTGACCAGTATACTGGCTCGAAAGGTTCAACACCTGCGTAGCGTCTATGCGCAACTGAGTCAGGTTATTGCGTCTTTTATAAGCCTCAAGCTGTCCCTCAGTAGCACCCAGCTCAGCATCAATCTTCTCCAGACGTCCGTTGATGAACTCCTCCGTCTTGTAGGCAATCTCATTTTTATCGGCATTGGCCTGACGGTTATAGCACAGTGCCAACTGCTTCAAGTAGTCGGCTGCGCGTTCAGGATCTATATCATTAATAGTAAGTTGTGCAATCGATGTCATCTTCGAAGTAGGTGCAACACTAAGCGCATTGGCATACCTCGCAGCAACAGTCATAGGAGAATTTATAAATATGTACAAGCACTCTCCATCTTTCAGATCATTATCGATTTTCACATGTTTCGATACTTCCAAAGGAACGTTCTTCGTGAAAGTCAGACTGCCATAATGTGTCTTGACAGTAGCAGGGAACGAAGAGAACGAAGCTTCAAATGGCATCTGCTTATTACGGCTGGTCAGAACATATTTGTTCTTCACACGCTCCAACTTCAAGTTAAAGGAGATTCTCGCATCTTTATTCATTTCATCCAATGACTCAGGATCCAGGTCTACACTGATAGGCTGAGTTTTATAGAGGAGCTGCTCCTTCACTCTACCTTTTGCATAATACTGAGTATAGAGTTTCAGGTCTTTCACAGCCTCAAGTGCAAGAATACGCGACTTCAATATCTCAATCTCATTGTCAATACCTGCAGAGTTCGAGATAAAACCGAAGTCCTGCATGTTAGCCAGGATCTGACCATTACTACGACGATTAGTTGTCTCATCCTTTATCAGCATCTTCACCGACATCTGATGGACAGGTGTAGTATAACGCAAGTATATCAGCGCGCCACAAACAAAAATAAACATAGAGAGAAGGAACCATTGCCAATTCAGCACAATCAGGGTAAATATGGTCCTGAGGTCGAAAGAAGCGGCTTCTTCCATCTGTCCTAACAATTCCGAACTTTCCGTTGATTCAATTTTCTTATTTTCTTCCATACGAATTAATTTACTTATATTAATCGTTTATAGTTTATATTATCTATCAATCATTTATTGTTATCACACAATTATACCTCTGCCAACTGCATCAGATATTGGCCGTAGCCATTTTTTATCATCGGCTTAGCCAGATTCTTCAGTTGCTCTTTGGTAATCCAACCACGTTTAAATGCGATCTCCTCCAAGCATGCCACTTTCAAGCCTTGACGTTTCTCAATCACTTCAATAAACGTACTTGCCTCTGCCAGCGAGTCGTGTGTACCAGTGTCTAACCATGCGAATCCACGCTGCAGGGTCTGCACTTTCAGCGACTGCCGCTTCAGGTACTCCTGGTTCACGGTAGTTATTTCCAACTCGCCACGAGCACTGGGCTTGATTTGCTTGGCAATCTCCACCACACTGTTCGGGTAGAAATACAACCCCACTACTGCATAGTTCGATTTGGGATTCTCTGGCTTTTCTTCTATGCTTAGGCAGTTCCCCTGTTCATCAAACTCAGCCACACCATAACGCTCCGGATCGTTCACATAATAACCGAACACTGTTGCCTGATTGTGTTTCTCAGCATTCTCTACACTCTGACGCAGTAACCCGCTAAAGCCTGAGCCATAGAAAATATTATCACCCAACACCAAACAGGCGCAATCATCACCGATAAACTTCTCCCCAATGATGAAAGCCTGAGCAAGTCCATCAGGCGAAGGCTGCTCCGCAAACTCAAACTTTACACCTAAATCGCTACCATCACCTAACAAGCGACGGAAGCCTGGCAAGTCGTAAGGTGTTGAAATAATCAGTATTTCTCGGATACCTGCTAGCATCAAGACCGATATAGGATAATATATCATCGGCTTGTCGAAAATAGGAATCAACTGCTTGCTGATACCCTTCGTTATCGGGTAGAGACGTGTGCCACTACCACCTGCGAAAACAATACCTTTCATGTCAAATAACGTTATATGCGGTGCAAAGATACTAAAAAAAACACATACAAAAAGAATTTGACAAAAAAAATGCTTGATTATTGAAGAAAAAGAGTAACTTTGCAGAAATTTTTCAAAAAGTATGGGATTTTTATCAAAATTATTCGGACACAAGAACGCTGAAGAGACAGCAAGCAAAACAGGGGGGATGGAAGATTTCATGACCCTTATTCGCGTATACTTTCAAGCAGTAATGGCTGCTGAACTTAACATTTCCAATTTGGCAGCATTACCCGACCTGCGTGTTTTCAAAACCACACTACATGTACCCACTCAGGGAGGCAAATTGGGCATTGGCGAAAAGGCCCGTTGCAAGAATATGCTGAAAGATATGTATGGCATGGACGACCCGTTTTTCAAGGAAATAGACCAGAGCATTCGCCGCCGATGCAAGAAGATTCAAGATGCCCAACCCTATTTGCTACAGTTCCAGGCTTTCGTTCAGGATGTAATGATGCTCACCGGCAACCTAATGAAGTTTAAGCTACGCTTGCCAGGCTTCATGAAAAAAGCATTATACCAAATGACAGAAAAGACCGTAGCCGACATTTACAACAAAAACGACTTTTCCGACCCAGGTGTAATAAAAACCGTTCTTTCTATACGCGAGTACAACAAGCGATTAGGCTTTTCACAGCAGTGGACCACTGAATTTGTTTATCACGTGGTAATGCTTGCTAAAAAAGAGAAGAAGCCACAGACAAACGATTAAAGTAAAGGTTGAACGTTTTTAATTGATAAAAAGAAAACACTGTTAAGAAAACGCAATTGACAGGTATTTAGAGTTAAAACCTGTTAATTGCGTTTAACTTTCATTTTCAGCATTACAATTATTTACAGAAATTACTTACTTTTGTGACATAAATCAACAATCATGACTGAAAGCGAGAAAGCCTTAGCAACGTTCCAGACCCGTGTGCGTCAGATGATTCTCCAGTTCAAGGAACTGAAAAAGGAGAATGAAGAACTTTATGCCATGGTCGAAAAAAACGAGCAGGACATTAACCAGCTAAAAGCCAATATCGCAAAGCATGAACGCGATTATCAGTCGTTGAAAATGGCCAAAATGATAGAAACCACCAATGGCGACCTGAATGGAGCCAAGGAGAGGCTGGCCAAACTTATTCGCGACGTGAATAAATGCATTGCTATCCTCAGTGACGAAAAGTAAAGCAGAATCAGCGATGGCAGAAGAGAACAAGGAGAAACTAAATATCAGGTTGCACGTCTACGATGAAGACATCATGACAGTACTCCATAATCGGAACGATGAGGAGTTCTATCGCCGTGCAGCAAAGCTCATTTCCGAGCGCTATGGTGCTTATGCTCAGGTCTACAAGGGCCGAAAGAGTGACCATACCATAGCCTTGATGACGCTCATAGAAATAGCCCTGCGCTATGAGCGTGAAAGAGCAAAGAACGATACTGCTCCCTATGAGAATATTCTTTTGCAGCTGACTTCCGAAATTGAGGAAGCATTAAAATGATGCCAAAGAATATTAACTTTATATATAAAACTTTTTATGGACATTATTTTCGTGATTTTAATAGCACTTGCTGCGCTCGTACTGGGAACAGTAGGTGGATATTTTGTATTTCTCAAAGTCATCAATGGGAAGTACAAAGAGCGCATTGCTTCAGCTGAAAAAGAGGCTGAGGTGATTAAGGAGAAGAAACTCCTGGAAGTGAAAGAGAAATTCATCAACAAAAAGAGCGAACTGGAGAAGGAGGTACAACAGCGCAACCAACATATCCAGCAGAGCGAGAACCGCTTGAAGCAACGTGAACTATCGCTGAATCAGCGTCAGGAAGAGTTAGGACGTCGTAAGAATGAACTAGACAACCAACAGCAGCGCATCGACAACGAGAAGAAGGCACTGGCACTGAAGCAGGAAGAATTGGGCAAGATGCAGCAGAAAGAGCGAGAGAAGCTGGAAGAGCTGTCTGGCCTGAGTGCTGAAGAAGCTCGCAACCGCTTGGTTGAGTCACTGAAAGATGAAGCCAAAACTCAGGCTGCCAGCTATATCAACGAGATTATGGACGAGGCAAAACTGAACGCCAATGCTCAAGCCAAGAAGATTGTAATCCAGACCATTCAGCGCGTTGCTACTGAAACAGCAGTAGAGAACTCTGTTAGTGTATTCCATATCGACAACGACGAGGTGAAAGGTCGCATCATTGGTCGTGAAGGTCGTAACATCCGTGCATTAGAAGCTGCCTGTGGCGTCGAGATTGTGGTGGACGACACACCCGAAGCTATTGTCATCTCAGCCTTCGACCCTGTTCGTCGCGAGGTTTGTCGTCTGGCTCTCCACCAGCTGGTTAGTGACGGCCGTATTCACCCTGCCCGTATTGAGGAGGTAGTAATGAAGGTGAAGAAGCAGTTGGAGAATGAGATTATCGAAACAGGCAAGCGCACCACCATCGACTTGGGTATTCATGGTCTGCACCCTGAACTGGTACGTATCATTGGTAAGATGAAATATCGTAGCAGCTATGGTCAGAACCTGCTGCAGCATGCGCGTGAAACAGCTAACCTCTGCGCCGTCATGGCATCTGAGTTAGGATTGAATCCTAAGAAAGCAAAGCGTGCTGGTCTGTTACACGACATTGGTAAAGTTCCTGATGAGGAAAGCGAACTACCCCACGCACTTTATGGTGCCAAGATTGCAGAGAAATACAAGGAGAAGCCCGACATCTGCAATGCTATTGGTGCACACCACGACGAGATGGAGATGCAGACCCTACTCGCTCCTATCGTGCAGGTTTGCGATGCTATCAGCGGTGCACGCCCTGGCGCACGCCGTGAGATTGTAGAGGCTTACATCAAACGCTTGAACGACCTCGAAGCCATCGCCATGAGCTATCCTGGCGTTACTAAAACTTATGCCAATCAGGCTGGTCGTGAGCTTCGAGTAATTGTTGGTGCCGATAAGATGGACGATGCAGAGACCGAGGCACTCAGCGGTGAGATTGCAACAAAAATCCAGAACGAGATGACATATCCCGGACAAGTAAAGATTACTGTTATCCGTGAAACTCGTTCTGTAGCATATGCAAAATAAACAATAATCCGATGAAAAGAACTAAGCCTTTTATTCAAAAGGTGTTATTCTCAGTGGCCGTCCTTGTCTGTACGACATCGACGGCCACTGCCCAAAAGGTACTGGAGAATTCCACCACGTTCGACAACTGGTATGTAGGCATTACGGGCGGTGCCAGCGTGAAAACCACTCACACTGCCATTCTACGTAACCTGAACCCCAACGCAGGCTTGCGCATAGGCCGTTATTTCACCCCAGTCTTCGGTCTGGCCGTTGAAGGAACGGCCTACACACATGCCAAGCAGTTTTCCGCTACTACCAAGCGCATCAAGTCCATCAACGGCTATCTGTTAGCTACTGTCAACCTCAGCAACTGGCTGGGTGGTTATCTGGGCAAGCCACGTCGCTTCGAGTTTGTGGCAGTAGCAGGTCCTGGCTTGAACCGTGTCTTTGGCCAGCGTCAAGGCATGCCTAACAACGACCTAACGGTTAAAGCAGGCCTTGACCTCACATTGAACCTCGGAAAAGCACGTGCATGGCAACTTTATCTTGAACCAGCTATTTGCTATAACCTGGATCGCTACGAGCGTACCATTCTCAAGTCGAATTATTCTGCCCTACAGTTAATGGCAGGCATTAACTACAAGTTCAAGAACTCAAATGGCACACACAACTTCCGTTTAGGTGAGATGCGTAACCAAGCAGAGATTGACCAGTTGAACGACCAAATCAACAAGTTGCGCCAGGATAACGAGACCAAAGAAAAGCAAATGCGCGATGATGCAAAGACCATTACTCTACTGAGGAATGAACTTCATGCTGCTCAGGAGGCGGCTAAGAACGTGAAGCCTGAGATAGTTCAGCAAGTGGTAAAGCAGGTTGTCAACAACAACGTGTTACAGCCCACCGTTATCTTCGGTCTTGGTAAGAGCACTGTCGATGCAGCACAGATGGCTAGCGTAGCCATGATTGCCAAGTACATGAAGAACCACCCTGAGTCGCGTCTGCTCATTAAAGGCTTTGCCTCGCCCGAGGGTGACCCTGAGCTGAACCAACGCCTTTCAGAGAAGCGTGCCCAGTCAGTTAAGGACGTATTGGTTAGTCGCTATGGTGTCAGTGCCGATCGTCTTGAAATAAAAGGCATGGGTGCTACCGACGAGCTGTTCGACGAAGTGGACTTCAACCGCGTTGCCACTTTTACTGACCTGACGAAGTAACAAAGACTACCCTACAAAAGGAAATTCTCTAATTCTCCCATTCTTGACAACACATTTCAATCAAGAATTTGAGAATTAGAGAATTTTTTATGGCCAACTACTAACTATTCATTGCCCATTATTCATTGCTCATTACTCATTATTCATTGCTCATTGCTCATTATTCATTGCCCATTATTCATGCCTAATGGCCTCAATGGGATCCATACGTGCTGCTTTCAGTGCAGGAAGGTAGCCGAAGCCTATACCCACAAACACACACACAAGGAATGAGACATAGATGCTCCATGCTGGCACGCTGGTAGGTACAAACAGGAATTTTTCCACGCCTATACTTGCCAGTACACCTACTATAACACCTATCAATCCTCCCGTAATACTTATCAGCACCGATTCTATCAGGAACTGGAACGAGATAATCGAGCCTGTGGCACCTACTGCCATACGCAGGCCAATCTCTTTTGTACGCTCTGTAACACTCACAAACATAATGTTCATGATACCAATACCTGCAACAAGCAGTGAGAAGGCAGCAGCCACTACAAGAATAAAGGTCACGCTGTCCATCGTGCTCGACATTGTTTCCATGAATTCTGCCTGCGAGCGTATGGTAAAGTCATCTTCAGCTTCTCCTTTCAGCTTGTGGTTGTCACGTAGTATCTGTGTCAGTTCTTCAATGGCAGCATCGCTCAGCTCCTCAGTAACAGCCGAACATACAATACTCGAGAAGTATGTCTGCGCAGCGATACGTTTCATCACTGTAGTGTAAGGGGCAATAATCACATTGTCCTGGTCCATACCCCAGTTGTTGTAGCCCTTCGACTTCAGCACGCCCACAATAGTCATCGGTATCGACTTAAAACGTATGGTTTTACCAATCGGGTCAGTATGGTTGCCAAAAAGCTCTTTCACTATGGTTGCGCCCACCACCACTTTCTTCGATGCCTTCTTTACATCCTCCTCGGTGAAGCACATGCCTTCCTCCACTTCCCACAGTTTTATGTCAAGATAGTCCGTACTCTCACCATACACCGTGGTGTTCGTATTGTTGTTACCATAAATCACCTGTCCGCTGGCCGTAACCTCAGGCGATACCTTCGTAACAAATTTCTTTTCTCTCAAAATACGCTCATAGTCTGCCATCTTCAGCGTCTGCATCGACGATGGGTCTTGCCTTACGCCACCTCGCATGTCAGCGCCCGGACGTATGGTTAGCAGGTTGGTGCCCATGGTCGAAAGCTCTTTCCTAATACTTTCCTTCGAGCCCTGGCCTATCGCCATCATAATAATAACTGCAGCCACACCGATAATGATGCCCAGCATCGAAAGGAATGAGCGCATCTTGTTATTTGCCACTGCCTTTAGGCTCACCTTAAACAGGTTTGCAGTGGTGTTGCTGCCAATCTTCTTAACAAGCAGAATAATTAACAGCAGCAGTATAATTACACAGATAATGTTTACTATAATCATTCTTCAATTCTCAATTACGCTTAGTCGTCCTGTGGAACAGGGAGTGCAGCAAGTGCCTCAGCAGCCGACTTAATGTTGGTGTTAATGGTATCCTCACGAATCTTACCGTCGCGCAGGTTAATGTTACGACTCGAATATTCAGCAATCTCAGGGTTGTGAGTCACGAAGATGATGGTATGTCCCTGACGGTGCAGTTCCTGGAAGAGCACCAGCATCTCAAACGAGGTACGTGTGTCCAGGTTACCCGTAGCCTCGTCAGCAAGTAGCACGGCAGGCTCGTTCACCAGTGCACGTGCTATAGCCACACGCTGCATCTGTCCACCCGACATCTGGTTACTCTTATGCTCCAGTCGGTCGCCCAATCCAACAGCCTGCAATGCCCTGATGGCAGCCTCTCTGCGCTGCTTTGCATTGTATTTCGAATTGTACATCAACGGCAGCTCCACATTCTCCACAGCTGTGGTTTTCGCCAACAGGTTATAACTTTGGAACACAAACCCGATTTTCTGGTTTCTCAAGTGCGCACGCTGTGACCTCGACATGGTACGTACCGATATGCCATCAAGGTAATACTCACCACTGGTGGGGGTGTCAAGACAGCCCAGCTGATTCAGCAGTGTCGACTTACCAGATCCTGATGTGCCCTGAATAGTTACGAACTCACCTTCGTATATCTTAAACGACACACCACGTAGCGCCTTCACCGTCTCGCTGCCCACCTGGAAGTAGCGCTTCACATTCTGCAGCTCGATAACAACTTTTCTATTATCCTCAGCCATACTACTTCTTCTTATTATTCTTTGGCTTTGGCATGAATGGGTTGCTGGCCTGCTGTTCTGGCTCTTCCTCACCTGCATCTATGCTAAAATCGGTCAGCACCTCAGTACCTTCACTTACGCCACTTATAATTTCAGTAACCAGACCATTCGTTGTACCAGTCTCTACCTTATGGGCCTTGAAGGTGTTACCCTCCAGTGTCCATACCTTCTGTGCAGCCTCCACATCCTCTATCTTCTGATTCTTCGACAGCAGTGCATCGTTCGGCATGAAGCGTAGCGCTTTGGCAGGACAAGTCAGCACATCGTTCTTCTCCAAGGTAAAAATAGTCACGTTTGCCGTCAAACCGGGTTTCAGCTTCAGGTCGTTGTTTGGAGCCGAAATCACCACTTCATAGGTCACCACATTACTCTCAGTAGTAGCCTGCTGGCGCACCTGTGTCACCTTACCCTCAAAATGGTCTTCAGGGAAGGCATCCACTGTGAAGCTTACACGCTGACCTTCCTTCACACCGCCAATATCAGCCTCATCAATGTCGGCAATCACACGCATGTTAGTCAGGTCCTGTGCAATGGTAAACAGTTCAGGTGTGTTGAACGAGGCAGCCACCGTCTGTCCTTCCTCCACTTCCTTCGACAGCACCACGCCATCTATTGGACTGGTAATCGTAGCATAGCCCAGGTTCGTCTGAGCCTTCTGCACACTCTGTGTGGCGGTAGTCACCTGGTCCTTGGCTTTCACGTAGGTCAGTCGGGCACCCTCATATTCATCAGCGCTCACCAGTCCTTTGTCATAAAGGGTCTTGTAGCGGTTATAGTTCGCTTGCTCATAGTTCAGTGTGCTCTGTGCACTGTTCAGGTTAGCCTT
>JAEEGL015433614.1_pt1 | contig 10624 bp, 7 predicted proteins | sample 9134231 | NCBI WGS metagenome assembly JAEEGL01 (sample SAMN16246548, study PRJNA631951) | gut metagenome | biome: gut microbiome; feature: rumen; material: fiber-attached | host: Bos | place: Iran: Karaj | collected 2018-10 | reverse complement strand
GAAGGCGATCGCGATTTTATGACATGCCTTTTTAGTAACTATAGGTGGCTTATTTTTGCACAAGTTAATCAAATAGTACAGAAACATTCATTATCGGAAGACTTAGTTCAAGCTGTAATTGTCAAATTAATAGATAAAGTCGAGTTGTTGCGTTCATTTGATCAAAGAAGACTTTCTTCTCATATTGTTGAAACCTATAAGAACACCGTAATAGATTATATGAGACTAAAAAATGATAACCTTGAGTTGGAAGACAATACGATTCACAATGAAACGACAGTATCAACTGAGATTGAATTTCTTCGATATCATAACGTTTCGGAGTTGAGAAAAGTATGGCCTAGATTAAAGCCGGCTACACGGAATGTGCTATCAAGGAAATACTTCCTTTTACAATCAGACGAGGAAATCGCAAATGCTTTTAAGGTAAAACCCGCAAGTGTTCGTATGATACTTACACGAGCTCGCAGAGAGGCCTATGAATTGCTCCGTGAGAAAGTTGAACTGTAGAAGTGTGGTGCGAAAACAGTATTCCATTTCTTTGAGAATTCATAGTTCTTTCCATGATGAATCACTTGCCTGATTCAAAAATAACTATTTCTAAATGGGTTGTTTCATGTATTATGCGCACATGTTTTTTGCAAGCTCTGCAAATGAGGCCAGCTTGCAATAGAGGTACTGTCCAGCAATGCCTCCAAGTACTTCATGTTCAAGAATTTCTTGTTGCCCTGATATATTCCAGCCATATGACCACAGCCGTGAGCAGACGAGCATCAGGGCTGTGTTCCCGTCCATGAAGTAGCCCACCCCCGTTCCCATCTCCGGATCTCACGGTTGAACAGCACTATGACGTTGTTCGTACGGATACGTGTCCAGTGCTCCGACGGGAAGCCTCCGTAGATCAAGGTTTCCTCGATCTCGTCCGTAACCATCTTTGCAGCCTCCGGAAGCTTCACGGCTTTCGTTTCCACGACGATGGCTTTGGCCTTTTCAAGAGACGCTCTTTTGCGCTCCTGGACATTGATCGCCTTCAGCATCTTGGCGACCTGTTTCACTTTGGATTTGGGACGACGCAGAATACATTCTTGTTGAAATGAACAATGAAGCGTTGGTATTTTAACGTTGTTGGCGTCGGGTGTTAATAGCCATACGGTTAGTTACTCCCGACCCAAACAACGTTGGGTTATTTTGTCTTTTTCTGTAAGCGTCAAAGGAGAGCGCGGCTTTAAGGAATACGCCAAATATGAGAGAATGACCCGGAATAGTGTAGAGTCTACGGTTAAGCCGTAGACTCTACGGCAAAAGGGGGAATCTGAGATGGCGGAACAGAGTCTGCAGACGCTTAACCGACAGCGAAAGGAACAGGAATGGGCAGGACGGATCAAGGCATGCCGGGAGAGCGGACTGGGGGTGCAGGCGTGGTGCGCAGAACAGGGACTGAGTTACCATATGGAGCCGGTAGGCACAGAGGTCGTCCGGACATTGAAGATCATCCCCGCAAAGATCGTGGTGCATGAAGATCGCTACATGAATTATGCCTGCGGGAACTGCGGCGGAGAGGATACCGAAACCGACATAGGCAAAACTCAGTTTGCAAAGACCCCACGGGTTCCCATGGTGTATCCGGGCAGCAATTGCTCACCGGAAGCTGCGGCATATCTCATGACTCAGAAATATGTAATGGGCAGTCCTCTCTACAGAATGGAGCAGGATTTCGGCCGAAGAGGCGTGGATCTTTCCCGACAGACGATGTCCAACTGGATGATCCATTGCGCAGAGACCTGGCTCAAACCTCTGTATGACGAACTGCATCGGCGGCTTCTGTGTGAAGAGATTATAAACGCGGATGAAACCGAACTGCAGGTGCTGCGGGAGCCGGGAAGAAAAGCCCAAACGAAGAGCTACATGTGGCTGTACCGGACCGGAAAGTACGCCGAGCATCCCATGATCCTCTATGAATACCGGCCCGGACGGGACAGCAGCTGTCCGGCCCGCTTTCTCAAGGGATTCAAAGGGTATCTGCAGACGGACGGATACGGAGGATATGATGCGGTAGAGGATGTAATCCATGTCGGCTGCATGGCTCATCTGAGAAGAAAATTCCATGATGCGGTCACTGCTCTTCCCGGCGGGAAGAAGACCGGGAGCGCGGTAGAGGGAGAGGCTTACTGTGAAAGGCTCTTCCTGTTGGAGCGTTCCTTTGAAGACCTGTCTCCGGAGGATCGCAGGCGGAAACGCCTGGAACTGTCCAAGCCGGTCCTTGATGAGTTTTTCGCATGGGGAGCCACCAGAGCAGCCGCGAAGAAGTCCAAGCTCGGTATTGCCTTAACCTATCTTCGTAACAATACGGCTCAGCTGTCCGCATACCTGGAGGATGGCCGGCTGGAGATCAGCAACAACCTGGCCGAACGCAGCATCAAGCCATTCGTCATCGACCGGAAGAATTTCCTGTTTGCCAATACTCCGAGGGGCGCGGAAGCCAGCGCTGTTACTTTCAGTGTTATCCAGACGGCCATAGCCAACGGCCTGGATCCGTTCCGCTATCTCGTCCTTATATTCACCGAAGCTCCGAAGCTGGCCGTTGCTGATGAGAATTGGGTCAGAGCTGTGCTTCCGGAATTCGCTCCAGAGTCCTGCCGCGATGGGAATGATGATCGCTCTCACGTTTGACGCTTACCTTTTTCTTTATCTTTTTTGCGTAACTTATTCTACCTTATCTATAAGTATTAAATAAGGGACAGCTTCATACAGCCCTGTCCCTAAGAATAATGAATAATCGGATGTTAATTGGGTCGATATTGCCTCTGGTTCATAATAGGCTTTATCTTCTATACACTTATATATTAAATCGTTACCGCAAGCGTATATCCACATAATATGGGCATATTTCAGTATTCAGTGAAATAGCATGATCTGACTATGGTTCAAAACTTTCGAACGGGAAAACGCCTTCTGTGTTCTATTATTTATTGGCTTTGGTTTCTCTCCTAAAACCGTTTTATTTACTTTATGGCGTCTTGTTTGACACAGCGGAAAACCCTAAGATTACCACGATCACACTCAATTATAGTTTCACCGTTAGTACACAGTTTTGCTTCTAAATTATAGCTCGGTAGTCTTCCGTACAATAACGATATATTCTTTCTCAAATCAAGTTCATAAATGTCTCTATCTTCTAAAACATATAGCTTGTTATCACTATATGATGGAAGAATCCCACTAAAGTCTTCTTGTAAATCTACTGACTCAAGGCAAATTGTGTCTTTCTCCGTGATACTAACCAATTGGACGCTAAGACGGTTTTGGTCATAAGAGTATATCAACGCCGAATTATCTACTACTCCACCAATATGTGGGAATCCACTCTCGTATATTATATAATCTTTAAGTGCACCAGATTCGTCCAATAAGAGTATCCGATTATTCACTATTATTAGAATATAATTGCCGATTGTAACACACCCATTAATTATCGGAGTGCCAATTGCGAGGAGGTTCACTTTGTTTATTCCATTTAGTTCAATTGCTCTGGTCTCACCATGGATAGGGCTTACTTCGCAAAGGGTAAATATTACTATAGGAATCCCTGTATTATCTCGTCGAGAGGAGCACATTGTAAACAGCCCATTACCTCTATCTGATATACTAATATCGAATATTGACCCCTCAGTTCTAAATGATATTTCATTAATATTCTGAGTTTGAAGATCTAAACAATATGCTTTCCGCTCATTCTCATTTGTCGTTCCGCTGAAAAATAAACTGTTTTTATATACCGCAAAGTTTGTGCAATAGAAGTGAGAAGGGAGGTTTTCTAAACTTAAAGGCTGGAACTCTTTGGCTGGTGTGACAATGTTTTTTTTCTCTGTAGGTGTCGTTGGAACAACAGATATGTTATATATAATAAAATATAATACTGAAATAAAGGAAAATATAGCTATAAATAATAAGATTTTGTTTTTTTTCATATCGTTTTTTAGGGTAGCGGGGAAGCCATTGCTTCCCCGCTAAAATTATCAACTTACACAATACCAGTTAAGGCGGGCCCATGTTTGATTTCCTACTATCCCGTCTGTGCTTATCTGAGTCCACGTCGGGTTATAATAGTTTGTATTTGTCTGAAAGTTTGTTGCTGCCGTTTTCACAGAAGAGCTGAAATACTGATTAGTAAAATCTCCGATACCACAATTGAACCGAGAGTCTAAATCATCACAATAGTCTAAGGCTCTCCTTGCTGTGCATGTATATTGGCTGGTAACACCTTCATAAATCGTGGTTCCGCTTGGAACATAATACGTTGTTCCATTGATATGAAGATAGTAGTCATAATTAACCAGAAGATAGAGGCTGGACTTAGGCGGTACACCGCCCGGGTAGTTAAAAATAGAAAAAGTTGCTGATGCTGGAATACAAAATGAGGCACAAAGAAAAACGACCAACAACAATGAGAATAGTGTTTTTTTCAAACTGTTTTCCTTCTTTCATAATCAATTAGATGGCCATCCACAATATAAAACAAACTGGAATGTGTTATGTTACACTATTTAGACATATCTGATAAGTAATATTCTACCTGAGTTTGAATTGCGCTTACAGTTTTTTCAATAGAAGCTTTGCCTTCAAAAAGAGCTGTCGATTCCTTTAGGATAATAGCGTTAATTATAGAGTCTTCATGCCAAACTCTATCTGGAGAATTAACTAGGGAGCATAATTGATCATAAATGTCATTAATGGACACAGAAGAAGTTAGTATTATTTCTTTGTTATGCGCAAAAGTGCTAAGTCGAACTGGATTGCTGCTATAATAGTTCAAATCATCAGATATAATTGAGGTTAACGCGCCATTATTAGCAGGAATACACTGATATGCTCTTGATATCTTTTCTTGATATTCTTTCTCAAAGAAAAAACTAAAGAATGAAATTGCTCCATCTATATTATGTGAATTGGAGTGTAATCCAAGTTGTACACAAGGTATTACAGCACTTCCATGTCCAGTTTTGCTTGGAAAACCAATATAGTTTTCTTGATTATTAAATATTGTATTATATATAATCAGATCCTCTACTATAGATCGGGTTTGAAAAACAGAAAAAAGCTGTTCATCTATCGCCAACAATCCTAGCTCTTGGGATGCTATATCCTTTTCAATAGTCATTGGGATTTGTTTAGCAATCTGTATCATTTCAATGAAATAACTGCTAGTAAAATCACATGTATTATTCTCCCAATCAATTAGATCATTTCCTGAAAACCCAATAATATACCGTAAGAAGCTTTCTCGATTTATTTGGTCGCTAAATAGTATGGGTGATGAACTTTGATTCTGAATTACATAATCCATGAGATTTGAAGGACTAATTCGGTCTAAAGAAAACGTTTTTTTTGAACATACCATAGTAATAATCCGAAAAGCAGGGCAAAAGCAATATATATTATCTCTGGAATACATGCTATCCCACAAGCACTTAGTTACTGTATCTTTATTATATTGAAAATCAGGGTAATAATTATCAGTTACGGGAGATATAGTGTTGTGATTAATGTAATATTGCAGATTCAGATTCGTTAAATCAATTATATCGGGAGAATCACTTGATTGAAGTTGGTTTTGAAATTGTTGAAACCCTTCGGTTGCGCCAAGTATATCATACATATAATAATCCGTTAGTTCGACTTTATATGAAGAGCTACTCAAGTTGAAATCAATAATAGCTGAATACAACATACTGTTTACCTGATAAGAATGGAGCCTAATAACTGAGAACATATTGTTTTCAGTTGACTTAAGCAAAATGGGTCTCCCATTTGAAATACCCAAAAGTGTTTTATCATCAATAGCATGAATCAGTTTTGTTGACAAACAATACACAGAGAGATTTAGAAGATGCTCTGTTTCGCCAGTTTTGACATTAACTGAATATAGATTGTTCCCATCAGAATATAACAATTTTTCTGTATCGAATCCATTATAGATGTAATAGCAAGGATAATTACAAACTATCGGTGTTCCCCACCTCAATATTCCATTTGAACATTTAAGCTCTAGTATTCCCGTCGAATCACCCTTTTGCTGGCTAATGAATACTTTTCCGGAAGATGTTTTCGCCACGCTAAATAGCTTCTCTGTACATACCAGTTCGCTCAGCTGGTTTCCTTTTGTATCATAAGAAGTGAAGCGATTATCGGATAATACAATCAAACTATTATTCAGGAAAGTACAGAAAAGCACTTCTTTCCTCTCAGATAGGTCAAATGGAATACTGATTGTTTCACTCAAGTATTTATCATATTCAGAAAAAACATAGTGGTCTGCTTCTTCATCCGAGTCTCTAAGAATAACAACCTGAATATTACCGGTCTCAGAAGAAGATAGTGTCACTATTTCGTCTTCATTATTATGGGCAAAATGAACTTCTGAAATAGAAAGACTATTAATTTCGTATATAAGCGGTAGATTATTACAACAACCATAAACAAATGTGCGATTATTACATGATGTTGCTTTTTTCACTTCAAAACCTTCAGGAAACAAGTTATACTCCACGTCATATTGCGAAGATATTCCTTTATTATGTGTTAAATTATTATTCCTAAATGAATGAAGTATCAGAAAACAGCAAATAGTTATAACTACTACAATTACAATGAGATGAAATGTTTTATTAACTTTCTCAATCATTAGTGGACCTCCTAATGCTATATCTTATTATATAAATAAGACAGTTTATATTGCGAAATTGTTACATTGTTCTATACCAAAGGGCTTTTTTAGATGTTATATTCCGTCGCGTAACATTGGAACATGGGTATCTCCATACTTTCTCGCTCACAAGTACTTAATCGCTGTGGCTGCCGCCACTACTTTTGGACAAGTACGGAATAATTAATGTTCCTAGATAATGAAATATGGGACGGCGCCGAGCGACGCTGTCCCGTAGATCGATATACTTCCAGTTAGTACTTCACATCTCTCTGTAGTGTGAAAGCGCTATAGCTTCCGATGTGGATCAATTGAAGAGATATCTTGCATATTGAGGGCGATCATTGTATCGACATGACCTAGGTTATCCGTTTCATCATGAAACGGATTTATCTTTGACTGGGTGAGACAAGTCCTATTGTCTTTGAATGCCCTTCATCGTATGAATTACTAGGGCATCGGTTTATGGAAGGTAAAATTCATTTCTATACATTTCGAATTGCATCCATGATTTCAACTTTATCCATGGCAGAATATGGCTCATGATCCAGCTCAGGAATCAGAGCACACCATACTCATTGGGTTGCGCTTTTCCCATACCAATGTTTTTAATAACGCCCGGCCCATCACATGATTGTACTGGCTCACGGCGAGGTTGCTTATACTCGCGATATAAATCATCGTGTATTATAACTTTACTCTTCCCGTTGCACTTAGGACAAATGAGCCAATGAAAGTCTGTTCTTGCATTCATTCATATTCTGATTTGGGAAGGCCCGACCACTCTCACCGCTTTTCCATTCACTCATATTGTTCTCTTCCTTTTTTAAACCACCACTCGGTCCAAAGCTCGAGCCCCAGGGGCATCAGGCAGAACACCGCGTAGCCGAACCAGAACACCCAGCTCATCGCCGTCAGCGGCGTCCACTGCAGCCGCGGGTCGTACACCATGCGCGTCTGCCGCAGCAGATACCCCATGTACGTCACCGTCAGGCACGCGAACAGCCCGATCACATAGGCCCGGTCGCGGTTGTCGAAGCGGTAGATCGAAAACGCTGTCCGCCCCCGCAGCACGCTCCCCCGGCTCCGCATCGAGTCCGACGCCACCTTCAGCGCCCCGATGGTCCAGCTGATCAACATGGAGCCCACGCGCACGCCGTTCACGATCCGCCGGAGCAGGTTCCCCTGGTCCGTCCCGCGGCCTATCCCCCGCTGCGCCGTGTTGATGCGCCGCCCTTCGTTCTTGATGCGCGGCACCATCCTGAGCAGGATCGCCAGGAACAGGCTCAGCCGCGGGCTCACCTTCCCGAACAGATACACCACCTTGTCCGTGGTGAACACCGAGTACACGCAGCTGAACCACACCATCACGCCCGCGATCACGAACCCGAGCAACAGCCCGTACACCATCGACTCCAGCGTCAGCCGGTTGCCCACGAAGTTGATCCCCAGCTCCGTCATGCCGAAATGATGATACGTGCTGTAATAGAGCGCGAACACCGCTGCCAGCGGGATCAGCACCAGGTCGAAGACCACGGCCTTCCATCGGTTGCGCTTCACGCTGTAGGCGAAGGCGCAGAAGAACGATATTCCCAGATAGATGGGATGCTTAAAGGAGATAATCCCGAAGATCACGGCGGCGAAATACAGCAGATTCACCGCCGGATGACACGCCTCAAAGCCCATCGTCTTCCGTCTCCATCATGCCGTACTGCGTCTTTACGCGCTCCAGCTTCTCCAGGATCGCGTTGCCGAAGAAGAACAGCGTAGTAAAGCTGCACAGCCCCTGCATCACGTTCACCGGGAACCCGGAGATATAGATCGGAAGCATGTTCTCCCACGTGAACTTCGTGGCGATGATCGTCACCGTGCTGGTGTCCAGCAGCGGCCCTATAAACAGCACCGTGCACACGAAGCAGTACAGGCCCATCACCCAGTTTTTGTGCGGCAGCCGCCCCTCGGCAAAGCCGATGCCCGAGAGCACCCCCGCCATGCCGTAGGCCATCATCTGCCAGGGCGTGAACGGCCCCTGCCCGTAGAAGAAGTCGCTGCCCAGAGCGCCGAGCGCGCCGACAATGAACCCCGTCTCTGGCCCGAAGGTGATCCCCGCCAGCATGATCACCGCGAAGGTGGGCTTGAAGCTCGGCAGCGGCACAGCCACGCGCGCGATCGTCACCAGCGCGGCCATCACCGCCACCGTCACCAGCTCCCGCGGCCTCGGGCGGCGCCCTTCGAACGCCATGAAGAACGGGATCAGGATCTCCAGCGCCACGATCGCGCTGAGCAGATAGTACGACCGCCCCGGCAGCTGCATCCCCAGCAGCAGCGTCGCTGGGATCACGACCAGCAGTATCACCAGCATCACGATACGGGATTTCTTCATGCCTCCGCCCCCCTGTTCCGCCGGTAGAGCGCGATCACGTTCTCCGCCGTCACGGCCTGCGAGAACAAGTGCCGACTCATGCGGTTGGCCGCCGTGGTGTAAAAGCTGTTGCTGCCGAAGAAGCGCCGCGGCGTGTCCGTGGTGAGGATCTGCCCGTCGAAGAACATGCTCACCATGTCTGCGTAGCGTGCGCAGAACTCCACGTCGTGGGATACCATCACGATCGTGATCCCCTTAGCCTTCAGCTCCACGAGGATCCCCGCGAAAGTCTCCTTGAAAAAGCTGTCGATGCCCTTGGTGGGCTCGTCCAACAGCAGGAGCCGCGGCTCGGTGAGCAGCACCTTGGCCAGTGCCGCCCTCTGCTGCTCGCCGCCGGAGAGGTCGTAGGGATGAGAGTCCAGCAGCGGCACGATTTGGCACAGCTCCGCGATCTCCGCCACGCGGGCTTTGTCCCGGTTCATCTCTTCCAGATCCTCGCGCACGGTCTTCTTCACGAACAGGCTCTTCGGGTCCTGCGGCAGCATGGCCAGGCAACTGCTGAACAGCTCCGAGGACTTATACTTCTCCACCGGCTTTCCGAAGACCTTTGTCTTCCCCCGGTACGGCCGGTTGATGCCGCAGATCGCCCGAAGCGTGGTGGACTTGCCCGCGCCGTTGCCGCCCACGATCGCGTAGAGGCTGCCCTTCGGCACCTCGGCGCTGACGCCGCGCAGGATGTCCGGCGAATCCTTCTCATACCGGAACCACAGCTCCTTCATCGTGAGCGCCGGCTCCGCGTCCTCCACGGGGTTCTTCTCCTCGGGGAGGCTTTTTTCTTTCGCGCCGTCGGGGAACTCCCCGCTCAGCCAGGTGCGCCCCTCCCGCACCGTCAGCGGGCACTCTCCCTCCGTACCCGAGCCGTAGAACACACGCACAGGCGTGGGCATGGCAGTGAACATGGGGTTGCTTCGCTCATAGAGCAGCCGCCCTATATTCCGCGGCATATCGTCGGCGATGACATGCCCCTCGTCCATCACCACGGCGCGGTCCGCGTGGGGGAAGATGTCCTCGAGCCGGTGCTCGGTGATGATCACCGTTGTACCCAGCTCCAGGTTGATCTTGCGCACCGTGTTCAGGAAGTCCGAGGCCGCGATGGGGTCCAACTGGCTGGTCGGCTCGTCCAGGATCAGCACCTCCGGCTGCATGGCCATGATGGACGCCAGATTCAGCAGCTGCTTCTGTCCCCCTGAGAGATTCGCCACGTCCCGGTGGAACCAGTCCTGTATCCCGAAATAACAAGCCATCTCCGCCACCCGTGAGCGCATGGTCTTCTGGTCGCAGCCCAGGCTCTCCAGACCGAAGGCCAACTCGTGCCACACTTTGTCCGTCACGATCTGATCGTCCGGGTTCTGCATCACGTAGCCGATCTTCGCCGCCTGGTCCCGCTCCGAGAGCTGGCGGATCGGCGCGCCGTTGAAGAGCACCTCTCCGCTCTTTTTCCCGGCGGGGGCCAGCACCGGCTTGAGCTGCTTCAAAAGCGTGGTCTTGCCGCTGCCGCT
>JAEEGL014698133.1_pt1 | contig 10624 bp, 6 predicted proteins | sample 9134231 | NCBI WGS metagenome assembly JAEEGL01 (sample SAMN16246548, study PRJNA631951) | gut metagenome | biome: gut microbiome; feature: rumen; material: fiber-attached | host: Bos | place: Iran: Karaj | collected 2018-10 | reverse complement strand
TACCGCTTACAGAATTGCCGCTTATGCTGTTTTCGCTGCTGCTGCCGGGATCATTTTCACTCACGCTGCCTCCGCCCGGCCCATCATCCCCCGGTCCTTCCCCGGGGCCGTCTTCTTCTCCGTCTCCCGTTTCTTCGCCCGGTCCGCTTTCCCCGCCTTCTTCCTCTTCTTCAGCGTTATCCTTTCCACCTCCGCTTTCCGAACCTTTGCCGGGACCGTTCTCTTCCTCTCCGTCGTCTTTTCTTCCGGGACCGTCTTCTTCTCCGGGGCCGTCCTCTTCTCCGGGACCATCCTCTTCCCCGGGACCGTCTTCCTCTCCGGGACCGTCCTCTTCTCCAGGGCCGTCCTCTTCTCCGGGGCCGTCTTCTTCTCCCGGGCCGTCTTCTTCTCCCGGGCCGTCTTCTTCTCCGGGACCGTCTTCCTCTCCGGGCGGAGTCCCGGCTGGCTCCTTCTCATGGCTCTTAAGCTCCAGCACAGGCTCCTCTGCATCCCAGCGCCATATTCCCATGGATATCCCGTTCTCATCAAATACCATATCCTCCCCAAGATAATATCCGTCAAAGACCATATCTTCAGCAAGCTCTGGTACTTCCACATCGGGATAAGGCTCATCATATGTTACCTGCATACTCTCATCCGGACTGCCGTCTCCGTCGGAGTCCGTCCCGTAGTGAATTGTATATCTGTGCGCCTCCCACTTAGCCGCAAGTATCAGTTCCGAATCATCAAGCACTTCTGCGCCTCTGCCAACAGGCATACCATCCGGATCATAGTATTGATCATCATACCTGTAAAATCCCAGGAAATCATATCCTGTTTTAACCGGAGGATCTACTCTTTTAAGCCTGTCCCCGTATTCAACTTCCATCTCAAAGAGAAGATCTTCTCCATCCATGAACTTTACAACATGCACTGTTGTCTGCTCCGTGTAGGAGATCTTCTTTTCGATCCATTCATCCAGGTTTTTATCATGGTATCTCAATGTGGCGGTATAGGTTCCCCTGCCGGAAAGCGGCAGTATCTGTTCATCCCCCGATCCATACGCCCCTGCCCTGTCCCATGAGAGAGTAAGATCGCCGACGATCTCCGATACTATCAGCACGCCTGCGGCAAGAGAAACCCTTTTGCCTTCCTGCCTTCTGTCGATATAGAGATCACCTAAATAATCCTCTTTGCAGGTACGTTCCCTCACGGTGTTTCCTTCATGAATATCAGGATGCTCCCCGTGCCATTCCTGCATGCATTTCTGACATTGAAAAATCTGACCGGTCCCGTCATCACGCACAAAGACCACTTCCCCACCGCATGGGTAGAAAACATCTTCATAGCATCCGCTGTTACGGTTACCGTGCTCATGATAAAGCGATACACTTACCGTTCTTTCCGGAAGTGCCGGGTCGGCGGCCCCGGCAGGCATCGGACAGATCATGCCCTGCATAAGCATGCAAACGACAAGCACAAGATTGCAGATCTTTTTGAACTTGGCTTTCTTCACAACATATCCTCCTTAATACTGTTGATGATGGAGGATAGTCGATCCGTATCATTCCCGATCCATGACCGGGCTTTATTTGTGTAGTGGGAAGTATAGCTCATGATCCACCCGCTGTCAATGACCATACTTTAATACTTTCATTATGCAGCGGCTGAAACTGCAAACATATTTATTATCCGGTAAACCACTGTATACAGGCTTGCATGCATTCGACATAATACGCAGTTATCGGATCTTATGTTAATTCATACGTCATCATTTTCATTTACATAAGTTTGGGTACGGATGAATGCTTGATTTACATAAATCAGCACTTTATCACGTGATCGACATAATCTTCTGTTCTTCTTAAATCCCGGGTTTTGTAAACCATAAATGCCGGATGATTTTCCTTTCAAATGCAGCCTTTATACAGATCTGTCTAAGCACGATTTGATTTATTCCGGTTTACATATTTCAGACATGCCTTATCACTGCCGGTATCTTCACAAAAACACTGTTTGAGTTTGTCAACATAACTTCAGATAATCCTATACTTTACATAAAAAGTGCTTTCCGGCCGGCAAAAAGAGGCCCGAAGGCCTCTTTATAATTAATTTATGACAACTGCCATACGATAAGGATCGCGCTCCCCTGTCTTACATCGTCCTGAGTTCTATCTTGGGTGCACCGGTCTTTTCAAGATACTCCTTAGTAATGGTAACCGTACCGATACTCTTATCTTTAGGTATCTCGTACATGATATCCACCATATAATCATCAAGTATGGAGCGCAGGGCCCTGGCTCCCGTTTCCTTTTTAAGAGCCTTTTCGGCTATCAGTTCAAGCGCATCGTCCGAAAATTCAAGCTTGACTTCATCCAGCTCCAAAAGCTTCTGGTACTGTTTTATGATCGCATTCTTAGGCTCCTTTAAGATACGCAGCATCATATCCTTATCCAGTCCCTCAAGAGCAAATACCATCGGAAGCCTTCCCACAAACTCGGGTATCATACCGAACTTCCTGATATCCTCGGTCTCTACTTCCTTAAGTATCGTCAGATCCTTTTCTTCGGGATTCTTTACCTCCCCGTGAAATCCTATCACACTGCTTTTGTTGAGTCTTCTCTTTATGATATCCTCGATCCCCGGGAACGCTCCTCCGCAGATAAACAATATATTACGTGTATTGATAGTAGTCGTGGGGACCATGGCATTTTTCGATGACGATCCAACAGGCACCTCTATATCGGCACCCTCCAGAAGCTTGAGCAGTCCCTGCTGTACGGATTCCCCGCTCACATCCCTGGAATTGGTATTCTGCTTCTTGGCTATCTTGTCGATCTCATCTATATATACTATTCCCTGTTCGGCTTTATCCACATCATTATCCGCAGCAGCCAGAAGCTTGCTTAAGACGCTTTCGATATCATCGCCTATATAGCCTGCCTCCGTAAGTGTGGTAGCATCCGTGACCGCAAGCGGTACCTTAAGTATTCGGGCCAGTGTACGCACAAGATATGTCTTGCCGCAGCCGGTAGGTCCCAGCATCAGCATATTGGACTTTTCTATCTCGATCTCATCCATGGTATGGGTCGCCACCCTTTTATAATGGTTATAAACGGCCACACTCATACATCTCTTTGCCCGTTCCTGACCTACGACATATTCATCCAGCATTTCTTTTATCTTATGCGGTGCAGGAATATCTTTCAGCTCCAGAAGAGGGGTGTACTCGCCTTTGTTTTTCTTTTTAACCTTGGGTCTGCCGCCAAATCCCAGGTCAAAAGGCAGTGCCGTCAGATCTATGAAATTAACCTTCGGGCCGCCCTGTGAAGCTTTTTTATTCTCGTCTTCTTTATCATCCGCCGGTTTTAAATCTACATTTGATTTTTCTCCATCCTTTATGGTAGGCGGCGTATCTTTATTTGTCAAATCCTCATTAGATTTATTGTCATTTCCTCCGGGAGCCCCATACATTCCCATGACTTTACTCCAGTCTATAGCCCCCGCACCGTTCATATTTCCCATCTGCGATTCAACCATGTCAGCTGTCCTGTCCATACACTCCGCACACAGGTACATATTCATAGGCAGCCTCATCAGCTTACCGGCTACACTCTCCGGTCTATGGCAAACGCTGCACACTTTTTCATAAGCATCCTGATCCATGTATTACCTCCTCTATACTAAATAAGATTCTTCGCTTCGCTCAGAATGACACGGGCCGGCACATAAGATCCTTCGCTTCGCTCAGAATGACACGCCTGTATGCTTTGCTCTGAATGACATGCCTGTATGCTTCGCTCAGAATGACACGGCCGTTGATCACATGCCTGACTTCTCATGATACCACAAAAGTGCCTGTCTGTATATCCCTATACAGCCAGGCACCCGTTACCCTATCGAATAATACGTGATCTCCTCATTAATTGGTTCTGCCCAGCACGCTCTTATCACCAAGAGTTATCGTAAGGCTCATCTGCTTGTAGCCGTTTCCGTCCGGCCTCATTATCTCAACATCGATCTCATCACCTGCGCTGTAGTACATGAGCACTCTCTGAAGGCCTTCCATGGAGGTTATGCTCTCACCGTCAAAAGCAGTGATATAATCGCCCTTTTGCAGGCCGCCCAGATCTGCCGCAGATCCGTCATTAACATTCGCCACATATACCCCTTCGGGATAACCGTATACCATTATCTCCTGCTGGGTCACGGTAGCGCCCGTTATGCCCAGATAACCTCTGTCCTCTTCATCAACCAGTGTACGGGTAGTCTTCTGCATAAGCTCCTCTATGATGGGCTTTGCTGCCGATATAGGTATCGCATAGCCCATACCTTCCACTGAGTTGCCGCCGATCTTGTTTGAATTGATACCTATGACCTCTCCGTTTATGTTAAGGAGCGCGCCGCCCGAATTACCCGGGTTGATAGCTGCATCTGTCTGTATAAACTCTCCTTTGGTATTCTCCATTTCCATCTCACGGTTTACTGCGCTTATGACACCGGTCGTTACCGACTGACCGTATCCTAATGCATTACCTATTGCTATGGCAGGCTCACCCACCTTAAGCGCTTCGGAATCGCCCATATTGGCTATCTTTATACTGTTAAGGGTTGAGTCGCTCAGATCATCCAGCCTTACCGCTATAACAGCCAGATCCCTTGATGAATCGGTACCCTTTACCAGGGCATCTGCTTCAGTGCCGTCCGCAAAGGCCACCAGCAGGCTTTCATTGTCCGCTACCACATGGTAGTTCGTCACTATCAGCAGCTCCTCGTCATTCGAACCCATGATTATACCCGATCCGCTCGATTCACTGGGAACCGTATAGTAGAAATACTGATACGAGCCCTTATTGGTTATGGAAACTATCGACGGCATAACCTCTTCAACTACTTTGGTCACATCCGTTACCACCGCAGTGGTGGCGGCAGTGGTCGCCGTTGACGGTATAGATGTTACGTTCTCTGTCTTGGCGATCTCCCTGGCTCCTTTTGCGCTGTCGTAGCTGCTCCTGCTCTGTGTCGTGGCCGTGATAGTGCTGCTCTGGTCTAATCCCAGCAGTCTGCTGCCCTGCTGTACCGCCAGTACTCCCACGCCGGCGAAGATACCGAATATAAGTCCTATAAACGCTCCCAGGCAGATCTTTCCGAAACTGCTCATGGGCTTTTTCTTCCCGGTACTCCCTGTATTATCTGCCGCTGCAGTCTGATACATATTGCCCGGCTGATAAGCCCCGTTGTAATACTCCGGATGTGACTGCGCATATGTCCCCTGGCTGCGGTAATTTATCCTGTAACTGCCGTCTTCCGCGCCTGCAGCGGATCCGGCTGCTTCCTGCGTACTATTTCCCGTTGTGTTTGTGTATTCGTCATACATGATCTGACACTTCCTTTCCGTTTTATCTTTATATTCCGGGAATGATATCTCTTCCTTTTTATGTTTCACATTCTAGAGCTCTTTTGTGATAAAAATGTGTTCATTCTGTACAAAAAATGTTAATTCTTGACATTTATGCGATAAAGGTATATAAACCTGTATGTTGTGTCAAAAAACACGTAAAAACCTGAAAGGAACGAATATACAATGCATCCGGATAAGATAAAACCCATGCTTTTCAGCACAATGAAACACTATAGCGGAAAGCAGTTCATAACCGACCTTATAAGCGGTATCATCGTAGCTATAATAGCACTGCCGCTTTCCATAGCACTGGCACTGGCCTCCGGCGTACGTCCCGAAGAAGGCTTATATACTGCCATCGTAGCCGGTTTTATCATATCCTTTTTAGGCGGCAGCCGTGTGCAGATAGCCGGTCCCACAGCCGCTTTTGCTACGATAGTAGCCGGCATAGTAGCAAAGAACGGCATGGACGGTCTGATGCTGGCCACGATAATCGCCGGCGTTCTTCTTATAATAATGGGTCTGTTAAGATTGGGTGGTCTGATCAAGTTTATACCGTATACCATAACCACCGGTTTTACTTCCGGTATAGCCGTGACGATACTCATCGGGCAGCTTAAGGATTTCTTCGGCCTGACATATCCCGAAGGAACAGTCACCATAGAGACCATGGACAAGGTAAAGGCTGTAGGTCTTAATATAAATACACTTAATCCTTATGCCCTGCTTGTGGGTGCCGTGTGTCTTTTGATACTCATCATATGGCCTAAGATAAGCGAAAAGATCCCCGGATCCCTCATCGCCGTTATCGCAGGCATTCTTATGGTTAAATTCTTAAAGCTTCCCGTAAACACGATCGGTGAACTCTATACCATAAGCAATGAGCTTCCTTCCTTTCATTTACCGGTATTCAGTTTTGCAGCTATAAAGGAAGTGGCTTCCGACGGTTTCACGATAGCGATCCTGGCAGCGATAGAATCTCTTCTTTCCTGCGTGGTAGCAGACAGTATGATAAATTCACATCACCGTTCCAATATGGAATTGATCGCTCAGGGCTTCGGTAATATAGGTTCCGCGCTTTTCGGCGGCATCCCGGCGACCGGCGCTATAGCCAGAACAGCTGCCAACATCAAAAACGGCGGCCGCACCCCCATTGCCGGCATAGTACACGCCATAGTACTGGTACTGGTTCTGGTCGTGTTAATGCCCTACGCCGCATTGATCCCCATGCCCACGATCGCCGCCATACTTTTCATGGTAGCATATAACATGTGCCAGTGGCGTACCTTTGTACATCTGTGCAAGACTGCTCCCAAGAGCGATATCATAGTACTGGTCGCAACTTTTGTTCTTACGGTGGTATTCGACCTGGTCATCGCTATAGAGATAGGTATGGGCCTGGCTCTGGTGCTTTTTATGAAGCGTATGAGCGAGGAGACACAGGTCAAAGGCTGGGTATCCTACGATCCCGAAGAAGATCCCGACGGCCCTGCCTTAAAACCGCTTCCCAAACATGTAAGGGTGTATGAGATATCGGGCCCCATGTTCTTCGGAGCAGCAGACCGTATCATTTCCATAGATTACAGCGAGAATACAAAAGTCATCATACTTCGTATGCGTGGCGTACCCGCGCTGGATGCTACCGCCATGCATGCTATAGAAGAACTGCATGAACGCTGCAGGGCAAACGGTATCACAATGGTATTCTCACATGTCAATACCCAGCCCATGCACACGATGGAAAAGAGCGGATTCATAAAAAAAGCAGGGGCAGAGAATTTCCGCCCCCACATAGACGATGCTATAGCACGTGCCGCAGAACTGGCAGCCTCCAAGCAAGTTTAATTTTCCGCCTCTTCGTAAGTTTTTTCAAAAATACTGCGTGCTATTATATATACATCTTTTAAGTCATCCGTACGCACAGCCATGTAATCACCGGGAACCCCCAGATAATAATTATCGGGATCCCAGGTGGTGAATATCTTGATCCTGTGATCTATCTGCTTTGCGTAGATGCCGCCGCCGCCTGCTGCTATGCAGCTTCTTGCATGCGGTATCAGCTCATGGCGCTCTCCACTGACAGTATCAATTACCATCGGCAGATATTCTCCCGGATAAACATAAGGATCATCAACCGGGCGGTAACTCTTCTCAAATTTTTCCCTTTTTATAGGATAGATCTCTCCCTCAGGACCTATTATTATGATCGCGGTTTCATCAAGTTTGATGCTGATGTCGCCTTCCAGTGTTCGTATCAAAAACTTTCTGTCCGGGACTTCCAGCAAAGATGCGTCCACATAACCGACCAGCACTTCTTTTTTTATATAGCGCTTATGCTCTGAAATATCCTCTTCATCTATCCCGGCATACTTCACTTCACTGTCACGGTGATACGACAGCATACGTTCCTTCATCAGCACTGCTATACTGTCGCGATCATATTTTATTCCGTCCTTTTCCAGCAGATCACGCTTAAGCAGGCCGCCCGCTTTTACTATATGTCCGCCGCCACCGCCATATCCTTCTGTCAGATATTCCGCCAGCTCACTGGCTTTGATCTGTTTGATGCAGCTGCGCACGGAAATCTTCACTCCAAAATCCTGTACACTGTATACCAGGCATGTATCCACTCCGTCCACTTCCAGCAGCATATCACTTATTATCCCCAGTATATTCGGATCGCAGGGCCTGGTCTCTACTATACCATAAGTGTATTTATCGCTGAATTCCGCTTTCTTAAGCGCATCTCCGGCTATCTGCAGTTCCTCTTTAGAGAGATTTGAATTACGCATGCTTGTTATCTCAAAATTTGAAAAGCCTGCATTATCGCGCAGATCCTTATCAGAGGGATGGGAAATCTCCACAAAATTCCCCGTATCTGTCATCAGGCCGTAATACAGAGCAGTCGCTATCCTCGGGTCATCATTGATGTCTATATCTTCCTCCTTTAACAGCTCATATATCAGGGTAGAGCATGAGCCGTAACTGCTGCGTACTTCCGAAAGCACAGGCAGCTCGCCCGACACCTGATGATGATCTATCACGGCAATATTATCTGCCTCAAACAAAGTAACGTTACTCTCCCCGTACTGGCAGTCCACACATATCAAAAGCTCCGGTTTATCGAGCTCTGTGACATGCTCTATACCGATATCGAGCAATTCTACCATCTTAACCAGATTGCTTTTCTGTATCCTGCTGCGGCCTCCGTATATCAGCTTTGCTTCTATATCTTTTTTCTTAAGATACCATTGCATGGCATATCCGCATGCCAATGCATCCGCATCCGGATTATCATGGCACTGTATCACCACATCCTTATACTTTATCAGATCCGACAATCTCAAACTCATATGATCAAAACCTCTCTATAACGGTATGCTCCTGCTCATATTCCTCATATGCTCTTCTTTATCATATCCTTGATCGCTTTGACACGGCTTCTGGCTGCCCATGTCCGCTCGCCGTTTTCAAAAATAATCCCTATTGTTCCCGCTGTATTGATATCAAAGCACTTGACCTTATACAGATTTATTATCTCAGACTGGGATATCCTAAGAAACCTGTCCTTATTAAGCACTTCCTCAAGCGAGGTCAATGTCCTGTTGACAATATATACTTTTCCCTCTGTCTGCAGGAAGATCTTTCTTCCTTCCGTAAATACCCTTATGATATCACGCTGGGAAAGCAATTCTATCCTTTCGGCATCGATGCCGGGTATCATGGGATAATCGCTCTCTGCCGCCTTCTCGACTGCGTCTATGATACTGTCCACACGGGCATTTTTTTCCTTTGTATATATAGTTACCTTAGGATCTGTACGGGACCCATCAAGGATCACTTCTACATCAACCATCTTCCTCATGATCTGTCACCGTCCTGCTTTTTTTTCATAAGTTCCAGATCACGGTTCATTTCCTTAACCGAACGTTTTCCCCAAAAGTAATTCACAAGCCAGATGATAATATATATCACTGTTTCTATCAGCAAAAAAACTATGAGCATACCGGAAGAAAACCAGCCAAGCACCTTACATGCAAGGCAGAGCGTGAACATGACCAGAAAATAATGTATCAAAGTAGCCTTCCGGATCCCCAGACTCTCTATCCTGTATATGGTGCTTCCACCCATTCCGACAACTCCCACCAGCATCGAGCCGATGATCTGCGCAAGCAGAGCCGGACGATCCATCTCCTTAGGATACCCGCCGCACATAAAAAGTACCGCCCAGACTGCAAACCCCAAAACTGCACCCAACAGTATATTTATTATGAACATGTATTTCAGCTTTTCATCGCTCATAACCACACCATTAATACCTGATCCATACTAACGCTTAATCAATATTGTAGGTCTCTTTTTCTTCATCACTTAAGGAAGAATCCGGGAACTGCCGCTTATACTCCTCATACAGCTCGGAAACATTCATGTAGGAACTATAGAACTGCCTGCCGTTTTTTCTCTGTATAAAACCGTTTTCCTCAGGGATATAAACCATGGCATTCGGTATATTGGCTATCCTCTTATAGTTTTCGGTCTCCAGCAGATATATCCCGTCTATATCAAGCAATGCCAGGTATTTACCATCGGAAGAATACCATACGTCTCTTATCGTATAGTAAACTTCAAATGATGAAACCCACTTATTCTGCTCCAGTGACCAGATCCGGACCTGATAATCATCTCCCTGCGTTATAAGATGTTCACCGTCCGAAGAAAAACGCATGAACAAACGGCTCATTGCTCCTAATGATATCTCCTCTATCACTCTGTCGGAATTATTCTCAATTATCCTTATCTTATCATCCAGACAGCACATAGCCGTAAATCGTCCGTCGGGACTTAGCGTAAGAAATGGCTGTGAACTGATATTCGCTACCTGCCTTAAACGTTTCCCCTCAATATCCGTGCGCTCCCCTGTTGCTATATCAACATAATACAGATCCGTCTCCGCCTGGGAGATATAAAGCCTTTTCAGGTCATCTGTCGTTACTGCCCTTCTTATAGTCTCATCAGCTTCATACTGAAAGGCAATACTATGTGTGGCAACATCAACTATATATGCTTTTTTAGAGCTGCATAGTGTCACATAAGAAGCTTTATCGGTTATTGTATCTGCCATGATCAGCTCATCGATCCCCATATCCTTTAGTTTATAGCTTTCTGTTTTCTTCGCTACAGGATCTGCAAGGATCATCTCGTCTTTCGTGATTATAAGATGTTTATCCTCATAATAAGCATTGT
>JAEEGL014404296.1_pt1 | contig 10624 bp, 13 predicted proteins | sample 9134231 | NCBI WGS metagenome assembly JAEEGL01 (sample SAMN16246548, study PRJNA631951) | gut metagenome | biome: gut microbiome; feature: rumen; material: fiber-attached | host: Bos | place: Iran: Karaj | collected 2018-10 | reverse complement strand
GCGCGCTGCCGGCCGGCCTGCGCTACGCCTACGCGCTCGACGCGCTCGACGCGCTCGGCGAGCTCGGCGCGGAGGCGACGCTCGGCGACGCGATCCAGTACGTGAACGCCGTCGTCGCGGCGCTCAAGAACTACCGGAGGGGCGACGCATGAGCGACTCGGATTCCGACACGGACTTCCTCCCCGGCGCGCGGCCCCTTCGCGAGATCCCCGGCGAAACCCTCATGGTGGACGCCGAAGGGCTCTTCGACGCCGTCGTCGCCGCCGTCCGCGACGCGAACCTCTCGAAGGAGCAGCGCGCGGCGTTCCTCTCGTCCCTCCAGTCCGCCTACGGCGCCCGGCTCTCGCAGCTCGAAGCGCGGCTCGCCTCGTTCGACTCGGACGTGCTGCACAAGGCCGGCGCGGAGACCGCGACCGGAGTCAAGACCTTCGCCGACGGCATCGCCACGCCGGCGATCACGCCGATCGGCGAGGACGGCCTCCGCGTCAACGGCCGCCTCTACATCGTGGACGCCGGCTCCGATTCCGACTCCGACGCGGTGCCGACGGAAGGCGACCTCGCCGTCACGCTGAACGACATCTGGCCCGGAACGCTCTATTCGGAAGAGGTCGCGTCGCTGTATTCGATCGCCTACGAATTGTCGAACATCTACGATGCGGTCTGCGGCTCGTCCAGAGACACGTTCGTGAACGGACTTGATTCGCTTTTCGAACGGTGCGGAGTCGACAATTCGTCGTCCTCGCCGGACACGACGAAGTTTTCCGCCGACGAACTCAACGCCGTCATCCAGATTCTGCTTGGAGGCGGCGGCGCGGACGGAGGGCAGACCGTCCAAAGCGCGAACGCGGTCCTGGACGTCATCGCGAACAACCTGCTTGGCTGGGTGAAGAGCTACATCGACGATCTCCTGGACGGCCAGGGCGGCGACGGAAGCGGCTCCGGCGGCGGAGGAGACGGCGGTGGCGGCGGCGACGGCGGCGGCGGCGACGGCGGAAGCGGCGGGTCCGATTCGGATTCCGACACGCTGACGTGCGAAGACCTTCTCGACCTCGTGGAGAAGCTGGAAGCCCAGGTCGCGGCGCTCGAAGAGGCCCTGCGCAACGCGCTCGCGCTCAAGAACGGGCTCGAAGCGTTCGATTCCTACATCGCCCGCAACGGCGGAAACCTTCCGAACCCGGTCGTCGAAGTCGACGGCGATTCGATGGTGACGGCGTTCGAGGACCTCGTCTTCAAGCGGAAGAAGGGGTCCTAGCGATGATCGCGCCCCTTCGCCAGATTCCGGGGACGGCGCCCGTGCCGGACGAGGCGCGCGTCCGCGCCTCCGTCGGCGCGATCCGCGCCGCGGCGGACGGCGACGTTGCGCAGACGGCTTCGCTCGCGTCCGTTCTGCTCGCCGAGGGTGAGGCCGGGACGGAATCCGCGGAGGCGGTCGTGGCGCGTGCCATGCGGAAGTCCGGCGCGGAGACGGTCTCCGGCGTGAAGACGTTCGCCCTCGGGATCGCGACCGGCGTCGTTCGCGGCGACGTGGCGGTTCCGATGGGCGCGATGGCGCATGTCTCCATGTCGTATGGCGGCCTGTCCCGTCTTGTCCGCCGGTCGGAGGTCGCCGGGTTGATCGCGCTCGGCCGGAAGCTGCGCGGGATGGGGCAGGGCGTCGATTACGAAACGGTTTACTGGTTGTTCGGAAAATGCGACGGCATCCGCGTCGCGCGCCGGATGCTCGAAGACTTCGAGGCGAAGACGGGAGGTATGACGCTCGGCGACGCGTGGGCGACGCTCCTCTCCGCGCTGGTCGGAGGCCCGGTCGTGTCCGGCGTGGGCGAAGAGCCGGATTCCGCCGTCGTCGAGGAGATGAAGAATCTTCTCGCGCAGGCCGTTCTCGACTACATCAAGGCGCGGCAGGAGGAGCCGGGCGAGGGCGGTCCGTATTCGCCGCCGGAGGGCGACTACTCGGGGAATGCGCCGACGATCGCGGGGCGCATCCTCGGTCTCGCGGCCCGCGTGGCGGCCGTCGCGCGGGAGGCGGGCGGCTGCTTTCCGGCCGTCGCCGTGCCGACGCCGGAAAGCCTCGGTCTGGAAGGAGGGTCCTAGATGTCCTTCCCGACGCTCACGGACGCCTACCGATACTACGCCGGATTGCTTCTCGGGCCGTCCGGCCGCGCGCTTCTGCAGTGGTGGCTCATTCTCTACCTCGGGCCGTGGGGCAACGGAAGCTACGCCAGCCGCAGGCCGTCCGATCGCTACACGGCCGAAGACTACATCGCCGAATGGGGCGGCAAGGTCGGGTTCGACCCGGCCGTCGCCGCGCTCCTTCGCTGCCAAAACCAGGGCGGGCACTCCTCCGAGCGGGTCGGGCCGCAGGTCTATGCGCTTCAATGCTGGATCGACAAGATGCTCAAGGAGTATCCGGCGCTTCTCGGACGCGGCGCCGGCTGCTGGAAGCCTCTTCACGCGGCGACGCCCGTCATGCTCGAGTTCGGCTACGGCGAGCCGCTGTTCGACGTCGAGCGCGGATGGTACTACCAGTTCTACGAATACATCAGCCTGTCCTTCTCGGCGCTCTGGTCCGGCGAATCGGAGATCGTGCCGCACGAGCTCTGGCGCGGCAACAAGCTCGTCCGGATCGCCGGGCACTCCGTCCTCTGCCTCTGGACCTACATTTTGAACTGCTTCCTCAAGTCCGGCGGCGACGAGATCGAGACAGAGGACGGGTCGGAGGGCGACGGCGGCGAAGACACTCCGCAGGAGAGCAAGAAGAAGAAGATCAAGAAGAAGCGGCGCGAGACGCCGCCCGATTCCCCCGAGGAGCCGGACGGGCAAGGCGGCGAAGACCCGGACGATGGTTCAGACGGCGACGGAGAGGGCGACGGTTCCGACGGCGACGGCTCCGACGACGACACGCCCCCGCTCGAAGAGGCGTTCGTCGTCGCGATCGAGCAGATCGCGGGGCCGGAGGAGGAGCCGGGCCAGGGCGGAAGCCCCGGCGACGATCCGGGCGAAGAGCCGTCCGAGCCGACCGCGCAGGTTTCCGAATCGTTCGTCGATTTCACCGTCTGCCTCTGCCAGTTCATTTGAAAGGAGTCCCGCGATGTTTCCCCCTCCTCCCCCTCTCGTTCCCGCTCCTCCGCCTCCTCTCCCGGCGCATCCGCCGCTCTACCGCGATCCGAAGGACGCCCTTTCCCGCCGCGAGGCGGAAGCCCTCGTCGACTCGCTCGTCGCCAAGAAGATCGCGGCGATGGCCGCGGCGGGGCTCATCCCGGTGAAGCAGGGCGATCCGGGCGATCCCGGGCCGCGCGGTGTCACCTTCACGCCGCACGTCTCGTCGGCGGGCGTCCTCTCGTGGACGAACGACGGCGGCCTTGATAACCCGGAGCCCGTCGTCGTCAAGGGCCTCAAGGGCGATCCGGGCTCAGACGGCACCGTGAACGCGCAGACGCTCGCCTCCGTGAACGCCGCGCTTGCGGATTTCCAGAACGCCTACTCGCAGCTCTCGGCGGCCGTCGCCGCGGCGCAGAACGCCGCGACCGCCGCCGCCACCGCGCGGACGGACGCCAACGCCGCGGTCGCCGCCCTCTCCTCCCTTTCCGGCATGCAGACGCTCCCCGCCCGCGTCGCCGCCCTGGAACTCGACTACGGCAATTACCTCAACCAGATCCGTTCGCCGAACGCCATGACGAAGGTCAAGGCGAAGAACGACGGAACGGCCGTGGTCGAGAGAGTGACGTGGGGCGGAATGTCGGTGACGTTCCCGGAGGGGTTCAGCATCTCCGTCGACGGCGGGAGATACCAGTACCAGGCTCCGGCGGGAGGCGAGACGATCGTGTTTGTCGGTCCGTACCACGTTTTTCCGCAGGACGTGGCGGAAGAGTATAGGCTGCGGCTCTGGATTCCGTCGAGCTACGCGAGCAATCCATCGGACTTCACTCCGTACAACAACGGAGGGGAGTGGTTTATGGAGGGCTATCCTGGGTCGAACTTCCCCAATTATCTCGGCTTTGGATTGATCGATGAAGGCGAGGCTTACGATGTCTCAAACTTCGATGCGAATTCGCCAACCTTGAAGAGGACTTCTTCCGAATGGGCCAGAAGCGACATCGAAGGGCCCGATCCAACAACACATCGTGCCTGGAAGGCTGTTCAGTACCCGATCACGATCGGCGCCACGCCGGTCGCGGAATCCCATTCAAGCGACTGGATGGAATAGCCGATGCCTCCCGCAGCCCTCCAATCGCATTTCTCGCGCGGCGTTCCGCCGCCTCCGGCGCCGGTCCTCCGGCCGTTCCGGCTTCCGGCCGCGCCTCCGCCGCCGGTCCTCTACGGCCCGAAGCCCGTCCCGCTGCGGCCGGAGACGCACGTGCCTCTCACGCCCTCGACGGGCATGACGCGCAAGGAGATCGAGAAGCGGCTCGCGAACGGCGCCGAGGCGGAGCTGGCGAGCGTGAAGGAGAAGATCGGCGCGGCGCTGGCGGACCTCGCGAACGAGCGGCCGGCTTGCGTCAACGACATTTTGGCCCGGCAGGACAGGCTTGTCGAGCTGCTGCAATCCATCGCATAAGCGGAAAGGAGAAACGAAAATGGCGGAAACCATCACATCGGACGAATTCGGCAAGATCCCTCTTACCGAGACGATGCTCACGAAGAAGGGCGTGGACGCGGCCATCGCGTCCGCCGTGACCTCCGTGTACAAGTACATCGGATCGGCGAGCGTCTCGGACCTCAATACCCTCGCGCCGTCCGTCGCGAATGCCGACGAGACGCTCAAGGTCGGCCACGTGTACAACGTGACGAGCGACGGCACGCTCGCCGCCGGCTCGGTCGCGGTCGTCACGGGCGACAACGTGGCCTGGACGTCGAGCGGCTGGGACAAGCAGGCGGCGTCCTTCAATCCGTCCGGCCTCCAGACGAAGATCACGGCGTCCGGCATCCTCAAGGGAGACGGATCCGGCGGCGTGACGGCCGCGACGCCCGGCACGGACTACGTCGCCAGCCTTTCGCAGGCGAGCGACGCCGTCGTCACCGTGACGGGGTCCAACGGCGCGCTCGCCGTGGATCACGCGAAGAAGGGGCCGTCCTCGTCCGGCAATACGAGCAAGGGCGATACGACCGCGCAAACACCCGGCTTCGGCGGCACGTTCAAGGCGATTTCCGCCACCGTGGACAAGTACGGCCACGTGACGGCTCTCGCCGAGCACAACGTCACGATTCCGTCGGCCGTCGCCGTCGCGACCGGAACGACCGGCGCGAAGAACGGCCTTATGTCCGCGGACGACAAAGCCAAGCTCAACGGCGTTGCGGCGGGAGCGCAGGCCAACGTCATCGAGGGAGTCAAGCTCGCCGGCGCGTCTGGGAACCTCACGCCCAGCTCGAAGGTCGTCACGATCCCGAACGCCGTCGCGACCGGCCAGACCGGCGCGACGAACGGCCTCATGACGGCGGACGACAAGAAGAACCTCGGCGACGTCACGGGCGCCGCCGGCACGCTCTACTCCGCCCTGAACACGCTTACGGGGACAGGTGCCGCGCTGAACGCCGACACGATGACGAACGTCAACGCGATCAAGACCGCGCTCGTGACGCTCATCGGCTACCTGAAGCAGTTCGCCGCGGCCGCGGACGGCAACTCCTCGACCACCTACACCGTCTCGTGATGAACCGTTTCGCAACCATCGCCGGCGCGCTCGCGCTCGTCCTCGCCCTCGCGGCGGGGCAGGCGCGGGCCGGCGGCACTCCGATCGGAGACATTCCGCTCTCGACCAACGTCTACAACGCGGCCGAGGTGGACGCGCTCATCGCCGGCGCCTCGTCCGAGCCGGACCCGACGCTCGTCACGAACCTCGTCGCCGAGTCGGAGGCGCGGATCCTCAACAACTCGCCGGACGCCGCCGCGTGGACCGCCATCAAGCTCATCGTCGCCGATCTCTGGCGGCGCGTGGACGCGCTCGACGCCGACGGCTCCGACGCGCTATCGGCCGCCGCGGCCGAGCAGCTCATCAACAGCCGCCTCGCGCAGCTCTACTCGTCGATCGACCTCGACCTCGTCGCGAGCCTCGCGCTGCCGCTCCAGCCGACGGAGACGCGCTCCACTACGATCACGGCGAACACCTCGGGCGTCGCCGCCGAGCTCTCGCCGGTCTATGCGACGCGCTACTACGCGAGCACTGCGAACGACCGGTCGCTCTCGTTCGCGTCGTTTTCGGGCGTCGGCAACAACCCATGCCTGCTCGTTTTGCAGAATTTCTCGTCCGTCTCGTTCCCGAGCGGATCGAAGGTCGAGACGGGCTACTCCTATAACAGCGGCAACCCCAGTCTCTACGCCGTCTACAAGGTCGACAACGTCCTTTACCTCAAGAGGCTCTACCCATGAAGAAGCTTGCCCTTTTCCTCTGCCTCTTCGCCGTCGCCGCCGGCGCGCAGGAGCTCCTCCGCATCGTGAACGGCGCGGAGGAGCGCGCGTCCATCCCGCAGGGGCTGCCCGATGCGGTCACAAACGCCTATGCCGCGCAGCTCGCGGCGGCCGGCTACAAGCCGGTCGAGACGGTCGGCGCCCCGCATTCGGACTGGTGCACGCGGCCCGTCCGCGTCCTGGAGGAGACGAACGGCGTCTGGCGGGAATCGTGGATCGAGTGCTCGGTCCCGATCCCGCTCGACCCGGTGAAGCTCTGCAACACGCTCCTCTCCCTTCCGAACGGGACGAACGCGCTCGCGACGGCGATGGCCGTCCCGGCCGTCGCGGAGTGGTTCGTGGGGAACCCCGTCTACACCCGCGGAAGCGAGCTCGCCGGCGCGATGCAGCAGCTCCTCGGCATCTCGTCCGTCTCGAATCTTGAAGCGCTGATCCGGCCCTGCGCCGCGGGGGTGGTGAAATGACCTGGTGCACGCGCGGTTCGAGTGCGGACGTTTCGCTGGTGGACTACTCCTACGCCGTAGTCGGGCGGAAGGCCGTTCTGTTCCGCGACGGGAACGAGAAGGTCGTCGAAATCGTCCGCGTTCGCCGGAACTACCTGGACGTGAAACAGGCGAAGAACGCGAGCGACGGTGTCACCGTGCGGCTGGACGACGGAACGGAAGCGGTCGTCCTCGCCTGCGAAATCGATCCGCTTCCGGAGGAAAACCGATGAAACCGAACGACATCCGAAAACTCAAGATCCGCGAGGCCCTGCGCTTCGCCGCATTCCTCTGCGCCTGCCTGGCGGTCATTGCCGCAGTCGCGTTCTGCAACGGCTGCACGAGCGAGGGACTTCCCCCGGGCGCCTACGACTTTGTCACGAACTCCGTCCAGCGCGCGGTCTCGGCCGCGCAGAAGGCCGCCGAGGAGTATTCCAGGCGCGAGGACGGGGAGAACGCCACGGAGGAACCGGCCGCGGGCTCCGGTAGGGTTGCCGGTGCGTCTTCGGACGCGGCCGGTTCCTCCGCTTCTTCCACGGCGGACGCGAGTCCCGCGCCCGTCCTCGAATACCGCTACGGCGGCTTCAAGGGCGGCAAGGCCGTCGAGGACCCGCGCTGCCGTCTCTCCTCGCCGACGATCACGGCCGATTCGATCCGCTACAAGTGGGAATCCGGCGCGCCGTCGGACTGGGCCCGCAACAAGACCGAGAGCGGCAACCTCGTGATCGCGGCGGCGTTCTTCTGGGACGAGGATGCGAAGAAGTGGGTCGGCGGCAAGTTTGAATGGACGGACGAGAGCCGCTCCTCCCGCTCCTGCCAGAACATCTACGAGGGCTACGGCGGCTGGGAGGCGGCGGCGTGGGAGTACGCGAAGAAGCGCGCGTTCTGCGTGCTGAGCGCCGACGGCAAGTATCGCAGCAACCTTCTGGAGGACTAGCCGATGAGCACGTGGACGAAGTTGCGCGACAAGGCGCTTCGCAGGATCGTCGCCTTTCTCGGGCTCGGCAAGGGTTCCGCATCCGCGGCTCCCGCCGCGGGCGAACCATCCTCCGTTTCTGAGATCAGTCTCGCAGGGCTCGCCGTCCCCGAGTGGGACAAGTGCACCCGCGCATCCTGCTGGGGCGGAACGAACGCCTCGGTGCGGATCATGAACTGCCTCTCGCCGAAGATGCCGGAATCGGTGTTCAAGGAGCGTGTCGCGTGGACGAAGGCCCGCGGCGCGAACACGATCCATCTGTTTCTGGTGAACAAGGGCGACGGCGAGTACGCCGGCTACTCGCCGTGGGGCGTCGGCAAGAAGCCGACCGCCGGCGAGACCGACGCGGCGACCGTCCGCACGATGCGCGAACGCCTCTACTACTGCTACAAGCAGGGGCTCGCCGTCGTAATCTGGCTCCAGGCGGACGACTCGTCAGACTGGGCGGCCGCCCTCGCGTCGAACGCGGACCGGTGCGTCGCGCGCATCGTCGAAGCGGGCCTCTTCGGAGTCGCCTCAACCGTCGTGGCCGGCCTGGAAATGGACGAGTACTGGAATGCGACGCACGCCCGCGCGGTCGTGTCCGCGATCCGGGCCCACTACCACTACAAGGTCGGCACGCATCACACGGGCGGAAAGACGACGTTCGCCTCGCTCGGCGACATCCTCTTCTACCAGGTCGAGCCGGGCCGCTCCGCGGCGCAGATCAAGGCCGACACGAAGTCGGCGCTCAAGACCGGCAAGCCGGTGAACTTCTTCGAGCTCTCGCGAGGTCCGGCCCGCGATCTCTGCGAGGCGGCCTTCTCGGCCGGCGCGTTCGGTGTGGGGAACTGGTAGCATGGACTTTTCCGTCTGGAACCGTTTTCCGCACAAGGCGGCGCTCTTCTATTCCGGCTACAGGGACCGCGTGGCCGGATTCAAGAAGGAGCTCGCCCGAGTCGGCGTCGACGGCTACACGCCGTTCTGGGGGTGCACGAACCCCTACGAGCGCGTCCTCGAAGCCCGCGTCCCGCACAAGAGGGGATGCGTCGGCGGCTACTTCAACACGTCGCTCAAGCACCACGCCGTCGTGAAGACGGCCTACGAGCTCGGCGCGGAGAACGTCCTCGTCTTCGAGGACGACGTCCGCTTCCTGAAGAACGTCGGCCCCGTCCTCGCCGCCGTGGAATCCCTGCCGGACGACTACGACGCCGCGCTCTTCGAGTGGACGCCGATGCCGGTTGCAGGCACGCCGGAGATCGCGATGGAGATCGGGGCGATCCGATCCGGGAGGGTCAACGACCATTGGCACCGCGCGAGACGCTTCTACTCGATGGCCGCCTACGCGGTGAGCCGCCGGATGATGGAACGCCTGATCGACTGCTACGAGCGTCCCGCGCACGGCGCGGCGAAGCTGCGTATCTGCGACCATTACTGGTGCCGGATTCTCGAATCCGACCCGAACCTCAACGCCTACGTGTCGAGCGGAAACGTCTGCATCCAGGCTTGTCCGCAGGGCAACACGCCGATGCAGAACATGCGGGCGAAGTACGACGAGATGGGCGTCGACTGCGGGGAGTACGCGCCGTGGTGATCGACGTGCTCTACGTGCTCGGGCCGGCGGAATGCTCGGCGGGCGGGGCGAACCGCGAACTGCGGTGGTCGCTCCGCTCGCTCGCCAAGTACGCCCGCGGCGTGGGGCGGGTCGTGGTCGCGGGGTACCCGCCCGACTGGCTTTCGGGCGAGGTGGTCCGCCTGCCGGTCGAGCGCCCGGCCGGGCTCGAGAAGGACGCCGTGATCTTCCATAACGTGATGGCGGCGATCGATGCGGGGGCAGTGTCGGGCCGGTTCCTGCTCTCCTCGGACGACCATTTCCTCTCGGCGCCTTTCGACATGGCGGCGACGCCGCTCTGGCAGCGCCGGCAGAACCTCATGCCGGCCTACGAGGCGTGCCGCGGCGGAGAAGGCTACCGGCGCGTCATCGACCAGACGCGGCGCGTTCTGCTCGCCGCCGGCTACGGGATCGTGAAGTGCAACCCGCACCGCAACACGCTCTGCGACGCGCGCTGCGCCCCCGAGCTGCGCCGGCTCCTCGCGTCGGCGCCCGTTCGCAGCGTCGGGATCGAGTTCAACTGCGCGATGGGCAACGTGATGCACCGCGTCTTCGGGCTCCCGTTCGTGCAGATGCACGACTGGAAGTGCCCGGCGTTCGACCCGCGGGCCGTCGCGGCCGGCGCCTTTTCGATCCGGGACCGCGCCCTGGCCGATCCGAAGCTTCTCGCATGGTTCGACGCCGAGTTCGGCGCGCCGTGCAAATACGAAAAACCCGGCGGGGGCCTGTTGCCGGCTTGGTCGGTCTCCGGTTCCGCCGCATAGAATGGAGTCCCGATGAACGCACAACAGGCGAGAATCGCGAAGATCATCGCGGAGGCGGTGAAGAACTACGTGAAGGACGACCAGCGGGCGGACTACCCCCTGCCGGGCGAAGTGTCCGTCGTGGTGAAGAGCCGGAAGGTTTCTTCCCTCGTGCGGTCGCCCTACACGACGAAGGACGGCTCGCTCACCGTCGAGCCGGTGGACGGGCTTCGCGTGCGCGTCACGGCGCACAAGTTCGTGCGCTGCGGGCTCTGGAACGGGCCGGACGCGATCCCGAACAACACGCTGCGCGGCATGCTCGCGTCGCTCTACCACGACCTGATCTGGGTGCACGCCGCCGAGCTCGCCGCCGCGTGGGGTTGCACGGAGCTGGAGATCCTGCGCTGGGGCGGCGACGTGCTTTACCTC
>JAEEGL014391476.1_pt1 | contig 10624 bp, 6 predicted proteins | sample 9134231 | NCBI WGS metagenome assembly JAEEGL01 (sample SAMN16246548, study PRJNA631951) | gut metagenome | biome: gut microbiome; feature: rumen; material: fiber-attached | host: Bos | place: Iran: Karaj | collected 2018-10 | reverse complement strand
TGTTAAACCATTAAAGATCAAGACAGTGGACACACTTAGCTACAAAACAGTCTCGCTCAACAAGGCGACTGTGAACAAGGAGTGGGTCGTCATCGATGCCACGGATCTTCCGCTTGGCCGTCTTGCTTCCAGGGTCGCTCTTGTCCTCCGCGGCAAGAACAAACCCGGGTTCACCCCCCACGTTGATTGCGGTGACAACGTCATCGTCATCAACGCTGAGAAGGTGGCTCTCAAGGGACACAAGATGGAAAATCGTGTTTACACTCGCTACACCGGTTATCCGGGTGGCCAGCGTTTCACGACTCCTAAGGAGATCCTCTCGAAGAGGCCCGCTGAACTCGTGAGGAGGTCCGTTAAAGGGATGCTCCCTAAGACCCGTCTTGGTGATCAGATTCTCCACAACCTGCATGTTTATGCCGGTCCCGAGCATCCCCACCAGGCGCAGAATCCTAGAGAAATTAAGTTGAACGAAATCTAACAGAGCAAATGGAGAAGAAAAACGCCCTTGGAAGACGTAAATCAGCCGTCGCTCGTGTTTATCTCGCTGCCGGTAAGGGCAACATAACGATCAATGATCGTCCCCTTGAGGAGTACTTCAAAGAGGGATCGCTCCAGTACATCGTGAACCAGCCTTTCGCCGTCACGAAGACAGAAGGTCAGTTTGACGTGAAGGTGAACGTGGTCGGTGGTGGCACCAAAGGCCAGGCGGAAGCTGTCAGGCTGGGAATATCCCGTGCCCTGAGCGATCTCGACAGAGAGGCTTACCGTCCCGCCCTCAAGGCTGAGGGATTCCTGACCCGCGACTCCCGCGAGGTCGAGAGGAAGAAGCCCGGTCAGCCTGGCGCACGCGCCCGCTTCCAGTTCAGCAAACGTTAATTTGTCCGAGCTGACACGACTGTTTTATGTTTTTAGCACAGTCCGGTGCGACAAATCCGGCCCACACATTTGGCAGGATGCCGAGACTGCGGAAAATCCAGGAGATCGGAGAACATCCGCTACTTCCGGGATTGAAGTAAAGAGTTACAAACAGAAAAAATTAATTTTTGAGAAAAATGCCACGCGTAAATTTCCAAGAACTTCTTGATGCAGGCGTACATTTCGGCCACCTGGCCAGGAAATGGAACCCTAAGATGGCCCCCTACATCTTCGACCAGAAGAACGGGATCCACATCATCGACCTGCACAAGACCATCGTCAAGATAGACGAGGCTGCCGACGCGATGAAAGAGCTTGCCCGTTCAGGCCGCAAGATCCTCTTCGTAGCCACCAAGAAACAGGCTAAGGAGTTAGTCGCTGAGAAGGCTGCGGCAGTTAACATGCCATCGATAACCGAGCGCTGGGCGGGCGGTATGCTTACCAATTTCCCGACCATCCGCAAGGCTGTCAAGAAGATGAACACCATCGACAAGATGAAAGAGGACGGTACCTTCGATAAGCTCGCCAAGAGAGAGCGTCTTCAGATCAACCGTCAGAGGGAGAAGCTTGAGAAGAACCTCGGTTCCATTAGGGACATGAGCCGTCTTCCTTCCGCCCTTTTCGTTGTCGATATCCAGAAAGAGGCCAATGCCGTCAAGGAGGCCAACCGTCTGAACATCCCGGTATTCGCAATGGTTGACACTTGTTGCGATCCCACGCCCATTGATTATGTGATACCGGCCAATGATGACGCCACCAAGTCCATCGAGCTTGTGATGAACATCCTCTGCCAGGCCATCGAGGAAGGCCTCAGCGAGCGTAAGCTTGAGAAGGATAAGGAAGCCACCGAGGAGACCGCTGAGGGAGAGGCTCTCGCCAATCCTACTGGCAAGAAGCTCCGCGCCCGCAAGAGCGCCAAGCCCGTCGACGTGACCGCCGAGGCTCCCGCTCCGGCTGCCGAGCCTGTCGAGGCCCCCGTCGCTGAAGAAGAACCCAAGGCTGAATAATCTTAAAAAGTACGACTTATGGCTATTACCGCACAAGACGTAATGAAACTCCGGAAGATGACCTCCGCCGGTATGATGGATTGCAAGAACGCTCTCAACGAGGCTAACGGCAATTTCGAGGAGGCTGTCAAGATCATCCGTGAGAAGGGGAAGCTCGTGGCTGCCAAGAGGGCTGACCGCGAGACCACCGAGGGTGCTGTCCTTGTCCGTACAAACGGTGACAAGGCTATCCTGGTCTGCCTTGGCTGCGAGACTGATTTCGTCTCCGCCACTCCTGATTTCAAGGCTCTTGCCGCTGAGATCGCTGATGCCGCCATCGCCGCTTTCCCGGCCGATGCTGAGGCTCTTAAGGCTTGCGTTTGCTCCAACGGCCACACTGTCGAGGAGGAGATTTCCGCCCAGACAGGTAAGACCGGTGAGAAGCATGTTCTCGCATATTATGCCGCTCTCGAGGCTCCGTTCGTGGGACAGTATGTCCACTTCAACGGCAAGCTTGGCGCTATCGTTTCCTTCAACAAGGTTGTTCCCGAGGATCTCGGAAGGGCTATCGCCCAGCAGATCACCGCTATGAGCCCTGTTTCTGTCTCTGAGGCTGACTGCCCTAAGGAAGTCATTGACAACGAGCGTGCTGTCGCCATCCAGAAGACGAAGGACGAGCAGGTTCAGAAGGCTGTTGACGCCGCCCTTAAGAAGGTCGGTATCAACCCTGCTCACGTTGACAGCGAGGATCACATCGAGTCCAACACCGCCAAGGGTTGGATCACTCCTGAGCAGGCTGCCCAGGCACGTGAGATTATCGCCACTGTCAGTGCAGAGAAGGCCGCTAACCTCCCCGAGCAGATGGTTCAGAACATCGCCAACGGTCGTGTCCAGAAGTTCCTCAAGGAGAACACTCTTGAGAATCAGGATTTCGTCCAGTCAGATGAGAAAGTATCTGTCGCCGACTACATCAAATCCGTTGATAAGGACGCCAAGGTTGTCGCTTTCCGCCGCTACTCTCTCAACGACTAAAAGATCAGTTACAGTTAAATGGATCCCAGCCCTCACAGGGCTGGGATCTGTTTTTTATTCTTTTTGATAGTATTATCGTCCTTTTGACAATAACTCTTAATTCACCTTTTATTATTTTCGCATCTTAGTAAAAAAATAACCATTTAAGTCCAATATAAATCACTCAAATTAACCATTCAATCTGATGAAAAGTAAAATTTTCGCGACCTTGATCTGCGTATTCGTGGCTTTGTCCGCCTTTGCGCAGAATAGGGTTACCGGTGTTGTCAAGGACAATATCGGTCCTCTTGCAGGGGCAAGCGTAGTTGAGCAGGGCACAAAGAATGGCGTTGTTACCGACCAGAACGGTAACTTCACCATCTCTGTCAAGCCCGGCGCGACTCTTGAGATCGCTTGTCTGGGTTATGAGACACAACTTATCCCCGTGGGTAACAGGAGTCAGTTCGACATTACCCTCGAAGAGGATAAGGAGATGCTCGACGAGGTGGTTGTCACAGCCCTTGGTATCGCCAAGGAGAGCAAGAAGCTCGGTTATTCTGTCGCCACCATCAAGGCGGATGAGTTGGTGAGCAAAGGCTCGACCAACCTTGCCACCGCCCTTTACGGTAAGGCCTCCGGTGTCCGCATCCAGAACACCCAGGGTGGTGCCGTCGCCGGTGTGTCAATCACTGTCCGCGGTCTTTCCTCCATCAATGGAAACACCCAGCCTCTCGTCATCCTCAATGGTGTTCCGATCCGTAATGGTAACTCAGGCTCCTCAAACTCCACGAGCATGGATTACGGTAGCATCGGTATCGACGGCGGAGTCCGTGCCAACGGTCTCGTTGACATCAACCCTGAGGACATCGAGGAACTCACCATCCTTAAGGGTGCCGCCGCTACGGCTCTTTACGGTTCCGAGGCCGCTAACGGTGCTATCGTCATCACCAGCAAGAAGGCTAAGGGATCAGGTGTCACTATCGATTTCAATGCGAGCTATCAGCTCAATATGGTAGCCTATGTCCCTGACATCCAGACCAAATACGGCCCTGGTACCGGTTATGGCGACTGGACAAACGAGATGATCAGCAACAACGGTTTCCGCGTTGATGCCGCCACCGGGAAGCTTTATCCCGCCTACAGCAACTACCAGTGGGGTCCCGCTTACGACGGCAGGGAAGTCTTGTATGTCGATGGCTCGACTCGCGCGTATTCCCCCATCAGCTCCAAGCCTTGGACAGAGCTCTTCCGCAACGGTTCAGACCAGGTTTACAACTTCGCTATAAACCAGTCAAGCGACAACGCTACCACCAGGTTCTCTTACACTTATCTCAATGAGCTTCCGAACGCCCTGTCCGGATCGTTTGACAAGCACAATTTCAATGTTGTGGGAACCTTGAGGTATAACGACAATCTATTCCTTGACTACACCGCCAACTATATCACCCAGCACATCGTCAACCGTTCACAGGCTTCGATCAGCATCTATGGCGGTTACAACAACATGTTCGGTGCTTTCCTTGACGTTCCTCTTATCAAGAAGATGTACAAGACCAGCCTGGGTTACAAGAACAACGATATGGGTGTCGGTCCCACTCCCGACGAGGCCTTCAAATATGGCTCCGACGGATTCGTCTATGGTGTGCGTGAGCTCCTTTGGAACATCAATGAGCATCACAGTGACGAGCTTGAGCAGCGTTTGATCGGAAGCGTGGCTCCTACTTGGAAGATAGCTCCCTGGTTGACCGCGAAGGTTCGTGTCGCTACTGACTTCACCACTTCAAAGACTACCAACACCAGCAACTCCGCGTTTCCTTCAGCCGCGAGTTCCAACAGCTCCAGCGGTGGTTACTCAACGCTGTCAAAGTCCTATCAGGTGCTTTATGGTGACGCCATGCTGATGTTTGACAAGGACATCACTGACAAGATCGGCCTCACCGCCACAGCCGGCTGGCAGGCTCGCTCCGAGAACATGCACAGCATGAACTTCGGCACCAGGGACGGTCTCATGATCGAGAACCTCTTCATGATCGGTAACTCCTACAGGACTATCGACATCAACAACAACAACGAGACAAAGATGCAGCTCCTTAAGACCGCCTTCCTCGGGACACTCGGATTATCTTATTCCGATTATCTCTTCCTTGAGTTGACAGGCCGTCAGGAGAAATCTTCCACCCTCCCTAGGCACAGCCGCAGCTACTTCTATCCTTCAGCCAGCTTGAGCTTCCTCTTCACCGACGCCTTTGAGATGCCTTCATGGTATGACTACGGAAAGGTCCGCGCTTCCTACGGTATCGTTGGTAACGCCCCTGAGGCTTACGCCGCCAATATGGCCTACTCATTCGGAAGCGGTCCGGGCTGGAGCTACAACCAGGTTCCCGCCAACCTCGGTAACGACAACCTCCGTCCTGAGACGACCAAGGAGTTCGAGGTAGGTATCGAGAGCAAGTTCTTCAACAACCGCTTGGGCTTCGAGGTTACCTACTACAACAAGAAGATCTCCGACATGCTTCTCCGTACCGAGCTCGCTCCTTCGAGCGGTAGCTCCACGATGTGGGTCAACTCCGGTGAGATGCGCAACAAGGGTCTTGAGGTTTCCGGCCATGTGACACCTCTCCTTTCAAGGGACTACAGCTTGGACATCAACACCAACCTCGGTTTCAACAGGAACGAGATTCTCTCCCTCGTCGAGGGTATCAACTTCATCGAGACCGCTGACTACGCCAAGACAGGAAAGAACTACTCCTATGTCGGCAGGCCTATGGGTGACTTCTACACCGCTGCCAACAAGGTCGTTGAGGATGGCCCCTACAAGGGACGCAATATCGTCAACAATGACGGTAACTATGTGATGACAAGCGACTACGTGCTTGCTGGAAACGCCATGCCTAAGGTGGTCGGAGGTCTTGGTCTGTCCGCCACTTACAAGGGATTCGGCCTCGATGTGATGACTGACTTCAGGTTTGGTGGTTATATCGCCAACAACTGCTACCGCTACACCATGACCACCGGTGTCAACCCCGACACTGAGAATCGTGAAGGTGAGGGCTTCTATCCTTACACCTACAAAAATGGTGTCACCGCCAACACCGGTATCATCCTTGACGGTGTCGTCTCCGACGGCAACGGTGGCTGGAAAGAGAATGACAAGGTCATAGCTTACGAGGACTACATCACCAGCAAGACCGCTTGGGGAATCGCCCCTGGTGTCCCTAACGGTACCTACGATTTCTTCAAGAACAACTGGTGGAAGCTCCGTGAGATCAGCCTCTCCTACAACTTCACAAGGAATGTCATCAAGAGTGACTTTGTCAAGAACCTGACCCTGTCAGTGTATGGACGCAACCTGTTCTACTTCTACAAATCCATCCCTAACTACGATCCTGAGACCAGTAGTGGTACAGACTGGAAGAGCCAGTTGGAGATCGGTGGATCCGCCTCGCCTACCCGTTCGGTCGGTGTCTCTCTCCGCGCTACATTCTAATAGCATAAACGCATTAATATAGAATAGAATATGAAAAAGATATTTGTTTATTTAGCTTTGCTTGCCGCGACGATTGTGTCCTTCGGTTGTAGCGAAGAAGAATACGACAACAGGTACAAGGATCCGTCAAAGGTCTCTGAGGCTAGCCTGGACAAGCTGATGCCGGGATGTATGCTTTTGGCCAATGACTGGGCCTGCTCCACTTACGGGCGTTATTTCGGTTATGAGCCCCAGCTCATGCTTAAGCTCTCCAACCAGCTCGGTCTTACCCTCGATCCTGGTATCTACTACCATGACGAGTATGAGGACTATGGCCAGCCGTACAACAACTACCCTACGATGGTCACCAACTTAAGGAAGATGGAGCAGCTCTACGACGAGCTTCCCGATGCTGAGAAACCCGCCAACGAGGCTTATATTCTCGCCGCTAAGACCCATCTCTATGGAATGATGATCTACCTTATCTGCGAGTATGATGACATCCCCTTCAGCGAGATCGGCCAGGTGGCTCTCACCGGTGACATCTCTTACGCCAACCCTCATTATGACAACGGCCAGAAGCTCTTTGAGATGATTCTCGATGAGCTCGGCGAGATCCAGGCCAAATTCGCCACCTGCCAGAAGCCTTCAGCTTTCTCCAGCCAGGACTTCATCAACCACGGCGATCTTGACAAATGGCGTCGTTACGCCAATTCCCTCCGTCTGCGTGGCGCTCTGCGTGTTTCCACCCAGGGTCCTTTGGCCTCCAAGGGTCAGCAGATCATCAGGGAGATCCTTGACGGAAATCTTCCTATCGTCGAATCCATCGACCAGAACATCCAGATCGCCCGTCAGGCTTCAGGTCCCCTGAACATCAATGGTGGTTCCGGATTTGACTGGCACAACCTCCAGACCGCCAGCGCCGAGGTCATCAACCGTATGATGAAGGCCGGTGACGGTGGCAAGTGGGTTGAGGGTCAGGATGATCCCCGTCTTCCTCTGATGTACTGCCTCGCTACCGCCAATGGTGAGTATCCTGTCGCGACTGCCGCCGAGGAAGAGGTGAAAGATCCTCTCAAGGCAGGAAAGGCTGTCCCCAGCGTTTTCCGTGGCGCCAGCGCCAACACCGATTATGACACCTATCAGACGATGTTCTTCACCCGTGTCAACAGGGCTTATTACTCACGTATCCGCAAGAAGGGCTTCTTCTGGGAGAACCAGAACTGGGATCACCAGATTGTCTCCTCTTATGAGATGTGGTTCATCAAGGCTGAGGCTTACCAGCGCGGTTGGGCCAACGGAGACGCTAAGGCCGCTTTCACAAAGGGTATAAGCGAGTCCATCAACTTCATGTTCAAGTGCCAGAACAACCGTTCCCAGACTGAGCTTGACAATACTGATGGCGACTACCTGAACGGTACGCAGCAGCGTGCGGTCATCAATCCTGACCAGAGCATCTACAACGCTGAGTGGATCACCAACTTCGCCAACGACAGGTGGACAACCCACATTAATGGAACTCCTTACGAGGGTGGCGAGCTTGAGGCTATCCTTGAGCAGAAGTGGATCGCTTTCTGCTTCCTCCACGGAGGTGAGCAGTGGAGTGACATGCGTCGTACCGGATATCCCCGCATGTACTATCCGGCCGATCACGACAACAACGCCTTGACCCCTTACCCTTGCAACAGGCTTCGTTATGTCGCGAAGGAGCGCTCCTACAACTCCAACTTCAAGGACGAGGTCGGAGCTCACGACAACTACGCCGATGTCCTCTTCTGGGCAAAGGCCGATTGGCACGATGGCCCTACCTATTAATATTAGAAATAGGTTAATCTAATATTAGCGCCGGCTCCATCAGGGGCCGGCGCTTTTTTTTATCATCACGGTGTGGGTGGCATAAATGAAATACACCGCATGCATCTCTGCAGGCGGTGTATCAATTCTAACCTAAAACTTAACCTATGAAAAAACTATTCGAATGCAAATATAGCAATTTTTATACCATTTCAAACCTTTCGAGTCTATTTTTTCGCGGTATTGTTAAGCTTCACGATATGGGGCTTCCCATCGTTCGCTTTGACAATCTCAGCTGTCTCGCCTACAGGTTTGATAGTCTGTATACGCACATCCATGACAGGTCTATCCCTGCCGTCTGTGGCCACCTGGGCGATCCTGTCGATGATATCAAGTCCTTTGATGGTCTCACCAAAGACAGTGTAGCCGCCATCAAGTTGAGCGCATGCTTTTGCGTCTTGGACTATATAAAACTGTGACCCGGAAGACTCTTTCATCGGGTTGGCCACGTCGCCTTTGCGGGCGGCTGCGAGGGCGCCCTTCTTATGGGTATATTCAGGGACAAATTCGGCGGGGATTGTGTACCCTGGACCACCCTGACCGTACTTCGCGACAGCCGCCTTGGAGGTGTCCCTTGTGTAGGGGTCTCCACCCTGGATCATGAAGCCGTTGATCACCCTGTGGAACAGGAGGTCATCGTAATAGCCCGAGATGGCGAGCTTTGCGAAGTTGTCCCTATGCTTCGGCGTGTTCTTATAAAGCTTGACTGTGATTGAACCAAGGTTTGTCACAATCTCGAACTCCGGCTCTTCCGGAAGGAGTTTCACAATTTCCATCGCTGATTTTTCTTTAGCGGCTTTCTGCGCTGCCGCGATTGAATCCTGACGGGCCTGCTCGGCAGCTGCCTCAGCAGCGGCCTTTTTGGCCGCGTTGTTACAGCCGAACACGAGCGTGGCTGCGGCCGCCACGATCAAGGCTTTGAACATCAGATTTCTCATATTCATTTAATTAGAATTTCCTGTAATTGTAACCGAGAGTGTCGAAGATCTTGAAGGACTCATTCCTCATGGCTGAGGAGAATCTGTCGAAATCCTTGGCCTTCTGATCGCACCACTGAATCTCTGCGAGAGCGCACATTCTAGGCAGTAACATGTACTCAAGGTACTCGTTGGTGGCGATATACTCAGTCCAAAGGTTCGCCTGGACTCCAAGGATATGCTTCTGCTGGTCAGCGTTTAGTCCCTCGAAAGGCTCGTAACCATAGACTTTCTCGATGGGGAGATTGCCGCCGATAGCGAGAGGCTCCTGTGTCTGATCCTCACTCTGGTAATAGTCGAAATAGCAATATGTGTTGGGAGTCATGATGACGTCGAATCCCATGCCAGCGGCTTGGATACCTCCTTTGACACCTCTCCAGGACATCACAGTCGCACCAGGGGCAAGCTCTCCTTCAAGGACCTCGTCCCAACCGATGATCTTGCGGCCATGGTCGTTGAGGAACTTCTGGACCCTTGCGGTCACATAGCTCTGGAGATACTGCTCCGCCGTATGCTTGCTGTCGGCTTTAATTCCAAGAGCCTTGATCCTCGCCTGGCAGGCTGGGCATTTCTCCCATTGGGTCTTGGGGCACTCATCGCCTCCGATGTGGATGTACTCGGAAGGGAATAGTTCCATGAGCTCGGTGAACACATCCTCAAGGAATGTGAACATGTTTTCCTTTCCGGGGCACATGACCTCGTCGGAAATTCCCCATCTTGTCCAGACCTCGTAAGGCCCTCCAGTGCAACCAAGTTCAGGATAAGCGGCAAGGGCGCCGAGCATGTGGCCTGGAAGATCTATCTCAGGGATGATGGTTATGCCGAGAGAAGTGGCGTAGGCGACCACGTCACGGATCTGATCCTGTGTGTAGTAACCGCCATATCGTACTCCGTCATTGGATTTGAAATCCTTGCCGACCATGGTGCCATTTCGGAAAGCACCTATCTGCGTGAGCTTCGGATACTTCTTTATCTCAATCCTCCAGCCCTGGTCCTCTGTAAGGTGCCAGTGGAGACGGTTGAGCTTGTACATCGCCATGACATCAAGGTACTTCTTGACTTCCTCAACGGAGAAGAAGTGCCTGGCGCAGTCAAGGTGCATTCCTCTGTAAGCGAACCTGGGCTTATCTTTGATAGAGACAGCGGGGAACATGAACTTCTGCGCGGGATCGATTTCCTCTGAATAGACAGCGACGTCGGTCAGCTGCTTAAGAGTCTGGATGGCATAGAGGAAGCCATTTTTCTCAGATGCCTTGACGAGGCAAGTCTTTTTGGTGATGTCGATCGAATACTCCTCGGGAGCCATGGAAGCGTCCTTGAGGAATATGAAACCTTTCATCTTTCCATCTTGGGCGGCTTTGGCGAGCCCGATAGGGGAGGCGAAGGAGTTGGTTCTTCCGCTCACGAAGGTGATC
>JAEEGL014336499.1_pt1 | contig 10624 bp, 7 predicted proteins | sample 9134231 | NCBI WGS metagenome assembly JAEEGL01 (sample SAMN16246548, study PRJNA631951) | gut metagenome | biome: gut microbiome; feature: rumen; material: fiber-attached | host: Bos | place: Iran: Karaj | collected 2018-10 | reverse complement strand
GAGCTCCTCGTCGAATGGGCAGAACAGCATTCCTTTTCTTCTTTTCTCGTCTTCCGTCATGTCATCCACCATCCCGGACGCTTCGTTTCCTGTTGTAATCAGAATTATCTTGATGTATTTTACCATGCTGTGCTACAATTGGCAACGGCTGTGAAAACGGCCCTTTTATTCTGTTTTTCAGGAGAATTCACGCATTGGAATCCATCACTCAGATCCTCGCCCGGGAACTGGACAAAAAGCCCGAGCACATTGAAAACGTAATCACGCTTCTTGAAGAAGGCAACACCGTCCCCTTTATTGCCCGCTACCGCAAGGAACTCCACGGCGGCATGGACGACACCGCCCTGCGCACGCTGGTTGAACGTCTCGAATACCTTCGCTCTCTTCAGGAGCGCAGAGATACGATAAAAAGATCCATAGAAGAGCAGGGCAAGCTCACGGACGAGCTTTCCGCGGCCATAGACGAGGCCGCGACCCTTGCCGTCCTGGAGGATATCTACCGCCCCTATAAGCCCAAACGCCGCACCAGGGCCACGATTGCAAAGGAGAAAGGCCTTGAGCCTCTCGCTCTGCAGCTGTTTGCCCAGGAGAAGGGCGCTCCCTCTCCCGAGGAGCTCGCCGCGGGATTTATCGACAGCGAAAAGGGCGTATCTTCCGTTGAAGAGGCGCTTGCCGGTGCTTCGGACATCATCGCGGAAATGATCTCGGATGACGCGGAGATCCGCCGCATACTCCGCGATTTCATCAACGCTTCCGGCTCTGTCGTATCACAGGCCGCCTCGGAAGCCGATTCCGTCTACCGGCTGTATTATGACTTCAGCGAGAAGCTCTCCCGCGTTAAGGGACATCAGATCCTTGCCATGAACCGCGGTGAAAAGGAGGGCTTCCTCAAAGTCTCCGTCTCTGTGGATCCGGAAGCCTGTCTTCAGCTCGTACGCAGGAAGGTAACGGTTCCGGGCAGTTCCTCCATGGAATTCGTGCGCGCCGCCGCGGACGATGCCTTCGACCGGCTCATTTTCCCCTCCCTTGAGCGCGAGATCCGGAGTACCCTCACCGATACCGCCAGCGAAGGCGCTATCCACAATTTTGCTCTTAACCTCAAGCCTCTGCTCATGCAGCCTCCCGTTAAAGGCAAGGTGACGATGGGTCTCGACCCCGGATACAGGAACGGCTGCAAGGTAGCCGTAGTGGACGCCACCGGCAAGGTGCTCGACACATCCGTGGTATATCCCACTTTCAGCGAAGCAAAGAAGCAGGAAGCCATCCGGAAGCTCGCCGCACTCATCCGGAAGCACGGCGTGCAGCATATCGCCATAGGAAACGGCACCGCCTCAAGAGAGACCGAACAGATGACCGTCGAACTCCTGCACACACTCAACGGCGGCCAGTCCTACGCCATCGTAAACGAGGCCGGCGCTTCCGTATACTCCGTATCGAAGCTTGCCGCGGACGAATTTCCCGACTTCGACGTCAACCTGCGTTCCGCGGTCTCCATCGCCCGCAGGCTACAGGATCCTCTTGCCGAACTCGTGAAGATCGACCCCATGGCCATAGGGGTCGGTCAGTATCAGCACGACATGCCTCAGGCAAAACTCGAGGAGACGCTCAACGGCGTCGTCGAGGACTGCGTCAACTCGGTCGGCGTGGATATAAATACGGCCTCCCCGTCCCTTCTGCAGCGGGTCTCCGGTCTGACGAAGACTACGGCGAAAAACATCGTCACCTACCGCGAGGAAAACGGCGCCTTCACGGACAGGAAGCAGATCTCCAAGATCCCGAAGCTCGGCCCCAAGGCCTTTGAGCAGTGCGCGGGCTTTCTGCGCATTCCCGAAAGCGCCCAGGTCCTGGACAACACCGCCGTACACCCCGAAAGCTACGCGGCGGCGGAAAAGCTGCTCGCCCTGTGCCGCTGCAGCATGGATGAAGTCCGAAACGGCACGCTGGGAGATCTCCGCCGCGTCACCGAAGCCATCGGCTGGGAAAAGGCTGCCGGTTACTGCAACGTAGGTGTGCCCACGCTGAAGGATATCGTATCGGAGCTCATGAAGCCCGGACGCGATCCCCGTGACGAGCTGCCTCCCGTCGTGCTCAGGACGGATGTTCTGGATATAAAGGATCTCAAGCCCGGCATGGTGCTTCGCGGGACCGTACGAAACGTCATCGATTTCGGCGTTTTCGTCGATATCGGTGTCCATCAGGACGGCCTTGTACACATCTCAAGGATCTGCGACCGGTATATCCGCCATCCGAGCGAGGTGCTCTCCGTCGGAGATATCGTCACCGTTGCGGTGGTGGAGGTGGATGAGGCAAAACACAGGATCAGCCTTACCATGAAAGGGGTAAAGGAGCAGGCATGACGTCACGGCCTTTAATCGCAAACTATCATACCCACACATACCGCTGCGGACATGCCGAGGAGGCTCCCGAGCGGGAATATGTTGAAAAAGCCATCGCCGCCGGCATAAAGATCCTCGGCTTCTCGGATCACACGCCCTATCCCGGAACGGCGAATTTCCCCGGACATCCGGGTATCCGGATGGACATCTCGGAGCTCGACGGCTACTGCGAAACGGTCCTTGCCCTTCGGGACGAATACCGGGACGACATTGAGATCCATCTCGGGCTCGAGGTGGAATACTTCCCGGCGTTGTTTGATCCGCTGATGGAGCAGCTCCGGTCAAGGCCGATCGAATACATGCTCCTCGCCCAGCACTTCACGAACAACCAGAACGACGGGGTTCACTGCGGATTTCCCGGCAGCGATGTGCTCTCCAAGTATACCGAGCAGCTCATCTGCGGCATCGAGACTGGCATGTTCACCTATATCGCCCACCCGGACATCGTCAACCACGACGGTGATCCGGACGAATACGAGCTGCACATGAGGAAGATCTGCCGGAAAGCGAACGAATACGGACTTCCTCTTGAGATCAACATGCTCGGCCTCGGCACAGGACGGTCCTATCCGTACAGAAGATTCTGGGAGATCGCCGCTTCCGAAGGCTGCACGGCGATCATCGGCAGCGACGCCCACAGGCCCGAGGACGTTTTTCATCCGGAACTGATAGACACCGGAAGGGCCCTTGCTTCCGAACTCGGCATAAGGCTCATCGACACCCTGCCTCTCAAAGATCCGTTCGGAAAATGACCATACACAGAAAGCAGGCCCGGCAGAGCAATTCTGCCGGGCCTGCTTTTTTTATGTCCTGTGATCTGTACAACAGGTCGGATCACATTCTTTTGCTCATCATCATTTCATCCTTATAGATCTGAAGTTCCTCGGTGCGCTTCTTGCTCAGGGGGGTATACATAGCGGAGCAGGACGAAAACAAGCAGGAACAGCACCGCAGGTATGATCACGGAGTAGTTGGAACAGGAAGATCGGTCCCGTCATGGACTTCGGATGCGAAGCCTGGCCGGAAGCGACGGTCTTCCGCATCGGAAGAGAGGCGGACGGCTCGTACCGCTTCTTCCGGATGGAGGGCTCCATTCCGGATAAGCCGAAGCAGTTCACGGGCACATCCGTTGTGTTCCGTCCGGATACGGCCTGCCGGCCTGCCGTGGAAAACAGCGTGCGCGACGGCTTCGAGCCGCACTTCGCGGTGATCCGGGGCCGCTGGACGGCATCCCTCTCCGCTCTGGCGGAAATGTTCCGCATTCCCGTCTTCCGTTATTGATCTTTCCTCTGGGTAAAAACGAAAAAACCTCTGTCCGGGTCTCTTCCCGTTCAGAGGTTTTTCTTATTTTTTCTCAGCGGAGAGCAATTCCAGCCTTCCTTCCCGGACCCGGAAGCGTATTTCATATCCCGCAAAGCCGAATCCGTACTCCCTTTCTCCCGGTTCCAGATACTGCGGACGCGGATCCAGCGAGAGCAGTTTCCTCAGGGCAGCTCGTTTCCCTTCGGGAATGGCCTCTTCTATCTCTTCCGGGATCTCCACGATCAGTTTCTTTCCCGGATCCGGGGCAAACCCCGACCGGGCATCTGCCCGGCAGTCTGCATACGGGATGTACGGCTTTATGTCGTAGATCGGGGTCCCGTCGACCATGTCCGCTCCGCCGACTATAAGCTTCGGCATGCCTTTGCTGCTGTTCTCCACCCGGAGCAGTCTGACGCAGGAAAGGCCGAGCCCGTTCGGCCTGAATGGGGATCTCGTGGCGAACACGCCTTTCCGCACATTTCCGCCGAGCCTCGGAGGCCTGACCGTGGGCGACCAGCCCTCGTTTTCCGAGAAGCCCCAGATGAGCCAGAGGTGACTGAACTCCTCAATCCCGCGTATGGTCTCCCGATCGGCGTATTCTTTTTCGAACTCTATAATTCCCTCGAGTTCCTCCACGATCCCCGCCTGTCTCGGCACGCCGAACTTTCCCGGAAAGTCGGTCCTAATGCGGGCGATCGGCTCTATCGTTTTCTCACTCATAAGGCGGCCAGTCTTTCTATCGCCGCCATGGAAACGGCGTTCACCAGCATATGCAGGAATATCGGCGTCCAGATCGTGTTCGTCCGCTCGTAACAGCGGCACAGGAGCCAGGAAACGGGCAGATACTGGATTATGAAAAGCACATACAGCGGATTCTGTAGCAGATATGCCCAGATGTGATAGATCCCGAACGCGAGCATGCTCACGATATACGCAAGGATCCGGCTCTTTTTCCTGATCGCTCCGAAAATGCCCGCCCGGAACATCAGTTCCTCGACGATCGGCGCAAGAAAAATCCCGACCGCCTTGATGACCCCCGGACTCTCGGCCGCAAGCCCGCTCACGGCTTCGTTATTCGGGTTCATAACGATCTCCTCTCCGCTCAGCAGCAGCAAAAGCGCTGCGAAAAGGGCGTTGAAGGCGACCATAGCGAGATAGGACCCGGCAACCTGCAGAATGCAGTAAAATGGCCTGTCACACAGCGGGTCGAATTCTCTCCTCAGAAATCTTCCGAGGAAAGCCAGCATATAGACCGCGCCTGTAGCGTACAGTAAGAGATTTGCCGCCGTTACATCCATTCTGCCGAAACGGCACAGCAAACCCAGCAGTTCCGGCAGGGCCACGATATGGACGGGGATCCATGCCAGTGCGGCGATCGTTTCTCCTTTTGTCAGTCTGCTGGTGAAATTCATCCCTTGGCTTTCCTCTGCAGTTCGAACAGCATGTTCATTGCCTCCAGAGGAGTGAGCGTGTTCAGATCGGTCTCCCGGAGCATCTTTCCTATTTCGTCCGTACCCACATCCGCGAAGCTGATCTGCATATCCTCCTCATGTTCTCCGGTGAAAACGGGCCCTGTCCCGCTGCTCTCGAGTTCCTTCAGATAAGCCTTTGCCTTGCTGATAATGCCCTCAGGAAGTCCCGCGAGTTTTGCGACCTCTATCCCGTAGCTGTCGTCTGCGGAACCGCGCACGATCTTCCGCAGGAACACCAGCTTGCCGCCCTGCTTTTTGGCGGTGATGTTATAGTTCCTCACGCCGCTAATTTCACCTTCGAGCGCGGACAGTTCGTGGTAATGGGTCGCGAACATCGTTTTCGCGCCAAGCCTGCGTTTGTCCGCGCAGTATTCGAGCACGGCCCGCGCGATCGCCATTCCGTCAAAAGTGCTGGTTCCCCGGCCGATCTCATCAAGGATCAGCAGTGAGGAGGACGTCGCGAAACGGAGGATATCCGCCATCTCCGTCATCTCCACCATGAAGGTGGACTGGCCGGAGGCAAGATCGTCCGAAGCGCCGATCCTCGTGAACACTCTGTCGACGATCCCTATGTTGGCGCTTTTTGCGGGAACGAAGGATCCGATCTGCGCCATGAGCACGATGAGCGCGGTCTGCCGCATGTAGGTGGATTTTCCCGCCATGTTCGGTCCGGTGATGATGGCCACGCGGTCGTCCGAGTCGTTCAGATAGGTGCTGTTCGGCACGAAGAGAACATCTTTCAGCGTCTGCTCCACTACGGGGTGCCGCCCCTCGATGATCTCAATGGTCCCCGTGGTGTCTACCTCGGGCATGGTATAGTTGTTTCTTGCAGCGACCTCGGCAAACGAGCAGAACACATCGAGCTTTGCCAGCGTATCGGCAGTGGCCTGTATCCTGTCCACCCTTTCGGCGACCCGGCAGCGGATCTCCGTAAAGAAACGGAATTCCATATCGTTAATGCGCTCTCTTGCCGTGAGAAGTGTGTTCTCGAGTTCCTTGAGTTCCTGTGTGATATATCTCTCATTCGATACAAGGGTCTGCCGGCGGATGTAATCATCGGGTATGCCGGCGTCTCCGGCGGAGCGGGGAACGTCTATGTAATAGCCGAACACCTTGTTGTATCCGACCTTCAGCTTCTTTATCCCTGTCCTGTTCCTCTCGCGAAGCTCGAGCTCAGCCACCATTTTCGCCCCGTTGTCGCGGATGTTCCGCAGATAGTCGAGTTCCTCGGAGTACCCTTCCCGGATGATGCCGCCCTCGCGCACGGAGAACGGAGGATCGTCACATATGGCGGTATCGATCATCTCCCGGATGTCCTCGAGGGCGTCCATCTGTGCGATCTCGCAAAGCTCCGTACATCTGCTGTCTGCAAGCAGCTTCTTTATCTCGGGCAGCATCGCGGCGCAGTCGGCTATGGCGCGCAGGTCCCTGCCTCCCGCCGTGCCGTATACCGCTCTTCCCGCAAGTCTCTGCAGATCGCTGATCGGCTTGAGCGCGACTCTGAGTTCTCCGCGCCGGACACTGTCGAAGAAAAGCTCATTCACCGCGGCGTGGCGGCGTCGGATCTCCACCGCTGACAGCAGCGGCCTCTCGATCCAGGCCCTCAGGAGCCTTCCGCCCATGGGGGTCCCGGTCTTATCCAGCACCCAGAGGAGCGTACCGCGCTTTTCCCTGCTGCGGAGCGATTCCGTCAGCTCGAGGTTTCGTCTCGTGGTCCAGTCCATCTCCATGTATTTTCCGCGTGAGAGGATATCCAAGCGCCGGATATGACTGATGTCGAATTTCTGCGTTTCTTCTATGTATGCCAGCAGTGCGCCGGCGGCACAGACCGCGGCGGAGCTGTCTCCGAGACCGCAGCTGTCTGTGTCGGCATATCCGAACTGCGCGCACACCCGCGCGGCGCAGCTCATATAGTCAAAGCGTGCTTCCCCTTTTTCCGGCATGGCGGCGAGCTTCGTCGAAAGGAACTCGGATATGGCGGCATTCTGCTCCGCTCCGGCTGACAGCACAGCTTCTTTCGGGGCGAACCTGCCCAGTTCATTGATGATGTGGCTGACCGGATCTTCCCTGAAGGCGCAGCAGCAGAACTCTCCCGTGGAGATGTCGCAGAAGGCGGCTCCTCCCGAACCCTCTTCCAGGCAGATCGCACATATGTAGTTGCTGCGCGACTCCTCCAGCATGGAGCTCTCGGTCACGGTACCGGGCGTGATGATCCGGATAACGTCTCTTTTCACCAGCCCCTTGGCGAGCGCCGGATCCTCCGTCTGCTCGCATATGGCGACCTTGTAGCCTTTCGCAATGAGCTTGGCTATATAGCTTTCGGCAGCGTGATACGGCACTCCGCACATCGGGGTCCGCTCCTCGGGGTCTTCCACCCCGCGGTCTCTCGTGGTCAGTGCGAGATCGAGCTCCCGGGAGGCGATCTTGGCGTCGTCATTGAACATCTCGTAAAAATCGCCCAGCCGGAAAAAGAGCAGACAGTCTCTGTACTGCTCCTTTATCTCGTTATACTGCCTTTTCATCGGTGTGAGCTCAGCCATTTTCCAATTCACCATACAGCGCCCATGTGTTGCTCGCTGTTATCCTCACATTTATGAACTGTCCTATGAGGGACGTGTCGCCCTTGAGATGCACGAGTCTTCCCCCGTTTGTTCTGCTGGAGAGGTTATACCCCTCGCGGCCGGTCTCGCCGTCCACCAGCACCCGCACGGTCTTTCCCTCGTATTCCCTGTGTTTTTCTCCGGATATCCGGTTTGCCGTTTCCGTCAGCGCGTTGAAATGCGCCTGCTTTTCCTCGCGCGAGTAGGGATCGGGCATGTTTGCGGCCGGCGTTCCGACCCGTTTTGAATAGATGAACGTGAACATCGCATCGAAGCGGACTTTTTCGCACATCCTCAGCGTGTCCCGGAACTCTTCGTCCGTCTCTCCCGGAAATCCCACGATAATGTCCGTGGTGACCACGAGGTCCGGCATATAGCTTCTCGCGAGCTCCAGCTTTTTTATATAGGTCGCGCTGTCGTAGTTCCGGTTCATGACCTTCAGGATTCTGTCATTTCCGGACTGTACCGGCAGATGCAGATGCCTGGCGCATTTCTCGCACTCTGCCATGGTTTTGAACAGTTTCTCCGTGGCGTCTTTGGGATGGCTCGTCATGAAGCGAATGAGAAAGTCTCCCGGAATGCCGTTTATCATCCGAAGCAGATCGGCAAAATCGACTCCGCGGTCCAGATCCTTCCCGTAGGAGTTTACGTTCTGGCCGAGCAGGGTGATGTCTTTGTAGCCCTCTGCCACCAGCCGCTCCGCCTCTCGGACAATGTCCTCCGGCTGTCTCGACCGTTCTCTTCCCCTTACATACGGGACGATGCAGTAGGAGCAAAAGTTGTTGCATCCGTACATGATTGACAGCCAGGCCTTGACCTTTCCGTCGCGTCTGAGCGGGATCCCTTCCGCCACCGCGCCGTCATCCTTTTCGGTCGCAAATATCCTTTTGTGCCGTTCGATGACCTCCAGCAGCAGTTCCGGAAAACGCCAGAGCTCATGCGGTCCGAATACCAGATCGACTATCGGGTAGCTCATCTTGATCTTTCGGGCCATATGCTCCTGCTGGACCATACAGCCGCAGACACAGATGATCTGCCCTGGTTTCGCTTTTTTCGTGTGGTTGAGCGCACCGACGTTCCCGAGCACGCGCATCTCGGCATGCTCCCTCACCGCGCAGGTGTTCACCACTATGATATCCGCAGCAAATTCGTCCTGTGTGAAGCCGAAGCCCATCTCGGCAAGGTAGCCTCTTATCTTCTCGCTGTCCGCTTCGTTCTGCTGGCAGCCGTATGTGTCGACCATGGCCAGAAGGCTCTTCTCGTCGATTTGGAGCTTTTCCCGGATCGTTCCGCACAGCCCGATCTGCCTGTATATTTCAGAATTATCTATCGTTTTTGTGCTTTTCGCCATCGTAAGAGTTCCTTTGTTGTCGATTAAAATATATTAGCATAAAAGAAGTGGAAGTTTCAACTCGATTCATGTATAATTGTCAGTCGCAGGAATACTTCCGGAGGGCTTTTCTATGTCCGTAATAAACATACTGTCCCCGCATGTCGCGGATCTGATCGCCGCCGGTGAGGTGGTGGAACGTCCGGCCTCCGTAGTCAAGGAGCTCGTTGAAAACTCTTTCGACGCCGGCGCGAAGAACATCAGCATTGAGATCCGCAACGGCGGCTCCACTTATATCCGTGTCACGGATGACGGCTGCGGCATCTCCCCCGAGGACGCAGGCATCGCTTTCATGCGCCACGCCACCAGCAAGCTCTCGGATGAGCACGGTCTCGAATGCATCTCCACGATGGGCTTCCGCGGCGAGGCTCTCGCGGCCATCTCCGCGGTCTCCAGAATAGAAATGCGCACCCGTCTCACCGGAGCCGGAGAGGGCACCGTGATCAGGCTCACCGCCGGAGAGATCGATGAGATGGATGCCGTCGGCTGTCCCGAGGGCACCACGATCATCGTGCGCGATCTTTTCTATAACACCCCCGCACGCCGCAAATTCCTCAAATCCGACAGGAGCGAGGCATCCGCCTGTCAGGCGGCGGCGATCCGCTGCGCGCTTGCCCACCCCGACGTCTCGATCCGATTCATACGCGACGGAGAAGAGCAGTTCTTCTCTCCGGGCGATACGCGCATCAGCTCCTGCATCTATACGGTCCTCGGCCGTGAGACGGCCCGGGACATGCTCGAGTGCGCCGGAGAGGACTCCGGGCTCACGCTCAGGGGCTATGTCTCCTCTCCCTCGGCCTGCCGCGGGAACAGAGGCGGGCAGTTCTTCTTCTGCAACGGCCGGTTCATCCGCTCCGTCCTGATGCAGACGGCCCTGGAGCAGGCTTACAAGAATTCCATGCTCACCGGCAGATACCCGGGCTGCGTCCTGTATCTCAGCATCCCCTTCGGCAGCGTGGACGTAAATGTCCATCCTGCAAAGATCGAGGTGAAATTCAGCGAGGAAAAGCGCGTTTTCGATCTCGTGTACTATTCCGTCCTCGCAGCGCTCGAAAAGGAAAAGCACAGCGCGGATATTTCGCTTTCCCCCTCCACCGAGGCGGCGCTCGGGAAAAAAGAAGGTTTTTATAAGAGCATCTCCGCCCAGGAATACAAGGCTCTTCAGCATAAAGAACGCTCAGCTGAAAAGGTTTCCGGAGCAGCCGATACGGCTTTTTCCGCTCCGCGTGACAGCTACCAGACCAGCCTCGATCTGGGTTCCGCTTTTTCATCCGGAGGCGGCAGAAGCACAGGACTTTCCTCCGGCATGCCTGCCTTAGGCCTTTCAAAACCCGAAAAGCCCCGCCATGAGGGCATTCCGGCTGAAAAACACGCCGTGCCTGTTGAAAAGCCTGTTCAAAATGTTGAGAAAAAAGCCCTGCCCTACCACAATATAGTGGGTGAGCTCTTCAAAAAATACATTGT
>JAEEGL014204834.1_pt1 | contig 10624 bp, 14 predicted proteins | sample 9134231 | NCBI WGS metagenome assembly JAEEGL01 (sample SAMN16246548, study PRJNA631951) | gut metagenome | biome: gut microbiome; feature: rumen; material: fiber-attached | host: Bos | place: Iran: Karaj | collected 2018-10 | reverse complement strand
TTAAGAAAATTATTGTTTTTTATTTTATAAACAGTATATTTCTTTTTATTTTGTCGAATAAGTAAGTAATCATCTTCATTTAAAGCTTTTACTTTTATATAAGTATCATCAATATCCGCAACTACCCATTTCTTTGTATCTTTATAATGGATAAGATATCCTTCTTCACATAGTTTATTCATTATGCGATAAACATAATTAACGGACTTATAATTCAATTTACTTTGAATAAATCTAATTGATGGCATATATCCTTTCTCCTTATAAAAATTTTTAATAATCTTTAAAATATTTTCTTCCATTGAAACCTCCTATAGAACATATGTTCACCATTAATATATGAAGTTTTTTTATAAATATCGTCATTTTATTTAATTTTTCATTTTAAAATTTATTTCATTATAATTTCATAAATTCTAGGTGGAGGAGATATGAAAGACAAATATATTGTAAGACAAGATGATCTTACAGATTGTGGTGTAAGTTGTTTATTATCAATTATTAGATATTATGATGGTAATGTTTCTAAGGAATATTTAAGAGATCTTACACATACAACAAAAGAAGGTGTTTCTGCATATGATTTAATAGAAGCAGCGCATGAAATTGGCTTTAATTCTTATGGCTTAAATGGGGAAGTGGCTGATATTGAGAATAATTCATTACCAATGATTGCGCATGTTATTATTGATGATAAGTGTAAGCATTTTGTTGTAATATATAGTATCAATCATCGAAATAGAGTAATCACATTAATGGATCCAAGTGTTGGTTATAAAAAAATAAGTTTTGATGAATGGATGAAAATATCAACAAATAACTATATATATTTCAAACCAAAGAAAGTAATTCCAAAATTAGATGAAGAAAATAAAGTAAAATTGTTGATAAAGGAATTTATAATTAATCATAAAGAATCGTTTATCTTTATATTTTGTCTATCATTAATATATGTATTTTTTAATATTATTACTTCATATCAATTTAAAATATTATTAAATGATTTATCTTATAACGTAAATAATTCACTAACTATACTATTTATATTAATAATATTTATAATGGTAAAAAAGATAATAAATCTATTTCGTAATAATATATTAAATTACTTAAACTGCTTTCTTGAAGATAGTCTTGTTTTAGATAGTTTTAGTCATATCATAAATCTTCCATACTTATATTATAAAAATAGAACAACAGGTGATGTATTAACAAGAATAAGTGATTTAACGAATGTTAAAGAGTTTATTTCTCAGCTATTTTTATCAATCTTTGTTGATGTCTTTCTCGTTGTCTTTGTTTTAATATTTTTATTTAACATAAATGTTTTATTAACAATATTATCGATTATTATGATTACGATATATAGTTTAATAAGCATATTAAATAGTAAAAATATAACAAGAAAAGTAAGAAGCTATTATCAAGAGTCATCACATTTAAATTCTTATTTAAATGAGTCAATAAGTAATATTGATACCATAAAAGGTATGAATATTGAAAAGTATGTTGTCAATAATATTAAAGTAAAAAGTAATAAAAAGAATAATGCATCATATAACTTATTTAATACATTAAATAAAGAAATGTTTGTTAAAGATATTTTATATGAAGTCATTATGGTTATATTGCTATTTATTGGAATAAAAAGAGTAAGTGATAATAATCTTTCAATTGCTAATTTGATTACTTTTACAACGTTACTTAATTATTTTACAGATCCAATAAAAAATGTTGTTAATTTAAATCTTTTGTATCAAAATGCAAAAGAATCATTAAGAAGAATTAGTGAATTATATTTAATACCTAAAGATGATCTTAAGATGAATACTAAGTTTGTTATTGAAAGATTCAAAGGAGATATTGTTTTTAAAAATGTATCATATTCATATGATAGTAATATTAATGTTATAAATAAGTTGAACTTAGAAATTAAACATGGGGAAAGAGTTTTTATTCACGGAGAAAGTGGAACAGGAAAAAGTACATTAGTAAAACTATTAACTAAGTATTTAAATGGGTATAAAGGAAAAATATATATTGATGATATTGAGTTATCAAATATATCTCTTTATGATATTCGAACAAAAATATGTTATATTTCGCAAAAAGAAGGCCTATTTAATGATACTGTTTATAACAATATCGTTTTAGATAAAGAAATAAATTATAAAAATTTTCTTAAGATTGTGAAACTTTCTCTTATTGATGACTTTGTAGAAAATAATGAAAATGGTTATAACTTAGTATTAGAAGAAAATGGCTTTAATATATCAGGTGGTGAAAGACAAAGGATTATATTAGCAAGAGCTTTACTTAAAGATTCCGATATTTATATTTTAGATGAATCATTAAATGCCATTGATATAGAAAGAGAAAGAATTATCTTAAAGAATATTTTTAAATATTTAAAAGGTAAAACAATTATTGTAATAAGTCATCGATTTGATAATAGTGATTTGTTTGATAAAAAGATAAAAGTAGAAAAAGGAGTATATGAATGTTATGACAATTGATATATTAAATCACAATGAATTAAATGAAAGTAAATTAACTCGTAAGATTATTTTTTATACATCATTTGTTTCTATTATTATACTTATGAGTGTCATTATTTTATTTACTGTAAGAAAGAAAATATATTATCAGAATTACTTATTATTCTTAAAAGATAAAATAGTTACAAATATTTTAGTAAAGGACTTAGAAACTTTAACAAATAATAGTGTTTTGATTATAAATAAAAAAGAGTATAAATATAAAATTATTGAAATTGAATTATTTAATAATGAAAGTCCATATTATCAGGTAAAAATAAATATTGAAGGAGACTTTGAAAAGAATAAAATGATAAGCTACAAAATACTTTTAAGAGAAGATAATCTATTTAATTATCTTACATATTTGATAGGAGGTTAAATGAAAAGAATAAAAAATAATGAATTGAAGAAAATAAATGGAGGAGGGGTTGGTGTTGTTATTGTAGTATCTGCACTAATTAGCTTTGTTGCTGGTGTAATCTCAGGAATAGCAAATCCAGACCCATGTAAAGAATAAATATGAAGAAAAATTATAATACTAAAGAAATAGTAGGGGGAAAGGATATAACTGGTCCAATAATTAATGGTATCGTTAACTTGTTTAAAACAATTTATGAAATAGGAAGAGGATTAGGAGGAGGTATGAGAAGAATTGAATCAGGTAACGTATGTCCACTATAAAAAGAATAGTTAATAATCAATTGATTATTAATATAACAAAAATAGTTATAACAATAATTAGTCTTCCAATTATTACATATTTGATAAGATTATACTTAATGTTTTTGTATAAATTTGGTGTTTATTTAGGCATTTTTTTAAGGAATCTATATAAATTTGTTTTTTAATTGAAAAAAAGTTATTTTATGTGTTGTAAAATAAAAGATATTTTGTTATAATTGTCTTGATTTTAATGCGAAGGGAGGGGAAAAACGAATGACGCATGTTACTGTTAAGAATGGAAATCTTGATGGAGCTTTAAGAAAATTTAAGCAAAAAGTTGCAAGAGATGGCATCCCTTCAGAAATCAAAAAAAGAGAAGCATATGATAAACCAGGAATTAGACGTAGAGAAGCTAAAAAAGCTGGAATCAAGAATTCTCGTAAACGTGAGAAAAATAATAGAGACTAATAATTAGTCTCTTTTCTTTTTATCTTTATTAGTTTATAATAACAATTAAGAAGGTGAGATTATGTATGATAAAATAAAAAGCGATATTGTATCCGCTATGAAAGAAAAAGATACTTTAAGATTACAAACACTTCGTGGTGTTAAAGGAGAAGTTGATCTTGCTCATATTGATAAAAAAGTAGATATCAATGATGAACTTGTAACTGATGTTTTATCTCATCAAATTAAAACAAGAAAAGAATCAATAGTAGAATTTGAAAAAGGTAATAGAGAAGATTTAATCGAAAAAACTAATAAAGAAATTGAATTACTTCAAAGTTATTTACCAGAACAATTAAGTGAAGATGAACTTGTTAAATTGATAGATGAAGTTATCGCTAAAGTAAATCCAACTTCACCAAAAGAGATGGGTCTAGTTATGAAAGAAGTAACACCACTTGTTAAAGGTAAAGCTGATATGAAAGTTGTATCTACAATGATTAAGGACAAATTAAGTAATTTATAATGGAAGATTTATATATATACGAAAAAGAATTAATTGATAAGGGTATAAAATTAATCGGTGGTATTGATGAAGTAGGAAGAGGACCACTTGTTGGCCCAGTAGTTGCTTCATGTGTTATATTACCATTAAATTATAAATTAGAAGGTTTAACTGATTCTAAGAAATTATCTGAAAAAAAGAGAGAAAAGTTTTTTGATATTCTTATGAAAGATGCAATATCTATTGGAATAGGAATAATTGATGAAAAGAAAATAGATGAAGTAAATATCTATGAAGCTACCAAACTCGCTATGAAAGAAGCTTTTAATAAAATGGAAATAAAACCAGAACATGTTTTAATAGATGCAATGCCACTTGAGTTATCAGTTCCAACAACATCAATTATTAAAGGAGATGCTAAAAGTTTATCAATTGCAGCCGCAAGTGTAATTGCAAAAGTAACACGAGATCGAATGATGGATGAATTAGATAAAAAATATCCGTATTATAACTTTAAGAAAAATAAAGGTTATCCTACTAAAGAACATGTTGAAGCAATAAATAAATATGGAATTATTAAAGAACATCGTAAAACTTATGGACCAGTTAAAGATTATATTGAAAAAGAAAAGATGCTAAATATTTAGCATCTTTTTATCTACGAAAATTATTTTGATTATTTTCAAGTTCTTTTTTTAATCTAATGTTTTCTTGGATTAATTGTTCATTTTCAGTTTTCGTTTCATCATAATGTCTAGCTAGAGAATAGAATGATGATTGATACTTATCAACAACGGAACGTAGAGTTTCAAATAACTCACTATCAATTCCTGTGATACTCATTCTTTCAACATCGACTTTTTCAAATTCATCTCTTTTTGAAGGATCAAGCATTCTTTTAAAATCATATCCTTCAGGGAAAACGGTTCTTTGTGTTTTAAAGAATTCATTCTCAAAAGACTTTCTTAAAGGAGATTTTTTAATACCACCAATTCTTTCTAAAACACTATAAATATCTTGACCTTCATCTTTTATTAAAGAAAGAAGAGTAGGCTTATTTAATTCATTTTCAAGCATTGTACAATCTCTTGATTTATGACGGTTGTAGAAAAATACCATTTCTCCATCCATATAACTATCAAATAAAACTTCATTTACCATAATGTAACCTTTGTTATTTCCGTTTAAGGCAAGAGTTACAACATAATGTTTATTATAAATTTTAATTAAGCCAAGATATTTACCATCACCATTTTCGAAATCAAGACGATCAGTTGATGCATTTAATCTATTTGGTGTTGATGATTCATTTATTCCAAATCCAATAATTTTATCCATATAATACCTCTTCATTTCAATTATATCATAAGTTTTTATGTTTTATATTTCTTATTGTTGTTGTCTTGTAAATAATGTAAAACCTCTAGATTAACTAGAGGCTATTTTTATCTATAACTAGCTCCACCTTGTTGCATTTCGTTTTGTCTTTTTAATTCTTCGATTTGTCTTCTTAATTCTTCGTTCTCTCTTTCTAATTCATCATTTCTTCTTGAAGTTGCATAAAAAGATCCACTATAATGCTCTTTTGAACGTCTTAATTCCTCGAATATTTCTCTAGATAAACCAGTTATCATCATTTTTTCACAAGGAACTCTTTTTACTTCAGATTCATCTTCGGTTCCTTCTAGGTAACTGCCTTTTCGTTCAAAATATCCTTCAGGGTAAATTAATTCTTCATCTCTATGGAATTCACTTTCAAGTAATTTTACAACATGAGAAACGTTACCAATTCTATCTAATAATCTATCTAAACCTACTTCTTCCACTTGAGGAGAATTTAGTTTTTCTTCCATCATTGTACATACACTGTCTTTATGAGTATTGAAATAGAATACTAAACTACCATCTTTATAACTATCAAAAGCTATTTCATTAACTTGTATTTTTCCTTTATTTCTTTTATCATGTCCACGAGTTACAAGATAATGTTTATTATTTACTTCAAGTACAGTAATGAATTCGCCACGTCCGTTTTCAAGGTCAAGTTTATCCCATCCTGGATCCAATCTATCCATTCTTGATGCTTCACTAATTCCAAAATCAATTAATCTTTCCATACAATCATCACCTAATTATATTTTATCATGCAATAACATTATTTATCATTTTAAATATATTTAATATATGTAAATAATGTAAAACCTCTAGTTTTACTAGAGGTTTATATTCCTAATAAATTATTAAATAATAGAAAGTTATGATACAATTAAGTTGAGAATTGGAGAGTGTAATATATGGCTAAGAAAAGTTTAATACCTGGATTATCGTTTAGTTGGAAGAGAGCATTAGGTATTTCTTCTGCTAAATCAAAAATTGCTAGAAAAACAGGAATTCCAACATCTAAATCTGGACGTCAAAAGAAACTTGGTAGATTTTTAGGAATTAAATAAAATAGTTAAAGAGGAGATTAGTTATGGCAAAAAGATACGGATATATACCTAGTTCTAATCGTCGTAGTTCTTTTAATCAAATAATGAAGCAGATTGATAAAGAAAAACGACAGAGAGAAGTAGAACGAATTAAAGGGGAAATAGAGAGAAGTAATGAAAATATAAAATCCGAATACGATTCATATAATAATATTTTGAAGAAAAATTTTAATCTTATTAGATTTGATTATAATAAATATTATAATGATATGATGACTGATTTAGTAGTTGATGATTATGTACCATTGGAATATCCCAACATGGAAGAAGAAAAATCGAAAAATGGTGTTTTAAAAGAAAACAAGTTTATTGAAAAAATCAACAAAAATCGAAAAGAAAAGCGAATAAATCAAGAAAAAGAATTTGAAATATATTGGAAACAGCTTATTGAACAATATAATATTGATGAAAAAAACAATAAAAATGAGTATCAAAAATACGTTGATGAAACAAAAAAGGTAGTTCATGAAGAAAACGAGAAAATAGAAAAAAAGAAACAAGCTTATCTAAGCGGGAATAAATTAGAATTCCACGAAGTTTTTCGTAATTGCTTTAGTTTTTTTGCACCGCCATATTATTTCGTAAAAAATATTTTTTATGAATATGAAAATAAAACAATTTCTTTGAATGTAAGATTTATTAATCCTGATTTAGAATTAAAAACCGTTAAAGAAGTAAGATATATACAATCAAGGAATGAAACAAAAAAAATATTGTATTCTATGCATGAACAAGAGAATATTTTTGAAAAAATTGTGTTTGGAGAAATAATGTTTCTTGTTACAAAAATATCATTTTTCTTTGGAAATATGATAGAGAGAGTAATAGTGAACGGATATGTAAATAAATTAAATACAACTAAAGGAATAAACGAGGATGTATATTTTATAGCTGTTGATATTAATGCTAATGAAATTCCTTACAGGAATATAAGATACATAAATCCTAAAGACTACCTTGATTCAAAAGGTGCGAAATATCTAATCCCATTGATGGCAATAAAGCCTATTAATATAATTAAATTTAACAATTTAACAAATAATAATGAGATATCATCTAATATAAGTGGTATTGACTTTGAACATATTTCAAAATCACTTTTGGAAAAGAATGGTTTTGAGGATGTTGTTGTAACAAAAGCAAGTGGAGATTATGGAGCAGATGTTCTTGCTACTAAAGAAGGTGTTAAATATGCTATTCAATGCAAGAAATATTCTTCTAAAGTTGGAGTAGAAGCTGTGCAGGAAGTAATTGCTTCAAAATCAGTATATAATTGTCATGTAGGAGTAGTTTTAACGAACAATTATTTTACGCCTAATGCAAAAAAATTGGCGGAATCAAATGGCGTTCTTTTATGGGATGCAAATAAGTTGCAGGAATTAATTGAAAAATCAACTTTTAACGATAATAATTAATTAGATCTATCAGATAGACGTGACTAGAATAATTTTTGTTAATTATAAAAAACATATCAAAATTTGATATGTTTTTATATACCTAATAAATTAGTTGCAATTTGGAAATATACAATCAAGCCTAATGCATCGACAATTGTTGTAATAAATGGACTGGCCATAACTGTTGGGTCAAATCCTAATTTTTTAGTTAATATAGGTAAGGTACAACCAATAAATTTAGCTACAACAACAATTGCAAAGATTGTTAAACATATTACAGCAGAAACTTTTAAAGTAACAGCATTGTTATGAAGTAACATATTATCTATTAACATTAGTTTAGCAAAGTTTGCTAATGCAAGAGTTGCGCCAACCATTATTGATACACGTAATTCTTTCCAAATGACTTTTCCAATATCATGAAAATCAACTTGGTTAAGTGATAAACTACGAATAATTGTTACACTAGCTTGACTACCAGCATTACCACCCGTATCCATCAACATAGGAATATAAGCGGTTAAAACAGGAAGTATTGCAAGTGAATTTTCAAAATTACTAATAATTTGTCCTGTAAAAGTTGCGGAAATCATCAATAGTAATAACCAAGGAATTCTTGCTTTCCATGTTTGCCATGGACTTATTTCTAAATATGGTTTATCAGAAGGAGAGATAGCGGCCATCTTTTCGATATCCTCTGTTGCTTCTTCTTCCATGATATCCATTACATCATCGATTGTGATGATACCAACAAGTCGATCTTCTGAATCAACTACCGGCATAACTGTTAAATCATATTTTTTAAATAATTTTCCAACTTCTTCTTGGTCAGTTGTTGTTTTAACACAAATGGTATCTTTACTTGCAACATCTTCTAAAATGTCATCATAGTCAGCTAATAAAATATCTTTTAGACTGATATGTCCAACTAGTTTTCTTCGGTTATCAACAACATAACAAGTATTAATTGTTTCATATTCATCTATTTCTTTACGAAGAGTACTAATTGCTTGTTTAATTGTTAAGTTACTCTTTAATTCAGCATATTCAACTGTCATAACACTACCAGCTGAATCATCAGGGTAGTTAAGAAGTTTATTAATGTCACTTCTTGTATCTTTATCACATTGTTTAAGAATTCTTGTTACGATATTTGCAGGCATTTCATCTAATACATCGGCAGCATCATCAGCAAACATTTCATTAATGATGAATACAGCTTCTTTATCAGTTAATTTAGAAAGTAATTCTGTTTCGATAGATAAAGGTAGTTCAGCAAACAAATCAGCTGCCATATCTTTATTCATTAATCTAATTATTTTAGCAATTTCATCAATTTCTAAATCTTTAATATTATCTGCAATATCAACTACTTGTTCATTATTTAATAGTTCTTTTAAATCACGAAATCTTTTAGAATCTATTAATTCTTTAATATTTTCTTTCATATTTACCTCCAGATAATGATATTATTATAAATTTATTCAAATTATTCGACGGTAACCCTTCCATAATATCACTCCTTTCAGTAACCGGTATCATTATAACAAAAAAGCTAAAAAAGTTAAATATTTTTTTAAAATATTGTATAATAATACATTGTTTTTGGAGGATTTATGCATGATGATATTGTAAAAGCACAAAGAATTGTATCAGGATCATATATCAATTACAAAGATAAATGCTTTCATGATGATTCATTTATCTATAAATCTTCTAATGAGAGATTAAGAGAATTAGTAAAGTATTATATAGGTAGAAAAAGAATTCTTTCTGTCATATCTTCTGGAGATCAAATACTAAATACAATATTATTTGATCCTAAAGTAATTAATTGTTTTGATATAAGCTCATTTCCTAAATATTTTCTATATTTAAAAATGGCAGCAGCAAAAGCGTTAGATAGAGGAGAGTATCTTGATTTTTTCTTTAATTCTATTACAACCAGTGAAATATATGATGATTATTATGATCGTATAAGAGTATATTTAGAAGGTGATAATCTAGTATTTTGGGATAGTTTATTTGATTATTTTGATTGGATAGATATTTATAATAGTTTACTTTTCTCACATGAAGTATATAGTTCAAATGATGCTATTAGAAAAAATATATATTTAGATGAAGAAAATTATATTCTATTGAAAAAGAAAATTGATAAAACAACTATTAATACATATCAAGGCGATATTATGAGTTTATCAACTAAATTGAAAGAAGCACCTGATTTAGCATATTTTTCAAATATTATTTATTATGTTAAAGTTAAAGAATATTTAGAGATGCTTGAAAAGATGAATTTACAAGAAGGAGGAATTATATTATCATATTTATATAATGAGATAGATAGAGATTTATTAACTCCAAATTTTCATTTTGATAAATTTAATGATACAAATGTAGGTGTGTTAGTTTATGAAAAAAAGAAAAGAGGCTTAATTATATGAAAAAGAAAATAAGAAATTTATTTATGGCTATTATGCTTGCTGTCATGATATATTTAACAGGCCTAACTATATATGAATATAATTACGATTACACGAAGATAGAAATTAAAGCATTAGGTGATGAAGCACCACCTAC
>JAEEGL011289306.1_pt1 | contig 10624 bp, 10 predicted proteins | sample 9134231 | NCBI WGS metagenome assembly JAEEGL01 (sample SAMN16246548, study PRJNA631951) | gut metagenome | biome: gut microbiome; feature: rumen; material: fiber-attached | host: Bos | place: Iran: Karaj | collected 2018-10 | reverse complement strand
CTGACTTTGTTTGACATGAAGTCAAGAACAACGCCTTTTTTATTGGTTCGGTTGCTTATATACTTTTCAGAGTTATCCGGGATATATCCGGTGAGATCCGGTTTCGGCATGGGAGTATCTCCTTTGCGTGATATTAGTATTATATCACCTGTTACCCCGTCAGTCAATCCTTTTTGACAAGAAATAAAAGATTTTACATTCTATGTCGAAGAAACTGCAGCTGCCTATCGTTTCATTATGCGCCGGATACAGTTGAGCGTACCGACCGTTTTCTCTGTCCCGGGCAGCCTTAGCATGAAGAACATTACACGATCAGAAACGACAAACAGGTTCGGGATGGTACATAAATTCAGACGCACATACCGGGGCTTAAGCGCACAGAATCGATCACGTTCGCTTCAAATCGGTCCGGAGGAATAGGTTTTACCCGACGGAGGACAAGCGCCTCAAAATGCCCCGTACGCTCTTTTACGTTTAAAGTGGATCCGGGCTTCTGCCCGTTTCAGATGCCGAAGTCTCCTTCTTTATCATCTAATGCATATGATACCACTTTTTGCCATCTTATACTTTTCCTTACCAGTCCACTTCTGTGAAAAAACTCTACTTGCGTTTTCAAGAAATTCTTTTTCCCAGTTCTGCAGCTGCACACGGCTTATTCCTTCCCTTGCCGCTATTTCGCTGACAGTTCTTTCTTCTTTAAGGCTTTCGATTTGTTAACCTGTGCTCTGTAATCATCTATAGTAATAGATGAACTGCTCCGGGCGTCGGGTAACAAGGAGACATGTTATTTGTATTACTCGATTACAACCTTTTCGATTCCTAAGCCGAGCGAGGCCAGAGTGTCGATCACCTTGTCGACGGCGTCAGTTTCGCACATGCCGAAATCGATGACGAGCTGACATTGATTGTCTGCTGTTGCGTCAACGCTGATCGCTTCAAATCCGTAGCCGGTCTCTTCGCTTATGTTTCTGCCAAGCTCCATAATTGCGGCTTCGATAACGGCCGCCGCGCCTTTGGAGTCCGACGTTTTTAAGCGGATGTTGAAAGTCAGATCGGGAAAGTAGCATTTTTCGGCGGTTTCAACCGGGAACTTTTCCCTTTTGTTTCTTGACAGTTTTCTTCTCGCCCTCGCTTCAAGCTTTTTGTTGATCGCGTCGTAGCACAGCTTCATTTCCTTTTTCCAGAGATTCGGATCGTATGCTCTGTCAAAAAAATGATAGTGAACGTCAAAGCCCATTTGAGTTATGTCCTCCACCTTGTCCTTCAGAGGCTGCGACAGATTGTCGTATGAGGGAAACTTGTCCGGAACGTAATCGATTATTTCAAACTTTACGTTTTTGTCATGGAAGTCTGTGTTATCGCAAATTCCGGTTAATCCGGATTTGTTTATAATTTCACGGCCGATCTGCTTTGAATACTGTTCCTTGAAGGATGGGCTGAAAATAGTCGGGATAAGCATGTAATAAGACCGAACCATCCATTTTTTTAATGATTTAAAGGCGGTTGTATTCCCATCAATTGCATCAAAACCGAATTTTTCCTTGAAAAAACTTCTGTTTTTTTGCGCCATGTCTCCAGCTTCAGGGTATGTGTAATTATATATTTTCATGAAAGAACTCCAAGAGAATTAAGAATATCAACAAGTCTGCTGAAATCATAAACTACGGTTATTTCGCCATTTGAAATTGCCTGCGTTGCGGTGGCAATCTGTGCGTTTGTGACGTTGGCGCTTGTTGTTATCGTTGAAGCGATTGAAGACGCTGACGGAGCCGTCAATTTGTGCAGGCTAATTACTTTTTTAGGCAGATATGATGTATCTTCTTTTTCAGGATCGAAGTGATAGTCTCTTAAAGGATAGCTTTGGAAAGGCCTAAATCCATCGACTTTACTATGATTTTCATCAAGTTTCGAAAAAAATAACTGGATCTGTTCTATTGATCTTTAAATTACACTCATAAGTCATTGCTCAATCACATATTAAAAATTTCTAAATCGTAATCTGATTTTTGGCGGATATAACGGATCACCGTCTCCGGCAATAAAATATGCAGCAGATCCGTCGCAATCAGTTCTATTGTAGCTGATGTGCTTTTTGAACCATTTTCTCACGGTATCTTGTTCATTCAAAACATGGCTGGGAGTAAAATCTCTATTAAAACTCTGAGAGTGAAACTGCGGAAAAATGTCTGCAAAGAGAAGCGAATTGGACTTAAAACATAAACTTACCAGAATGTATTCATTATAAATGAGACCAAACATTTGGTAGTGTGAAAAATCAGTGTCGGTTTTATCTTTTTTTAAGATCAAATCACTGAAAATATTCAAAAAGGTTATTTCAGATAGGGAACTGTTAATTATAGTATCGCTATTTTTTATCCTTATCCCCAGTGGATTTTTAATTATCATTTTACGGTATATTTACTAAGTTATATATGGTTCCTGTAAATTGAACATATTGAGACCAGTTTGGAATGAAATATTGATAAAATCCTCCTGATCCATACGCTGTATTTGCCAATGCATTTCCTCCGGCAACAATAACATCACTTGTGACAATGTAATCTGCAATACAATAATTTGGGTATATTGTTGGTATTTGAGCACCTCTATACACTGCTGTGTAATCAAACCCACAATTTGAAATATCTTGATATGTCATATACCATGACCCTTGATGCAAATTTGTAGCGCTTTCGCACAAACGATAAACGTGCGATCCCTGGCGTAGCATAACAGCTTGGAATGAATCTGAATTGTAATTATTGCTGATTTGTGCGTTTACTGCTGATGATATTGCACTTTTTGCTTTGTCGCAAATGTATTCTGCATAACTGTTATTGGATGTTATATCGTTGTCGGTCGGAATATGAATAACGCGGCGTTTCGCTCTGCGCTACTGCACACGATCTTACATCGTTTATAACGGCTTCGTTGTCTTTGCAAACAACGCTCCCACCGTCTGACAACAGGCGTATTTTCTTAACAGACCAGTCATAAAGAGGACTGATTCCGGTGTCGGAACTTTTCAGAACGTAGGGCTCTGTGTACCCCATCGGAGGTGTCCCGGTGCGGACGACAATTCCAATGAATTTGTCTGTACCGACGCCCCGTATCCGCCAGCACGTTACGCTTGCTTCCGAATTTGCGGAATAACGGAAGTTGTAGATCAGCCCGAGCGCCGACTGAAAATAACCTTTTTCAAAAAACAGATTAGCATCCGGGCACGTGTATCTTTCAAACTCCGCTCCGACATCTTCAAGCGGCTTGCTCAGGTTATAAAGCTGAAATGCAAAGAAAACAACGGCTGCCGCAAAAGCAGTCAGGAACACACATGTAATTGTTTTAATGACTCTGCTTTTCATGGTTCAAGCATTTCCGAATTTGAAATCATTCTCTCCATTTGCAGCACTCGAACCATTTTATTGAAAATCCCTTTGGCCGGAAATAAAAACCGTTCCACTCTTCTCTGTATTTCTGAGGAACACCAAGGCCCCTGACGTATATTATTGCGTAATTCCTTCCTGAAAATTCTACCTGATATCGGGTAACTACAGTATTGATTCCTGCTCCGGTCTGTTCACGGTGAAATGTACTTAAAACTTTTCCAAAGGTCTCTCCGTAGTTTATTGAACATTCAACTTGGTAATTTGCTATCATCTCAATTTTTTCGTTAAACGCGCGAACAAATATAATATTTTGATGAAAATCAAAGCAGGCGAATGCAACTTCCGGCATTTCATCAATCAGCTTGTCAAACTCATCAATTACACATTCTGCAATCTCAGAGAAGGCTTTTTTGTCAAATTTCTGCGTGCTTGATACCTCATATGACATTTCCGAGCGGAGATAAAGCACAGTGTTGGCAATCTGAAATAAGAAAAGAACTGCGAAAATCAACAAAGCCGCTTTTATTACTTTCTTTTTTTTCATGACAAAGTACCTGTTATGGGAACGCTGAAAGAGACAACGGTGACAAACGGTTTGGGGTGGACCGTACAATCCAGATCCTGCCAATGCTGCATGAGATACCATTGGCGGAAAGCCGGAATAATATTACAGCAAATACCGTGTGTTGGAATAGAAAGATCGCCTGAGTCCAAACCGAAATGATCGTAAAATGTGAATTGTAAAACAGCAGAATATGAGTTGCCGCTCAACGAATATGACGAAATTTCTATTTTCATTCCCTCAAATCCGTTGATAGCCAGAGACAATCCCGGCTCTCCGTTATCAAATCCGTAAGAAGGCATTGTCAGTTTTTTCCCATTATTGGCAACTAACAATGCCGCAACTACCGGATGTTGTTCCCTTAAAGTCGGCTGAACCCAGAGTCCTTCGTCATATTCCAGGTTTTCGATTGCCCCTTGACAGTTTGATATGCAATTACATATTGCGACGTTTGCATTACTAACAAAGAATGACGTATTGGCGTGATTTTCAACTGCCGACGTCAGATCATCGTTTGAATAGTAATCAACAGTACCGTTTGCAAAGCTGTCTATCATTTCATCAAGTATGTCGCAAAACGTTACATCATTGCTGACCTGACCATGGAAGAACGGCTTGATAATGTTATTTACACGATAAGAAACAGTATATTGATCCTCGGTTATAACATTTGAAAAAAGATCACTTGGAGAAATCTGTGTGTCGCTGTTGACAATATCTGAGGCTGACAAATCCGAAAAAAGGAAATCCTCCTGAGTAATTACCGTTACATCTTCATTTTCATCTGAATTCAGAAATCCTAATGTTTCACGATTTCTTGTCCTGTAAATCAGAAGCGAATTTACTTCAACGGATAATGTTGAAGAAAGGCCGGTTACTTTATGCGTCATCAGCAAACTTGCGATTCCTGCGTGATTTGCCTTAATGCTGTTTGATGAGGTGTTAACTGTAATACAGTTCGCAGGGCTTGCTGAAATAATTGAGCACGTAAACATATCCGCTCCCGCCCAGAGGGCGTTTGAGGGGGATTTGTTTATGACGGGGGTTTTGGTCTCTCCGACCTGAAGCGTAAGATTGGCGACGGAGAAATCTGATTCAAGCTCCCGTTTGGGAAAAGCGGAGGTGTTTCCGTAATAATCGGTCTTCGCCCTGTACCAGTCAATGCCGATTGCCGATGAATCTGAGGTCAGATAGACGATTGCTCCGATCGCTTTCAGATAATACGTCGTGCCGCCTACCGTACACCGTATTTTGTTCCCGCTTAAAGTCCAAAGACATTCGTCGGGTATGCTATCCGGATCGGCGCAGGTTACAAGACCGAGGGACGTTCCGTCTGTTCTCCCGATGTATTTGTTTGTCTGATTTAACGGACGTATGGAGTATTTGCCGTTTGCCGTTCCCTTCAGCTCGAAGCGTATCGTGTTGCCGAGCGCGGCGATAGTGCCGGACGTTGCGTCGACCGAGCCGCCCGAATGAAGATATTTCCCGTAGTCGGCGCTGACTATGTAATACTGCCCGTCTTCGGGGCAGCTGTACGTTATAAGCAGCTTGGGCTTGTTCGACGCGCGCTCGTATGAGCCGAGCGTAACGGCGAACTTTGTACCGCTGTTTTCAAACGCGTCTGTGGCTTTCAGTATGATTCCGGAGTATTTTCCCGTATAGTTTGTCACCCAGGATCTGACGGCGTCGGTGACGTCGAAATGATATACGTTCGAATGAGTATATCCCTCCGCCACATAGTTTCCGTTGTTGTAATATATCTCGTGCGAATCAAGTACCGCGGAGTTGTAGTTATTCGGACTTGTGTTCGCCCAGCTGACGGTGCTCTCGCCCCAGACAGGATTGAAGACGTGACAGTTTACGGTAAGGTGAGTGCCGTAGCACATCAGATCCCTTACGCGGAGGTTTGCAGAGACGATCTGATCGGGGTAAGATACGGGAGACAGGTCAAGCCCCGGGAAGCGCATGAGTATACGGGATATACCGTACGTGTTTCTCGGACCCACATGAAGCGATGTCGCACTTCCGCTCGTGCCCGAAAGGCTGTTTATCGTCGCGTCCTCGAGGGCGTTCGCTCCGCTTTCCTCATAGATAATGTTTATCTCCGGGTCAATGGTTATTGGATATGCAGTCTGCTCGCTCGCAAGACGTTCGCCGTCAAGGACCACTGTCACTCTGTATTCTTCACGGAATGTAATCTCCTCGATTTCCAGATCCCCGAAGAAATTGTTTTTCTCGTCGGCTGTGAATACTATTATTTCTCCAAGATATGCGACCGCTTTCCCATCTTCATCGGAAAACAGGACTGTGCCGTCCGTGCTTTCAATGGCAAGCCCGTTCGTATAATAGACAAAAGAATAATCGGTCTGACCGGTATATTCGCTTACGACGATATTTTCCTTGTAACCCGTATATGTCAGAGAGTATTCGAGAAAGGTATTATCTGAAACGCTGTACGTGAGTTTTGTGCCGTTCGGGGACAGTGTTCCCTGCTCAGCGTCAAACTGCGGCTTTTCGCAGATTGAAAGGTTTTTATACGAGAGGCTTATTCCTTCGCTGATGTCTGACGGGAAAGAGGCAACGATACTGCTCTGTTTAGTTCTGAAGCCGGTATCCGTTTCTTCGATCTCAGGGAGGATATCTTTGACTTTACCGTCTTTATCCTCGAACTTTACGGGAGTGTCGTAAACCTCCATGGAGCACAGTTCGTCATCGATCCGGTAGACCAGAGTATACAGGTTCGGCTCCTCTTCGGGCATTCTGTACGGATACGGAAGGCGGTCTTCAGGTTCTGTCGGGCTGCCGTTTGTCTGATTTCCCGGAACGGCGTATATCTGAAGCGACACAAGCAGAACGGCTATCGTCAGAAACACGCTCAGCAGGCGAAAACGATGACTTTTCATGAGTGTTTTCCTTTCCAGAATGTGATTACATATATATTATACCACACTTTTATCCGTTTGTCAACAAAGCCGTCTGGACCTAAAATCACCCCCCTTATGCGTTCCATATCAGTCCGAAATTTGCAAAACGGTATCCAAAATAAAATGATCTTTTCGATTAAAACAGCATTGAGATGTTGACATTATCGAAAAAATGTGGTATAATATTGTTGTAAAGGAGGCTTGAACGTATGTATGTAAAAAGAACCGCAGAAGAAATGATCCTTGAGGTCAGCAAATCGTTTCCGTGTATAGTTGTTTACGGACCCAGACAGGTGGGCAAATCCACAACAATAGATATCCTTTTCGGTGACCGATACCGCAAAGTAACGCTCGACGACAGCGATGACCGCGCTCTTGCGCTGAGCAATCCGAAACTCTTTCTTGAGTCATACGGATGGCCGCTTATCATAGACGAGATCCAGAAAGCGCCGATACTGCTTGACGAAATAAAAGCAATAATCGATAAACAAAGACTCGTTTGGATGAAAAAAGGCGAGAAACGTCAGCTGATGTTCATTCTTACCGGCTCCAACCGGTTTGAACTTCAGGAAGGCATATCTGACTCTCTTGCAGGACGCTGCGGTATCATTGACATGGCATCCTTTTCACAGGCTGAGAAATACGGTTATGACAGTCCTCTGTTCTCTCCGGAGCTTTCGGAAATCCGCAAACGCGAGGCTTCCGGACGCCGATACCGCACGAGAAAAGAAATCTTTGAGGACATTTTCACGGGCGGCATGCCGGACATCTGTACCGGAGAGTCCGAACGCGATGCGTATTTCAAGTCTTATCTCAACACATATATCGAAAAGGACGTTCTCAATCTCATATCCGCGTCAAGCGAAATGCAGTTCCGTAATTTCGTTTCGATAGTTGCTCTCCGAACCGCGCAGGAACTCCATTACGATGAAATTGCCGCGAGTGTCGGTATTGACGTCCGCACCTGCAAGAGGTGGATCTCCATTCTTCAGACCTCCGGGATCGTATATCTCCTTCAGCCGTATATGGCCAATATCTCAAAGAGAATCATAAAAGCGCCCAAACTGTATTTCACCGATACCGGACTTTGCGCTTATCTCTGCAAATGGCCGAACGCTGAGATGCTTGAGAATTGCGCGATGAACGGAGCATTCTTTGAGACCTATGTAGTAAGTGAAGTAATTAAGAACTTATATGCCTACAATAAGGATCCGTCAAATAATCTCTTTTACTACAGAGATATTGATCGCAGGGAGATTGATCTCCTGTTCGTGGAAGGAGAATACATCTACCCGATCGAGATCAAGAAAAGCACATCTCCGACCAAACCGACCAAGAATTTTGATGTGCTTGAAAAATACAAGCTTAACATCATGCCGGGACTTGTTATAGACACTTGCGACAAGATAAGAGCAATCAACGAAAAAGCGTACGCTTTTCCTGTGTATCTCCTGTAAAAAGCTTTGCATGGATAATCTGTATGTATCGGGGCGGCGGACACACCGCAGGTCGATGCTATCGAACCAGTGACGCATTTGCTCTCGACGAAGCGCTGATGTGTTGCGGTCTCTTCACCGGGCGAAGCGATGAATCCGTTGTCTGGATATACGGAGACGATGACGCTGCAAGGTTCAACGGCGTTGCGGTTATCGGCAATTCAATAGATCCTTTTGACGTAAGAGACAAGAGCGGACTAAGATTCACTTCTTTCAACCGTACTTTATACGACTCGTTGTCTAACGAATCAATACTTGACATGCAGGGGATAACGGAAGCTCTCAGCAGATACTTCTTTTCGCATAATGAGTCCTTTAACGGGCTTTTTATTCCTCCGGAATATATTGACAGATTTTCCGAACTTGCCGAAAACGCGATAAACTATTACGGCGAATGAAAAAGTCACAATGGTTATCTTTACGGTTAGAGTATTTGTACGCCTGCGGGCATTCATTAATCAAGCAAATTCTATCTGTGCAATTACACATCGATCCAGACGTCCGTGGATGAATATTATTTTTTTGTCAAGTTTTTTTAAAAAAGACTTGACAGACCTATGCAAAAAGCATATAATATATGTAAGAGAAATTGCAGGGAGGATTGCGTTATGAAAAGCAGAACAAGCGTCATGGAAGAATTAGAAAAAAACCATACGGCGAGCTAATTATGACCGGCAAGTTATACCGTGAAAAGTTTTCAAATGTAATGAGCGAAGCGGCATTTGCGCAGGCTATCAGCCGGATCTGCAGAAGCGGTGAAATTATACGCGTTTCAAAAGGTGTCTATTGCCGCCCTAAAAAAACGCGCTTTGGTACAATCTTCCCTTCTGAGAGAGATATCATCGATCTCTTTACCGCGGGTAGCAGCGGCATTGTGGTCGGTTATGGTTTGTATAATGACCTGGGTGTTACGACACAGATATCAAAAAGACAAACCGCATACTCGTCTGTTTCAGAAGAAAATTTGAAACAGATCGGCAATATTACTATCCGCAAATATGATCTGAATTATACTCCCGAAATCAAATCCGTTATTCGAATTATGGAATTGTTGCACCATCACAAAGAAATATAAGACATCAATGTTTCTGCAATGATTCGCAGCACCGAAAGATTTGCGAGCGAGTTTAACGAGGAAGCGTTTGATACGGTGCAAAATATAATCGGTTATCCAAAATGGACGATCGCTTTTCTACGTGAGGTTCTTGATTACCATCGCACACCGAATAATCTGAGCAGATATCTGTCAACACTAACTGACTATCGGTTCCCGAAGATGGAGGAGTTATATGAAACTGCACGAAAATAAAGCTGAATTTCATGAGCTTATCACGCTGACCGCCATAGAAAAGCGCATCCCGGAATCGGCGATAGAACGTGACTATTTTATTGTTCAGGCGCTTCAGTTCCTTTCAAAAAGCGAAAACGCAGACCGTTGCGTCTTCAAAGGCGGTACTTCACTGAGCAAATGTTATCCCGGCTCCATCGAGCGTTTCTCGGAATATATCGATTTGACATATATCCCCGAATACGGTATGACCGATAAACAGATCGAGCGTAAATTGAGAGCCGTGGAAAAAGTCATGACGGCTGGCTCAGAAACAGAGATTATTCCTGATGAACGAAACAGTCGTAACAAGAGTATCTGGTTCTGGCGCGGCAGTCGTGACAGCAGGATCAAACTGGAGATTGGGTCATCTGTCAGACCAGAACCGTATGGCACAAACCGGTCGGACTGAATTAAAATTCAAAAATGGCGTCCATTTTATCACACGATTATTTTTCAACGAGGTGACGTTACCATCAGGTACCAGTCGGGGTGACTCGGTGGAGGTTCAAGTCCTCTCGGGCGCACCAGAGACAGTCCCGGATTTTTATCTTCCGGGACTGTTTTTTTCTTTTTTGTTCGTTCTGTCTTTTCGTTCTTTTTTCCTTCTTGTTAGTTTCGCATTTCTTGCCTGTTTTACATTTTTACGTCTCGTCCTGCCTTCCCTTCCGTTCGCAGACATCCCGGCGTCAGATGACGTCGTACGGTATCTGTTCCGGAGAAGTGCCCTCGTCGTCGGGAAGATCGTACACCTCGAAGAACCGTTCGGTGATCTCGCCGTTCTCGTATACGTCGAGATGATGCCTGAAGTCTCCCTTCAGATTTATTGTAACGCTGAGTTTCACGTCCTTCTCTCCTACGGTTATTCCGTCCACGAGCATCCGAAGCCCCGTATCGCTTATCGCTCCCTCCGCGAGTATCCCGTCTAT
>JAEEGL011042407.1_pt1 | contig 10624 bp, 8 predicted proteins | sample 9134231 | NCBI WGS metagenome assembly JAEEGL01 (sample SAMN16246548, study PRJNA631951) | gut metagenome | biome: gut microbiome; feature: rumen; material: fiber-attached | host: Bos | place: Iran: Karaj | collected 2018-10 | reverse complement strand
GTTCGCCGCTCCCGTCTTCCCCGTCCCAAGGTCATCCGCCTTCTGGCCCGTCTCATCCGCTTCCATGTCGTCCAGTGGGAATACACCAACCAACAGTTCCTGTTCAGTATTGTCTGAAAAGAAAAAGTGCTCACTGGAGCTGGTTCCAGTGAGCACTAAATGAGATTCGTTTTATTACTTCACTATGATCTTCCTTCCATTCTGAATATACAAACCCTTCTGCGTCGGCTTGCCTTGCAACTTTTGGCCGTCCAGCGTGTAATAGCTTCCCTCGCCCGTTGGAGAAGAGTCGGGGGTGAGGCCTATTCCATCAGAAACAGTTATCGTCAGCGTACCAGGTACATACGATATCTCGTAGTTCTGCGCCTCGGCACCAGAGACAGTCACTTCGTAATCACCGGGCTCACTGGCTGATGTCGCTGTCGTCGTCAGCGTCGGCTTCGTAGTCAGTACATCTTCCGTCTCCTCGTTCTTGAAACCATCGTAGCTTGCAACAAACGCAGGCAGTTCCTCGCCTTGCTTCATCGTGTACGTTCCGCCACTGATGGTCAGCGGAGCCTTCTCAATGGTCAGCTTACCATTCACGTAGTGGTCGTTGTAGTTTGTCACACTACCCTTTGTTATGACTATGGCATACTCTCCGACTGGTGACGTAGCTGTTGCCTCACAAGTGATGCTGGGCGTGCCGTCAAGCGTTGCACCCTCAGAGGTGAAAGCAAACTCAGGAATGGCATCACCATACTTAATCGTATAGCTCGTGGCAGTCACCGTAACGGCATCGGCAGCACCGACGGTCAGCGTACCGGGTACATAACTGATTGCATAGTTTTGCGCCTCGGCACCAGAGACGGTCACAGAATACTCACCGGGCTCACTGGCGGATGTCGCTGTTGTCGTCAGCGTCGGCTTCGTCGTCAGCACCTCCTCCGTTTCCTCGTTCTTGAAGCCATCGTAGCTTGCAACAAACGTAGGCAGTTCCTCGCCCTGCTTCATCGTGTACGTTCCGCCGCTGATGGTCAGCGGAGCCTTCTCAATGGTCAGCTTACCGTTCACGTAGTGGTCGTTGTAGTTTGTCACACTGCCCTTCGTGATGACAATGGCATACTCACCGACCGGTGACGTAGCTGTTGCCTCACAAGTGATGCTGGGCTTACCGTATAGCGTTGCACCCTCAGAAGTGAAAGCGAACTCAGGAATGGCATCGCCATATTTAATAGTATAGCTCGTAGCAGTCACCGTAACGGGCTCTAACGACTCTATCGTCAGCGTTGACTCAATGAGTTCTGTCGTATAGAACTTGCTGATGTCGGTTTCCGTGAGTTTCATGTTCTTCAGCAGAATGGGATGGTCACCGGCAGCTATGTCCTCGGCTATGTTCACCTTCAGCGTGGAAAGCTCGCCATCGTTGCCAGTAAACGTCTCGTCATACTGCGAGCTGCACAGGAAGCGGATGGCTCCGTCGGGCTGTTCGCTGAATGTCAGCTCATGCTCGTCCTCATCCGGCAGACGACCTGCGCTCAAGGCACCTTGTATGCGGCCCTTGTTGCTCTTGGCTACCGTCACACCCTCAGGCAGGTAGAGGTCGAACTGGAAGCCGCGAATGTCTGCCGTATTCTTCATCTTCAGTGAGACAGTCACCTGCTCGCCTGCCTGTGCCGAGAACGGAGTGATGTATATGACGTTGTCATAGCTGTCAACATTTGTATTCGCTCTCTTCAGCATACGCGGTGCTCCCTGCGGGGTGCTGTTGCCATAGATAGAACCTGTATGGATGATGTTGGCAATGCCCGTATAGTCGCTCACGTCGATGTTGCCGCTTTCGTCCACGTCGGCAGCCTTCATGTTGAAGCCTTCCGGTGTGTTTCCATGAATGTGGTTAGCCACACCCGTATAGTCGCTCACATCGACGAGTTTATCGTTATTAATGTCACCCAATATGTAGGTCATGACCGTCAGCTTACTCCTTACCAGATCGGTCAGGTAATACTTGCTGATGTCGGTCTCCGTCAGTTTGACGTTCTTCAGATCAATAGCGTAGTCACCATCCTTCATTTCCTCGCCTATGTTCACCTGCAATGTGGCAATCTCGCCGTCATTGCCGGTAAACGTCTCGTCATACTGCGAGCTGCACAGGAAGCGGATGGCTCCGTCGGGCTGTTCGCTGAACGTCAGTTGGTGCTCGTCCTCTTCGGGCAGACGGCCAGCGCTCAGCGCGCCCAGAATCTTACCCTTCGAGGATTTTGCTACCGTTACGCCCTCGGGCAGATAGAGGTCGAACTGGAAGCCGCGGATGGCTGCCGTATTCTTCATGTTAACTGATAGAATATGGATATTACCTGCCCATGCTTCTGCACTACTTATATAAATAACATTGTCCACATTACTTAAGTCTGTTTCTACAATGGGCTTTTCAGTTTTCTTCTCAAACGTACCATAAATGGTTACATCGCAGGCAGGCATCGTTACAGGTATAGTCCCCCAACCGGAGAATGTATATCCTTCTTTTGTGGGTTCGGGTTCTGGCGTTATAACAGATTGGTATTGGAGATACTGCGTTTTATACTTAAGGCCATCAACTATATATGTAAGCATATACGAATTAATTGAAAAACTCCCATATACGGTTACATTATGTGGAGGCATCTTTTCTGGTATTTCATCCCAACCAGAAAAAGTAAAACCATCTTTTTGGGGATCTTGCTCTGGTTCTATAACATCTTTATAACGTAATTCAATTGTTTTATATATTTCTCCATCAACAACATATGTCAACTGGAACCATTCATTACTAACATCTTCTTCAATAATGTTATAGAAGTCTTTCCATTGGTCTGTAGTACTATAAGACGATGCGGAGCCAGCCGGAACATATAATGTACAAGAAAACAAGTTTATGTCTCCTAATGCATGTAATCCGCAAACAGGAGCCTCAACTGCATAGCTAACAATTTCTTTTAAAGCCGAACAATCAGAGAAAGCCTCATCGCCAATTGATATAATATTAGCTCCTAGGATAAAACTCGTAAGAGATGAGCAACCAGAAAAAGCCCATTTTCCAATAGTATTAACACCATTTCCTGTATTTACGTTAGTTAAATTCGTACAACCATAAAATTCATTCTCAGAAATCTCAGTTTCTTTATCTGTAATTTCCACAGATTGTAGTGATGTATTACGATAAAATGGTGAATATCCATAACTACTAGATATTGAGTAGCTTATGTTACCTCCAATATAGACAGAATCCAAGGGACAATCAGAGAATAATGGAGAACTGCCATTTGATCCTAATGCTAATATACTAACTCTATCATTAATCACCACATTCTTTAATGAAGAACAGCCAGAGAATACGTAATTTTCAATACTGGTTACCGATGGAGGAATAACAATCTTTGACAAATTCGAACAATTATCAAATGCACGGCTTTTTATGGTATTCACAAAAGAACCAATTTGAATATCAGACAACATCGAACAGCCGGAAAAAACTCCAGTTTGTATAGTTTTTATCCCGTTCCCGATTTTTACCAATTCCATAGTTGAACATCCTTTGAAGGCATATTCTCCAATAGTTGATACTATATTGGGTATAATAACATTTCCTAAAGAGGAACAATCTTCAAAAGCATACGAACCTATGCCTAACAAATTGTCTCCAAAGACAACTGTTTCTAATAAAGAACAATTTTGAAAAACCTTATTCCCTATGATTCCTCTATTGTTTACAATTGCTGTTTTAAGATTTATACAATTAGAAAAAGCCTCATCGCCAATAGACCCTTTATTACTTATTTCTGCAAATTGTAGTTTTGAGCATCCCATAAAAGCCCTGTTACCTACATTTGCTGAATTTAAACCTAATTCGAGGCTTTTTAATCCTGAACTATTATAAAAAGCCTGCATTTCAATATTACCCACATTGTTGATATCTGCAACAAACTCCGAGATTATATTTGCAAATGCAAAAGAACCAATGTTGCCTGAATGATGAAGAGATAATTGTTCCAACCCAGAACATTCATAAAAAGCATATTCCCCAATATTCCCATCAAAGGAAAGATTTACATTTTTAATATTGGCATTTGCATAACATGTATATTGACGTATTTCCTTAACTATAAAAGAGATTCCATCATAAGAAATGACATTACCAATATTAATATTATTTATGTTATCTCCATATATACAATCTATCGCTTCACATATGCGTTCAGATGGATTAACAAGAACATATTTAATACCATCACATTCAAACAATGAACTTAAATTACCATATAATATTTTGTTATTTATTGAAGTATAAAGATTGTTGGCAACATAATTAACCTTACCTATTACATTTGCATATCCAGCAGGAGGAGTGTTTGGTAACCAAATTACCTTTATGGGACTAGCAGCATTACTTCCAATTGTCTGAACACCTGTTCCTATGGTTAATGATTTAATTTTACAATTTGCAAATGCATAGGCACCAATACTTTTTACATTATCCGGAATTGAAAAGGCCTCAATTCCTTTACATCCATAAAAAGCATAACTATCTAAAGAAGATACTTTTTCTCCTAAGGAAATCGTCTTTAGTGAAGATAAGTCCCTAAACCATGCCCCAACCGTTGGACAATTAAGATTCAAAGAAGAAATGTTATTACAACCAGAAAACGATGAAAGATCAATTGTTGCAATCTGATTAGAAATTGTTACAGATTCTAACCCACTACAATCCTTAAATGCATATTTGCCAACATTTGTTACATTGGGATAGATTGAAATTGATGAAATTAAACGACAGCCCTCAAATGCAGAATTACCAATAGTTTTTACTGAATTAGGAATTTCGATTGATTGTAATTTCCCACAATTATAAAATGCATTATTACATATTGATGTAACTTCTCCAGAAATAAATACATTAGTCAAATTAACACAATTTGCAAATGCATACTCACCAATAACTGAAACCCCATCATCAATATAAACAGTTTCAATAGATGACATACCATTAAACCAAGAACCGATTTCGCCACACTGGAACCTTATTGTTTTTAATAGATTACAGTTCTCAAAAGCATTATCCCCAATCGATGTTACACTCTCGGGTATAACGACATTCGTCAGACCTGTACATCCAGAAAAAGCTGAAGCTTTTATAGAGTTCACCTCGTTTCCCAATATTATTTCTGATAATGAGGTCATACCACTAAACCAACCGCCAATCTCATGACAATTAAATGTAACAGACGACAAGCTACTACAACCATAAAATGCACGCCCTTCAATTGTTTCTATATTATGTGGAATTGTAATACTTCTCAAACTCGAACAACCATTAAAAGCATCTGTTTTAATGTATTTCACGTTGTCTGAGATAATTATGGAAGTCAACCCTACACATCCATAAAAAGCAGATGCATTAATTGATGTAACATTTTCTCCTATTATAACTTCCTTTAGTGATGTGAAACCAGAAAACCAATCATCAATTTCTTCACATTGAAACGTAACTGATGACAAATTGTTACAGCCAGAAAATGTGCTGGAGGATATATCTTTTACACTTTTGGGAATTGTAATAGAAATCAGATTCTCACAATTGGAAAAATCTGAAATACTTATTGTTCCTTCTTCATAAACAATATTTGTATTAGGTGGCATAATTCCTTTATATCCGTAAGCTACTAGACCCACATACACAACACCATCAGCCTGTTTCTCATACCAAGCAGACTCATGAAAAGCATATGCGCCAATGGATTGTACACTATTAGGTATGTTTATTGTTGTCATATTTTTGCAACCATAAAATGCACGTCCATTAATCCTTATTACACTAGATGGTAATGTTATTGATGTAAGATTTTCACAATATGCAAAAGCAGATCCGCCTATTTGTGTCACTCGATACGTTGAACCATTATGATAAACACTCTCGGGAATTGTAATTTCTCCAGAATATGATCTATCTGTTTTGAGAACAACACTTGCGGTCTTGTTACTTTGTAGTTCATAATTGATTCCACCAATAGTTGTTTGATAGGCTAACGCCTTTGCTCCAACCATGCTTATGAGCACAGTGAGCAAGAATTGATTAAATTTTGAATAATTCATTTTTTATTTCCTCTATGGTCATATTTTACTATATAAACATCCATGTCATCTTTCACAATATAGTTTTCTAAGAAGTCAAGCCCAGGTATATCACTACGGTAGACAAATGCATATGGCAAACCATCTCTGTTTCTTATAGCCTTTATCATTTCTATCGTCAGTATTTCCAGTGTCGGCTTTGGATATTTCTTAGCTAATTCATCATCGACAATATCTATAAGTGAGTCGCCATTTTCTTTTGATGGACGAATAATAATATAGAATCGCCCTTTGTAGCCATTGTCAGAACTAAATCCAAAAGTATCAGAAACATCATAGCCTTGTTCCCAAAAGACTCTATTAACAGCGGACTTTAATCCTCCAAAGACAAGTTCAAATTTCTCCTTCCCTTTTATCTCCGTGTGAATCCAAACCGAGATATTTTCTATTCTATCAGGTATTTTCATAATATTTAGTTTTCTATATTACATGTATCATTGATTGTTCTCGATTTTAGCCTTCTGCTCAAAGAAAATATCCATCAGTTCTTTGAATAGCTGACGATGAATCTTGCCAATCATAGTAGTCCTTTTCTTTTTATCATCGTAATCCTTCATACACAAATATTCACCAGACACACCTATACGATAGTGAGCAAATGCATCTCGAAGATGATGAAATAGAGCAGCAGCTTTGTTTCCTTTATATTCATCCCCTATAGTGAAGAATATCACATTTTCTGTAAATTCAGATGGAATTGATGCGGCAACACAGTCATCTATGATAAGATTGTTTGCTGCAATAAACTCTTCAACATCTTTATCCCAGCTATATATGAATGGTTGCCCCATCTCGATATCGGCACAAATGTCATAATAGAACAAATGAACATCTTTAGGAATCAAAAGCCCTATACTTGTGTCTTCAAAACAAGCAAATCTTAATTTCTTTGGTTCCATACGCAATATATTTTCTGCTTACTCGCTCTCCCTGCCTCGGCTGGTTAGTAGTAAAGTTATGGAAACAAAAAGACGTGGGAGTAAACTTTCCGTCACTTACCCCACATCCTTGGCCTTCGCATTGCCCTTTCTACTAGGATAAGCAACTCAGCCAGCCCACGCCATCGCGTATTATAGAAAGGTATGCACAGAAGCCAATGGTAGCTCCCATACATACGGGTATAATACACCCAACGCGAACGCTTCGTTGCGATATCTTCTAGTAGAACCCAAAGGTTGCGAAGTCTTGGATGTAGAAGATAACGTCGTGAAAACGTCCTCTGAGACCGGCCTTACAAACGGCTTTCTCGGCCTCTGTTCCAAAATGTCTGACCCGCCCTGCCTACACGAGGCTGGCTTAGTCGGTTGCAAATATAATGAATATTTTTTGAATTTCCAAACTTTTTCCAAAGTTTATTGAGTGGTCATTTTACACCAAGGTGCCGTTTCTTTGGGAGAAACGGCCAGGGTAAAGGGGAGAGCTATTGCAGGCAAATGCAAGAAAATCGTAAATACCCAACTCCTCAGAATTATCTTAATTCTTCCAATACATTATCAACAATATATTGATCACTCATTTGTTGAAGGCCAAAACGTGAGTCGGACAGTTGCAGATAGGTCTTGGTGGAATAGAATAAGTCTAAGGCACGCTCTGCATCAATATGAAGCTGTTCTGCAAGCATCATAATAATGTGACTCTCTTTACGCCATAACACTGTATTCCTCATTTTCTATTCCCCCTCAACAGATAAAGTGATACTCTCAACAAAATGAAGGTATTGGTCAATTACCAACTGGCTTAGAATGCATAACTGATGGTTTACATTTTTATATTTTAACTGTCCAAGAGCCTGTTCTGCCGTAATCACACCTTTTTCATAATCTTCAACAGTATCAATTACATTATCATTGGCCACACCACCCTCAACAACATCATACACATGTGAATAATCCTGACCTTTGCGGCAACTTACCACATAGTCCAACCATTCAATATTATATGCGTCAAAGACTTTGAACCTAATACCATCCGCTTGAGCCTGTTCTTTATCAAAATGGAAGACACTTAAAAAAGGCTTGACGTTCCGCCCTTTTCGTCCTGCAACAACAGTTGCCCAAGCTTCTGCCTGTTTTCGAATATTTGTAACGTAGAAACCTTTCCCAAAATCGAGGTTATTTCTTCCTATTTTTGCCAAAGGCTGAGGAACTGAAACGTACGAGCCATGATAAACTGTCATCATTTTTTCCCCTCCTGTTCTTCTTTTTCCCAATTTCTTAACGTTTCTATTGTATCATCTGATACCCAGTCAAGACTCTGAGTATGTAACTGCTCGTAGTGACGGAACAAACGCTGATGTATCAGCCCTTGTTTCTTCAAGCGGTCATACATCTCTTTACCCGTAATATGGGTTTTCAGAGCGCTGGCTTCTATTGCCATCACTGCAAAATGGACTCTCTTATATATTTCAGACTGATTATTCTCCATTATAGTTTATAGTATGTTTTTTCCGCTTTCCCCTAAGGGCTAACAAGCGATGCTGCAAAGATAATGTATAATATTTGAATTTCCAAACTTTTTCCAAAGTTTATTGAGTGGCCTTTTTACACAAATAGGGCATATACAGCCCACGTAAACGGCATGTTTAGCAACTGAAAACGGCATATTAACCAAATGGAAGTGCCGTATTAACCAAATGGAAAAGGCATATTAACAACCTCAAAACGGCACTTCGGTGAATCGAAGTTCCCACCCTGGGAACAATGGGTTATGCGGCACATGAAGGGGAGGCAGACGGCATGTAAGTCCGAGGGGTCTAAATTTTATGACGATCGACGATTTTTGGGCAACACCTACCTCAATGTGGCTGAAACCTCGATGTAAAAAGGGTTTCAAGGAGGTAGGTGATGGAAAAACAGGTACCTAAGAGGTAACTATCACCTACCTCGACACCTACCCCCATGTGTTTTGGAAAAAAACATGCTTCGTTTTGTATTTTTTTGCCAAAAAATTTGGAATCGGCAAGAAAATTTTGTACCTTTGCAGTTGGCATGATGCAGGTGAAAAACACTTTGGCCACTCATAGCCCTCGTAACCTTTATTTAATATAATCTTATGACACCAACTAATGTTGTTAATGGTGAGGCCGTGGTGGCTTCACAGATGAAATTGTTATCTACTGAATTGTTTCTTCAGGAGAATTACCTCTTCCGTCGCAACGTGCTGAACGGAAAGGTAGAGTTTTCAACCAAGCCCCAAACCGATGCGGAACCGGATTGGCGGGTGCTGACACAGGAGGCGCTGAACAGCATCATCGTCAGAGCCAAGCGTGAGGACATCTGCGAGGGCGGCAACCCGAAGGGGGACATCGTGGAACTGATTCACTCTGAGGAGGTTCCAACGTTCAACCCCATCAGCGAGTATCTGGAACACCTTCCACGATGGGACGGACAAAACCACGTAGCACTACTGTTCAGCCGACTGCCTGGCATCAGCATGGAACAGGTGGGGTTCCTGAGCATCTGGCTGCGCTCAACGGTGGCTCACTGGCTACAGATGGATACCCTGCACGGCAACGAGTGTGTGCCTACGCTGATTGGTGCGCAGGGTTGTGGTAAGACGACCTTCGTCAGACGGCTGCTGCCTCCGCATCTGCGTCACTACTTCCTGGACCACCTGAACCTTTCCAACAAGTTTGACAAGGAGATGGCGCTGACCAACAACCTCCTGGTGAACCTCGACGAGCTGGAGGCCATACGTCCCAGTCAGCATGCTGCCCTGAAGCAGACGCTTTCGAAGAGTAAGGTCAACGGACGTCCTATCTACGGCTGTTCGCAGGAGGACCGCATGCGTTTTGCATCGTTCGTGGCAACGACGAACAATCCACACCCCTTGTCGGATGCCACAGGCAGCAGGCGTTACATCTGCCTGACGATTCCACAGGGACAGCTGATTGACAACACAGGAGAAATCTGCTACGACCAGCTCTATGCGCAGGTTCTTCACGAGATTCGTGAGCTGAAGGCTCCTTACTGGTTCAACAACGTGGAGGTAAAACGCATCCAGGAGCTGAACCTCAACTACATGGAACAGAAGGACATTGGCGAGATTATCAGCGTCTTCTTACGCAAGCCCGAGGAGGGTGAGGCTGTCAAGACGATGAATAGTGCTGAACTCATCAAAATGATTCAGCACGAGTACCCGCTGATTAAGAACAACCACAGCACGAAGGTTCACCTGGGGTTGGCCATGAAGGACATGGGCTTTGAACACACCCGTCGTGGAAACGTGATGTTCTATCGCGTCGCCTTGAAATGAGGTAGGTGTTGAGGTAGGTGTTAGGTACCTCTTAGGTACCTGTCTGTCCAACACCTACCTCTTCGAAAACCCTTTGTACATCGAGGTTTCAGCCCTATACAGGTAGGTGTTACTCATCAAACGTCATCATCCCTGAAAAAGAGATGGCATCACGCTCGCGAGCCTGAACATCAATGGAAGAACTGCCATTGTCAAACACATCTATATAATAGGTATAGGTGTC
>JAEEGL010249464.1_pt1 | contig 10624 bp, 5 predicted proteins | sample 9134231 | NCBI WGS metagenome assembly JAEEGL01 (sample SAMN16246548, study PRJNA631951) | gut metagenome | biome: gut microbiome; feature: rumen; material: fiber-attached | host: Bos | place: Iran: Karaj | collected 2018-10 | reverse complement strand
GATAGCGGACGGCCTGTCGGAGTCGTCGGGCGCTGCCGCGCGAAGGGCGGCCGTTGATCAGGTAAGAGCTCTTGATAAAGCCGGTCTGGCAAGTGCTCTGGCATCAGAGGATGCGGCGGCGGACCTTGCGAAGATCGAATCGCTCACCAACGGTGTCCGCAGCGTCACGGTCGGCGTTGACGTTAGAAGCGCGCTTCCGTCCGAGCTGCGGCAGGCTCTCGGCAGCGGCGGCAGCAAGGTCTCCGCGGTCGGAACCGGCCTCAACGCGGAAGAGGGTCAGAGCGTCGATCTGGTCATCGACAAGGCCGGCGAGGGACTCGCGGAAAAGCCGTCTACCGTTTATCATAAAGCGGTACAGTTCTCCGCAGACGTGCAGGACAGCACCAGCGGTCAGAGCGTCGCGGGTGAGGGCGGTCTTGCGGTCCCGGTCCTTGTTGAGATGGCGGTGCCGGATTACTTCCGCGAGGACCTCATCAGCGTGACCGACGGCAGCGGCAAAAAGGTCGACGTCACGCTCAGCCAGAGCGGCGGCGATACTCTTGCCAGTTTTGTCCTCACAGATGCGACCGACTTTACGATGGAGCAGCAGAACATCGCGGCAGAGAAGACTGATGACGGTGTTGACATCACGGCCATCATTACGGATGGCGATATGGAGAACGCTCAAAACCTGCTCTATGCGGTGTATGACGAGAACGGCCGTATGATCTCCGTGGACATCGCAACAGCTGCTTCGCGGCTAGACGGTGTTTCTTTGGATTGCGACGCCGATGCCGCAAGCGATGTCCAGATCCTGCGCGTATCCGGCGGGCTGACGCCTACAGCCGAAAGCCTGGAGGTCAGCGTCAAGTAGCTTGCATACTGATCAGAAGGCCGAGGGCGTCCTGAAAAAAACTTCAAAAATCCGCCGAATGGCGGAGGCGGGACGCAAAATGGTCTGATATAATACAAAAGAGGTACTGTCAAAAGGGATAGTAATCGATAATCAGAGTATTTTTCGATTTACTTTTAACTTTTGAACGGGTATCATTTAGGATAGATGATGCTGGGGTATCATCAGGTGTTCTATTCCTTCATTATCGTTTATTATAGCTGTTTTATTATCATAAAGGAGGCTGCAATTGAGAAAGAAGATAAGTATAATCCTCGTTCTCGCCGTCCTGATGTCCATGGTTGCTGTTCCGGCCTTCGCTGCTCCGGCGAATCCGAAGACCGATTATGATCCGCAACCGACAGCATCGCAGACAGTCAAAGGTTTTTACGGCATCGGTACGGCGTCCGGCGTCACCATCACTCCGAAAACGTCGGGAGATGCCAGCATTGACCCCATTTCGATCGATGCGGACGATGACGGCGACTTCGACGAGCTGTATCCCGACTCTGTCAAGCTCGGGGTCACCTATTCCAATGCGACGGGTGGGAAGAACTATATCATCTTCCTGTCGACCAACTCCGGCGTTCCTTCCAGTTCCGAAGAAGTCTACTACGTCAAGCAGGGTACGGCCTCCGGTTCCGGCACGGTCAGCGTCGAGTTCAATGTCTATCCCAAGGATATGGCAACGGACCTCACGCTGTATCTGCTCATCACCAGCGATGACGGCAACGGCAACATCCAGGTCCCGCTCTTCTACTGTGCTGAGAGCGAACACTGGCTCGAGCCGACAGGCGGTGCTGTCATGAAGGGCGACGTCAACAACGACGGAGTGGTCGACGCAAACGACCTGACGGTGCTGGCGAGACATGTCGCGGGCATCGAAGCCATTACAGATCCGGATCTGCTGGCGGCGGCCAAGCTCGACGCCGACGATCTTGTCGACGCGAACGACCTGACGATCCTCGCCAGATATGTCGCGGGCATTATCAATTCGTTTGAATAGACCCTGAGTCTTAATCGTTATAGTTACGCTGAAGGGAGGCAAATAAGCCATGAAAAAGAATTGGAAGCGTATAGCGGCATGCGTGCTGACATTATGTCTCATGCTGACGCTGTACAGCCCCGCATTCGCGGCAGGAGGCAGCGCCAACCTGTCGATGAGTGTGGATCAGACTACTGTAGATGTAGGCGATACCGTTACGGTCACCGTTACGATGGCAGATTGTGAGGTGGCCACATTAACAGGCGGTATCAAATTTGATACAAGCAAATTTGAGTGCGCAAGCATCACCAACGGCAACAACAAGACCACTCTCTACGTCAAGTGGTATGATGATGTTGACGAAGAAGATTATGTCAATGTTGCGGCTACCGCGCAGTCTACTGTAGCCGATGCCAACAGCAACGGCCAGGTAGGCTTCGCTTTCGCCGGCACCGTCAACCATCCTTATGAGCAGAGATATGGCGGCGGCCTGATGGTCGCTACCTTTACCGCCACCGCTGCCGGCACCGCGGACTTCACTCTTTATGAGGATTTCGCCACCCAGCCCGCCGGCGGCACGGATGCCTACAAGGCGGATCCCGTCGGATCTGCTGTCACCGTTACCATCAACGGCGCGGTAACGCCCAAGACCGATCCGACCGCCAGCGACTTCGAGTACGACCTTGCAGCTGTCACCTATAATGGATCCGAGCAGCCCGTAGCGGTGGCCTGGAAGGCCGCAACCGGAACAGGTGCCATCACGGTTAAGTATAACGGTGAGACAACTGCACCTAAGAATGCCGACACCTATGCTGTCACGATCGATGTCGCAGAGGATGAAAACTATGCCGCTGCTACAGACCTCAGCCTCGGCAATTACTTTATCCAGAAGGCAGATCCGGTATCCGGAGACTTTACTAACAATATCCCCGCGGCAACATCTTATACCGGCGATCCGGTGGACATGGGTGACAAGGTCACCTCTGCCAAGGAAGGCATGGGCGCTGTGACTGTCAAATATAACGGCAGCACGACGGCTCCGACCGATGCAGGTGATTACCCCATCACTGTCGACGTCGCCGAAGGTGACAACTACAATGCGGTCACCGGTCTCGACTTCGGCACGATGACGATCAATCCGATCGACTACGACGGCACTAAGACTTTCAGCGAGACTGTTGCAAGTGACCTGAATACCAGCGCAACTGTCGCTCTCACGCTGCCGGACGGCGCTTCCTTCGGTGTAGTCAGCATGACGAATGGTGACGACCTGCTCGCCGCTCTGCCGACGATCACGGGCACTTCGACGCTCAATTACAGCACCAACGCCAAGGCTGCTGGCGCTACCGCGACCGTCACAGTCCCGGTCACCGGCGCTACCAACTACAATGATTTCGAGTACACTATCACCATCACCGCGCAGGATAAGGAAGACGCCAACGTCACCATCGACGGCGGCGATCAGACGTTTACCTACGGCGGAGACTTTGAGATCAGCGCCGGTGCTGCCAACAACGAATCCAACGGCACCTGGACTTGGACCAGCTCCGATGAGGCTGTCGTAAAACCGACCGCCAGCGGCGACGGGGTCGAACTCGTCGGTGCCGGTACTGCCAACGTAACGGCAACGTACGAATCTGCGAATTACAAGGGCAGCGACACCGTTTCCGTCACTGTCAATCCGAAGGATGTCACCATCACCGGCATCACGGCCACCAGCAGAGCCTATGACGGCACGACTGATGTAGTCGTCAGCGGCGGCACGGTGGAGGGCAAGGTCGGCAGCGACGACGTCACAGTAGATGACAGCGCCGCCACCGCGGCCTTCGCGGACAAGAACGTCGGCACCGGCAAGGCTGTCACGCTCAGCGGCTATGCTCTCGCAGGCGCGGCAGCGGGTAATTACAACCTCAGCGCTCAGCCCAGCGGCGTCACCGCAGACATTACCGCGCTCGACGTAACGGTCACCGGCATCACGGCGACCAGCAGAGTCTACGACGAGACGGACGTCGTCGCGCTCGACGCTTCCGGCGCTATCATTACCGGTGTGCTCCCCGCTGACACCGTCACTGTCGATATCTCCGGCGCTACCGCTACCGTAGCGGACGCGAACGCGGGCACCGGCAAGGCCGTTACCGTCTCCGGCGTCGCTCTCGGCGGCACGGATGTGGCCAACTATAATCTCACGGCGCAGCCCACCGGCATCACGGTAGACATCGCCAAGGCGACCTACGGTGATCAGACCGCGACCGGTGAAGCGAAGTACGGCAAGACCGGCTCGGTCGACCTCAGCGACAAGCTCGTTGACGGCGCCACCGCAGTCGTCGGTACCGTCACGGATGCCAACACTGTTCTCTCCGAGACCCCGGCCGTCACTGCCGGCACGCTCAACTTCAAGTTCGTTGACGATGATGCCAAGGTCGGCAGCACCGCGACCGTCACGGTCAACGTCACCTCCGGCAACTACGAGGATTACACCGTCACCGTCACCCTCACCGTGCTCGACAAGCTTGCCAACACCATGACCTTCCCGACCACCTTCGAGGCGACCTACGGTGATACCGGTAAATCCGTTACAGCTTCCAACGCCGTCGGCGCGGTAAGCTATGCGGTCACCGCGGGCGATGCAGTCAGCGTCGATGCGGGTACTGGTGCCATCACTGTCCTGAAGGCCGGCACGGCCACTATCACGGCTACTGCTGCTGGCGATGACGATTATGCGGCTGCGGATGCAGACTGCGCCGTCACCGTCAACCCGGCAGATCTCACCGTCGCGGCCAAGGCTCAGAACATCAGGATCGGCGGCACGGCTCCGGATCTTAGTGCTCCGGTCAAGGGCACACACTACACCGTCACCGGTCTCGTCGGAGACGATGAGCTCGGCGGCACCGTCACGATGAAGTATCAGCAGGGCGGCGCAGACGTTGCGCTCGATGATATCGACACCTCCGCTGCCGGCAACTATGACATCATCATCGAAGGCGCCACGGCACCGAACGCCAACTACAACGCTCCGACCTTCACCAACGCCAAGCTCACCATCAGCGCCGGTTCCGCCGGAAGATCTGAAAGCGGCAGCGCCGCTGCCAGCACCGACAGCACCACGACGACTGATGAAAACGGCACTACAACTACCACCACCAAGAACGAAGACGGCACCACCACCGCGGTCGCTACCGCCAAGGACGGCACCAAGGCCACTACGGTCAGCGACAAGGACGGCAATGTCACTTCTGTCGACGCCGCAGTCAGCAGCGCTGCTGCAAGCGAGGCGGCAAGCTCCGGTGAACCTGTCACCCTCCCGACCGAGGTCAAGGCAGCTGACAGCGCTGACAGCGCAGCTGAAGTAGAAGTCTCCGTACCGCCGCAGGCAGGCGCGGTCGACGTTGAGATTCCGGTCGAGAACGTCGGTCCCGGTACTGTCGTGTACAAGGTCAACGAAGACGGCACCAAGGAACTCGTCAAGGATGCTGTCGTCACCGAGGACGGCGTTGTGGTAACGGTCGAAGGCAATGAGACCTTCGTAGTCGTCAACAGCACAAAGGGCTTCGTAGATGTCGATCCGCAATCCTGGGCTTATGACGCGATCATGTTCGTCACGTCCCACGGCATCTTCAACGGCACCTCTGAAGGCCACTTCTCGCCGAAGCTCCCGATGACAAGAGGTATGGTCGCTCAGATCCTCTACAACTTCGAGGCCAACGCTCAGGGCGGCGGCGATGCCGATTACAGCGACGTTGACAGCAGCGATTACTACAACAACGCGGTCGACTGGTGCTCCGCTAACGGCATCATCACCGGTTATCCGGATGGGACCTTCCGCGGCGATGATGAAGTCACCCGTGAAGACTTCGCGGTCATGCTCTATCGCTACGCGAAGATGAAGGGCCTCGGCTTCAACGGTACCTATGCGTTCCATCTTGACTTCCCGGATGCCGGCAATGTCAGTGATTATGCACAGGAAGCCATCAGCTGGATGGTCATGAACGGTGTCATCATCGGATCTGACGGATATCTGCTGCCTGGCTCACTGGCGACCCGTGAACAGATCGCGATGATGATGATGAGATTCGTCGGTCTTCTGTAATCACAGGATGCAAAGCCTGAATACAGTTTAAACGCATGGGCCGGTCCTTCGGGACCGGCCCGTTTCCTGTTCCGGATCAGCGGGATTAGCTAAAAGCTTGTTGACATAATATGCAAAGCGTGATATATTACATCAATCAAAGCTACAATTAAAGGATAGAGGCGCATCTGTTAAGAGTATCAGCGGTGTAAGGCATGCAAAGCCGTTGCCGTTGTGAAAGGAGCGGATGCCGAAGGGGAGGTCCTGCAAGCCTGTCCTGGGCAGACGGATAATATCCGGCTGACTGTCGCATTTGCGGAGAGCTATGGATTAGTTGTCAAGGGCCTTGAAAAAGGCCTCTCGATTAGTCTACGACGCCGATGCGAAACGCATCGGCTTTTTTATCCGGAAGATTGCAGTGAGAAACATAACTCTGAGTGAACAGAAGAGGAGAAAAAACATGAAGAAAGTAATTGCTTTAGTGCTTGCCCTCGCCATGATCTTCACGTTCGCAGCATGCGGCGGAGGATCTGACAGCGGCAGCACCGCATCCACCGGTTCCAGCGCAAGTAACGGCAGCACCGGAAGCACCGGCAGCCCCAGCACCGGCAGCAGTGCTCCCTCCGCTCCGGCAGAAGGCGTCACCGCCGACGGTTATAAGAGCGAGATCATCATCGCGATGGCAGACGAATTTACCGAGCCTGACCCGATGGAGACCACCGCAGAGACCAACCAGATCGTCCAGGACTGCACCCACGATCTGCTGACCGACACTAACCTTGCCACCATGCAGAACGAGGGCGAGCTCGTCGATCACTGGGAAATGATCGATCCGACTCACTGGAGATTCGTCCTCAAGAGCGGCGTCAAGTTCCACGATGGCACCATCCTCGACACGGATGACGTTGAGTTCACACTCATGGAGAGAGCTCCGCAGCATTCCGCCACTTCTGCCTATGCGGCCAAGATCAAGACCTTCACCAAGGTCGATGACCTCACTTTCGATGTAGAGCTTGAAAAGGGCGATGTCGACTTCAACTACACCTTTGCGGCCAACTCTCTTGCCATCCTGTCCAAGGAAGCCTTCGAGAGCATGCCTGAAGAGGAAGCCGTTAAGATCGGTACCGGCCCCTGGATGTACAGTGAGATCGTGCCGGGCGATCATGTCACCCTCGTCCGCTTTGACGACTGCACGCTCTACGACGTCCCGCACACCGAAAAACTCACCTTCAGAATGATCCCTGAGGCTTCCGCCCGTATGATCGCGCTGGAGAACGGCGAAGTCGACGTCATCATGTCGCCGTCCGCCACCGACTACAGCAGACTGGAAGACGACGCCAACCTTGACCTCGTCAAGGAGACCGGCCGTACCCAGCACTTCATCGGCTTCAACCTCAAGAACCCCGATTCCATCGTCACCAACCCGAAGTTCAGACTGGCTGTCGCCAAGGGCGTTGACAAGGAAGAAATGATCTACGCGGCCTGGGACGGCTATGCGCAGGTATCTACAAACTGGCACTGCAGAGACTCCGGATACTACAGCGAGATCGATGGCATCGCCTATGATCCTGAAGGTGCAGCAGCACTCTTTGAGGAGCTCGGCGTTGACGGTATGACCATCAAGCTCGTTACATCCGATGCGGACCACAGACAGAAAATGGCCACAAACCTTCAGTCTCAGCTCTCGCAGTACGGCATCAACCTTCAGATCGAGACTATGCAGAACTCCGCGCTGACCGAGCTCAACACCTCGGACGGCACCACCTCCGGCGTCGAGATGCTCATTGCGTCCTGGACCCCGGGCAAGAACGCGGACTATATGTACCGCAACCCGATCTACTCCACAGGCGGGCGTAATTACTGCCATGTGGACGACCGCGAGATCGACGCTCTCATCGACGAAGGCGCCGGCGAGACCGATCCGGTCAAGAGACAGGAGATCTACACCACGCTGCAGAAGAAGATCGTGGAAGAGCTGATCCCCATGGTACCGATCGCGCAGAACACCTTAACGCTCGGCGTCAGAGCCGGCGTCACGGGCTGCAAGCTGCACCCGGGCCTCGTCCACCAGTTCAAGGAAGCCGAGCTCTACCTCGGCAACTAAGCGGTTGGCTTGCTGACACTTTCTCATCAGTTTTCGTAATTCAAGTTTGCGGAGAAAAGCCATGTCTTAAACCATGGCTTTTCTCGCCATTTTACAGGAGTAGATTTTGACACGCTATATTATCCGAAGACTCTTATTGATGATACCGGTCCTCATCTGCGTATCCTTCGTGGTCTACTTCCTTATGGACCTGGCTCCCGGCGACATCGTCTCGCAGATTGCACCTGCCGACGCCACGCCGGAGCAGATCGAGATGCTGAGGGAGGAATACGGCCTCAACGGCTCTGTCTTCCAGCGCTACGGCCGCTATCTGCTGGGACTGCTCCACGGGGATATGGGTACGTCCTTCTTCCTGAAACGTCCGGTGTTCAGCGTCTTTGTAGAACGTCTTCCCAATACGCTCATGCTGGCCTTCGCGGCCATCTTCATAGCGATCCTGATATCGCTGCCGCTCGGCATAGCTGCTGCTACGCACCACAGGTCGTGGATCGACGGCTCCAGCGTCGTGCTTTCGATGCTGAGCGTCTCGATGCCGGCTTTCTGGCTGGGCCTGTTGCTCATCTTCGTCTTCTCGCTACACTGGAAGCTCTTCCCCTCGGGCGGTTCCGACGGGATCAAATACCTGATCCTGCCGGCGCTTACTCTGGGAACGGAGCAGGCCGGTAACCTTACGCGTATCACGCGTTCCTCCATGCTCGATGTCATCCGCCAGGACTACCTCCGGACGGCCAGAGCCAAGGGCGTCAGTGAGAAGAAGGTCATCAGGAAGCATGCGCTCAAGAATGCGCTGATCCCGATCATCACTGTTCTTGGCTCCACGCTCGGCAATGCCTTTGGCGGTGCTGTCGCGATCGAGACAGTCTTTGCCTGGAACGGCATTGGCCGTCTTACGGTCACGGCCATCAACAACCGCGATATGACGCTGGCAACCGGCTGCATCTTCATGTTCACGCTGATGCTGAACATGACCCTGCTCATCGTAGATATCGCCTATGCCTATGTAGACCCGCGCGTCAAGGCGCGCTATTCAAAGTAAGGAGGCCGCTATGCAGGACATCCCAAAGATTTCGGCCGCCGAGCTGAAACAGTATAAAAAGCGCAGCCTCTTCTCTGAGGTCTGGCACAATTACAAGAAAAACCCCAGCGCTATGATCGCGCTGTTCCTGGTCATCGTTATCATCATCGTGGCGATAGCCTCGCAGTTCATGTTCGACTATAAAGCGGATATCGTCAAACAGAACGTCAAGGAGAAGTTCACGCACCCGAACGCGGAGCATCCCTTTGGTACTGACAACTACGGGCGAGACGTCTTTACACGCGTGCTCTACGGTGCCAGATACTCGCTTTCAGTGGGTGTGGTCGCTGTGGCAATAAGCTGTATATTAGGCGTCACACTTGGCCTGATAGCCGGCTACTACGGAGGCTTTATCGAAGACTTCATCCTTCGTTTCTGCGAGATCTTTACAGGTATCCCGAGCATACTGCTGGGCGTTGCCCTCATTTCAGCCTTCGGCCAGTCCATCATCGTTCTGATGATGGCGATCGGACTCGTGTATACGCCCATGTACTGCCGCACTACCAGGGCAGCAGTACTGCCCGTACGGGACCAGGAGTATATCGAGGCTGCAAGGGTCGCGGGCGTCGGAGATCTCAAGATCATGTTCAGCCATGTGCTGCCGAATTCGCTCTCGCCCATCATCGTGCAGGTCACAATGGGCGTGGCAAGCGCCATCCTCACGGCGTCCAGCCTCAGTTTCCTCGGTTTGGGTGTGCCGATCCCGCTTCCCGAGTGGGGCGCCATGCTGTCCGAGGGCAGAGAGTTCATGAGAGATCACATGTATCTCACGATCTTCCCGGGCTTGGCGATCATGATCACCGTACTTTCGTTCAACCTCATGGGAGACGGTCTGCGCGACGCGCTCGACCCGAAGCTCAAGGAATAAGGGGGCTGCCATGGAAAAAGATCTTATACTGGACGTAAAAGACCTGGTAGTCCGTTTTGAGACAGATGACGGCATCGTCCGCGCGGTCAACGGCCTCGATCTGCAGATCGAACGCGGCCATGCCATCGGCCTGGTCGGCGAGACCGGCGCAGGCAAGACCACGACGGCACTCTCGCTGCTGCGCCTCGTTCCGGATCCTCCGGGCGTGGTGGAGTGCGAGAAGATCGAACTGGACGGCAAGGATGTGCTGAGCATGTCCGTTTCAGAACTGGAGAAGGTCCGCGGCAAAGACATCTCGATGATCTTCCAGGACCCGATGACGGCTCTTAACCCGGTCTTTACCGTGGGCGAGCAGATCGCCGAAAGCATCCAGCTTCACGAAAACGTCTCGGCAGCTGAGGCAAACCAGCGCGCCATCGGGATGCTCGAGCTCGTCGGTATCCCAGGCGAGCGTGCGGGCGAATACCCGCACCAGTTCTCGGGCGGCATGAAGCAGCGTGTGGTCATCGCGATCGCGCTGGCCTGTCATCCGCAGCTGCTCATCGCAGATGAACCCACCACAGCGCTGGACGTCACGATTCAGGCACAGGTGCTCGACCTGATGCGCCGTCTCCGTGAACAGTATGATACTTCTCTCATCATGATCACCCACGAT
>JAEEGL017226991.1_pt1 | contig 10625 bp, 11 predicted proteins | sample 9134231 | NCBI WGS metagenome assembly JAEEGL01 (sample SAMN16246548, study PRJNA631951) | gut metagenome | biome: gut microbiome; feature: rumen; material: fiber-attached | host: Bos | place: Iran: Karaj | collected 2018-10 | reverse complement strand
CCTGATTTCAAAGAACAACTTGTTATAGAATACTATTCAAAATAGGCTGATAGGAGAGAAAAATATGGAATTAAAAATTAAAACCGTTAATACAATGACCAGCTCAGATGGTTCACAATATGGAAAATTTTCTATAGAACCGTTAGAAAGAGGATTTGGTAATACTATCGGTAATGCTCTTAGACGTGTATTACTTTCAAGCCTCGAAGGAACAGCAGTTACTTCTTGCAGAATTGAAGGTATAACACACGAATATACAGCTATTCCTGGTGTTTTAGAAGATGTTATTGATGTAATGCTTAATCTTAAAGGTTTAGCAATAAAGACTGATTCCAAAGAACCTCAACAATTAAGAATTGACGTTGATAAACCTGGTGCAGTTTTGGCAAGCGACATACAATTACCAGCCGGCGTTAAAGTTGTTAACCCTGATTGGTTAATTTGTACAATTGCAGAAGGTGGTTCTTTCCATGCTGAAATCGTTGTTGAAACAGGAAAAGGATATGTTGCAAATGATATTCCGAGAAATTCTAAATCAGGTGTTCCAATTGATATGCTTCCTATCGATGCAACATTTATGCCGGTTAAAAGAGTAAGATATGATGTAGAAAATACTCGTGTCGGTGACAATATTGATTTCGAAAAACTTAATATTGAAATATGGTCAAACGGCACAGTTGATGTTACTACGGCTCTTACACAAGCAGCTGATTTACTTATTGAACACTTTGTTCAAATTTCATCAATTGCAGGCAGCAATTCTCATAAAGAAGTTGAAGAAAAAGTCGTTTCATCTTCCGAGCCAATTGAAGAAGAAGTTGAAATTTCAAATGAAGAACCTTCAATTACAATTGATGAATTAGAACTTTCAGTAAGAGCATACAATTGTTTAAAAAGAGCAAGCATTAATTCATTACCTGAATTATTGAAAAAATCAGAACATGATTTGTTAAATATCGAAAACTTCGGCAAAAAATCTTCTGACGAAGTAATTACAAGACTACGCCACTTCGGTTTAGACCTCGCTCCAAATCCGGAAGGCGTTGAAGATGCTGTTGCAGAAACCGAAGAAGTTGTTGCTGAATAATTAGACTCTACACTCTGCAGAGAGTGTAGCGTAGAACAATATCAAGATTTAATACATAACGAAAAATAAATAGTAAAACATAAAAAAAAAGGAAATGGACAAATGAGACACCAAACTAAAAAACATACGCTTGGTAAAGCACAAGACCAAAGAAAGGCTTTGTTGCGTTCATTAGCTACCGAACTTTTTACCTATGGAGAAATCAAAACAACTATGGCAAGAGCAAAAGCTCTTCAACCATATGCTGAGAATATTATCTCTATAGCTAAAAAAGGTGACTTGAGCTCAAGAAGACTGGCAGGAAGATACATTTTCGATAAAGAAATCGGACAATATATCGACACTACTACCGGTGAAGTGTTTGAAACTAAGCAAGAAGGTAAAAAATTAGCACCTCAAACCGTTTTGAGAAAATTATTCAGCGTTATTGGCGTTAAATATTCATCAAGAAACGGTGGATATACCAGAATTTTCAGACTTCCTCCTCGTAGAGGAGATGCTTCTGAGATGGCATTAATCCAATTGGTATAACATAAATGCGTTACGCTCTTGACGTTCAGTATATAGGCAAAAATTATGCAGGAAGCCAAATTCAGTTTGAAAATGGTGAACAAATAAAAGAACCTACTATACAAGGCGAAATAGAGAAAGCACTTAGTACGTTGATAATAGGTGGGAAATCCACTAAACATAACCGACAGATTAAAACAATCTTCTCCGGAAGAACCGATAAAGGGGTTAACGCCCTGGGGCAGGTAATTCATTTTGACACAGATGAGGAAATTGTTGCTTCAAGCTTCATCTACCATATAAATGAAATCCTACCAAAAGACATATCGGTTAATAATTTGAGAGTTGTTCCAGATTCATGGCATGCCCAAAAATCTGCAAAGTCTAGGTATTACCGATATGAATTAATTAATAGACAATACAAGCAGGCTTTTGACGGTGATATTCCAAGAATCAAATACAAGTTGAATATTGAGCGAATGCAGAATTCCTTAAATTTCATCCTAGGTAAACACGATTTTTCAAGTTTCAAAAGTTCCGGAACGCTAAACCCAAGCAAAGTTTGTTTTATAGAAAAAGCCAAAGTTGAAAAACAAGGCGATAGAGTTTTTATCGATATCGAGGGAAACAGATTCCTTTATAATATGGTAAGAACTGTAGTCGGTACGCTTCTTGAAATTGAAGGTCATAATCTCCCAGCGGAGCATATGAGAGAAGTTTTGGAAGCGCTTGACCGTAGAAAGGCCGGTCAAACAGTCAGTCCGTATGGACTGACACTTATGCGAGTTGAGTATTAACTTGCACTAAATAGAAAATTGAAAAACAAGAAGGAATACGAAAATGTCAAATAAAACATATTCAGCAAAACCTCTTGAAGTAGAAAGAAAATGGTATTTAATCGATGCTGAAGGTGAAACATTGGGACGCCTTGCAGTTAGAATTGCTAACATTTTAAGAGGTAAAAATAAACCTGAATACACTCCTAACGTTGATACAGGCGACTTTGTAGTTGTTATCAATGCTGAAAAAGTTGTTGTTTCAGGTAATAAAGAAACAGATAAAATATATTATCACCACACCGGATATCCGGGTGGATTAAAAGCAGCTTCCGTTAAAGAAGTTCGTGAAAAAGATGCAACAAAGTTAATTGAAAAAGCAGTTAAAGGTATGTTACAACACAATACTTTGGGCGACACTCAATTTACTAAGTTGAAAGTATACTGTGGTTCTGAGCATCCTCATGCTGCTCAAAAGCCAATCTTATTAGAAAAGGAGGCTAAATAATGGCAGATAAAGAAATTATGGCTACAGGCCGCAGGAAATGTGCTATTGCTATTGTTAAATTAGTAAAAGGCAAAGGCAGAATTTTCGTTAATGGTAAAAAACTTTCTGATTATATAGGTAATATGCCTTCTGTAGAAATGATGATCTATAGACCGCTTGTCCTTACTGAAAATCAAGATAAATACGACGTTAGAGTTAAAGCTGTAGGCGGAGGTATTGTTGCTCAAGCTGCAGCCATCAGACATGGTATTTCAAGAGCACTTCTTAAATCTAATGAAGAATACAAAAATGTTCTTAAAACAGAAGGTCTGTTAACTCGTGATGCTAGAGTTAAAGAACGTAAGAAATACGGTAGAAAAAGAGCTCGTAAGAGATTCCAATTCTCTAAACGTTAATACATTCAAAGATACAATAAAAAAGGACTCAGTTTTGAGTCCTTTTTTATTGCTTATTTTATTTATTCTATTTTGATTCTTCATTTTGGAAGAACACAAACCCATCATCAATGATTATCCCCTCATTTGTTGACTTAAAACTGCCACTTTTTGAAGTCGGAATTTGTTCCTCAGAGAAATTTTTCCCTTTTTTAAACCATTTTTTAGAAGCTTTTTCTTCTCTAGACATTTTTGCAGGCTCTGCCTCATAAAGGTTATTTAGATTTTGCGGACAGGTTAGTTCCGGAAACGGATTGCTGTCCTGATAAAAATTATTAGCACAAACAGGGACTTGCAAAAGTGCTAATAAAGACAATAGCGCAATTATTCTCATATAAACTCCTTTCAAAATTATTATACAATATTTATAAAAATTTTTCTTGAAAATTTTAATCAAATATTGTATAACAAATTATGGCATAATAACGGAGGAGCGTTTGGAAGATGAATGAATATATAAACAAAGTACTTAGTGATGTTGAGAAAAAAAACAGCCATGAACCTGAATATTTACAGGCTGTTAGAGAAGTTCTTCATTCTGTTGAAAATTTGGTAGAGAAACATCCGGAGTACGAAAAATTAGCAATACTGGAAAGAATGGTTGAGCCTGAGCGAATTATATCTTTCAGAGTTCCTTGGATTAATGACAATGGTGAGGTTATTGTAAACAGAGGTTTTAGGGTTCAATTCAGTTCACTCATCGGCCCCTATAAAGGCGGACTCAGATTCCATCCCTCCGTTAACCAAAGTATAATGAAATTTTTAGGTTTTGAACAAATATTTAAAAATGCCCTCACAGGACTCCCGATTGGCGGAGCTAAAGGCGGAAGCGATTTTGACCCTAAAGGAAAATCCGATAACGAAATTATGCGTTTCTGTCAAAGTTTTATGACAGAATTATATAGACATATTGGCCAAGACGTTGATGTTCCGGCAGGGGATATAGGTGTCGGAGGACGTGAAGTCGGTTATCTATTCGGACAGTATAAAAGAATTAAAGATGCATATGAGGGCGGTGTCTTAACAGGAAAAGACATTTGCTACGGCGGCTCTCTCGCTCGTAAAGAAGCAACCGGTTACGGACTTATTTTCTATGTTAGAGAAATGCTAAAAGCACATAATAATACTATTCAAGGAAAAACGGTTACAATCTCCGGTTCAGGAAACGTTGCAATATATGCTTGTGAAAAAGCACAAGAATATGGTGCAAAAGTAGTTGCAATGAGCGACTCTAACGGATGTATTTATGACAAAAACGGAATCGACTTGGAACTTATTAAACAAATCAAGGAAGTTGAAAGAGGACGAATTAAGGACTACTTGAGAGCTCACTCAGATGCAGAATATATGGAAAAAACCGGTGAAGATTCACCTATATGGAATATTAAAACAGATATAGCACTTCCTTGTGCTACACAAAATGAACTCACACTAAATGCCGCTAAAAAACTTGTTGAAAACGGTGTTATTGCAATCGGTGAAGGCGCAAATATGCCATGCACTCAAGAGGCAACAGATTATCTGCTTGAAAAATGCGTTCTGGTAGCTCCGGCAAAAGCCGCAAACGCAGGAGGTGTTGCAACATCCGCAATAGAAATGTCACAAAATAGCATGAGATACTATTATTCTTTTGAAGAAGTTGAGAAAAAACTTGATTCTATAATGGTTAATATATTTAATGCCTGCAAATGCAACGCTGAGAAATACGGCTGCAGCGGAAACTATGTAGCTGGTGCTAACCTTGCCGCATTTGAAAAACTCGCAGAAGCAATGAAATGCCAAGGGGTTGTATAATATACTACAAATAACTGTTATGTAGCTTTTCCCAGCCGACAGTTGTCGGTTTTCCGTGTCCGGGGTAAATTTCGGTTTCTTCGGGCAAGGTATAAATTTTGTTTTCAATACTTTCTACAAGTTGATTAAAGTCTCCACCTTCCAGGTCGCATCTGCCTACAGATTCTCTGAATATTGTATCGCCGGAAAACAGTTTACCGTCAACATAATAGCAAACCCCGCCCTGTGTGTGTCCGGGAGTATGAATAACTTTTATTTCGTAAGAACCTAGTTTTATAACATCGCCTTCATCAACAAATCTATCAACACTCGGAACTGTCATATCAGGCATTCCAAACATTGGCATATATTGATTAACATTTTTTAGCCAGCCCAAATCTTTTTTGTGCATCAAAAGTTGTACTTGACTCACTTCAAATGAATTGTATAATTCCGGCCTTATACCCCCAATATGATCAAAGTGCCCATGGGTTAAAAGGATGTATTTAAGTTTAATGTTTTCTATTTCCGCCCTATTACCTCCGGAAGCAGTCGCTGCAACCTTACCTTCTCCTACAAGAATTTTATCCCACAAGTCAATTGCAGAACAATCAATGAGCGCTGCCTCTCCGGATTTTTCATCAACTATCAGATAATTATTATTATCAATTGGCGGTTCTATAAAAGTTTTAACAATCATAGAACGATTTTAACATAAAAATCAAAAACCACCGATCCTTTTATATCATTTAAAACTATACTACAGTTGAAATATGCTTACCGGATTTTATTTGAGGTGTATTACAGTCATCCTTCTCTCCTGTACTATACATAATTCCACCAAGTGCTGCAATACCAATACCTGCAAGAACCAATTTACCACCTCTGGTTTTAAAGAATGATTTTTTATTACCTGAAAAATACTCAGTTAGCCCGGATATATTTAACTTTAATTCTTCACCTGGCTTGAGATTTTTACCATTAGACGGATTGAAATGCATCTCTCTTACAAGTTGCCCCGTTGATTTATTACCCGGATTACACCATCCGTTTTCATACCAAGTTGTCTTCAAATCAACATGGTTCTTCAATACCTTATTTGCAATTTCAGAATTTCTATCTTTTATAGCTCTTGCCATAGAGTCGGCCATTTCATCAGATATTACTGAATCTCTTAATTTCTGAAGAGCTATTTTATATTTATTATTTTCCTTCAATTGAATATTAAGAAGTTCTTCCGGAATATCTTCGCCCATTTTAAATCTATAATCCTTTTTGAGTTCTTTAATTACATTTTCTTTGACATTAATAAATTCCGTTTTTTGTTTATCATTAGCAACACTAAGAGCATCCGCTTCAGTCATATAATATTCATGTTGCCCTTTATAACCATTAATATACTGTGCATGCTCTTTATCAGAAGGATCAAAAACTTTCTGATCCATGCCCTGCACCTTGGGCACTATTGGAGTACAACATTTCTTCATTGATTCAAGGTCAGTTAGTTCACAAGGCGCAAACCTTGAAGCCAGCGCTGCATAATCTCCTGCTGCAGCAAAACTGTTTCCCGGAGCCCAACCGTCAAGACATATAAATCTTCCTGCTAAATCTTTATCTTTGCTGTACTTTTCTATTAATTCGTTGATTTCTTTTCTAATATTTGTCATATCGCCACCAAAGACATATAATGAATCTTCGTTACCGGTATTTTTAACAAATTTTATCCAAGCCTCAAAACCTGTATCCATACCTTTTTGAAAATCACCACGCCCCCAGCTGACAAACATAGGTACGTCTTGACCGTTTTCTAACATCTGAATATATTTTTTATCAATCCCGCCTAAAATTTTAAATTTTCTTCCAATACCTCCGGTTACAGCAGCAGAATATCCGGTACCTTTTTCAAGCCATTGCATTACACCGTCTTTGTTTTTTCTATATAGCTGAGCTCCTGCAAGATTTGTATCCAATCGTTTTAATAAACTTATCTTATTATGACGCTTAACTTCCCTTATATGATTTAAATCATATTTTTTTGTTTCATCAAAAGCTTTAAATTTTTGAATATCTATTTCCTGACCATCTGCCAATTTTATTTTGAAATCATTTTTATAATAATCTTGCAATCCGTCAATTGTAAATCCGGATGCCAGCGGATCCATAAGCACATTTATAATCCCTCTAAAAACACCCTTTTGGCTCAAATCCTTCAATTTGGAATACAGAGCCGGTGAAATTAACTCATTCTCAATTATACTTTTATAATAACCGTCTGAAACAGTCGTAAACATAGGTAAATAACCTTTTTCACCATATGCTATAGGAAACATTACAGCATTTATTTGCCCTCTGGCATCAAAAATTTCCTTTGGTAAAAGTGTTTTTAAAAATTCATCTTCTTTATTCTGCTGCAAAGCTGAAATATATTGTTGGCTATTAATAATTTTTCGAATTTCATCTTTTTTTGCAATTGCTACAATTGCATCTTTTGTTGATAAACTGTACATATATCCGTCATTAAGGTTATGACCGTATGCAGTAACAGATTTACCTTTACAACATTCTTCACCACTTGCATTCATTTCTGCTATATAGTGAATTAATGGCATTGCTTGACCGTCGTGACAAACAATATATTTTGGATCAAAATTCAGTTTTTCTTTTAGCTTTGGAAGCATAACAGCCGTCGCCTTTGCTTCTTTAGGATATGGTTTTCCCTGCCAGTTTGAAGACAGGGTTTTTGCTAGGTCGTCTCCGCTTGCTGTTGAATAACTTCCGTCAGCATATGGTTTTGGCATACTTGCAGTTGCATCAACATAAGTAAATGTTATGTCAATTTTATTAATCATTTCATCAGTCCAACCCTTTTTACGCAAAAACGTTTTCATTTTATCATCTTTGCGCATTATATATGTACCTATTGGTACTTTATTTTCTAAACCCCAACTCATTTCTGATGTACCGACTTCATCCAAAATAAATATTTTATTATAATTTTCTGGTTTTGCAAGTTCGTCAGCAAGGTTTATATCTTTTCCAAGCATCAAAGGGGTAGTAAAAACTTTATTTTCATATTGTTTAAATGGATGATTTTCAGGAAGACCTCTTGGAATTAACCTTAATTTTACACCGTTTTGTTTTATCCCTACTTGTTTTCCGTCTTGAATATCTTTAACATACATAACTTCTTGATTGTACAAAGGTATATTTTGTATAACTCTGTCAAAATCACCAATATTGAAAAATAAATCATTACCTACAGTTCCTACACCACCACCGCTTTGTCCAAATATAGTAAGTTCAGATATTTGGTGAAGCAACTGTCTTGGATTTCCGCTTCTAAAAGCAATCGTTGACATTTTATTTTGTATATTTAAAACATTATAGGTATTTCGAACATTATTATTTATTTTTTGATTTCTAACATCATAATTAACACTAATAGCGCTAACTTTCATCTATATATCTCCTTACACACAAATAAAATTTATTATATAAAAACGCAAATTATACAATTTGCTTATTTTCCCATATTGTAAAAAACAGTTTATAACTATTAGAAACTCTGTTATTATATATAATAACAGCTATACCAACTTTTTGCAATAGACACTTTGTCTATATTTGAGATATATTAGATGAACTTTTGTAAAGATATATCAGAAATAGCAAATTATTTTTTTACGTGTTTGTATATAAATGTAAGGAGAAAAATTATGACAATAAGATTAAATAATTATCCCAAATATGGGCTACTCGGTGAAAAACAAATTTTTGAATTTGATAGTGGTGCTAATACAAGAATTTGTTTTTGTATTCAAGAATACTTTCCTTTCTCTAAAGAATCTCAGGAAAAAACGGATAAATTTGTTAAATCAAATACGTATACTAGTCGTTCGTATGCTCCAAGTGAAGTTGGTGGTTATTATTTTGTAGATAATAATATCATCGCTCCGCAAAAAAAGTTGGGTATAACAGCAAGTCAATGGAAAAGATATCGCGCCATAACAAAGAGAACACTGGGAAATGGAGCTTTAATCAGCAGGGTAGAACACGTTTTGAAAGAAGTTGGTTTAAATTATTTAATCCGAACTATAAAATAATTTTTCCAATTCTTCTACTGCATTTTCTACAGTATCATTTATAATTGTATAGTCAAACTTTTTAGAATTTTTTATTTCTAACCTAATAGAAGCAAGACGCTTTTGTATGGCGTCCTCAGTTTCTGTGCCCCTACCTCTAAGTCGGGCCTCAAGTTCATCCAGCGAAGGTGGCGCAATAAAAATCAAAACTGCATCCGGCATAATGCTTTTCACATTCAAAGCACCTTTTGTATCAATTTCAAGAATTAAGCTCTCGCCGTTTTTCAGACAATCTTCAACAAAACTCTTTTTGGTTCCGTATCTGTTACCGGAAAACTCAGCCCACTCTAAAAATTCATTGTTTTTTATACATTCGTTAAATTCATCATTTGTTAGAAAGAAATAATTTACTCCGTCAATTTCACCTGCACGTATACCTCTGGTTGTACAAGATATTGAAAGTTTATATTCTGGATGTTTAGTTAAAAAAGCCTTTATTACTGTACCTTTTCCGACTCCTGATGAACCGGATATAACATAAAGTTTACTCATCTTCTTCTACCTCATCTTCTCCATCAGACAAACCAAGCGGGCTTTCTTTATGAACAACCGTTTCGTATTCAAGACTGTCCGAATCAGAAACCAACTCTACATCCTTATAAAAGAAACCTACGTCCTCTTCACATTCCATATCTTCTTGTGGTGATAACTCCGGCTCATTTTTAGTTTGGATATCTTTCCCCGAAACAGATACTTCCGCATCTGTCTGCTTTTGAGAAAACAGAGAGTTATCTTTAAGGCTGGAAATTACATCCACCGTCAATCTGGGCATATCCAGCGGTTCAATACACACCTCTATATAGCACATTTTATTCATTATCTGTGTAACTTTGAGAGATTTATCAAAATCATCATCTGTCATTACTTTGGTTGCCCAAACATCACCCTCAAATACACGAGCTAGTTTTGAATAATTAACCTGCACTATATCATTAAACGTGTCATTTTTATCCCTTGAAAGGAGTCTTTCTATAGAATATCCTTTGTTGTTTATTACTATAATTATCGGCTTAATTCCTAACTTAACCATAGTACCTATTTCAAGTGCAGAGGCTTGATGAGCACCGTCACCGGTTATAAGTACTACTCTTGAGCTCTGTTTTGCCAAGTTTGCACCTAATGCTGCTGGCGTTGCCCAGCCTATTGAACCCCAAAGAACCTGACACTGATAATCAATATTATTTGGGAACTTCATTGTAGCTACTCCAAAAGGAATTGCACCTGTTTCAGCTATAACAATATCATTTTCATTCAAAAATTCCTGAATCCTGGGATAAATATAATCAGATTTTATCGGTTTATTTTCTACTTCGCACTTTTTATAACCGAAATTCGGCTTTATAAAATTTATATTTTTAGGCTCAACCTCTTTTGTAACGGCACTTAGTACGTCTG
>JAEEGL015532116.1_pt1 | contig 10625 bp, 9 predicted proteins | sample 9134231 | NCBI WGS metagenome assembly JAEEGL01 (sample SAMN16246548, study PRJNA631951) | gut metagenome | biome: gut microbiome; feature: rumen; material: fiber-attached | host: Bos | place: Iran: Karaj | collected 2018-10 | reverse complement strand
CTTCGGCGCGATATGTGCCTGCGGCACGTGATAAGGAATGCTTATCATATCGCGCGCGAACGGAGTGAAGCGTATATCGCTTTTGCGAAGCAAATATATCGCATCGCCGTAAGGCGATATATCGCAAATTGAAAACGCCGATAGCCCCATAAACAGAAATTTGACGCGCATGAAGCGCGTCAAATCAAGTAAACTTCGTTATTCTGCGGCTCCCAGCAGCAGCATCACGTCTTCGCCCGCTACGGTCTGGGGCAGAACGCCGTCCCATCTCTCCAGATAGCGCTGACGCAGGATCTGCGGGGTGAGGGATTCCTCCAGCAGGCGGTTGGCCTCCGCCTCGGCCTCGGCGGCGATCAGCTTTGCGTCCGCGTCCGCCTGCGCCTTGGCCACCTTGGTGCGGTTCTCGTATTCGGCCTGCAGCTGCTTCTGCTCCGCGATCATCTTATCCTCCACCGCGTTCTCAAAGGCCGGGGAGAAATCGATATTCGTGATCACCACGGTGGTGACGTCCACAAAATAATTGTCGTCGATGGCGCCCTTGATGGCCTTTTCCACCGCGGGGCTCATGGCGGCCCGGTTGGCGATGATATCCATGGCCTTATGGGAAGAGAGCACCGCCTTCGCCTTTTCAATGGAGATGGAGCGGATGCGGTTCTCCAGCAGCTCCAGAGAGCCGTACTGGCGCGCGATCTCGATCACTTTATCGCTCATGATCTGATACTGGATGGTCATCTGCACGTCCATGGTCTGCGCGTCGCTGGAATAGGTGTTCGTGGTGATATCCACGTTCTGCACCTTGGCGTCGTATACCTGATAGGTGCGGGTCAGCCAGAAATCGAAATGCGTGCCCGCGGTGCGCACGTTGCGCGCGTCGCCCAGATATTTCACCACGGCCACCTCGCCGGTATCCACCGTATGGATGCTCATCGGCACCAGCGCCAGCAGCACGGCGCAAACCAGCGCGATCACGATCCCGGCTTTGCCGGTTTTGGGATTGCGTACGTAGCCTTTACTGCGCGCAAGCCCGTGAATGCCCATGATCAGCCCGATCACAACGCCCGAAAAAAGAATCATTCCGATCATAAAACCCAACATAGCAATACCTCCTCTGCTTTCTCACCCGGAACCGGAAGCGGACGCCCGTTTCCCGTTCCCTTTTTTTTCATCAAAAACCGCCCCGGGACAATCAGCCGGAGCGGTTCGGTATGCTGTGCGTTCCCCGTTCCGGCGCGAGATCATCGGTTCGCCCGGCAGCGCGGTCCGCGGTCAACACGATTCATTATATGCGAAACCGGCCGTTTTATGCCTGTCCGTTTGCACATTGTCATCTGAACCTGTCCACAGTGCCATTATAGTATGCCGGGGGCGCTTTGTCCAGTTACAGCTTCGTTAATCCTGAAGGTACCGTTCTCCGCGGCAGCGGTTAACCGTTACCGCGTGAAAAAAAGTGGATTTACGGTTGATTTTATCCCCCTGCTTGTGCTATACTTATTCTGTATTATTATAATTTTTAAAAAAGGACGCATTTTTATGTTGTTTTCACAGGATATAGGTATCGATCTCGGTACCGCGAATACGCTGATCTGCGTAAAAAACAAAGGCATCGTGCTGCGCGAGCCCTCCGTTGTGGCGGTGGCCGTGGGCGCGGGGCAGAAAAAGGTGGTGGCCGTGGGCGAAGAGGCCAAGCGGATGATCGGCCGCACGCCCGGCTCCATTACCGCGGTGCGCCCCGTAAAGGACGGCGTGATCGCCGATTTCCAGATGACGGCGGATATGCTGCGCATCTTTATCAAGAAAGCCATGAGCGGCTCCCCCTTCGCCCGGGCGCGCGTGATGCTGAGCATCCCCTCCGGCGTAACGGAGGTAGAGCGCAAGGCCGTGCACGACGCCGCCGTGAGCGCGGGCGCCCGCTACGTGAGCCTGATCGAGGAGCCCATGGCCGCAGCCATCGGCGCGGGCGTGGACGTGACCGCCCCCATGGGCAATATGGTAGTGGATATCGGCGGCGGCACCACCGAGGTAGCCGTGATCTCGCTGGGCGATATCGTATCCGCCCGTTCTTTGCGGGTGGCCGGCGATACCTTTGACGACGCCATCGTGCAGTTCATCCGCAAAAAATACAACGTGCTCATCGGCGAGCGCACGGCGGAAGAGATCAAGATCAGCATCGGCTCCGCCGCCCCTTACGACGGCGAGGGCGCCATGGACATCCGCGGCCGCAACCTGATCGACGGCCTGCCGAAGAACATAGAGGTGAGCTCCGAGGATATCCGCGAAGCGCTGGACGATCCGCTGAACCAGATCGTGGAGACCGTACGCAATACCCTTGAAAAGACCCCGCCGGAGCTTGCGGCGGATATTATGGACAGCGGCGTGATCCTGACCGGCGGCAGCGCCCTGCTGCGCGGGCTGGATAAGCGTCTTTCGGCGAAAACCGGCATGCCCGCACGGGTGGCCGAAGCGCCCATGGACTGCGTTGTGACCGGCACGGCCATCTGCCTGCAGAAGGACACGCTGAATCTGGGCAGGATCAAATAAGGTATTTTATTATCGTATATGCGTAATTTTTTCAAAAGCGTAAAATTCAAGATCGTAATGAGCGTTCTGGCGGTGCTGCTGCTGGGCGTATTCGTTGCGGCCGTTTCCTCCGGCGGGACTTCCCCGCTCACGAACGCCCTGAATTTCGCGCTCTCCCCGCTGAACGAAGCCGCGGCGCATCTGAAGGAGGACGTTTCCGGCTTTTTCGCCGGCTTCCGTTCTTCCTCCCGCTATCTGGAGGAGATCGGATCGCTGCAGGCGGAGCTGGAGGATTACCGCGAGCAGCTGGCGGATTACGAAAAGCTGCAGCAGAAGCTGAATTCCTACGAGGATTTTCTGGAGGTCAAAAACGAGCATCCGGATTATACCTTCCTGCCCGCCACCGTGATCATGCGGGACGGCATGGATATTTACGAAACCTTTACCATCAACAAGGGCACGGCGGACGGCGTGGACGTGAATATGCCGGTGCTTTCGGGCGAAAACCTGATCGGCGTAGTACGGGAGGTCACGCTGAACAGCGCGCTGGTATTTACCGTTTTCCATCCGGACGTGAGCGTGAGCGCTTACGAGATCCGTACCCGCGAGGATTGCTATACCAAGGCGGAAAGCGCCGTTTCCGCGGAGGGCCTCATTAAGATCATGGGCCTTACCCGCACCACGCCGGTGGTATCCGGCGGCATCGTGTGCACCTCCGGCATCGGCGGCGTTTACCCCAGGGACCTGATCATAGGCACCGTAACGCAGGTGGTGGGCAGCGAATCCGATATCTCCGCCTACGCGCTGGTAAAGCCCGCGCTGGATTTCGGCCGGCTGATCGACGTGTTCGTGCTTACTTCTTTTGAGGAGAAGGCGCAATGAAAACGAGATCGCGTTTTCTTCCGGTGTGCCGCGCGGCGGTCTGCGTGCTCCTGTTCGTGCTCACCGCGGTATTTCAGAATACGTTTTTAAGCGGGCTGCCCGTCGGGCTGCTGCCGCTGGCGCCGCTGACCGTGGCCGTATGCACCTTTGAGGGTGAATTCGCCGGGCTGTTCTACGGCATCCTGAGCGGCGCGCTGTACGATATCGCTTCCCCGGTGCCGGACGGCGTTTACACGCTTGTGTTCGCCGTGCTCGGCTGCGCGGTGGGGCTTTGCATGCACTATCTGTTCCGCAACACGCTGCTCAGCGCCATGCTGATCACGCTGATCTTTACGGCCGTCGCCGTGGGGGTTGGTTTCGTGTTCAACGTGATCGTAAAGGACGCGGCCGGGGCCGCCGCCGTACTGCGGCAGCGCGCGATCCCGGGCGTACTGCTCACAACACTTCTTACGCCCGTGTTCTACTATCCCGTACGCGCCGCGGACGGGAAACTGAGGTGACCGCCATGACCCGAAGCAAGATCAATCGCAGAGCGCTGGGCGTGCTGATCGCCGTGGCGGCGGTTTTCATCAGCTTCGTCGTGCTGGTGTTCGTCAACCAGAAACGCAGCGCGGCGGCCTCCTCCGCCGAAACCGCCTCTTATAAAACCTATAATATCACCGTAGCGGCGGACCGGGGCGAGATATTGGACCGCAACGGCAACACCTTCGTATATAACGAGCAGGTCAATTCCATCGTGCTCAACGCCCTCACCTTCCCCACGGACAAAGCGCAGGGCAACGAGATCATTCTGAGCCTGATCCGGTATCTGGAATCGAAGGACGAGGACTGGATCGACACGCTGCCCCTTTACCGGGACGAGCACGGGCGGATGCAGTTCAAGGAGGACCGGGAGGCCGATATCCGCTGGATGAAATCGCCCTATTACCTGAACCTGAATTCCTACGCCACGCCGCAGAACTGTTACGACGCCCTCGTGGAGGAATACGGCCTGCGCTCCTTTATGCCCGCGGACGCGCTGAAGATCGCCTCCGTACGGTATAATATGACGCGGCTGGGTTTTTCCGCCTCCACGCCCTATACCTTTGCGCAGGGCGTATCCATCCAGACCGTGGCCTACGTAAAAGAAAACAACACCTTCTTCCGCGGAACGGACGCCGAGGTCTCCTCCGCGCGCAAATACATCGGCGACGGCACGCTGGCCGCCCATATCCTCGGCCTCGTAGGCGCGATCAGCGCGGAGGAATACGCGGAAAAGAAAGCCGAAACCGAAGCCGCCCTGCTCGACGCGGGCGAGGACGAAGAAAAACAGCTTGCCATCCGCAGCGCCGCCTACAGCCTTTCGGACAGGATCGGCAAAAACGGGCTGGAGCAGGCCATGGAGCAGTACCTGAAGGGCGTAAACGGCGTAAAGACCGTTACCATGCGCTCAGGCGGAGAACTGACGGAGAGCTATACCGTGATGCCCCGCACCGGCGGCACCGTGATCAGCACGCTGGATATCCCCATGCAGCAGCTGGCGGAAAACTCGCTGGAACGGCAGATCCGCGAGGTCACCACGTACGACGCGATCGCGGGCGGCATGACGCCTGCCGGCGCCGTGGTGGTGGAGGACGTCAAGACAGGCGCGATCCTGGCCTCCGCCTCTTACCCCGATTATTCTCTGGCAACCTATTACGACGATTATGAAACGCTGGCGGCGGACGAAGGCAAACCCCTGTGGAACCGCGCGTTCCAGAGCGGCTACTCCCCCGGCTCCACCATGAAACCGGCCACCGCCATCGCGGGGCTGGAGGAAGGCGTGATCACCCCCGGCAGCGGCATGATGTGCAACGGCACCTACGAATATATCGATCAGACCTTCGTTTGCTTCAACAAAACCGCCCACGGCTGGGTCAACGTACGCACCGCGCTGGCCTACAGCTGCAACATTTTCTTCTTCGATCTGGCGCAGAAGCTGGGCATCCAGAAGCTGAACAGCTACGCTTCCCTTCTGGGGCTCGGGCAGAAAACCGGCGTGGAGATCAACGAAACGGCAGGTCTTCTGGCAGGCTACGACGAGCGTACCGCAAAGGGCCTGGGCTGGAAGCTGGGCGAAACGCTGCTGGCCGCCATCGGCCAGTCCGATAACTCCTTCTCCCCGCTGCAGCTCACGAATTACTGCGCCACCATCGCCAACGGCGGCACGCGCTGGATGCCGTATCTGGTGAGCAAGGTGCTCTCTTCCGATTATTCCGAGGTACTCTACGAGCGCAGCCCCACCGTGGCCGTGCAGACGGATTTCAGCGAGGAAACGCTGAACGCCGTGAAGGAAGGCATGTATCTCGTGGCAAACGATACCTCCTGCCGCGAGTATCTGGGCGATCTGAAATACAAAGTGGCCTGCAAAACCGGTACCGCCGAAAAAACGCGCATCGTGAACGGCGTGCGCTACGAGGGCACGGACGGCTTCCTGATCGCCTTCGGCCCCTACGAGGATCCCGAGATCGCCATCACCGTGGTGATCGAAAATGCCGGTTCCGGCGCTTCCACGGCGCAGGTGGCCGCGGATATCTTTGAATACTACTTCGGCACGCTGGACACCGTGGATACCGTTCAGCCCGAAAACGAACTGCTGAACTGACGACAGGAGGCGCAACCTATGGCAAAAAAGATCGTGATCGCGTCCGGCAAGGGCGGCGTAGGCAAATCCACCGTTACGGCCATGCTGGGTCTGCAGCTGGCGCAGCAGGCGAAACGCGTGCTGCTCGTGGATTGCGACGCCGGTCTCAACACCCTGCATTTTCTGCTGAACGCCGAATCGAAAACGCCGTACCACTGGCTGGACGCGGCGCAGGGCGCATGTGAAATAAACGACGCCATAAATGAACTGAATCCCTGCCTTTCGCTGATCAACGCCCCGGCAGAACCGCCCGCGGAATGCGCGGACGACTGTATAAAGACGCTGCTGAGCGAAGCGGAAGACCGGTTCGATTTTATTCTGCTGGACGCCCCCGCCGGTCTCGGTACGGGGCTGAAGCGCGCGGCGCTTCCGGCGGACAGCGCCCTGATCGTAGCCACGGCGGACGCGGTCAGCGTGCAGGGCGCGGGCAAAACGCAGGAGATCCTGCAGAGCTGCGGCGTGGACGAGACGAGGCTGATCGTGAACCGCTATCAAACAAAGGCCGCAAAAAAAGGAGAGTATTTCGATATCGATACGATGATCGACCAGACGCTGGTGCAGCTCATCGGCGTGGTGCCGGAGGATCCGGAGCTGAGCGCCTATTCCGTAACGCACCGGCTGAGCAAACGCTCCCGGAGCGCGGCGGCGTTCCAAAGGATCGCCCGGCGGCTGCAGGGCGAAAACGTGCTGCTTACGCACGCGCTTTTAAAATAATTACGCAAAAAGAATTGAATCTTGCCGATATGTGTGTTAAACTGAATAAATCAAAGTGTTTTATTCTTTTTTAATATCAGGAAAGGGGACTGTAACGATACATGAATATCGCTCTTATCGCACACGACTCCAAGAAGGAACTGATGACGCAGTTCTGCATCGCATACTGCGGCATTCTCAGCCACCATTCCATCTATGCCACCGGCACCACCGGAAAGATGATCGAGGACGCTACCGGTCTGCCCGTCACCAAATTCCTGCGCGGATCCCAGGGCGGCGCGCAGCAGATCGGGGCGCTGATCTCCTGCAACGAGATCGATCTGCTTCTGATGTTCCGCGATCCGCTGAACCCGAAGCCCTACGAGCCCAACGAGCAGGATCTGCTGCGTCTCTGCGACGTGCACAACATCCCCGCGGCCACCAACATCGCCACGGCGGAATCGCTGGTGCGCGGACTTGAGCGCGGCGACCTCGACTGGCGCGAGCTTGTAAAAATCAACGGATAGAACCGAGGAACAGAACCATGGCTTATTTAACCAAGGCGCCCCGGGGCACCGCGGACGTACTGCCCGAGGAAAGCTATAAGGTGCGCTTTATTGAAAAAACCGTAAGCGACGCTGCGGCGCTGTTCGGCTTCAAAGAGATCCGCACGCCCGTTTTCGAGCATACGGAGCTGTTTCAGCGCGGCGTAGGCGAAACCACGGACGTGGTACAAAAGGAAATGTACACGTTTGAGGATAACGGAAACCGCTCGATCACGCTGCGTCCCGAGGGTACGGCAGGCACGGCAAGGGCGTTTCTGGAGCACGGGCTTTTTAACGAGCCGCTGCCGCAGAAATACTATTACCTCACCTCCTGCTACCGCTACGAAAAGCCCCAGGCCGGGCGTCTCAGGGAATTCCACCAGTTCGGCGTGGAGAGTTTCGGCTCCGACGGCCCCGCCCAGGACGCGGAGATCATTGCGCTGGCAAAGCACATTTTCGATCTTTTCGGCGTGGAGGACATCCGGCTGGAGATCAATTCCATCGGCTGCCCCGCCTGCCGCAAGAACTATCAGGCGGCGCTCCGGGAATACTTCGGCAGCAAACGCGATCAGCTTTGCGAGACCTGCCTCGGCCGGCTGGAGAAAAACCCCATGCGCATTCTGGACTGCAAAAGCCCCGCGTGCGCCGAGATCGCCAAGGGCGCGCCCAAGGTGCTGGATTTCCTTTGCGAGGAATGCGAAACGCATTTTGCCGCCGTGCAGAAATATCTGCGGGCACTGGACATTGATTTTACGGTGAATCCCACCATCGTGCGCGGTCTCGATTATTACACGAAGACCGTGTTTGAGTTCGTTGCCGGCAACATCGGCGCGCAAAGCACCGTTTGCGGCGGCGGCCGGTACGACGGCCTCGTGGCGGAGCTGGGCGGAAACAGCGTGCCCGCCTGCGGCTTCGGTATGGGCATCGAGCGCCTGAAGCTGCTGCTGGAGGCGCAGGGCATCGTTTTCCCGGAGGAAAAACGGCCCGAGCTCTATATTGCGCCCGCCAAAGAGGAATACGGCATTGAGGCCATGCGGCTGACGGACCTGCTGCGCCGCGAGGGCGTATACGCGCTGACGGACGTTTCCGGCAGATCCTTAAAGGCGCAGATGAAGTTCGCCAATAAAAAAGAGGCGATGTTTACGCTGGTGCTGGGCGACGAGGAGATGGCGTCCCGCACGGCGAAGGCAAAGAACATGAGCACCGGCGAGGAATCCGCCGTACGGCTCGATCACATTCAGGAAGACATCACGGGGCTTTTGGTAAGCGCGCTGTTCGGCGACGAAAGCACAAACGGCGCCGCCGCCAATCTCACCCTTTTGGACGGAGGTAAAAAATAAATGGAACTGTTTTCCGACTTGAAAAGAACCGATTACTGCGGCAATTTCCGCATTTCCGACGCGGGCAGAGAAATCACCGTGTTCGGCTGGGTACAGCGCGCAAGGAACCTCGGCAGCCTGATCTTTATCGACCTCAGGGACCGCACGGGCATCCTGCAGCTGGCATTCGACGAGAACACCGCGAAGGACGTGTTTGAAAAGGCCGCGAGCGTGCGCAGCGAATACGTGCTGGCCGCCGTGGGCACCGTGCGCGAGCGCAGCGCGAAGACCGATAAGATCCCCACCGGCGATATCGAGGTGGCGGTCACCGATCTGCGCATCCTTGCAAAGAGCGAGACCACGCCGTTTGAGATCGTGGAGAACTGCCAGACCGCGGAAACCACGCGTCTGAAATACCGGTATCTGGACCTGCGGCGTCCGGACCTGCAGAGAAATATTCTGCTGCGGAACAAGATCGCCAAGATCACGCGCGATTATTTTTACGATAACGGCTTTATCGAGATCGAAACGCCCATCCTGATGAAATCCACGCCCGAAGGCGCGCGCGATTTCCTTGTACCCTCCCGCCTGCACAACGGCACGTTTTACGCGCTGCCGCAGAGCCCGCAGCTGTACAAGCAGCTCAGCATGGTGGCCGGGTTCGACCGTTATATGCAGATCGCCCGCTGCTTCCGCGACGAGGACCTCAGAGCGGACCGTCAGCCCGAGTTCACGCAGATCGACCTTGAGATGAGCTTTGTGGACGTGGACGACGTGCTGCAGATGATCGAGGGCTTTATGAAAAAGCTCTTCAAGGAGGCCATCGGCGTGGAGATCGAAACGCCCCTGCCCCGTCTGAAATACGCGGACGCGATGGACCGTTACGGTTCCGATAAGCCGGATACCCGCTTCGGCATGGAGCTTTACGATATCACCGATATCGTAAAGGACTGCGGCTTCGGCGTGTTCGAAGGCCCCGCCAACGGCGGCGGCACCGTGCGCGGCATCACCGCGAAGAACGCCGTGAACGTGCTCACCAGAAAAGAGATCGATAAGCTCACCGAAATGGTGAAGGGCATCGGCGCGAAGGGCCTTGCCTGGGCGCGCCTGACGCCGGACGGCGTTTCCAGCTCCTTCGGCAAGTTCATTTCCGAGGAAAAGCTGAACGCGATCCTTGCCGCCGCGGGCGCCGGGACCGGCGACGTGGTGCTGATCATCGCGGACGCCAAAAAGACGCTGGCGCTCACCACGCTGGGCACGCTGCGCAACGAAGTGGCCAGAAAGCTGGATATCATTCCCAAGGATAAATATAACCTGCTGTGGATCGTGGAGTTCCCGTTCTTCGATTGGGACGAGGAGCAGGGCGGCTGGGTGGCCATGCATCATCCCTTTACCGCGCCGCTGGACGAGTGCCTGCCCTATCTGGAAAGCGATAAAGGCGCTGTGCGCGCCAAGGCCTACGATCTGGTGCTGAACGGCATCGAGCTCTCCTCCGGCTCCATCCGTATTACGGACCCCGAGCTGCAGAGCCGCATCTTTACGCTGCTGGGACTTTCGGACGAGGAAGCCAAGAGCAAGTTCGGCTATCTGCTGGACGCCTTCCGTTTCGGTCCGCCCCCGCACGGCGGCATGGGCATCGGTCTGGACCGTCTGGTGATGCAGATGATCGGCGCGGAGAGCCTGAGGGACGTGATCGCGTATCCGAAGCTCAAGGACGCCACCGAGGCCATGACGCAGTGCCCCTCCGCCGTGGACGACGTGCAGCTGGATCTGCTGGGACTGCAGCTCAAATCGGAATAAACGAAAGAAAAGCCGGAGAGATCCGGCTTTTTTCAAATTGACATTTTTCGCTGTGCTTGATTAATGATTAATGATTATTGATTAACGATTGTGGAAGGGCTCCGACCCGTCAGAAACATCGTCGCCTGCCTTCGCTTGGAGCGCTCGGCACGCTCGTGTTTCTTCCAGCCTGCGTTTCGCCTTCATCCGCCACCGGCGGCGGCGAAG
>JAEEGL015451879.1_pt1 | contig 10625 bp, 7 predicted proteins | sample 9134231 | NCBI WGS metagenome assembly JAEEGL01 (sample SAMN16246548, study PRJNA631951) | gut metagenome | biome: gut microbiome; feature: rumen; material: fiber-attached | host: Bos | place: Iran: Karaj | collected 2018-10 | reverse complement strand
GATATGCGGATCCCAGTAATGCATCTCGCCGACCGGCGGAACATGCGAAAAGACCAGCAGTTTGTTTCCCTTCGGTTTTCCCTTCAGGAGCCAAAGACAGTTCCAGATCGTCTCTGCGGAAAAACCGTAGCGTTCCTTGCGCGTCGGATCGAATGTCGTCAGAAACAGCAAGGACAGCTTTTTCCCGGGGATATCCACTCTGCGGTCTTCTCTCTTGCCGCCGAGATAGAATTCTTCGCGCTGCTTTTTGGTAAATACATCCTTATTACCGCGGAAGTAATTTCCATCATGGTTGCCGATACACAATTCGACCGGAATGCCGCACTCTTTCAGACCGTCCAGGACGCGATACGTCATTTCTTTACTGACGGAAGTAGATTGTGCGCCGTCCGTCAGATCGCCGAGATGGATCAGAGCCTGCGGATGGATCTCGTCGCTGAGTCTTTTGAGATTTACAGCAGATTCCGGAAAAACACTTCCGTAACAGTAATGGGTGTCCGCAAGAAGGAGGAAACAGGCATCCTCGTCTTCTCTTAGTTTGCTGAGCCTTTCCAGCATGCGCTGCTGCTCCTGCACGAAGCAGGGCTTCTGAATGATCTTGCGTTCTTTCCGGCTGGAGAAATGAGCAAGCTCTTCTAGAGATGCCGGTCCGGCATCTCTGAAAACCAAACGGATATATCCGTCCTGCGCCATTGTTTTCTCGCGGATCTCCTCAAAAACAGACAGATCAGCATCGTATGTCGTGTAATTGCTGTCCGGATCATACGCATAGGTATGGATCAGTTTTTCCTGTATCTCCGGATGATAGAAATAGAATCGGAAAGGATGATCGGAACTGACCGTTTCTCCTTTCGACACAAAAACAGGTTCGAAGGTAACCGAACAGTTTTCATCATCTTCCAGATATCCGGTCTGCTCATTGACCCGCTTCCCCTTCAGGAGGATCTGTGAAAGAGCAGGATCCTGCTTGTTCTTCTTCTCTGTCATTTATTCCTCAGTTCTTTTCGATATTCCAGATATTGTTCAAAGATCGAAGCGATCTTGATCGATTCTTCTTTTGTCAGATGATAATCCGAGGTATGCCATCCCTGCAGACGGTCAACGAATTCCGCGATCTCGTAACGAAGACCGTCACCGGCGAAATCGACCTGGAAAGTCTGTACATCCTGCGGATCCTCATGATGGATCGAAAATCTTGAAGTCTTCCACCAGGGAGCATCAACGCGAATATAGCCATCCGTTCCCGCAATGACCAACTCGCCCTCTGTCTTTACTCCCAAGCCGTTTTTCCCGCAGGAAAACACTTTGCCGTTCGAAATATACGTCTTGGTGTAAAGGTCGATCCCGTTTTCATCCAGCTGACTTTCAAACCGGATACTCAGATCTTTGCACCCGAGAAGCTTGATTACCGGGAGCAATGTATAGGAAGCAAGTTCCGTAAAGGACCCTCCGTATTCCCGGTCGGTCCTTTCACGCAGTTTCGGAGGTGTGAGTTTTGAAAACGCGCACTCAACGTCTCTGACTTCACCGATAAAACCTGTGCCAACGAGCGAAAGAAGGCGACTGAATCCCGGGCAATAGGCTGTTTTGATCGCCTCCATCAGTACAAGCGATCTTTCTTCCGCGATCGTATATAGCTCCCGGGCTTCGCTTTCTTTTAAAGCCAGCGGCTTTTCGCATAAAACATGTTTTCCCTGAAGCAGCGCTTTTTTCGCATATGCGTAGTGCGTCTCATGCGGGGAAGCGATGTAAACGGCTTTACAATTGTCAAGCATATCATCATAACTGCCATACGCCGTTAATTCCGGATACTCTGCAGCGAGGCGTTCCGCGCTTTCCTTGTTTGGATTGTACACATGTTCGGCATGAACACCCCCATGAACCGTTTTGATCTCGTTCAGAAAACGGCGTGCGATACGTCCGCTGCCAACGATCCCGAAAGAGATCTTTGGATACGGGGCTGTTCGTAAAGATGAGGAAGAGATTCCCGGCGTGCGGGGAAGATATACGACTTCACACCACTTCTTAAGATAATCGAACCTTCCCTTCCAGTCATCTCCGATCACGAAAACGTCTGCTTTGTATTTCTGGATATCCTCAACTTTCTGACCATAGTGATCCTCGAGAATAACCTCATCAACATATGGGCAGTTGCGAACGTTCGCCATGCGGATATCAAGGCTGTCTGCCAGCAGCAGCTTTCCCCTTTGCTTCGTAAACTCATTGGACGTAACACCGACGACCAGACGATCGCCTAATTCTTTTGCGCGTTTTAAAAGGTTGACATGACCCTCGTGAAACAGGTCGAATACTCCGTATGTTATTACTGTTTTCATAGTTTGATCCCTATTTCCTTGGCAACATCATCCTCTATCTGAATGATTGCGTTTTCTACAAAATGATTGACCTGCTTCTCTACAGGCGGAAGTTTCATATAGTTCCCGTACATCGTACGCAGAAATCGATCGTACTCTTTGGGGATACTGAATCTGCAGCCTTCAAAGCTTCCTTCGATCTGGTCATCCCAATCGCGGTATACATATTTACCAATAAATCGCGCAGCATCAACCGTACTGCACATCCTGTGTTTTTCCGGATCGGCCCAGAATAGGCCTTCAATGATATGATTCATGAAACGCAAAAGGGGTTTCGGCAGCAGATCAACAAATTTCCAGATCTTTACGTGGTGCACTGCGTGTTTATACTTTTCTGCTTTTCGCAAATCCCCGCCGGTCAGCGTGCGCTGAAAAAAGATTGCCTCTGTCTGCAGTTTCCCCGCAAATCCTTCATAAGCTCCAAGCATTGGGTAGATATCGACCCAGATCTCTTTATTGTAGGGACCATCTTCAATATCTCCATCGTAATATGCTGTTCCGCGGCGACATACTTTAAGCCAGGGAACCTGCGCATACTTATCGGTATGAATATCGGATATGATATAACGATCGGACAGCTCTTCAAGAGCGATCTTCCTGAATCTCATATAGTCGCTTAACGGCATCGCGAGATCTGCATCATCATCCCAAGGAATAAATCCTTTATGACGGACGCAGCCAAGAAGTGTTCCGCAGTACAAAAAATAACGCAACCCGTGTTTTTTGCACAGTGCGTCAATGTCTTTGATAATCGACACTTCCACCTGCTGCACTTCTGCAAGACGGAATCTTGAACTCATAAAATTATTATACTCTATATTTTATGGTAATAAATCAGCGTCGATCTAATTCTTTATAAACTCTATAAACAATAAAGAGTTATCTGGCTGTGTTCAATAAAGAATAATCGGTCTCTTCCTGAAGACTCAAACAAAAAAACAAGATCCGGAAACAATTCCGGATCTTGTTTAATTAGATATTCTAATGATCACGATTAGGAGAACTCTACTCTCCGTTACCGCCTTCATTGCCGCCGCCTTCACCGCCACCTTCCTGACCGGGGTTACAGCCTTCAGTCTTTAACCCGATGGTTTCGGAGTAACTTGCTCCGCATTCACATGTATAGGTTATGTGTCCTTCGGTATCGCAGGTAGAGTCGACGTATTCGGTCTGTTGGTAATTATGGTAGTGGCAGTTTGCACCATCCCACACACCGCCGTTATTGGCGCATTCCTGTCCCGGATCCGGTGTGGGTTCCGCCTTTACCTCGCATACGCCGCTGTCTGCATTCCAAGCCTTGCCTTCAGAACAGGAATAGAATGTAGCAGTGACCGTTCCGCCGGAGTATGCAACATCCGGGGACCAGTAGACACCTGGTTTGACACCATCATCAACGACCGAAGCACCTTCTGTGACATTGATTCCGACTGAATTCAATGTTGCAACTGCAGTCTGATAATCCATACCGCGAACAAGGTCCTTGACGATATACGGTCCATGATATACCTGAACATCCATGGTTGTGATGTTGCGTTTATCAGAGCCAGGAGAAGCACTCTGAGAAATGATCGTGTTCGTAAGTGCAGGATCATCTGTTTCTTGCCATGTAATATTCAAGGTGATACCGTTCGCATTTGCCCAGGACTGTGCATCGGAGAGTCTGCCGCCAACGAAGTTCGGAACTTTGTCCTCTTCAGACATCGGTTCACCCATGACGGTGATGCCGACGACCGGATATTCAGAGACTAAAGCACCGTAACGGACGCTCTGCGCAACGACCCAGCCATCATCCGAAGCTACATACTCCGGACTGCCTGCCGGAATGAATGTTACGTTCAGGCTTACTCCGTTCTCCGCTGCCCATGCCAACGCTTCTGCATATGTCATGTTTGTCAGCTTGGCAACGAATGCCGGCATCGGTTCATGTTCCTGAGCTTCATTAAATACTTCTGAATATAAAGGTCCTCTTACATAGTTGTATTCCGCAAAGAACTTGAAGTTCGGATCCTGTTTGATCGTTTTCAGGTTATACTGGCCTAAAACATCTTCGATCTTGGCCTGTGTTTCTGCAATCGAACCGTTGTAGAGTCTGTAGATCCACAGCGGAAGACGCATTGAATAACTGTAGAACCAGGACGGATATCCGGTAATACGGAGCTGTTGGATATCGATCGTATCAAAAGTCGGGATGCCGTTATAGTTGGTTGCATTGATCAGCAAATTGAAGACATCCGTCATCTGCTTCAGAGAAAGGTTCGTGGAGAAGTTTTCTCCGGCGATTTTCATGACTTCAATGGCTTTATTAACGTCACGCAGATTCAAAAGACCCTTGACGATTTCGATAATGACTTCTTTCTGATGCTGCTGACGGTCAAAGTCGCCGTTTGGCATTCTCTTTCTTTCTCTGGCAAACGCTAATGCATGTTCGCCATCGACCCACTGACCGCCTTCATAGATCTTCATCGTATAGGTGCCTCTTACGGCCGAGGAGTCCTGACCGACAAACTCGACCGGTGATTCGATCCATATTCCGCCAAGTGCATCAATGATGCTGACAAGGCCTTTGAAGTTGACTTCCATATAGAGGTCAATATCCTTATCAAGGAGACTGGATACGGATTCCATTAAACAGGCACGGTCTGCACCTGTATCGTTGATCTTGTTTTTGGATCCGCCATAGCACGGGATCGGAACGTAAGAGTCACGGGCAATTGATACCATGGAAACCGTCATTGTCTGCGGATTAACGGAGGCCACAATAATGGCATCCGGGAGACCGCCGCCGCTTGCTTCCGGTGCAAGACCGATCAGCAGGATGTTGAACGGGTTGTCCGCAAGATTCAGGTCGGCACTCTTGTTGTCCGCTACCTGAACCTTCTCTTCGAACGAGTCAATATCTACGACCTGCTCGACATATTCCTCATATCCGTCTTCATTGCCGAACTGGGTACGGTATCCCTGCTGGAAGATCGCAGCATCGACTTCCTTGGCGGCAAGCGCCAAAAAGAGGTCGTTCGTGCTCTTATACATGACATAATTCGGGTTGATTCCTTCCTTCGAAAGCTTTTCCTGGCCAAGCGAAGAAGCAGTGATCTTGTCCGCTGAGAATGACTGGAGAACACCCACATCCTTTCCGTTAAGATCGGATAGTTTTGTAATGTTCTTGTTGTCCTGATGTGTCGCAAATACAACGGAAATGGTCTGATACTGTTCCGTTCCGCTGTTTTCCGTGATCTCATCAACGACTTGATTGATCGTTCTGAGATAATAGGACGCACCGAAAGTACCGGCCATCAGCAGGACGGCAAGTACGATATTGACCATTTTCAGTAAGGAGTCCCTGTAGCGTGACGCGATCAGGAAAATAATATCCATGATGATCACGAGGCAGACGAGGACCATTAGACCGCCGATGAATGTTTCCTTGCTCAGGTTGTAGTACCGGTACGACCAAAGGATCATAACGATCAGCCCGATATGGGATAAAACAGTCAGGATTGCAGCTATGATAAGCAGAATGTTGTTTTCTTTTTTTACATTTCTCGGAGCTGCTGCAGGCTCTTTTTTCTGAATGATGTCACGTTTATTCATCTTAGTTATCTCCGTAAGCCTGAGCTATTTCAAAACGACCGCTGTCACGTTTGACAACGACGATATTCATAACGGTGAAGTAATCTCCGATCGGGAAGTTCGGATGATCCGCATATGTGTAGCGAACTCTGATATACCACGCAGGATAAGTCCTGCCAAATACGTCTGTAAACTGTTCTGCAGGACCGGAGGATTCAACTTCTACAGAGCTAACCTCCAAAAGATTCTCCGCACCGTACTCCTTGATATAGGTTGATAGATAATGATAATAGGAATCTCTCGCTTGATAATAAATGTTATAACGAGAGTCAGCAAATACATAGTACATGCCGCCTACGTCATATTGTCCCTCTTTATTTGTCCACGTATAAAAGTCGGCAACGTAGTTTTTGGCAATCGACTCTGCGATTGCTAATTCATCCTGAGGATCCTGATCCAGAAGTTCATCGAGTTCTTTGAACAGTTCTTTCTGCAGGTCTGTTGCGTTATGTCTCAGATGATAATCGTAATCCTCGATATCTTCAGTATCTTTTTTAGCAACGCTTCCTGATTCGCCAGGTACGATATTCTTAATTGAGTCAACGGTTCTGTATCCAAAGAAACCGGTGAGGAGCAAAAATGGTAAAAGCACGAGCAGCAAACTCAGATAACGGGTGCTTTTTTTCTTAAACAGTCTGTCAAATAGATTTCCCATAGTGCTCTCCTTTCAACTAATCAATAGTACAATGTTCTGCTAACTTTGTCCAATTTATAAGAAAAGAGCATAAATGCTCTTACAAAATCTCTTTTACGATATACACCGGGCGTTTCTTGGTTTCCATGTAGGTTTTTGCCAGATACTCACCCAGAATGCCGAGCACGATCAACTGGATCCCGCCCAGCAGAGTAATGATCACGATCAAACTCGGAAAACCGGCGACCGGATCTCCGTAGATCAATGCCTTCAGGACAATGTAGATCATATACAGGAAACCGAAGGCGGATACCACGCTGCCGGCAATCGTTGCAAGCCGCAGGGGTATTGTGGTAAATCCCACAATACCGTCGATTGCATAGCGGAACAGTTTCCAGAAAGACCATTTGCTCTCTCCGGCTGCACGTTCGACGTTCTCGTATTCGAGATATTTGGTTTCAAAGCCGACCCAGGCAAAGATTCCCTTTGAGAAACGGTTTACTTCCTCCATGGAGAGGATCGCATCAACCATTCTTCTTGTCATCATCCGGTAGTCTCTGGCTCCGTCAACAATATTTATATCGATCATTTTGTTGATCAGTTTGTAAAAACTGCGTGCGAAGATCGAACGAATGACCGGCTCGCCCTTACGGTTTACGCGGTAGGTTGCGACAGAATCAAGATTCGGATCATTTTTCAGAGACTGCAGCATTTCAGGAAGAAGCTTCGGCGGATCCTGCAGATCGGCATCCATGATAACAACATAGTTGCCTTTTGCTTCTCTCATTCCTGCCAGCATGGCGGCTTCCTTGCCGAAGTTGCGGGAAAAATTAACGATACGGCAGTTTTTGTCCTGTTCTTTGATTTTCAGACACTCTTCAAGTGTCTTGTCCTTTGAGCCGTCATTTACAAAAAGCAGTTCGTAATCACCCAACTGTGCTGCATAGTTTCTGAATTCCTCATAATACAGAGAAACTGTTTTTTCTTCGTTGTAGCAGGGAACAATAATGCTAAGCATATTCAATATTATACTGGTTTTACGCCGGAAAGTTAATCCTGCCAGGCTAATCCTCAAGTTTTGTATAGTAATCGTATCCGATCTCCCAGACATATCCGTTCAGACGGATGTTGTGAACGACCGGGAAAAGACCGCTGAAACTGTAGCAGAGAGAAAGAGAGCCCATATTCTTTGTTGACTCATTGTTATACAGAACATCTGTTTCAGTAAACTCATATGTATTTCCGTCGACGACAAAGGAGAACGGCTCGTTGCTCTCTTTTACGATCTTTCCGTTATTCATAAAGATATACTGATCCTGACTGCTGTCGAAATCCTTTCCGATTATCGCGGACAGTTTCGCGATCACGTTTTCATCCGGATTACGTTCGGCATTATAACGGATCGCAAGAATACCGCTCGCGAAGGAAAGCCTGTCCAGTACACGATTGGGATTAAACTCATAACGCAGATAATCAACAGTAAATCCATTGCCGCTGGACGTATAGCGGGCATCTAGTTCCGGATTCGCAACATGCCTGGAAGGAAGCTCGCTGACCCGCTGGGCAAGGATATGTGTGACCAGTCCGGCGCCGTTCACATATGCATGACCGGATTCACCCTGGATCCACATCGCATAGTCGATCGCTCGTGCTTCATCACAGAAATCTGTATAAGGGATGCCTCTTTCTTCCGCCCATCGCCAGGTCGCATGAAGAAACTGGTAATTCTCTTCGGTGTAGTTATCGATCGCTGTTTTATACAGATACATGGAAATATCATTTTCCTGACACAACGCATAGATCTTATTCAGCGAATCCAGATCCTGCGGTTTAAGTTCGACCGGCTCCGGTTCATTGTCATCATAACGGAAGGGATACCACCAGTTCTCTGCCGGAAGTTTGGCGCTCTGGTAAACATAACCGAAATCATTGTTTTCAGAAGTCGGCTTTGCAAGTACGTTCTTCGGAAGCAGCAGATCAAAGTCTGTCATCGTCTTCCAGTCATTATGATAGTTCAGGAAATCGTTTAAATAATCCTTCCGAACATCTTCCGGAAGATAATTGATCGTGTTGTATTTTTCCTGTCCGGTCATCTGATATTCAGCAAGAACATAGCAGGAGTTGCCCAGGCAGTTTTCATGAAGCGGGATCGTCGTATATGCTTCCAGGATCAATATTGAGGGACTTTGCGTTTTCAATGCCTCTTTCAGCATCTCATAAGTCACTTCCATAGGCTGGCACGCGGAGCCTAGAACGTAAGAATACAGACCTGTTTCCTGATAAAAGAAGGAAGGTATAAAAGAATACTGCGCGTGGGAACTGCCGAGTACGAGTACATCAATACTGTTCTCCGGTAACGATCGGAATACGTGGCCGTGGTATACCTCGCGGTTATAGAACACTTTATTCAAGTATTCAAAGCTGCCGAAAAAGAGTCCGACGATCAGACAGATTTTGAATGCAGCCTGTAAGAATGCCTTAATCTCTTTCCACATTTTCCGACCTAGAAATATTTATAAATGAAGTCGCTCGCGGCAAAACTGCCACCGTAAACGCCGAAAACAAGGAAAACAACGATGAGCAGCGCATAGCCAAGCCAGCGCAGCGGGAAGATCGTTCTAGCATAAGTCTCCAGCATATCGAAATGTTTGCGCAGAATATCGCTGATCAGCACACAGATCAAAACGATGCCGAGCCAGACCTGTTCATTGAAGGTAAGTCCGATATCCGTCAGTGAAAGCGGGGTCAGTTTTGCAATGTCCTGCAGCACAGCAGTGACCTGATCCAGTGTCTGGTAACGGAAGAAAAGCCAGAAGAAAGTCACAAGTGCGAAATTGATCAGGATCCCGAACGGTCTCGCGATCAGTTTTACGGTCCTGCCGGAGTTTTTGAACGGAGAGAGAACGATGTCCTCTGCGACTCGAAGAAGACCATGGAGAAGACCCCAGATCACAAAATTCAACGTTGAACCGTGCCAGATCCCCGACAATACAAACACGATCATCACGAATAAATACTGCAGCGCTTTCCCCTTCCGGTTTCCGCCAAGCGGTATATATACGTAATCGCGGAACCATGTGCCTAAAGAAATGTGCCAGCGGTTCCAGAACTCCTTGATCGTGGCGGAAAGATAAGGGCTGTTAAAGTTCTTGGGGATCGAGAAGCCCATAAGTCTCGCTGTGCCGATCGCGATATTGGAGCAGGCATCAAAGTCCAGATAGATCACAAAGGAATACAGAACAACAGCAAGAAGAGTGTTCATCCCTCCCAATCCACTGTTCAGGGCTCTGGACATCACATCCGACAGATAGTCACAGAATACTTTTTTCTCGAAGATACCGAGCATCAACTGAAAACCGCCGTTTTTTGCATCGCGGTATTCCAGTTCCTGTTTATTTGAGATTGTCTGATAGAACGGTTCAAACCGATTGATCGGACCGGCAGTGATCAGCGAAAAGAAAAGAGCGTAATCAAAAAAATAGATCGGATTCCGGGTACCCTTGGTTTTTTCTGTATAGATATCCGCGTAGTATGAGATTGTTTTGAATGTCACATATGACAGCCCCAAAGGGATCGTTAACGATATATTCCAGTAACCCTGGTATTTGAAAAAGAACAAGACAGCCAGACATGCCAGTACTGCAACGCCTAAAGTTATGCGGTTCTTTTTATATTTCAGCAACACCGAGAACAGGTAGCCGACAAGCGCCAGTTCGCAAAGAAGACAAAGATGATAAAGCGAAAAAGAATAAAGGAATACGAGATTCGCCGCAAGAAGGACGAACGGACGCAGCCTTCCTTGAAATGCACGGGAAAGGAAAAAGCAGAGCAGAACGAAAACAACAAAATAAGGAGACAACATCTCCAGTCTCGGCAGTGTCTGCGGAAACTCATAATAGTAATCGCCGATGATCATCCTAATAATTATATCTGCTTCCTCGTTTTGAAAACAAACATACTATAATAAAAACATGAATTTTATCCTG
>JAEEGL014536874.1_pt1 | contig 10625 bp, 7 predicted proteins | sample 9134231 | NCBI WGS metagenome assembly JAEEGL01 (sample SAMN16246548, study PRJNA631951) | gut metagenome | biome: gut microbiome; feature: rumen; material: fiber-attached | host: Bos | place: Iran: Karaj | collected 2018-10 | reverse complement strand
GCCCACTGAAACGGACAGCGGTTCTGCCTCCAGGAGCGTGATGCGCCCTTCGGACCGCGCATCACTGCCCGCGTTCGGACGGCAAAGCCGCACACCAACTGCATCGGACAAGCGTTCCATATAACTCGCTTCCTGCATCAAGCGTTTCAGCTTCGCGCTCTCCAGAATGATATGCAGCCGGCCGCTCCGATCTCGGAACACGGAAATATCGGCATCCACATCCATCGAATTCAGATAGCGCCGCAGTCTTCTCTGCGCCAGAGGATCCGGACCGTAAACATTCATCAGTTCTTCTGAAACCCCGATGAGAATTTCTGCAAGATCATGGTACTGACAGTATGCTACCGCAGCGTTCTCCTCCAGACGGGACATGTACTGCCTCCGATAGATTCTCGCACGCAATTCGCTGTTCACGGCGATCACAAGCTCTTCCGGCTTCAGGCACCGTTCCAGAAAGTGCTCCGGCAGGTCCTCCCTTCTCAGCATCCCCCTGTTCTGAATCAAATCGCTTACATCATTAAACACTGTCAGCGTGTCCATATAGCTGCCGTTCCAGCATTTGCTCTTGTTTTTGCACTTGCAGCATACAAGCTCCGATGCTCTGTCGAAGACCTGCGAGATATCCTCCTCGTTGCATTGCGGTGAGATCGTTGCGTCAACAGTCGCATACAAGTCTTCAAAAGCCGTCGCCATCTGCCGAACCCTCTGCGCAGTATAGCGGCGCAGGCCGCTCTCGCTCATTCCGCTGTGAGGCAGCGAAAGGATCGTTCCCATTTGATTCAGAAAACGGTTTGGCAAAACAAGAAAGCATACGGATGCGGCAAAGTTTTCGTATAGCAGTTCCGGATGGAGCGAGGACCCGGCATATAATATGACTGACAACGCTCCGCAGAGAATGTAGCTGATAAGGAAAAGCAGCCGTCCGTGCCGCGAGAAGATCCCGGAGACAAGACCTGAAACCGCATATGACAGTGAGAAGAATACCGCACGCGCTGCGACAGCATCCATCGCTGCGCCGAGCAGGACGCCTGCCGCCGCCCCACCCAGCGCGCCCCCGCGGAAAGCGACCATCTGTACGAGCAGAATCGCACAGATGCGTCCAAGGGATACTGTCTCATATATCGTGACTCTTGTCAGCGCCATGAGGACGCACGCAAGCAGCAGGAGCAGCGATATTCCATGCCTGAGCTCTGCAGATTCCGTCATCGGTTCCTCGCTGACAAACGCTTCCCGGAAGAAATACGATGCCCCGAAAGCAAGGATCGTCTGCGCCGCAATCGGAAGGACCATGTAAGTACCGGCAGAGGCTGTGTAATATCCGAGGAATGAGGTCAGCAACGTGAAAAACGCTGCAATCGACGGCATAAACGCACTTGCGCGGCTCAGCTTTACATCCTGAAAAACAAATCCCGCAGAAAAAACTAGAATGACCGCCGCGACGGATTTGATTCCCTCCCGAAATCCAAACGACAGCAAATACCCGATCGATGCGCCGAGGGCGCACATCATGGAAGCGATCCCTCCGCCGGCACGAGCGGCGATCGCAATCCCGAACGGTGCACTGCCGCCGAAAAGCGGTATCGTTGCAAGGATCATACCCAGCGCAAAATTGAGAATCCAGCTCAGCGCGATTGCAATCTGCGGCTGTGTTGCCTGTAAAGTGCCTGTAATCAGCTGCCTGCGAAGTTCCACAAGCTTCACTTTCATCTTCATACGCAGTCCCCCAAAACTCAGTTTACATAAATTATAGTTTTTTTGTTATGGGAAACCTGTCACAGTGCGCTGTTGTTATCAATGTCTTTTGCGGCGGAAATGGCGGGAAAGCTAGAATCGTTCAAATAAAAGCAGGCACCCTTTTGGGGTGCCTGCTGATCGTCCTAATAAGCTTATGCCTTACCGTTGCAGCCGAGGACGTGGATCAGTTTGTGCTCAACCATGGCTTTGATGGCCTCTCTGCCGGGTTTGAGATACTGGCGGGGATCAAAATGATCCGGATGCTCGGCAAAGTGCTGACGGATCTTTGCGGTCATTGCGAGACGAAGGTCGGAATCGATGTTGATCTTGCATACCGCCATTGTAGCGGCCTTACGAAGCTGTTCCTCCGGGATGCCGACTGCATCGGGCATTTTTCCGCCGTTGGCGTTGATGATCCTGACGAATTCCTGGGGGACGCTGGAGGAGCCGTGCAGAACGATCGGGAAGCCGGGCAGACGGCGGGACACCTCTTCCAGGATATCAAAACGAAGCGGAGGCGGGATCAGTTCGCCGTTTTCATTGCGCGTGCACTGCGCTGCAGTAAACTTGTAGGCGCCGTGGCTGGTTCCGATCGCGATGGCAAGGCTGTCGCAGCCGGTGCGCTCGACAAACTCCTGCACATCCTCCGGACGGGTATAGGAGGAATCCTCCGCCTTCACATTTACCTCGTCCTCCACGCCGGCTAATGTACCGAGCTCGGCCTCAACAACGACACCGTGATCATGAGCGTATTCAACGACCTGACGGGTGATTCGGATATTCTCCTCAAAGCTCTCTCCGCTTTTGTCGATCATTACGGAGGAAAAACCGCCGTCAATGCAGCTCTTGCAGAGTTCAAAGCTGTCGCCGTGGTCAAGATGGACACAGATCGGCAGATCAAAGCCCGCGGTCTGCTCCGCGTCAGCAACCGCAGCTTCAATGAGCTTCATAAGGTAAACATGCTTGGCATAGCTTCTCGCGCCTTTGCTGACCTGCAGGATGAGCGGAGCATGCTGCTCGATCGCCGCTTCTGTGATGCCCTGGATGATCTCCATGTTGTTGACATTGAACGCGCCGATGGCATAACCGCCGTCATACGCCTTTTTGAACATATCCCTGGATGTAACAATCGCCATTGACAAACATCTCCTCTTGTTATAGTATTTGCGCAGAACAGCTGGAAAAATCATTGTTCTATCTATAATTTATATTATTTTAACGCAGTTCTGTGTTATAATCAATACGGAAATCACGAATCCGGAAAACTACGTATATGGAGGATTATCATGGCTACTGAATCCGTTTTGAAGGGCGCTTGCATTATCGGTCAGTCCGGCGGTCCCACCGCCGTCATCAACGCCAGCGCTTACGGTGCGATCCGAGCCGGCCTTGACGCCGACTGCATCACGAAGGTTTACGGCGCCGCCCATGGCATCAAGGGGGTATTGAACGATCAGCTCTATATCATGGACGAAGAAGACCCCGAGGAGCTGAAGCTGCTCCTGAACACGCCCTCTTCCGAGCTGGGCTCCTGCCGGTATAAAATCAAGGATCCAGATGTGGATGATACGGATTATCGCCGGATTCTCGAGATCTTCCGCAAATATGACGTCCGTTACTTCTTCTACAACGGCGGCAATGAGTCCATGGACACATGCAACAAGATCTCCAAGTACTGCCAGAAGGTCGGCTATGCGTGCCGTGTCATGGGGATTCCGAAGACCATTGACAACGATCTCTTCGGCACAGACCACTGCCCGGGCTATGCCAGCGCCGCAAAGTACATTGCGACGAGCTGCATGGAGGTTTCCAAGGACGCCACCGTCTATGACAATCCTCAGATCACCGTTGTGGAGATCATGGGCCGTCACGCCGGCTGGCTGGCCGGCGCCGCCGCGCTGGCTTCCGCCTTTGGCGCAGGTCCCGATCTCGTTTATCTTCCGGAAGTTGATTTTGATCTTGACACCTTCTATGCCGATGTGGAAAGAGTCTACAAGGCAAACGACGGAAAAGTCCTGATCGCCGTCTCCGAGGGGATCCACTATGCCGACGGCCGCTTCGTTTCCGAGGCCGAGACCAGCGCGACGGACGGCTTCGGCCATGCGCAGCTCGGCGGACTTGCCGTCAGGCTGGCGGAGCTTCTGAAGCAGCGCACCGGCGCCAAGGTCCGTGGAATCGAACTCAGCCTGCTGCAGCGCTGCGGCGCTCATCTCGCCTCCGGTACGGATCTGGCCGAGGCCGAGCTGGCCGGGCGTACGGCTGTGGAAGCGGCAGTCGCCGGAAAAACCGATTTCATGGTTGCCTTCAAGTGCAGCCGCGACGGCGGCAAGTATCGCTGCGAAACCGAGCTTCTCCCGCTCAGCGAGGTTGCGAATTATGAGAAGAAGGTCCCGCTAGAGTGGATCAATGCCGAGCATAACGGCGTTACGAAGGAATTCATTGATTACGCTCTGCCGCTCATACAGGGCGAGCCGGAACGTCCGACCGAGTTCTCGCTTCCGCGCTATGCGAAGCTGAAAAAAGTTCTGGCAAAGTAAAATATACAAACAATGAATGGGACGGAGCAATCCGTCCCATTTGTTAAGTTATTCCGCTATCCTTGAAAGCTCCGGACTCTTGCAATTTCTGCACGAGTCCAGAACAAATACGCTTTATTCCGCGTCTTCCCAGTTGTGCCAGACGTTCTGGACGTCCTCGTTCTCTTCGAAGCAGTCGAGCATTTTCTGCATGTTCTTGATATCGCCCTCGTCGGTGAGCTTGATGTAGCCCTGCTGAGGGATCATCTCTTCCTGCGCGCTCAGGAGCTTATAGCCCTTGGCACTCAGCGCCTCGGCCACGGCTGCGACAGCGTCCGTACTGGTATAGACAGTAAAGGCGCCCTCGTCCGGCTCAAAATCGTCCGCTCCGCAGTCCAGCGCATCCATCATCACAGTATCCTCATCCAGGTCCTCGTCCTCGTTATCGATCACGATCACGCCCTTGCGGTCGAAGGACCAGGAGACGCAGTTCGAAGCGCCGAGATTCCCGTTGTATTTATCGAAGTAATGCCGAACCTCTGATGCGGTGCGGTTGCGATTGTCGGTCATGGCCTCGACGATGACAGCAACGCCGGAGGGACCGTAGCCCTCATAGGTCACGCGCTCATAGTTGTCGGTGTTGCCGGAACCAAGCGCCTTTTCGATCGTGCGCTTGATGTTGTCGTTCGGCATATTGGCCGCTTTTGCTTTTGCGATCACAGTCGCCAGACGGGAGTTGTTATTGGGGTCTCCGCTGCCGCCTTCCTTCACGGCAACGATCATTTCTCTTGCAATCTTCGTAAAAGCCTGCGCGCGTTTTGCGTCCGCAGCGCCCTTCGTTTTCTGTATATTGTGCCACTTGGAATGTCCAGACATAGTATTACAGCCCCTTGTGTAGATTTTAGCTTTTGTATTGTAGCACAAAAGTAATTGGATGGCAATAGGTAAACGAAGCCGCGGCCGGCATCGCAATCCCCGGCTGCGGCTTCGTTTTCATAAAGATTTCGGGATAAGAAGGAGTCTGCCTGTGGGCATAGTTCCGTCACTGATCCCGTTCGCCTTGCAGATCGACTCTACGGTAGAGCAGTGTTCCTTTGCCAGCGTCCAGAGATCATTCTCACAGTTCGAATAAAGGATAATCAGCGTCGGCTTGTCGTCCAGTTCCATCGGCTGCGTCTCATCATATGTGATGGCGCTGATACAGTCAAGGATCGATTTCTGGACGGTGAACGCGCGTGCTTCCAGTGAGATTCTCAGTTCAATGCCTTCGTGCGTCGGTGCGGCATATATGTCCTCTGCAGAGACAGCCCAAATCTTCAGTTCTTCGCCTCCGGTCTCAGGTGATACGGAGGACGTGACTGTCCGTTCAGCCGATAAGATACTGTCGCCGCTTTGCCAGCAAAGCCATACAAGCATCTGAACTGAGATTTCACCGTGATCATATTCCCACCCGATGGGCACCGCATGACAGGCGATCACTGAGCCGACCTCCCCCGCTGTATCTACGGATGCCGAGCAGGATCCATGAAGAAGCAGGTCTCTTCCGTACAGTCTGATCTCCATCTCCTGCCGCTGCAGCGCAAGCGCATACGCGTTGCTGTATGCATCCTTCAAATACCTGATCTGCCGACGTGTATAGACGACGACCTGCGCGACAAGATGAAGCTCCATCGAGAAGCTCCTCCCGTCTGAACCAGGTGTCAGCTCATAATACATGCCGCTGATCAATATCGTTGCTTCACAAAGACTGTCCTCGGTATCCGTTTGCACGTCGATGATCTGAGAATATGAGGTTTCATATTCGGCCTCTTCGAGCCCGCCCACCTCGTTGGAATACAGGAGCTTCGTATGCAAAACGCCCTTCAGGATCAGCTTGCTGCCCACGCTTCTGATTTCCTGAACATGCGCATCTGCGTTCTGTGCGATAATCTCTGCGGCTGCGCTCTGTTCCTGACTGAGCGAAAATTCATCCGTGAGGACAAAGGTTTTCTCCGTAACGCAGCTGACAGAGCTGAGTTCTGCCTCCTGCTCCAGTACATGGATGCTGCTCTCCGTCTCTTCCGGCGCTGTGCTGAACATCAAGCGATTCTCCAGATAGCAGGTAAGCTGTGCACAGATTTCCGCACGAACGGAGATTTTTCTCGGATTCAGCATCCGCGTCTCAAGATGACGTAGCGTCAGGACCGCCGTACAGATACTGTCCTCCTGGATCGCGCTGTCCTCAACACTGATGTAATAAGGAATGTTGACGTCCAGGCTATACCGCTGTCCGTCTTCTCCGGCGCAAAAGACGCGCGCCGGAACATTCGCATCCATTCGCACATGGCCTTCCCCTGTGTCTTTGCTTCGGATCAGAACGTTTCCGTTCGTGCATAAGACCTCAGCGATATCCGGGAGCGTGTCCGGTACCACAATATCCTGCGACTCCTTCTGGCATACTGTTTTTTCAAAGCAGACCCGGAAATCGCTGAAGCCGCTAAAGCCCAAATTTGCCTCCATGGTACAACTCTCCTTCATGCAGGGTGATTGATCTGTACTCAAGCATATGAGGGAGGAGATGGGGATATTCCGTCAACGGCGATTCGCACAGTGGAAACCGCATACGATCAGCGAGATTCCGAGAAGGAACCACCAAAAGCCCGCAGGAAGCAGCATCGCAAACACGATCAGCACGCCAAGAACGATCATCAGAAAACAGATCAGCCCGCCAAGCGGACGTCCTCCGCGCATAAAAACACACCGCCCGTCGCATAGAATCAACTCATTCTATGCGTTTCGGGCGGTGTCGGTGAATAAAGGGTAAGAATTCAGGTGTTGTACACGGCGTGTTCCATGAAGAAATCGGACATGACGGGGCAGGAATTTTCTTCACTGCCGATCGTGAGAGAAGCCAGCTTTGCGCCGTAACGGACCGCCAGACGGAGCGGAAGCTTCCTTGTCAAACCCATGACCGTTCCGGAGAAAAACGCATCTCCGGCTCCGCTGGTATCTATGACGCGGGCAGGATACGGCGGGCAGATCCCCTCGTCTCCGTTCGTTCCGTCGTAGTATACGGCGCCCTGGGAACCCATAGTGACCACCATGGAAGGGATGCCGGCTGTTTTTGCCGCAATCGTCAGATATTCCAGCATCTGCTCCGGTGAGAATGCCGGGACCGCTTCGGACATAAAGAGCCGGCCCGCCTCAATCTCATTGCAGATAAAGCAGTCCGTGCGGCGAAGGAATTCCGGATGCTTCAGTATCACGCTCATATTTCCGACAATGGCATAGACCTTTTTGTTGTACTTTTCTGCCAGATCCAGAACGTCGGAGGCGATCCTTTCACTCAGATCGATTTCAAGCACGACATTTTCCGCACCGGAAATGATCTCATCTCCGTTTTTCGCGATATAGTCCTCCAGAATTGCAGTGTCGGGCATTCGGGAGATGGAACCTGCAAGATTCCCTGTCTCGTCAAGGACGACAAGCCACATACCGAGCCCGTTGTTCGGTGCATTGATCGTATAGCGCAGATCCGCACCGGCTGCGCTCAACCGTCTGGCAACATCTCGGCCAAAGGCTGTGTCCTCCAGCATGCTGGCAAAGGATACCGGCATGCCCAGATTCGCAAAATTCTCCACAACATTCCGGCTGACGCCGCCGTGCACGATGCGGACAGACCCCAGATTCCGACCCTGCGGGTTGTACTTCTCGTACGGGAATCCCTTGATGTCTACAAATGTTACGCCTACGACCACGGTGTTTGCCAATGTACCTCACACTCTTTTCTCTGTCAGTGTGTCTTTTTTTTCCCAGTCCTGCTGGGAAGCTAGAAGCTCATACAGCTTTTGATAGCTCTCATGCCGTGACAGTGCGATCCGTCCTTCATGCAGCGCCTCCAGAACGGCACAGCCCGGCTCCCGCAGATGCGCACAGTCGTCAAAGCGGCAGCGGCCGATCAGAGGACGGAATTCAGGGAAACAATACTGCAGTTCGTCCTTTCGCAGGCGCTGCATCTGCAATAGATCAAACGAAGAAAAGCCCGGTGTATCCGCAATCATTGTGCCGCCGACATTGAACAGCTCAATGTGCCGTGTCGTATGCCGTCCGCGGCCAAGTCTGTCGCTGACCTCGGCGGTCTCCAGCGCAAGGGCCGGCTCCAATGCATTGAGCAGGCTGGATTTTCCGACGCCTGAATTCCCTGTAAAGGCGACCGTCTTGCCGCGAATCAGGGAAATCAGTTCATCTGTGCCCTCTCCCGTAACGGCGCTGGTGCGGATGACCGGATAGCCCGTATTGCAGGAAAAGGCTGAATAGAGCGCGTCTCCCCTGTCCAGATCGCATTTATTGATACAGATGATAACGCCGCAGCCGACATGCTCCGCGATCACAGCAACACGGTCCGCAAGAAACGGGTCCGTGACAGGGTTGACGTTCGCGGTCAGGATCACAAGGTCATCCACATTCGCCACAGCAGGCCGCACAAAGCAGTTCTTACGCGGCAGAATCTCTGTGATGGCGCCGGATGTGCCGCCGGTCAGCTCAAAGCGGACGTCGTCTCCTACCATCGGGCTGATACCGTCCTTGCGGAATCTGCCGCGCGCGCGGCATTCCGCAACGCCGCCTTCCCACTGGACGTAATAAAACCCGCTCAGAGCCTTGATGATTTTCCCGTTTTCCATTTGCCGCCCCGTCAATTGCTTACCGGTGCGACCGGCTCCACCGTCCCTGCGTCCCCGTTTTCAGTGGACGCCGGCGTGTTGTCCGGCGGAGGGCTGGTCTCAGGAGGCTCTGTGATCTTCGGACCGTTGGATACCTGGAGATAGACTTTCGTATGCTCGCTCACCGTGGTGTATGCTTCTACGCTCTGCCAGATGACGGTACCCGCCTGCATCTCGCTGTCTACAAAGGTCACGGTACCAACAGAAAGATTGGCCGCTTCAATCCGCGCGATGGCTACCGCTCTGGTAAGGCCCTTCAGATTCGGCATCTGTACGGTTGTGACGTGGGGTCCTGCAGATACAGTCATGTAGACCGTTGCTCCCGCGGGAATGCTGTCCCCCGCTTCAGGATTCGTAGAGATAACGTAATCCTCTGTCACTGTATCAGACATTTCAAATTCGTATTCGACAATGAAGCCTGTCTTCTGGAGCGTCATCTGCGCATCGCGGTATTCCTTGTTGACCACGTCGGGCATTTTAAGCATCTGGATACCGGTGCTGATGCGCAGCTCCACATCGATACCCTTACTGTCTTTCATGACACTGCGGCCGCTTGCAGGCGTCTGGTCAATGATGATGCCTGCTTCTACCGTCGGATCGACCGTATAAACTTCCTTAAAGTTGTAGATCGACTTGAATTCACGGTTGTTGATAATGTCCTCATAATTGCTGCCGACAAAGTTCGGAATATTGATTCTCTGAACCTCTGAAAACAGATCCTTAAGGAAATAATTCCAGAGCGCTACGAAAACAAGGATAGCGAAGACAAGCACAAGCAGAATCCCGGTCAGCAGGCTGACCTTGTTTGCTCTGCGGTGGCGGCGCATGAATTTCTCCTTGCTGAGCTCACCGGAGCGGCTGATCGGCATGACGTTTTCCGGAATATTCGGCTGATTCTGCTGAGACTCCTGCGCCTGAGTGCCGGCGGGGTTCGTTCCTTCGACGGTCATGGTCAAGCGGTAAGCGTCAAGATCATGCAGAAGCTCGTCTGCGGTCTGATAGCGCTGCGTAATGTCCGAATTCATGGCCTTGAGCGTGATGCGCTCCAGCTCATCCGGAAGCTCCGGGTTGAGGAATGTCGGACGGATCGGATTGCCGTTGATATGCTGGCGCACGATGGATTCCGCGCTGTCACCAACATAGGGGAGCTGTCCGGTGAACATCTCATACATCATAATGCCCAGAGAATAGATGTCCGAACGGGCGTCGACGGTTTGGCCCTTGGCCTGCTCCGGTGAGATATAGTGGACGCTTCCGACCGCCATATTCTTTTCGTCGACCTGAATAGATTCCAGATAGGCAATGCCGAAATCAGCGACCTTGACGTTGCCGTCCATACAGATCATGATGTTCTGCGGCTTGATATCGCGGTGTACGATCCCCTTCCCGTGGGCGTGGGAGAGTGCCTTCGCGATCTGGGTGGCAAAATGTACGCTCTCCTTGACCTTCAGGACCCCTTGGGATTTCATATACTGCTTGAGTGTGATTCCTTCGATCAGTTCCATAACGATATAGTCAATATCCGGCGTCCGGCTGACGTCGTAGAAAGAGACTATATTCGGATGGGAGAGCATGGCAACTGCCTGCGCCTCTTTTTTGAAATGGGTACGAAACTCCTGGTCCGCAGCCATATCGTCGCGAAGGATCTTGATTGCAACGTAACGATTGAGCAAAT
>JAEEGL013906208.1_pt1 | contig 10625 bp, 10 predicted proteins | sample 9134231 | NCBI WGS metagenome assembly JAEEGL01 (sample SAMN16246548, study PRJNA631951) | gut metagenome | biome: gut microbiome; feature: rumen; material: fiber-attached | host: Bos | place: Iran: Karaj | collected 2018-10 | reverse complement strand
TTGTCAATTCCCACTTCGTGGAATAGTACTTAATTATTCTTAAGATAATCTTCTAATTCAGTTAATTTAATTTTATCTTTATAACCATTTATAAAGACTATTTTAGCATCTTCAAAGAGAAGATAATCATTTCCCTTAACTTTTAATATATGTGGCTTAACAAAGCCTAAATTAGTGTCTTTAACTGATATAATACTACCTTCTATAAGTTCATATTTAACATTTGCAAAACTACATATTATTTCAATCTTCTTTTTAAATGATTCACTTATTGTAAGTTTTTTAGTTTCTAATTTAAACATACTCATCACTCCTTTCTGAAACACAAAAAAACCAACTTTTTACAGTTAGTTCATTTATTGCATCTCGGAAATTTGTCCGAGTTTCACATCAACATGGTGGAGCATTTGGGACATTATGCGAACTTCCTTTTTTAAAAAATCCATTACATTCGTTTAATGGAATCACTATACCCAAATCGGTTATATTCAGCATTAATACAGCATAATCCTTCATAACTACTATCTGATTAACTAGAGCATTTACTATTAATCTTTTATTTTTTATGCTACAGTTCTTTTTAATTCTTAATAAATATGATCTAATCTGTTCTTCAGTTAATAATATATGCTTCTTTCTTTCCTCATCCAATTTATTATCCAATAAAATCTTGTGCTCGTCTAGTTCTTTCAATTTCTTATAAAAGGACATTCTCGCTTCTTTATCATCACAATCGGATATTGCTTCAATAAGGTTATTCTTCTTTCTAACATTATCTTCCAATGCTCTACACAATACTTTTATGCTATTAGTATCTTGATTAGCATTAGTACGTTCTATGATTCTCTTAATGACACTATCTATTGTTTTCTCATTAACAAACTTTACCACTTCATTAAATACTTTATCTTCTAAGTAGTCCTTTGAAACCTTAAGTTTACCAGGACACTTTGAGTGATGCAAAGCACTCTTGCATTTATAGTACTTGTATACTTTTTTTGTTTCCGAAGTACCTGATTGTCCCACCATCTTTTCGTGGCAAAACCCACAATAGGTTTTACTAGATAGAACATATTCTTCCTTAGCCCTTTTCATAGCTGGAGCCTTTTTAGTTTTTACTAACATATTCTGAACCTTATTGAATAAGTCGTCATTAATAATTCTGGGTACAACATTAGGAGTTTCAATGTCTTTATAAACATACGTACCAATATACATCTTGTTCTGTAAGATTCTTCCTATGCTACTCTTATTGAACTCTCTACCCCTTTTAGTTTTCACACCTAGTGCATTTAATTGATTATATATATCAACATACTTCTTTCCACTAGCATACATCTCAAATATCATTTTAACGTATTGAACTTTAGTTTCATCAATTACAATATCTTTATCCTTAGAAACATATCCAAATGGTATATTACTACCTCTCGTTTTGTAATTCTTAGCGTTACGTTCTAACCCATCTCTGATTCTTACAGAATACATATCGGAATATAGTTGAGCGTTAGCATAACTCATTGTTTTCATATACTTTCCAAATGGACTATCATCAAACTTTTCATAGGTGTATGATATGAAAACGCCATTATCATTAAGCTCTTTTTCATACTCAAGCGCACCTGCTGTATCTCTAAAGAACCTATCACTCATATACATTATAACTACTTGAAAGGTATGTTTCTTACTGTCTTCTAAAAGTTTTTGAAGTCCATTTCTATTACCATTTCTTCCAGTCTTTGCTTCATCAGTATATTCCTTTATAACGTTTAGCTTATTTGCTTTGGCATATTCGTGACATTTCTTCAACTGCATCTCTATCGTTTGTTCATCTTGACTTGATGAACTATACCTAGCATATATAACTGCATTAGTCATTATCAATCACCTGGTCATTCTCTGTATCATCAAACTCAACGATACTACCTAAATCTATCTCATTTATTATTAGTTCTGCAAACGCCTCACCGTAAGCACTATCAATGTATTTTATCATAAACAATTCTCCATTTATTAGTATATAGCGTAATAAATACTCAAAGGGAATCAACATATACATTTCAATTATTTTATATTAATCGAAAGTGTTAGTCAATTCAGCTTAAAGCATTTCCACATCACACTATTCATTAAACTTTATTATTTTTTTCTTTCTAACTTTATTTAATACTATAATCTTATGCCTTTGTTCTGGTAAAACATCCTTTAACACGTCCCAATAGACTAGTTCTATCATTTTATCAACAGCAAAGCTATGAATCTCTCTTAACCACTCTATGTTAGTATCAATGCCATAATAGTTATAGTACCCTCTTAATACTCTATTAACATCTCTATTTATTAAATAGACCTTTGGCTCTTTACCACACCTTAACGGTGTATCAACGTGTTTCTCAATACCACTATTAATACACTTAACAATCTTATCCTTCTTACCATTAATCCTCTTAGAGTCTATCTTAATATCTAAGATTTCTCTACCATACTCATCATAGGCTATTTTCATTTCAAAGCCTAGGAAACGGACTTTGTTGTTGGAGGTAGAGATAAAACTAAGGTCGACCTCGTTAGTCTTTTCTTTTGAAACCTCCAACTTATACTCCGTTAATCTTTTATCAAGAAGTTCTAAGAACTCACTTGTCATCCCACTCTCAGGAAGTAAGATTAGAACATCATCAGCATAGGATATTAAGTCTCCTTTACTGAATTGTGGATAGTGAGTTTTAACTTCTTGTTCAAACCAACTATCTAATACATAATGTCTATATATATTGGCCAGCATAGGACCTATTATTGATCCTTGTGCTATGCCTTTTCCAGTGTCTAACACACTATCATTTCCCTTTTCCATATACCCTCGGTTTAGGCTCCTTCTTATTAGGTTCATAAACGCTTTATCTTTGATCTTTTCTTCAATATAGTCTAGAACTATACCTCTATCGATATTATCAAAGTATTTGGTTATATCAAGTTCTATAACACCTATTAGTTTCTTTCTTATAATATCGTCATATACTCTTGCTAATGCCATATGTGCATTCCTATACTCTCTAAACCCATATGAGTTATTTAAGAATATCTTCTTTCTCATTAGTGGATCATAGATTTCTATCAGTATATTATTAACGATAACCTCTACCAGTTTGTCTTCAAATACTGGTATTCCTAGAGGTCTCTTTTCATCACTGTTAGGTTTATCTATATAGACTCTTCTAACTGGTTTGAACTCATAATTACCTGACTGAATTACCTTTATTAGGTGTTCTAGATTATCATATAGGATTATTTCTTCATTCTTATAAGGGTGTTTCTTGTTATATTCCTGTTGTAATCCTTTCTTTAATACCCACCAGGGGTATCTTCTATAGTCTTTCTTAGTAACACCATCGATACCTGGTGATACGTTTTCAAGAGACCAGTATGCTATGGTAATGTTCTCTAATGTAAAGTATTGCATTAAGTTTCTTACATTACCATATGTAGTTATTTGGTTGTCTATCTCTTTATAATCCATATACCTTTGGTATCCTTTTGGATATTCATCCTGATAATATTGATGTCTTTCATATGTACTCATTGTTCCTTCACTTCCTTTGGTGGAAACAATCTCCATATGACTTGGGTTGCTTCCTTCTGTTTATTACCAATATTTGGTAATAGATGGCTCTCCCCCATAAAAATATTATCTCCTGATCATCATCTATGGTGGATGCCCCTTTGCATAACTGCTTAATTTGATAATTAGATAGTTGCACTTATACCACATTATTAATATAGTAAGCATACTTATAGCAACTATAATATGGGTTAATATCATTTTCTCTCCTATTATGGTACACACTAACCAACCTTTTTCCTCTTCATTCTACATATAAACTACCTGATTGTAGTATCGATCAAGATCTTTATATTGACGTTTACATATAACAACATTTTTACCACATAATGTTCTACTTAATTTATTACATATAATACTCAACTCAAAATAGTTCATATTCTCATCAACACGCAAGTCTTGAATTGGCATTCTTGAGTAATAAAAGTAACAGTTAAGTTTATTTATTGCTTGATTTTTATAAGGGCCTCCCAAATAATAACAATCATTAATAGTGATATTATTTGAATTGTGTGGGGATAAATACACATTATATGAAATAGTAATGGTCTTATCTAAATCCAAAGAAACACTCTTAACTGAACCACGATACACAACATCAACATTCATTCTGCTGAACGCTTCTTTTATCTTCTCTATGTTTGTCATAATATCCTCCTCTTTATATTAATTCACAACAAAAAGAGTTTAACTAAAACTATAGTAATCTCAACTATATATAATTCTGGTGCACCGTAAAGATCACTCTATTTTAATTAAACCCTTTTTATTCTTTCTAACTAGTAATCATACTAGCCAAACCCTATTTATTCTTCTCGAAGAGTCTTCACTTATCCTCTTCACTTATTATTATATGCATTTTATATATTGCAAATATAAAAAAACTTAAAAAAATAAAACTTGCCATTTTCTGGTAAGTTTTTATCTTCTTTAACATTCATATTAACCGTTCTGATTCTCAACAAATCCAATATACTTGTCAAGAGTTGGTCTTGACACTCCTAACAATTTACAAAAATCAACTTTACTTACAATACTTCCTTTTTTAAATTGTGAATAGTACTTATAAAACTTATCTGGTATATTATGTTCCCCAAACTTTGGTCTTCCTACGTTTTCAGCATTAGCTAAACCCTCTTTAACTCTTTGTGATATTATATCCCTCTCTAGTTCGGCAAACACTCCCATCATTTGAAGCATTCCTTTTACCATTGGATCAAGTTCACTATTCCTACAATCAACATTTAAAGAGCCTATAACTAACTGAATATGGTTATCCTTAATATAGTTAATGGTCTCAATTAGTTGCTTAGTACTTCTCGATAGTCTTGATATTTCTGTAACATATAGCGAATCACCTGGTTTTAATAGGCTAAGAAGCTTCTGGTATTCGATACGATCTTCTTTAGTTCCACTAGCATACTCCTTATAAATGTTAATATCATCTACCCCTTGTTCTTTCAAATACTTAATTTGGTAACCAATATTTTGCTTCTGATCATTTGTGCTCTCTCTAGCATATCCATACTTTACTGGTCTATATTCCATACTATTATTCCCCCTAAACAGTATAAACGTAAAATAAAACCCTCTAAATAAGTTTTACATTATTCTACTATTATAACTAAGTAAAATCAAGGATTACAAGCGCTATAAAGACTGTAATAAAAAACAGGTGTTTTAATTTACACCCATTTCTATATCAATTTACTTCTCTTCTTGAACCAATCTTTGGTACATCTTCATAAGCTCAGCAACACATTCTGATTCAGTCATTTTTCTCCAGTTAAATCCATATGCCTCCATTACTGCCTTATCATTCTCTTGATGAGCTTTTAATAAGTCACTATATAGAAACATTTTTTCACCATATAACTCACCCAAAGTAGCACTAGGATACTTTTTTCTGGCTTCAAGGATTTGCTTTCCAGTACTAATGATTTTTTCTTTTTGCTCTCTAGTTGGAGTTGGCCAAGGAAAGTCATTGTATACTATATCCTTTGAGTAACGATAATCCGATTTTAGTCTTCCCGCAACTAGCCTCATCCAAGCCATATGAACATTTGATTCCAAAACACCAAAATCAAATAGGTCTGCATCTGGTATCAAGAACACAAGATCACTTGCTATTGTATCCTTGTCCATAAAGCCCATAGGTAAATATCTTCTTTTACCTGATGAAGTCTTTGGAACAATAATATAATTTGAGTTAGGCTGAGCAATCTGACAAAATAAAGTTGGGGTTGAAGCAAACTTTCTAGTACCTTCTGCTTTACTACTTTGTCTAAAGGCTCTTATACTTTCAACCCTTTCCATAACAGGCTGACATTTTGAGATTTCGTAAGGATCTACATCCTTTAACCACAAACAATATCTCTCTTTATTATTAATAAACTCAACTGCGCCTACATATGGCTTAATCCAATTAGCAGTGTTTGGATAATTTTCTATTATTTGTTTCCTTTCATCAGGAGTCAACACAAATCCACCACCATCTCTTGGCATACTTCCAAATCTCATCCTTGGGACCTTACAAATTGGGGTAGAACGAGGTGTAATAAAATAAGTTGGTGCATCAATCAAGTATGGATTAATGTTTTGACATTTTTTAAATATATTCACATCTGTATATAATAGTTTTGTTTTATGAACACCCTTATTTGAGAATCCAATGATTACGCAGTGAACTTTTGCTTTTTCATTAGCTTCACTATTCCATACAAAGGTATTATAAGCAAAGTCAATTTCAATATTATATGTTTCTAAAATATGTTTCCAAAAAGTTGTTACTTGCTCTCCCTGACATATACTATTGGTAGAAACGAATGCTACTCTTATCTTAGTACCAGCAATATAAGCACAAGCTTTCTTATACCAAGCAGTAACGTAGTCAAACTCACCTTCACCATTTACTCCATTAAATATTCTTCTTATTTCTGCTTTTTGAATTGGCGACATATACATACCACCAAGGAATGGTGGGTTTCCTGTGCAGTAGTTACATTTGGTACTAGGCACCACACTTTTCCAATCCAACTCTAATGCATTACCCTCAACAATATTATCATAGGTTTCAAGTGGCAAAAAATCATCAATATTAGTATTGTTAGATATTATTTTTTTAGTTTCATAATACATCTGTGCTTCAGCTATCCATAGAGCTGTTTTAGCAACTTTAACAGCAAAATCGTTTATCTCGATTCCATAGAATTGGTTGATTGATACTTTTATTTGATCACCAACGTCTAATGTAATCATTCCCTGTCCTTGCATAGCCTCCAATGCTTCATTTTCTAATCTTCTTAAAGCTAAATATGTTTCTGTTAAAAAATTTCCTGAACCACAAGCAGGATCTAAGAAACATAATGATGATATATACTTCTGAAACTCAGCTAGTTTTTCCTTCCTAGTCTTCTCACTTTTGTAACTTTCAGCCTCATTTAACATATCTCTAATATCATTTAAAAATAAAGGATCAATAACCTTATGTATGTTTTCTATGGATGTATAGTGCATTCCACCAGATCTTCTTGTATCAGGGTTTAAGGTTGATTCAAATACAGCTCCAAATATGGTTGGTGATATTTCAGACCAATTAAACTCATCTGATGCCTTTGCTAAAAGAATAGTCCTTATTTCATCAGTAAACTTTGGTATCTCAACATTCTCGTTTGAAAATAATCCACCATTTACATATGGAAATTGATTTAAATCTTCTTCAAGATATGGATCTCTTTTATCAAGAGGAGTATCTAAAATCCTGAATAACTTAATTAGGTTCTCTCTCATTAAAATTAAATCATCATACTTGGCCAAATAATCGTGAAAGGCATTCTTTCTACCAAATAGTCCTGCATCTTCAGCATATAAGCAAAAAACTATTCTAACACACAACTCATTTAAATCTTTCTGAGATTGTGTATTACTTATATCATTATACTCATTTGATAATGCATCATATAGTTTACCTACCAATTCGCCAGCTTTGAATGATAATTCTTCTTCTCTTTTAATATGTTCATTCTTCTTATCTACTAAGAAAATTAGACGATAATATTCTTTACCTAAATCCTTTAAGAATATCTCCTCTGGTTCACCATTGGGATTGTTCATATCATACACTAAAAAGGATTTAAAATTACAGGTTACTACATACCTTGGATACCTATCGTGTCCCATCTCTGGTGCATATCTCTTAGCTTGCTGAAAAGGATTAAGTAAGGACCCATCTGCTTGTCTTACTGGCTTTCTTAAATCTTTATCAATTGACTTTTGTTCAATTAGTATCTTCGTTGATGGTATATATGCATCAATGAAACCAGTCGCTTTATCAATATGTACAGCATCTTCAAACTCAATAAAACTATATGGATCATCAACGCCTAAAACATTTTGTAATAAATCACACCAATACTGCTGTGATTGACCTTTTTCATACCCCTTATCTTTCCATCTTTCGGCAAAATCTTTAGCTGCCTTCCTCTGATCAAAATCTTTCATATTACCCTCTCTATGAATCACATATTTTTATCCCCTGATTATTATTTATTTTCTAAATAACCCCAATTATTTAGATATGGCGAGTCCTCTTCAAACTCTATAGTTCTTATATCACTATCTTTATGAGCTTTACCTGTCTTACTTGGTTGTTTTAACCAATCAGCGTGCCCCTTAGAAATTGTCTCAGCTACATACTTACTTGGTACAATATGATAAGTTGGAGACTCTAATTGATGTAAATGCACAAACACATAGAAGACATCTTCATTAGATATTGTTTCATTCTTCTTCGATAAAATCCATTTATTTCTACCATATGAGGTTGTTTTTACTTGCAAAGCAAACTGCTTACCATTTTTATTTATACATAGAATATCATAATCCTTTACGTTAGACATAGGAACTCCAACAGTGAATCCTCTTCTTTCTAACTCACCAGCAACAAAATATTCTCCTGCGTTTCCAATATTTACATTATTCATTTTCTTCTCTTACCTTTTCTTTCCTAGCATTTATCCACATATAAAACTCTTCATCTAGCGGAATATTCTTAGTACTTAATCTAAATACCTTTTGAAACTCTAGATATTCATCATATGAATTAATCTTACTCCACGCACTATTAAAACTATAACCTACTTTTTCAATGATATAATTATCAACTGGAATATGGCAGTACTCATAAACTGATTTAACCATCACATAATCAAACATTGATAAATATTTTAAAGTCATATTAATCCACTTCTGTGCTTGGCCATATGTAAACGGTTGATCATCAAACTGTTTTATTAATCTAGTACAAGTCTTTCTATGCCAATTATCAAAGTCTCCTTGATTCTTGACACCTTTAGATAACAGTTCCTGAACCATTATTTTTAATTCTCTATTTGCGTTTGAAAGTATAAAATCGTGATTAGCCTTTTTTGAAAAGCCACTTATCGTTCTACATAAATCTCTATATGCTGACTTAATAGCAGCCTTTAGGGGATCAGATAAATCACCATAGAACATTGTTTTATAAAACTCATCATAATCTCTATCAGTTAACTTAGTTTTCCTCATTATAATACCTCACGTTTGTTATTCTTTACTATACTCTTACATCTAACATTATACCATAAAAAAAGAAGATATTTCATCCTCTTTCTATCAGTTTTACTTATTATGTGGAATAAACTCAATTCTTTCATATAAAGTAGTATTACCTATGTCAGTTCCTTTAGGGTAATTCTTTGTTAAAAATAATATTATTTTACAAAGTTTTTTTAGTAATTATCACTATTTGATAATGCCAATATGTAAAAACTATCCAACCATTACACCTTTTATCTCATAACTATGTCCATCTACTCTTACTACTGCAGAATAACTGTGAGATGCCACACCACCAAAACCATTAGTTCCGCTGGCAGTCCCTGTTATAGTCCACAAATTATTTTCTTTCTTTATAACTCGACATTCATTTATCTTAACTGATGATGGATCTTTAAAATATTTGGCAACAGAACTTTGAATTCTTCTACATATTTTTGCATCTGTCATTGGAGCAAAAAACATATTGTATATTACGTATATTATAATGCCTGATACTATTAATTTCCCAAAAGTAAATGTTTTTTTATTATTATTAGAAACTGATGGTTCTTCTTTTATCATTCTTTCCAAGTCAGTATCATTTATGGTACTAACTTCAGTAGCCACTTTTGATTTTAACCAATCAATTCCTACTTTAACCATTACATTTTCGTTAGCTCTTACTTCTAATTCTTCCTTCTTAAATAACCTAAACTTAAAAGTTAATAAAGTATCTTGGGTAACATTATATACAAACTTTGCTCCACTACCTATACGAGCAATTAAAACACCATTATTATATACTTTAATTGATGATGATTCACTAAAAGCACCATATATTACACATACGCCTTTCCTAGATTCAACTGTTTGATTCTTCTCAGCTGTGTTAACATTTTCATTATTAGGTACAGAATTAATTTGATTAACATCAGATGAAGAATTACTCTTTTTAGTATTAATGACATTTAATAATATTTCATTATCGCAGATACTTAAAACAATAACTGCACCATTATTTAAAGTTAGTTTAACTTCTTTTTCCAAAGTTATAATTGAACTCTCAATTGAACTATACAAGATTGATAATTCCTGATTACCTGTTCTTAAAATTAATCCATCTTGATTAATTATTAATAATCCTGTACTCCTAACATTTGACATAGTTATTTCTGCTTCGTATTGTTTACCAATTACATTAGTTTGATTACCTTCATTCATATTATCACTCCATTATTATGATAACACATATTCTAATTTTCGACAACACAAACGCTAGTATTAATACATTTTTTTCATAAATATGACATCCTAATATTAGGAGAAAAAATATGTTTGAATTAGATAATATTAAAGAGATTAGAAAGGATTCGTTTAAAACACAAAAAGAATTAGCTGATTACTTAGGAATATCTTATTACGCATATATTAA
>JAEEGL013642600.1_pt1 | contig 10625 bp, 10 predicted proteins | sample 9134231 | NCBI WGS metagenome assembly JAEEGL01 (sample SAMN16246548, study PRJNA631951) | gut metagenome | biome: gut microbiome; feature: rumen; material: fiber-attached | host: Bos | place: Iran: Karaj | collected 2018-10 | reverse complement strand
TGGAAAACGAAAAATTTCGAGGAATAATATTTACAAAACATATCAATCTTCCTGTAAACGGAGGAGATTACAAAAGTTACAGTATTACCAATAAAAACCGTTTTCTCAATGAATTTCCGGGAGCAATAGGCGTAAAGACCGGATATACAGGAAACGCCGGTCACTGTTTCGTAGGAGCCGCCGAAAGAGATGGACTTACGCTTATCTCCGTTGTACTGGCAAGCGGCTGGGGAAACAAAGGAAAAGCGGCAAAATGGACAGACACAAAAGCTATTATGAACTATGGATTTGAGACATTTAAAGAATATGAGATTCTGAATGAAAATACACCTGTGGAAGATATTCCTGTTCTGAAATCCGAAAACAAAACTCTGAAATTAAAATATAAAGAAACCTTATATGACGTTTTATCTGATGATGAAGCGGATTCTTTATTATACGAAACTATTCTTCCGGATTATGTTGAGGCACCTGTGGAAAAAGGCTGGACAATAGGCGAGGTTAGAATATATACATCTGTGGGAGAGCTTGTCGGGAATACAAATATTATATCCGATGAATTTGCTGAAAAAAGCGGAATCAAAAATTATTTCCAAAAGATTATATCTCGATGGCTGTTGATGAAGTAACAAAATGATGTCAATTTGTATAATAATTCTTTATTTTTTTCTTCTTATAAATTATAATAAAATAAGTATGTTTACTTTTAATTGTTTCGAGGAGGAATGAATGTGGAAGTAAGACTCCAGAAATTTCTTGCTGAAGCGGGGATAGCCTCAAGAAGAAAATCCGAAGAGCTCATATTAGCCGGTGAAATTTCTGTAAACGGAAATGTTGTCAGTGAGATTGGAGTGAAAATAAACGATAAAACGGATGTTGTATTATATAAAGGCGAAAGAGTACAGCCCCAGAGCCGGAAAGTATATATTATGCTTCATAAACCGGAAGGTTTTGTGACAACTGTAAAAGATCAGTTCGGCAGAGCTTCCGTAGCGGATCTCGTAAAGGATATAGACGAAAGAATATTTCCCGTCGGCCGTCTTGACTATAATACATCCGGTCTTCTTATAATGACAAATGACGGTTCTCTCACTTATAAGCTTACGCATCCAAAGTATGAGGTTTCCAAAAAATACATGGCTAAAATATACGGAGAGCCGGACGCAAAAGCTTTGAAAAAATTCAGAAACGGTATGTATATAGACGGAAAGAAAACAAAGCCGGCTAAAATTGATATTACTAAAAAAGACGAACGGTTTTCCTATGCGGAAATAACCATATCCGAAGGAAGAAACCGTCAGATAAGAAAAATGTGCGAAGAAATCAAGCATCCTGTGGCATCTTTAAAGAGAATTGCCGTAGGAGAGTTGTCCTTGGGAGATCTTCCAAAAGGAAAATACAGACCTTTAACACAGAAAGAGATAGATTATTTAAAATCCTTATGATGAAAACGGTGATAAAATGATAAAAAGATTGTTTCTTGTAAGACACGGTCAGACTCCCTGGAATGCCGAAAAGCGTTACCAGGGCATAACGGATATACCACTGTCGGAGGAAGGCAGAAATCAGGCCAGGCTTCTTGCCGATGAATTTGAAAAAACACACATAGATGTTATATATTCCTCTCCCTTGCAGAGAGCTTATGATACAGCGAAGGAAATCGCGTCCCGAAAGGGTATTGATATTATAGTGGAGGACAGTTTCATAGAAATAGACTACGGCGAATGGGAAGGAAAAACCATTCCGGAGCTTACGGCTCTTTATGGGGATTATCATATTGAAACCCTGAAACATCCCGGAGATGACAGGTATAAATTCCCCGGAGAAGGCTCTTTCAGGAATGTATTGAAGAGAATTACTCCTGCTCTTGACAGGATTATGAATGAACCTGAAAATGAAGGCAAATCGGTTATGATTGTTGCTCATGGCGGCATACTTAAGCTTATGACGCTGTATCTTCTGGGTCTGGATGTGGATTTTTATCCTAAATTCTGGATGGATAACACTGGCGTCAACATATTTGACGAAAGATTCGGGGACCTTACTCTTATCAGATTGAATGATAAAACCCACTTGAGAAAGGTTCGCTATAAAGACAAAGGGTGATTTTATGAAAAAAATTGCCGTAATAGGCGGCGGAGCATCCGGTATGATGGCGGCTCTGTTTGCTGCCCAGAGAGGCATAAAAGTGCATTTATATGAAAAAAATAAAATCCTCGGCAAAAAAATCCTCATAACGGGGAAAGGCAGATGCAATCTTACCAACGGCGGAGATATAGACGACTATATGGAAAACATCCCGGGAAATCCATATTTTATGTACAGCGCATTATATTTTCTGGATAATATATCCACAATGAAATTATTCGAAGATGCGGGAATGCCTGTTAAAACAGAAAGAGGAAAAAGGGTATATCCCGTTTCCGACAAAGCCTGTGATGTTTCCTATACACTGGAAAAGCTTATAAGAAAAAAAGGCGTAAGAATCCACAGAGGACTGCCGGTTAAGGACATTAAAGCCGAAAACGGATGTGTTTCCGGAATCGTTATGTCAAACGGGGAGATCCATGATTATGACGGGGTTATTCTTGCCACAGGCGGACTTTCATATCCCGGAACAGGCTCTGACGGAGACGGATACAGAATGGCAAAAAACCTCGGCCACACTGTAACAAAGCTTTATCCGTCCCTTGTGGGATTAATATGCAAAGAGGACTTCTGCGGAGATCTAATGGGGCTCAGTCTCAGAAATGTTTCCATAAAAATCAAAGACAGCAAAAATAAAACGGTATATACTGATTTTGGGGAAATGCTTTTTACACACAAAGGTGTTTCCGGCCCCATTATTTTAAGCGGAAGCAGAAGCCTTATTCCCTTTGATGAAAAAGGATATAAGCTTTTTATAGACCTCAAGCCGGCTCTTGACGAGCAGACACTGGATAAACGTATTTTGCGGGATTTCAGCGAAAATACAAATAAATCCATTAAAAACGCGCTGGACAGGCTTCTTCCCAAAAGCCTTATTCCCGTGATTATAGATTTATCTGAAATAGACGAAAACAAAAAAGTTAATTCCATATCGAAAGAAGAGAGAAAAAAACTTCTTTCCGTCATAAAAGGAATGCCTCTTACCATTATTAAGACCGCGGGATACAACGAAGCTGTAATAACCTCGGGCGGCGTGGATGTGGATGAAATAAACCCTTCTACAATGGAATCGAAACTGATTAAAAATCTGCATTTCGCGGGAGAAATTATAGATGTTGACGCGTACACGGGCGGTTTTAACCTTCAAATCGCGTTTTCAACAGGAGCTCTTGCGGGCGAAAAAATCTTATCGGAAGAATAAAAGGAGTTAAACATGAAAAATAATATTTTTGCAATAGCAATAGACGGACCTGCCAGCTCTGGGAAAAGCACCATAGCAAAGTCTATTTCCAAAAAGCTTGGCATACTTTACGTAGATACCGGAGCTATGTACAGAGCTGTGGCATTATTCTGTATAAGAAAAGGAATCAGCACTACGGATGAAGATGCTGTAAATTCTGTTTTGGATGAAATTGATATGGATATTGAAACCATAGATGGGATTCAGCATATAATCCTGAAGGGAGAAGATGTTTCGGATAAAATAAGAACTCAGGAAGTAGGCCAGGGAGCTTCTGATGTTGCAGTATTTTTTAATGTTCGAGAAAGACTGGTTGAAATCCAGAGAAATATAGCCAAAGAGGAATCTGTTGTTATGGACGGAAGGGACATTGGCACAAACGTTCTTAAAGATGCTCAGTATAAGATTTATCTTACTGCAAGTCTCGAGGAAAGAGCGTCCAGACGATACGCTGAATATGTTGCGGCGGGAGAAAACTTCACATTGGAAGAAGTAAAGGCCCAGCTTGCTATAAGAGATAAAAACGATATGGAAAGAGAGCACAATCCTCTTACGAAAGCAGAAGGCGCTCTGGAAATAGACTCAACGAATATGAGTATTGAAGAAGTAGAAAATGCAATTTTGGATTATGTACAGAAATAAGGTATAAATTATGTTTTACAAATTCACAAAAGTGGTTACCACCATATTTTACGCAATATTTTTCAGAGTTAAAGTATATGGAAAAGAGAATATCCCGAAAGATTCGGGTGCTTTGCTGTGCTGCAATCACCAGAGCTATCACGACCCCGTAATTATGGCAACATACGCTACAAGAGTTGTGCATTATATGGCAAAAAGAAGCCTTTTTGATGTAAGAGGACTCAACATTATTATCAGATGGCTGTATGCGTTTCCCGTAGACAGGGACAAGACGGATCTGGAGGCTGTAAGGACAACAATAAAGCTCTTGAAAAGCGGCGAGATCGTTGGCATTTTTGCTGAGGGCAGACGTGTTAAGCAGGGAGAAGATCATGACGCGAAATCAGGCACAGTGCTTTTTGCAGTAAAAGCCGGAGTGCCTGTAATTCCCGTTGCAATTTCGTCCACTTTCAAGTTTTTCAGCAAAATCACTGTCAAATATGGAGAACCCATATATTTTGAAGAGCTGAAGGGCAGAGTTCTTAATTCGGAAACTCTTGCAGAAGGAATAGCAATAGTTATGGAAAAAATTGATGAATTGAAAGCATCAATCGAATAAGGTTTTTGGTTATGGAAATAATAGTTGCACGCTCGGCCGGATTCTGTTTCGGCGTAAAAAGAGCTCTTGATTTTGTATACAATTCCATAGGAAAAGGGGATATATATACACTTGGTCCTATCATACACAACAAGATTGTCACCGATGATTTGGAGAAAAAAGGTGTAAAGGTAATAGAAAATCCCGAAGATGTTAAAAGCGGAACCGTTATCATACGCTCCCACGGAGTTGGTCCTTATACATATGAAATATTTGAGAGAAATCATATTGATTACATAGACGGAACCTGTCCCTTCGTAAAAAAGATACACAATATAGCGGAAAAGGTTAAAAACGAAGGAAAACATCTCATTATTGCGGGAGATCCCAATCATCCTGAGGTTACAGGCATAAAAAAATGGGGAAGTGAGGATACTATCATAATAAAAAATCCGGAAGACCTGGATAATATAGATCTGAACCCCGATTTTACTTATGTGCTTGTTGCCCAGACTACGTTTTCCTATGAAATGTTTGATGAAATAATTGATAAATTTAAGGATAACTTCAGGGATATTTCCATAGAATTTGTAAACACAATTTGTACAGCTACACTAAAAAGGCAGCGTGAAGCGGAAAATATAGCCGAAAATGTAGATAAAATGCTCATAATCGGCGACAAAAACAGTTCAAATACACAAAAATTATACAACATCTGCAAAAAGAAATGTAACAATGTGTACTTTATTGAAAATTCGGAAAAATTTTTGTTGAATAATTTCGGCACAAATGATAAAATTGGTATAAGTGCAGGTGCGTCGACTCCATCTGCAATTATAAAGGAGGTTATTGTTAGAATGAGCGATTTAAATGTAAACGATGATGTTAATGTAGTAGAGGAAGGAGAAAAATCTTTCGAAGAAATGCTGGACGATAATTTTGTAATTCTGCATACAGGCGATGTAGTTAAAGGCAAAGTTATTCGTGTTTCAAACGAAGAGGTTTCAGTTGATTTAGGGTACAAGTCGGATGGTATTATTCCAAGGAGCGAATTTAGCAGTGACCCCAATGTAATTCCCAGCCAGACAGTTCAGCCTGGCGATGTCATTGAAGTATTTATTGTTAGAGTAAACGACGGGGAAGGTAACGTTCTTCTTTCCAAAAAGAGAATTGAAGCGCAGAAAGGTATGTCCGAAATTGAAGACGCTTATAACAACAAAACTGTTGTTACAGGTAATGTTACAGACATTGTTAAAGGCGGACTTATTGCTGTTGCAAACGGAATAAGAGTATTTATTCCTTCTTCCCAGGTTTCAAATAGATATATTGAAGATTTATCTGTATTCAAAGGACAGGATTTAGATTTCAATATCATTGAAATGGACAAAGTAAAACGTCGTATTATCGGCGGAAGAAAAGAATTAATAGCAAAAGAGCTTCAGGCAAAGAAAGATGCTTTATTCGAATCTTTAACTGTTGGTCAGAAAATCGACGGAAAGGTATCAAGAATTACAGATTTCGGTGCGTTTGTTGATTTAGGCGGCGTTGACGGACTTATCCACATTTCAGAAATGTCATGGGGAAGAATCGGAAGCCCCAGAGAAGTTCTCAAAGAAGGCGACGAAGTTAAAGCAATCGTTCTTGATATTAACAAAGAAAAAGGCAAGATTTCCCTTTCACTCAAAGACGAGGATAATAATCCCTGGAAACTTGCTGTTGACAAATATGTTGTCGGCTCAACTGTTCAAGGTAAAGTTGTTCGTATGGTTCCTTTCGGAGCGTTCGTTGAACTTGAACCCGGCGTAGACGGATTGGTTCATATTTCTCAGATTGCGGCTAAACATGTTGTTAAACCCGAAGATGAACTTACAATCGGTGAAATCATCAATGTTAAAGTTCTTGATGTAAACGGAGAACAGAAAAAGATCAGCCTGAGCAAAAAGGAAGCTGATGTTCCCGCACAGGAGAAAGAAGAAGCTATGGCAGCAACAGAGGAAGCTCCTGCTGAAGCAGCTCCTGCAGCAGAGGAAGCTCCCGCTGAAGAACCCGCAGAATAATATTTTAAAAAAGACTTTTACAGAGAACATTAATTTGTTCTCTGTTTTTTCTTTATTTTTCAACAAACAAAATGAATCAGGTGATATAATGCGAATCGGAACAGGTTATGATGTGCATAAGCTTGCGGAAGGAAGAAAACTGATACTTGGAGGCGTTGAGATACCTTATGAAAAAGGACTTCTGGGACATTCTGACGCGGATGTTCTTGTTCATGCCATAATGGATGCTCTTCTGGGAGCGGCGGCAATGAAGGATATAGGCAATCTTTTTCCAGATACTGATGAGGAGTATTCCGGTATATCCAGTTTAATTCTTCTTAAAAATGTTTTTTGCTTGCTTAAAGAAAAGAATTATTGTATAATAAACATTGATTCAACTATAATAGCGCAAAGGCCTAAACTTGCCGGTTTTATCCCTCAAATGATTAAAAATATTGCAGATACGCTGGAAACGGATATTTCGAATATAAATGTTAAGGCTACAACAGAAGAGGGTCTGGGATTTACAGGCTCCGGAGAAGGGATTGCGGCGCAGGCCGTTTGTCTTATTGATACAGTAAAAGCTTGATGAAAAGAGTAGCGGAAGTTTGCTTTACAGAGAGGACTATTTATGCTGAAATTAGTCCAAAGTTTTATTTCGCGAAAGTGCGTTCATCCAAAAGGCTTTCGTAAGGTATGCGTTAAATCCGGAAAAGCGAGGATTTTACCCTAATAAGAGTGGAACCGCGGAGTAGTTTATTTCTTCGTCTCTGAATATTGAGACGAAGTTTTATTTTTTAATCCATATTGTTTAGGATTCATTTAGTCGGAAGGTAATTGTTATGAGTTTTAAAGATGAAGTCAGAGTTGTCAGAGAGAAAGACCCTGCCATAAAGAGCAATGCGGAGGTGCTTTTGTATTCGAGTTTTTGGGCTATGAATTTTCATCGGAGCGCCCATAAACTATATTTGAAAAAGCATTTTTTCTGGGCAAGATTTGTGTCTCAGTTTTCCAGACTGGTAACCGGAATCGAGATTCATCCCGGGGCAACTATCGGAAAAAATTTCTTTATAGACCATGGAATGGGCGTTGTAATAGGTGAGACAACCGAAATAGGAGACAACGTTCTCATATATCAGGGAGTAACCTTAGGCGGTACCGGTAAGGATACGGGCAAACGTCATCCCACGATCGGCAACAACGTTATGATAGGTTCGGGAAGCAAAATTTTAGGACCTATTGTTATTGGTGATAATGTTAAAATAGGCGCCGGTTCCGTTGTTCTTCACAATATACCTGCTAATTGTACGGCAGTTGGTGTTCCGGCAAGATGCTCCGCCATGTATGATATGTCTTTGGGAGCGCCTTCCGATACACTGGATCAGTTGGAGATTGTTGACCCTCTGGAGGTTAAAATCAAAGAGCTTTCAAACAGAATTTCACAGCTGGAAATGGCTTTGAATAATAAAAAGGCAGAAGAATCAGAAAAGAATATTAATTCTGATATAAACATTTTTTAAGAAGGGGATTTTAGAATGAAATTATACAATACGCTTACAAGAAAAAAGGAAGAGTTTGTTCCCTTAGAGGAAAACAAAGTTAAAATGTACGTCTGCGGACCTACTGTTTATAACTATATCCATATCGGAAACGCAAGACCCTATGTTATTTTTGATACTGTCCGCAGATATCTGGAATACAAGGGTTATGATGTAACCTATGTTCAGAATTTCACCGATGTTGACGATAAAATTATAAACAAGGCAAACGAGGAGCATGTATCCACAGACGAAATCGTTACACGTTATATTAAGGAAACATTTACTGATGCGGACGGCCTCAATGTAAAAAGAGCTACTTACCATCCCCGTGTTACGGAGGAAATGGATTCCATAATAGAAATGATAAAGGTTCTCATTGAAAAAGGCTATGCTTATGAGGATAACGGCACAGTATACTACAATACAGCCGCTTTCAAAGACTACGGAAAGCTTTCCGGAAAAAACATTGATGAGCTTATAGCCGGAGCCAGCGACCGTGTTTCAGAGGATTCCGCCAAAAAGCATTTCGCGGATTTCGTTTTATGGAAGCCTAAAAAAGAAGGCGAACCCGGATGGGATTCACCCTGGGGCGTAGGCAGACCCGGATGGCATATAGAGTGCTCTGTTATGGCAAAAAAATACCTCGGAAACAGCATTGATATCCATGCTGGAGGAGAAGACCTTATATTCCCTCATCATGAAAATGAAATCGCGCAGAGTGAAGCCGCAAACGGATGCCAGTTTTCAAAATACTGGATGCATAATGGATTTATTACTGTAAATAACGAGAAAATGGCAAAATCGGCAGGAAACTTTTTCACAGTAAGAGAAATCTCTGAGCTTTTCCCTTATGAAGTAATCAGATTCTTTATTCTGAGCGGTCATTACAGAAGCCCGCTCAATTTCAGCAGAGAGCTTATGCAGGCAAGCCAGAATGGTCTTGAGAGAATCAAAAACTCCAAAAAGGACGCAAATTATTATATAAATAACTGCAGGGAAATCGAGCTTAAACCTGATGAAAATCTGGACGATTTAAATGTTTACAGAGAGAATTTCGAAAAAGCAATGGATGACGATTTCAATACAGCAGACGCTGTTACTGCCATTTATGAGCTTGTAAGACATATGAATATTTCCGTTAAAAATAATGCTTCAAAAACCTATATGGAAGCGGCTTTAAAGGAATTCAACGAGCTCTGCTCAGTCCTTGGTATTCTTGAGAAGGATGAAGCAGATGCAGATTCGGATGTAGATGTTGCATTAATCGAGGAACTCATTGCCAAACGTGCGGCTGCCAAGAAAGAGAAAAATTTCGCCCTTGCGGATTCCATCAGAGACCAGCTTGCTGCAATGGGAATTACAATAAAAGATACCAGACAGGGAGTGCAGTGGTCCAAAACTAACTGAGTAAAAGAGGGATGACTATGGATTTAAATGAATATTACGGAGTCGACCCAAGAGAGCTTTCAACATTGTCGCTGGCATATGTTGGGGACGCTGTTTTTGAACTTATGGTCCGCACTGAGCTTATTTCCAGATTCAATACAACGGCAGGAGCTTTGCACAAAAAAGCAAAACAGATAGTAAACGCTAAAGCTCAGTCAGATATGTATTTCAGAATAGAAAAATATTTTGACGAGACTGAAAAAGCCGTTTTCAAAAGAGGACGCAACGCGAAATCCGCCACTGTTCCCAAAAACGCCGATGTATCGGATTACCGTCACGCTACCGGATTGGAAACGGTTTTCGGATACCTTTATCTGACAGGAAATTTTGAACGTCTGAGATTCTTTATACGCGAAGGACTTGAAATATAGGAGGTATTCCCCTTGGAAAGAGAAAATTTTGAAAAAACAAAAAAGGAAAAGAAATTTAACGAAAACCAGCTGGAAGGCAGAAACGCCATTCTCGAAGCGCTGAAGAATGGCAGAGAAATCGATAAGATATTCATACGTAAGGGAAATACTGACGGTACACTGAAAAAGATAGTGGCTATGGCTACGGATAAAGGCATTGTAGTGCAGAAAATTCCTCCGGAAAAAATGGATTTCATGTCCCAGACAAAAAATCATCAGGGAATAATCGCTTATGTTTCTGTGCATCAGTATGCGGAAGTTGCGGATATTCTCAATTCCGCAAAAGAAAAGGCCGAGGATCCGTTTATTATAATTCTTGATGAAATTACGGATACACATAATCTGGGAGCCATAATTAGAAGCGCAGAAGCGTCAGGAGTGCATGGCATAATAATTCCCAAAAGACGTTCTGCCGGACTTAATGCCACAGTAGGGAAAACTTCCGCCGGTGCGGTGGAATATGTGCCTGTGGCAAAGGTAACAAATCTGGCAAGCACCATAGAGGACTTGAAAAAAGAGGGATTGTGGATTGCCTGCGCAGATGCTGACGGCGAAAATTATTTTGAATCAAATCTTAAAGGACCT
>JAEEGL012877716.1_pt1 | contig 10625 bp, 8 predicted proteins | sample 9134231 | NCBI WGS metagenome assembly JAEEGL01 (sample SAMN16246548, study PRJNA631951) | gut metagenome | biome: gut microbiome; feature: rumen; material: fiber-attached | host: Bos | place: Iran: Karaj | collected 2018-10 | reverse complement strand
GTTCAAACAAGTAGGAGCGAGTGTGCAAGCCGGAGAGACGCTGGGGCTTGTGGCACAAGAGACGATGCGGTTTGAGTTGTGGCAGCGCGGGTTAGTACTGAATCCGGAAGAAGTGATTAGTTTTTAGGAGTAAAGGAGTAAGGAGCAAAGACAAAAGTCAACAGAACAATGAAGAGGCTTGCGATATTAGGTTCGACGGGCAGTATCGGCACGCAAACACTGGATGTGGTGCGTAAATACCCCGAGCGATTCGAGGTGTACGCTATATGCGCGCACACGTCTATAGATAAACTTGTCGCGCAGGCGCGCGAGTTTCATCCGGAGGTGGTATGCATCGGTGACGAACAGCTGTATCCGCAATTGAAGGAAGCGTTGGCGGATATGCCCGTCAAAGTTTGGGCCGGAGCCGACGCTATCGCCGAGATGGTCACTTTCCCGTGTATAGATATCGTGGTGGCAGCAATGGTCGGCTATGCCGGTTTGCGTCCTACCATAGAAGCTATCCGCGAGGGCAAAACCATCGCTTTGGCGAACAAAGAGACACTGGTCGTGGCAGGCGAACTGATTTGCCGTTTGGCAATAGAACATCATGCTGCCATCTTGCCCGTAGATAGCGAGCACTCGGCCATTTTCCAGAGTCTGGCAGGTGAGCAGAACAACGAGATTGAGAAGATCCTGCTCACGTGCAGCGGTGGCCCGTTCCGCACCTGGTCGATGGAACAGATAGCCCGCGCAACAGCTGCCGACGCGCTGAAGCACCCCAACTGGCAGATGGGTGACAAGATAACCATCGACTCGGCGTCATACATGAATAAGGGGTTCGAGGTTATTGAGGCCAAATGGCTGTTCGGCGTAGATGTGGACAGAATCCAGGTGTTGGTGCATCCGCAGTCTATCGTACACTCTGCCGTTCAGTTTGCGGATGGCGCAGTCAAAGCCCAATTGGGGGCTCCGGACATGCGGTTACCCATTCTCTACGCCCTTACCTACCCTGAACGAATAGCAGCCGATTTGCCGCGTTTGGATTTGTTCAAAACCGGCAATCTGACATTTGAAGAGCCTGATATGCAGCGGTTTCCGTGTCTCGGGCTTGCGTACAAAGCGGCCTCTCGCGGAGGGAACATCCCCTGCGCACTAAATGCCGCCAATGAGGTTGTTAACCTTGCTTTCCGGCAAGGCAAGATTCCTTTCCTGAGAATGGCAGAGATCATCGCTCAAACTATGGACGAAGCGCCTTTTATTGCCAAACCCACATACGAAGATTACGTCGCCACCGACCGCGAAGCAAGAAGAATAGCTTCGCTGAAATTATACATCGTCCAATCGTAAATCGTCCAATTGTAAATCGTCCAATCGTAAATTATAATGACTATACTTATTCAAGCACTGCAATTCATACTGAGTCTCAGTCTTCTCGTGATGATTCACGAGTTGGGACATTTCACGTTCGCGCGCATTTTCGGAGTGCGTGTAAACAAGTTCTACATGTTCTTCAACCCCAGGCGTTCGCTGGTGAGAGCCAAGAAAATCAACGGCAAATGGCAAGTTCGCTTCTTCGCAAAGAACGTGATTGAGAACCAAAAAGTGGCGATGGATGCCAACGGTAATCCGCTTTTGTGGGAAGACGACAAAGACGAGAAAGTACGTAGCAGATACGAAAAGAAACAGCCTTTGACAGCAGAGGAATGGGACGAGATTGAAGCAAAATACAATTTCGGCCGTCCTATCACGCGTCGTCAGGGACACCCCAAGTTCACTATCATCGAGCCGGAAGATCTGCCACTATTGGCGGATGACGATTGGCGCAAGTACCCCGAGACAACGGAATGGGGTATCGGATGGTTGCCACTGGGAGGCTATTGCGCTATTGCCGGCATGGTGGATGAGACAACTACGGCGGACCAACTGGGTTCAACGCCTCATCCGTGGGAGTACCGCGCGCAACCGACATGGAAACGTCTGCCTATTATCACCGGAGGTGTGCTGGTGAATTTCATTGGTGCGCTAATCATCTACAGTGGCGTTTTCCACCACTGGGGGCAGGATTATATGCCACTGGAGAGCGCCAAGTACGGCATGCAATTCTCCGACGCGATGTTGTCGGAAGGTTTCGTGCAGGGCGACAAGATTATCCGTATTGGTGACCGTGTGCCCGACAGTCGCGCCGACCTGGTCAACTGGATGGTGGTGGACGGCGAACACGATGTGCAGGTATTGCGCGGGCAAGACACCATCAATCTGACTCTGTCGGATGGTTTTGAGCGCAAGATTCTGGCCGATCAGGGAACCATGTTCTGCGATTTCCGTTTCCCGTTTGTAGTGCAAGATTTGCTGCCCGACGGTCCCGCTGCCAAGGCGCTGATGATGGCAGGTGACAGCATCATCGGTGTGGGCGGCAAGAGTATGTATATCTACCAAGACATCGTGGCCGAACTGCCACAGCATGCTATGGACAGCGTGGACATCACGTTTGTCCGTGCCGGTGAGACACACACCGTGCGCGTCTTTTTGGGCGACGAAGCCAAACTGGGCGTGTACATGAAAATGCCTAACGAGTTTCTGGCTATCAAGCACATAGACTACAGCCTTATAGAGTCCATTCCTGCGGGCATACACTACGGATGGGAGACGCTGGCCAACTACGTGAAGCAATTCCGCCTCGTCTTCACCAAAGAAGGGGCGCAATCACTGGGCGGTTTTGCCACCATCGGCTCGTTGTTCTCTCCCATCTGGGATTGGCACAGTTTCTGGCTGATGACCGCTTTCCTCAGTATTATCCTGGCTTTCATGAATATCATTCCTATCCCGGGGCTTGACGGCGGACATATGCTCTTTGTGCTTTGGGAGATGATTACAGGCAAGAAACCCGGCGACAAGTTCCTGGAAATAGCCAACAACATCGGTTTCTATCTACTGTTGGCACTGCTTATCTACGCCAACGGCAACGATATCCTGAAACTCTTCATGAAGTAATGATGGAACAGGTCTTTATACACGAGTCAGCCTATGTGGATGCCGATTGTCAGATAGGTGCAGGCACCAAGGTTTGGCATTTCTCTCACCTGATGAGGGGTTGCCATCTGGGTGAGAACTGCAATATCGGGCAGAATGTGGTCATCGCCGAGGGCGTCACGTTGGGCCGGGGGTGCAAGGTACAGAACAACGTCAGCATCTATCAGGGCGTTACCTGTGAGGACGAGGTGTTTCTGGGGCCAAGTATGGTTTTCACCAATTTTCTCAACCCGCGCGCTGCCGTTTCCCGCAAAAGTGAGTACCGCCCCACCCTGCTAAAGAAAGGAACGACTGTAGGCGCCAACGCCACCATCGTATGCGGACATACGCTGGGCGAGTATTGCATGATAGGCGCCGGAGCAGTGGTTACCAAAGATGTGCCGGCTTATGCCCTCATGACAGGTGTTCCTGCCCGCAGGACGGGTTGGGTCAGCCGACATGGGGAAAAACTTGTTTTTGATGAAAACGGCCACGCTGTTTGTCCTGCAACCGGTGAAGAATACGTCCTACAAGATGGTCAATGCGTGTGCTTGTCATGAGGCAACAACCGTAACATTACCGTAAGATTACCGTAAGATGAAGCGACTCTCTCTCTACATACTGCTGTTCTTTCCTCTGCTACTTTGCGCGCAGACGTACACCATCAACGGATACGTGAGTGACGCAGCTTCGGCAGAGCGTTTGATTGGCGCAGCGGTGTTTGATACAATCTCGCAGCATGGGTCTGTCACCAATACGGCGGGTTTCTACACACTTACGCTGCCGGCAGGCAAGCACGCGATACAAGTGTGTTATGTGGGCTATCACCCATCCACGCCCATCGTATTGGACCTGCGCAAAGATACTCTTATCTCCTTCAACCTGCATAGCAGCACGCGTCTGGAGGAGGTGACGGTAGTGGCGCATCCCTCTCTTTCGGGACCGCAGTCGGCTCAGATGTCCGCTATCGAAGTGCCTATTTCTCAAATCAAAGGTATACCTGCCATCGGAGGCGAGGTGGATGTTCTCAAGGCGATTCAGTTGCTTCCCGGTGTACAATCCGGCAGCGAAGGAACAACCGGTATCTACGTGCGCGGCGGAGGACCGGACGAGAACCTTATCACGCTGGACGGAGTGCCCTTGTACAATGTCAGCCACCTGATGGGCTTCTTCTCCGTTTTCAATGCCGATGCAGTGAAGAACGTAACGCTCTACAAGGGCAATTTCCCTGCACGATACGGCAGCCGACTCAGCTCTGTCATTGATGTGCGTCAAAACGACGGAAACGCCACAGGATATCACGGCAACTTGTCCGTGGGTCTGCTCTCCGCCAAACTGAATGTAGAAGGGCCTATCTACTGGAACAAAAACGACTGGAGACGCTTTGCTGCAGGCGACACGGTACGTGCCAAAACCACGTTCAACATCTCCGCCCGACGCACCTATTTTGACCTCTTCACCGCTCCTCTCATGGCCCTTATCGCCAAGGTCGCAGCAGATGTGAACGGCACGGGAGGATACTATTTCTACGACGTCAACGCCAAACTGAGTCATACCTTCTCCGAAAACGACCGCCTCTCCGGCTCGTTCTATATGGGAGACGACGTCATGTATCTGCGTTACGGCTTCGACTGGTCGTATATGAACGAACTGAACAAAGGTGACCTGAATGTCCGTATGGGCTGGGGTAACCTGGTGGCAGCGGCTAACTGGGAACACCGTTACAGCAGCCGTCTGTTCTCCAACACGCAGGTTGCCTTCACCCGTTACCGCTACCGTTTGGGCGAGAACATGCATGAGACCTACACCTATTGGGACGATCAAGACGTCAAGCAATCAGGCGGCTTCGACCAGTCTATGGGCTACAATTCCAACATCTATGATGTGAGCGCCAATACGCATTTCGAGTTCACGCCCAACAGCCGTCACACCCTAAATTTCGGCGCGGAGTTTATCTATCACCAGTTCCAACCCTCGGTTAGCAATTTCTTTGTAGCCGAGCTGGGCGAAGGTATGCGTTTCCAACTGGACACCACAATCATAGGCGGCGAATTGATGCGAGGCTATGAGGCCACTGTTTATGTAGAAGACAGTTACACCCCATGGTCCTGGCTGAAACTCAACTACGGTCTGCGAGGCAGTTTGTACCATACGGGCGGCAAGACATATCCGTCCCTTGAGCCACGACTCGGCGCCCGTGCACTTATCACCAAAGACTTTGCGTTCAAGGCCAGTTACAGTTACACGTCCCAGTACGTACATATGCTCAGCAACTCCAGCATTTCGCTACCTACTGACCTGTGGGTGCCTGTCACCAAGAAGATCCCGCCTATGCACGCGATGATTGTGGCAGCGGGACTCAGTTACGACCTGTTCGGGCAATTGGAGATATCCGTTGAGGGCTACTATAAACGCATGAAGAATCTCATTGAGTACAAAGACGGCGCCACTTTCTTCGGCACCAGTACTGGCTGGGAGGACAAAGTAGCCGTAGGTGACGGTTGGAGTTATGGCGTGGAACTGCTGTTGCAACGCAAAGTAGGCCCGGTGACCGGCTGGATCGGATACACCTGGAGCCGCACCATGCGCCAGTTTGACAGAGAAGGGCAGGAACTGAATTTCGGCAAGCCTTTCCACGCCAAGTACGAGCGCGAACACGACTTGAGCGTGACTTTGCAGTACGAGGTGAACAAGAAAGTGGACCTCAGTGCCACCTTTGTATATGGTACAGGCCAACGCGCCACTCTCGGCACGCAGACTTATCACGACCCCACACTGGAAGAGGCGGACAACACCACCTACCCTATCCAGCATCGTATCATCGGTGAGCGAAACAACTATATCATGCCCGACTACCACCGTCTGGACGTAGGCGCCACCTTCCATATTCCGCACCACAAAAGCGGTGATCCTTCGCTCTCCAAGGGCGGTTGGCTCACTCGAGCCGAGCATCAGGTGTATGTGGGGGTGTACAATGTGTATTGCCGCATGAACCCTTATCTGCTCTACGAGAGCGGAGGCAAACTGTACCAAATCAGTCTGTTCCCGCTTTTGCCGAGCGTCAGTTACAACTTCAAATTCTGAGTCGTCATGAGAAAAGCAACATATCTGTTCCTGCTCTTGGGCTGTCTCGTCCTCAGTTCTTGTCGGGACATGTTCAACAAGATGATAGAATACAAGGGCAACGAAGAGCCTCCTGTTCTCTGCCTCAACGCAGATGTAAAAGTGGGTTCACCGCTCAAAGTCTATCTCACTCACTCGTGGTTCTTTCTGGACGAGAATCGCTATGTGGGCAACCCCGCCAACAATATCCAGCGCCGAGGTATAGTGAAAGACGCGACGGTAGAAATGCAGGTGAACAATGGCGAATGGAAGCCCCTCAGTTTGGTTGAGGTGAGCGACACGGTCTTATATGGCACCAAGGTTGAAGGAATGAGTTATTATACAAGCACGTATGCCTTTCAGGCGGGAGACAAAGTAACTATCCGCGCTTCTCATCCCGACTACAAGACCATCACCGCCACGGAAACCGTCCCCTCCACACCTGTTGTTAGTGTCACGCTGAACGAGCCACGCGAAAAAGTGCTCTCTTTCACCCTCTCGCTGGATCCGCTGCCAAACGATAAAGACCAACTGATTTTCTTCAGCATCACGGCGTTCGGTTATGTCAATGATACAACAGACAACTACGTGATTCGTGACTACAACACCGACGCCTATGTCTATGACACAGTGGTGCGTAGGTATCCTATCGCCTGTCAGTTTCTTTACAGCGAAGATTTTATGTTCTCCGAGTACGACCTGCCGCAAACCCGACATAACTACTACGCCCAAAACGGTCCGCTCTACACCAGCGCCGACCATTTCGCGGACGGAGGGCAAGTTACGCTCCTTCTTGATTTGGACAAATATAAAGGCAACGGAGGTGAGGTCGTCGTTGACACCCTCGGCAGAGATACCATTGTCGGCTCGGACTTCATGCTCACTCATTCGTCCTGTGTATTTGACACTGTAGTTGTGAATGTGCGCCTGATAAACGAGTCCTTCTACATGTACCGCACTACTCTTTTAGGCAAAAGTTCCCGCAGAACTGCGCCTGAAATCTCTTTCTACGCAGAGGAAGGAGGTTCTACGGATATCGGAGACATCTTCGAGGAACTCGGTGAGATTTTCGATGAGCTTGGCAATCAGGAAGGTACGCAGGCCTTCACCAATGTGGAAAACGGATTCGGGCACCTCAGTTTCATCACCCAAAAACAACAGATTATACCTATTCATTACGAGGTGGAAGACACCCGTGACGAGCAATATTACTAACTGATATGATACAACGTATTCAAACTCTTTATCTCCTGCTGGCGGCAGTTTGCGCCGTATTGACATTGTTTGTAACACCCGTGCTGATTGACATGCCGGAAGAACTGAGTCTGCGCAGCATCTACGCGCTGGACATGTCCGTTTGGGGGCTGTATGTGATTAGCATTGCCATTGCCGTGCTGGCGATAGTGGACATTTTTCTGTTCAAGAAACGCATCCTGCAGGCACGCCTGAACATCTTCACCGTAGTGGCTTGTTTGGGCTATTACGCGCTGCTGGCAATGTACGTGTGGTTTGCCGTACAGCGTTTCGGCGCAGACTGGTATATCAACTGGTCCGCGGGACTACCTCTGGCCGCGATGATTCTCGTGCTGATGGCCACACGCGCCATCCTGAAAGATGAGGCAGCAGTGCGTGCGGCATGGTCCGGTCGGTTGAGATAACCATGGAAGTACTGTTAGGCAAAACATTGCAGGAACTGCAGGACGTAGCGTTGGCTGTAGGACTGAAACGTTTCGCGGGCAAGCAACTCGCGGAGTGGATTTATGTACGCCGCGCCACCTCTTTTGATGAGATGACCAACATCTCGCTGGCAGGCAGAAAAGCCCTGAGCGAGCAATATACGATTGGCCGACACAAACCTGTTGCGCAAGCCGAGAGTCAGGACGGAACGAAGAAATATCTGTTTGTAGCCGAGACTCCCAAGGGCAAGCAGTTTGTGGAGTGCGTGTATATCCCCGCCGATGATGACCGCGCCACGCTGTGTGTATCCACGCAGGCCGGATGCCGCATGGGCTGTAAGTTCTGCATGACCGGCGCGCAGGGTTTTCATGGGCATCTTAGTGCCGCGGATATCCTCAACCAGATTTTCTCCGTACCCGAGTCGGCCTTGCTAACCAATCTGGTGTATATGGGAGAAGGCGAGCCGATGGACAATATCGGTCCGGTACTGAGGTCTCTGGAGGTGATGACCGCCGACTACGGTTGCGAGTGGTCGCCTCACCGTATTACCGTCTCAACAGTAGGCGCAGGCGAAGGGCTGGACCGTTTTCTCAAGGAGAGCGAGTGTAACCTGGCCATCTCGCTACACAACGCTTTTCCGGAAGAGAGGGCGACGATCATGCCTGCAGAGCGACTCCGTTCCATTCGACAAGTGCTCAATTGGGTCGGACAACAGGATTTCCGTCACCAGCGACGCTTGTCCTTTGAGTATATCGTTTGGCACGGGAAAAACGACACCATGCGTCATGCGCAGGAGTTGAGGCGTCTGGTGGCACCTTTCTCGCCGCAGTGTCGCGTCAACCTGATTCGCTTCCACGCCGCCCCCGGAGCGTCTCCCCAACGGAATGGGGAGAGCGGCATCCGCCTAGAGGGGAATAACCAGCCGGAGACTCTCCGGTTCCCGGCCACGGATGAACGGCAGATGCAATGGTTGTGCGACTACCTGAACGACAACGGTGTTACAACCACTATCCGACGTTCCAGAGGCGAAGATATTCTCGCCGCGTGCGGAATGTTGGCCGGTAATCCTGCTTTGGCACAAAGTTTGCAGGAGTAGTTTGCCTGGATCGACTTATAAGACCAGATGAACTGGAAGAAATGAAACATCACATCCTATCTATATTCCTTCTTGCCGCGATGCTTCTGCCCGCAGAGGTGTACGCGAAGAAAGCAGTTGTGCCCGACTCTCTCAAAGCCCCTGTTTTTCAGGTGGGTGAGGTGTCATTTAAGATGCAACGTGTGGAAGGTGGTGCCTTTGTTATGGGTGCCACTCCGGACCAGTATGACGAGCATACTATCAGCGACAAACCCGCGCATACGGTGGTTCTCAGTCCGTTTTATATTGCTGAGACTGAAGTAACCAACGAACTATGGCATGCGGTGATGCCGGACCGCCGTTTTGTAGAGGATTGGTATGACCCGACGCAGCCTATTACATACGTTACCTGGGAGGACGCGCAACTGTTTGTGCACAGGTTGGACAGCCTGACAGGTATGCCTTTCCGTTTGCCCACAGAGGCTGAATGGGAGTATGCGGCGCGAGGCGGCAGCAAAAGTAAAGGTTTCCGGTTTGCGGGAAGTGATTTGTGCGACACTGTTTCATGGAACACCGCCAACGCAGGATTCAAGAAACATCAGGTAAAAAAGAAACAGCCTAACGAACTGGGGTTGTATGACATGACCGGCAATGTAAGCGAGTGGTGTCAGGACTGGTTCGGGCAATACTACTACGGCACAGAACCCAATCCGCAGGGGCCGACAGAGGGCGAGAAACGTATAGTGCGTGGCGGCAGTTACGACAACTGCGCGGACAATATTCACCTCTCCTGCCGTCAGTATTTTCTGCCTGACGAGGCGAACAACACCATTGGACTGCGAGTAGCGTTCACGTTGCCTAACGACCCTATGATGAAGCCGTTGACTGCAGAGCCCGAGTTGACACGTTACGTGAAAGTGGAAGGCAAGCGCATTAAGTTTCTGTATGTGCCCGCCGAGCAGCCCTATTATATTGCCGAGACCAACGTCAGCCAAAGTCTTTGGACCAACGTTATGGGCAAGGGCGAACGCGGTTCTGTGGACGCTACGGGCATGAGCAAAGCGGACCGGAACCGTTTTCTGCAGAGATGTGCAAGGCAGAGCGGCGCATCGCTTGCCATTGCTACTGAGGAGCAGATCAAAGAGGCAGAGCGACTGGAGGTAATCAAGCATATTGAGCCCAAGCCGCGCAAGCCAAAGAGTTGGGAGAAAGACAACGCTTCCATTCAGAAGCACCGCAAACGGGTGAAGAATGCGCAGGTGTTTGCCGATCTGATTGGACTCAAACTGCGCAACACCAACGATCCTGTTCTGCAGACATTAGAGAAGGGCTACGACGAATCGCAGCCCCTCCGACTTATCATCAGACTATAATTTACTTCGTGTTGGTCACTACGTGTTGATGACTTCTTTCCTACGCTGCGCTCCGGACGATCGCTTCGCGTGCGTGTTGATCACTACGTGTTGGTGACTACGTGTTGGTTAGCCCTTCGGGCTGTTGGTCACTTCGTGTTAACAGCGTAGCTCACTAACAGCCGCCGGCTCATCAACAGCGGCAATGCCGCTCATCAACATCGCGCAGCGATTATAAACACGCAGTCACTAACAGCGGCTTTGCCGCTCATCATCAGCGACTCCGTCGCTCACCACGCAAAAAGCGGATAGTCAGCCATCATTTTATTTACCTCGGCGCGAACGGCGGCGATGTTGGCCTCTGAATCAGGGTTTTGCAACACGCGGTCGATCAGTTCCACTATCTCAGGCATCTTGTCTTCTTTGAG
>JAEEGL012729513.1_pt1 | contig 10625 bp, 7 predicted proteins | sample 9134231 | NCBI WGS metagenome assembly JAEEGL01 (sample SAMN16246548, study PRJNA631951) | gut metagenome | biome: gut microbiome; feature: rumen; material: fiber-attached | host: Bos | place: Iran: Karaj | collected 2018-10 | reverse complement strand
TTCGGATTCTCGGAAAATTCAGCAGGATTCTTTCGCGTCATCAGAAGATCCGCATCTTTGAACTGGGGCTCATGATGGTGATTTCCGGGTTTATGGAAATGCTGTCCGTCACGATGATCGTCCCATTCATGGAGGCAGTTATGAGCCCGCATGAAACCATGGACAAGAGCTATGTCCGTGTACTTTGCGATGGGTTGAATATCCCGGATCATCGAAGTTTTCTGGTGCTTCTGGGGTTGTCCATGGCGGTGCTCTATATCATCAAGAATCTGTTTCTGCTTCTGCAGATGACGATCCAGAATCGCTTTGTCTATAATCAGATGTTCTTTATTCAGAAGAGACTGCTGAGGAGTTATCTGAAGAGACCTTATGAGTATTATCTCGGGATCCGGTCAGGAGAAGTGATGCGTATCATTGAAAATGATACGCAGGATGCATTTGCGATCCTCGCCCAGCTGGTATCTTTTTTTTCTGAGATGATCGTGTCGATAACACTGATGATCACAGTATTTGTGATCGCTCCGGTGCTTACGGCAGCAACAGGTGTGATCCTGCTGGTTCTGGTGTTGGTCATACAGAGAGTGTCCAGGCCGGTTCTCAGGGAGGCGGGAGTTACGGTGCGCGCGACACATGCAGATATGAACCAGTGGCTTCTGCAAACGATCCAGGGGATCAAAGAAGTAAAACTCATGCGCAGAGAACCGTTTTTCGAGGAACGCTTTTCGACTGCGGGACAGAGTTATGTGCGCGGGTTGTACAGGTATATCGTCCTGAGTTCCGCACCGCGTTTTATGATCGAGGCGGCAACGATGAGTGTGATGTTTACCGCCGTATCCGTTTTGATCTATAGCGGGACACCGCTGGAGAGTCTTTTGCCGATACTGTCCGGTATTGCTATGGCTGCGGTAAGATTGCTCCCCGCGGCAAGCCGGATCTCCGGTTGTCTGTCACAGGTGGCATACGGGGAACCTGCGGTGGACAAACTGATGGAGAATCTGAAGGATTCGGAAGCGTTTGACCGGTCACTCATCACGCATCCCGATGAGGAGGAAGAACGGAGTATCCGTGCTCTGACGGATTCGATCCGCATGAAGGGGATCCGTTACCGCTATCCATCGGGATCGGAGGATGTCCTGCATGATGCTGATATAGAGATTCCGAGAGGTACATCTGTAGGGATCGTGGGGGCTTCCGGCGCAGGCAAAACAACTGCAGTGGACATCCTGTTGGGACTGCTGCAGCCCCAAAACGGACAGGTGCTGGTGGATGGCACGGAGATCCATATGGATATGCATGGCTGGTATGCACAGATCGGTTATATCCCTCAGACGATATTTATGCTGGACGGCAGTATCCGGGACAATGTTGCTTTTGGGCTTGGACAGGAAGAGATCGATGATGAACAGGTATGGATGGCTCTGAGGGAAGCTTCGCTGGAAGACTATGTCCGCTCACTTCCGGAGGGACTGGATACCCAGATCGGTGAGCGCGGAGTACGTGTCTCGGGCGGGCAGAGACAGCGGATCGGGATTGCGAGAGCTTTATATACAGATCCCGCAATCCTCGTATTTGACGAAGCCACCAGTGCACTGGATAATGAAACGGAATCGGCAATCATGGATTCCATCGATCATTTACATGGGACAAAGACGATGATCATCATTGCACACAGGCTTTCGACGATCGAGAACTGTGATGTGATCTATCGGGTGGAGGCAGGAAAACTGAAAAAGGAAAGAGAACGGTCATGAACAGAAAAAAAGCATCGATCGTGATAGGTGTATACAACTCAGAGAAGACTGTGAGACAGGTAGTTTCCGAGATCCGTGAAGTGTTTGACGGACAGGACCATTATACTTGGGAGGTCGTGTTGGTCAATGATCACAGCCCGGACAATGTTCTGGAGGTATTGAAAGATCTGGCGAAAGAGGATCATCGGGTCAAGGTGATCCATCTTGCCAGAAACGTCGGGCAGAGCAAGGCGGTCATCGAGGGATACCGGTATGCTACGGGCGATTATATCATTGATATGGATGACGATCTGCAGATGCCGGCGAATGAGGCACTTCGGATGTTGGAGTACCTGGAAAAGGAAAACATGGATGTTGTTTTTGCCAAGTACCCGGAGCAGAAGGAGAGTCTGTTCCGCAGGATCGGAAGCTGGTTTAATGACTGGACGGTTGGTATCGTGACAGGGAAACCGAGAGATCTCAGGGTGAATTTCTTCATGGTGATGCGCCGGTTTGTTGCGAAAACCTGTGTTGGTTATGCGGGGTTTTACCCTAACATGTACGGCATTATTTTTGCAACGACCGCCAATATAGGAAATCTTCAGGTGGAACACAGACCGCGTACGAACGGTAGTTCCAATTATACTTTGAAGAAATTGATCCATCTTTGGGCAGACGGACTTTTCGGGTTTTCTATTGCACCGCTTCGTTTCGCCATGAAAACCGGCGGCATGATCATGCTTCTTTCGTTTTTCGCAGCCTGTGTTGTGGCGATCCGTACAATCATGTATGGAACGAAATCGGTCGGGTGGTCTTCGTTGATCATTACGATGATCTTTCTGTCCGGTGTGATCCTGTTTGGGATCGGAATGCTCGGGGAGTATCTGGGAAGGTTGTATCTATCTTCGACGAAGCTGCCCGGAGCGATCGTCAGGGAAGTCTATAATGTTGAGGGAGAGATACCAAATAATGAATGACAAGGTCTTGGTCACACGGACATACATGCCTCCCTGGGAGGAATATATGACGGAGATTCGGGATCTGTGGGAGTCTCACTGGATCACCAACATGGGAGTCAAACACGAACAGTTGAGGGCGGCTTTGCTTGACTGTTTGGGCGTAGATTATTTGGAACTCTTTGTCAATGGACATATGGGAATCGAACTGACTTTGCAGGCGTTCGGATTTCCTAAGGGATCTGAGATTATTACGACGCCCTTTACTTTTGCCTCTACAACCCACGCGATCGTACGCAACGGATTACATCCGGTTTTCTGTGATGTTTTACCGGACAGCGGGTTGATGGATCCGGACAAGATCGAGGGATTGATCACAGAAAAAACAAAGGCAATTCTCCCGGTTCATGTATACGGCAACATTTGTGATGCAGATGCAATTCAAACAATAGCAGACCGTCACGGACTAAAGGTGATCTATGATGCGGCGCATGCTTTTGGAGAAGAGTATCGCGGTCGGCCGGTCGGAACCATTGGGGATGCAGCATGCTTTTCCTTTCATGCCACCAAAGTTTTTCATACCATTGAAGGGGGAGCGGTTGCATACAAAGATCCTTCTCTCGGTAAAATTCTGTATCAATTGAAAAACTTCGGCATCCGCGATGCCGAGACAGTGGATGGGATAGGTGCTAATGCGAAACTGAATGAATTCTGCGCGGCCATGGGATTGTGCAATTTACGACATTTTGAAGAAATTGTCCGTGCGAGGCGTAAAGTGACAATGCGATACCGGACTGGCCTGAAGGGGATTCCGGGGATTCGGGTCTTACTTGCAGATGACGGAATAAAGAGCAATTATGCTTATTTTCCGGTTGTTTTTGAAGAGACCGTTTTCGGTAACACAAGAGACGATGTCTGCCGTGCATTAGAGAAAGCGGGAATCTGGGCAAGGAAATACTTCTATCCGCTCACAAGTTCTTTTGATTGCTTTCAGGGACAGTTTAACTCGGCAAAGACGCCGGCAGCACTTGCGCTTTCGCGCAGAGTTCTCACGTTGCCGTTATATCCGGATCTTGCGTTGGAGGATGTGGACCGAATCTGCGGGATCGTACGATCCTGTTATAGAGGATGAAGGAGGCGGAGACGTGATTCTTGCAATATACGGGGCCGGAGGTCTCGGGCAGGAGATCTGCGATATGGCAGACTTGCATTTTGCCGGGCGCTGGGATCAGATTTTCTTCATCAACGATCTGATTGAAGAGGAGACAGATACAGAAGGGCACGTGACAATGCCGTACAGTATGATCAGGGAAAGCTATACGCCCGAACAGGCTGAATTTCTGATCGCGACGGGCGAACCATATTATCGTAAGGTATTTTTTGAGAGGATTCGGACCGATGGGTACAAATTGACTACTCTGATCCATCCGGAAGCGGAAATATCCCGTTCGGCTGTGATCGGTGAGGGTGTGATCATTGGGCGGGGGTGTGTCGTTAATCATCATGTATGTTTGAGAGAGAATACATGTATGATGGTCTATTGTGTGATCGGTCATGACACAGTGATCCGGGATCATTGTCAGTTGAGTTCTTTTGTCTCAACCGGAGGGCATTGCCGGATCGGATCCTGTACGTTTGTCGGCCAGAATGCCGTGATCCGCGAACACACGCAGATAGGCAACTTTGCCGTCATCGGTGAGTGCGCGAATGTGATCCGTGATGTATCGGACGAAGAGGTTGTTGCGGGAAATCCTGCAAGAGTTATTTATCATAATACAAATAAGAGAGTGTTCGATCATTGATGGACGGATCTGTATTATGAAATCTGTCCGGTGGGAAAATATGGTTTCAGAGAAAAAGTTTTTCGGCATTCTTTTGCTTGTAATGATTGGCGGATATACGATCTGGCATCTGCCGTATGGGATGCATCTGGATGAGTTGCTTTTCCTGAATTATGGTGTTTCGGCAGCTAAGGGGATGCATCTGATCACAGAGAATTATTCGCCGTATCAGTTATGCGAGATCATTCAGTATCCTTTTGTAAAGCTATTCCTGTTGCTTAGTGGAGACTTCACCGGAATTGCGTTGTATATGCGCTATGTGTATACGGGGATTCAGATCATTCTGGCTGTCTACATCTATCGCTCTCTCTGTAAAAAATCCGGACATTTGGCCATGATACTTGCTTTAGTCCATTTTCTTTACCGTTATCACTGGCCGACGATCAACTATAAGGCATTATTATACTGGGGGACATTGATCCTTACGATCTCCCTGTACAATTATCACAGAACGGATCAGAAAAGATTTGTGGTAATGGCGGCTATCGGGATCGTTATCGCCGTATTCGGCAATCCTTTTGCAGTGATACTGTATGTGTCAGCAGTTATATCGCTGATCGGGCTGAAAAGGAGAAAGGCTCGAATACCGATCATTCTTATGACGGGGATCTGTATGACAGCGGCAGTGATCCTGATTCTTTCTCTGGGAATAAGTAATGGATGGGATCGTTTCTGCAGCTGTTTGCCGTATTTATTAGATGATGGGACAAGTACGCATCGATTGATGAGTTCACATCGTCTGATCAGACTCATTTTTCCGATCATGGGGATCGCAGTGACGGAAAACGGTCTGGCGTTCGGACTGGACAGACTGGCTGTTCGGCGGGGAAAGAAGATCCCTTGGGATCGTGTACTTTTTTGGTTCTTTTTTTTACTGCTTCTTTCGATATGCTTTGCCAGGATACGTTCGGCAGGGCCCAGCAGGTTTTGGTATGTCCTGCTGTCGATATTTCTTTTGAGTCCGTTTTTCTACAGTCGGGCAGAGATGTCAGCATCAGATAAGCGAATGGTCTTCTGGCTGACCACATGTCCGTCCTGTTTTATGATCATGGCGGTCATCATGTCTACCAATCAGGGAATCGCAGTTGTTGCTTATGCGTGCATCCTTGGCTTGTTTGGCCTGTTCGTGCTCTATGAGGGCCGGGAAAACAAAAGCGGAGTTGGAGCGGGAGTATGCCGTTTGATCCTTGGAATGATGCTTTTTATGTTTCTGCTGTTTGTTCCGGAAGATGGTTCTGCCAATATCCTGCAACAGAGAACCCGAATTGACGAAGGTCCGCTAAAGGGAATTTATGTAACCGGAGAATTGGCTGAGCGTAATGAACAGATCTGCTCGGTGGTTTCAGGACAGACACGGGAAACTGATCGACTGTTGATCATAGGAGATGCGCGCGAGAGTTTGATCGGTCTGATGTATACAGCCGGCGGATTTGGTGATAAACCGGGAGGATTTGACAGGGATCGCGAGGCCGTGGAAAGCGGAAGACAACTTTTGCTGTATGAAATGAGTCCGTCAAATATCCCGACGGTAGTTATTGTTGATGAACAGTATTTAAATCAGATCCCATGGATATCGGACACGGAGATCTGGAGATATATCGAAAGAAACTATGTACAAGTGGCGATAGACGGAAAATATCGTATCATGCGATAAAAAGTATGAAAATGAGAGTTTACCGAAAGCTTTCTTTTTTGATGAAATGTGAGGAAAAATGAAAACAAGACTTGTTAACAGAATCAATAACAGCAAAATCCTATTTTTTGTGATCCATATAATTGCATTCATGATCATGGTGTTCTGGACATGGAGAGAGCCGCAGAGGGGGGATGATTTTGTTTTCACCTATAAAGGCGACGACAGCAACCTTATGGTTTTTGCTCTGAATAATGCAATAACATATCATATGCAGTGGGGTGGAAGAAGTATCGTTGCTTTTTTACGTGCGTTACTGATCAAATTGGACAAATGGGTTTATGTTGTTTTGAATTCGGGGTTCTATGTCTGGTTTGTCCATATCATATATCGGTTTGCTTATCCTGATGAGTGTGGAGTCAATAAGAAAGATAGCCAAACAGCACATAATTACTGGTTAATGTTTATATATTGTTTATTGTGGTTTTTTATTCCGACATATGGAGATATCGTATTATGGTTTACGGGCAGTATAGCATACCTATGGCCGTATACCATCTTGCTTTGGTATATTCTCTTATATCATAAACGCATGTTGGGTTATCGTGATGTTCGGATTAATTCTCATATAAGAACAGTTGTGAGATGCATTGGGATCGCGATAATAGGTTTTTTGGCAGGTTCGTCTGTAGAACCGGGAGCATGCTCGTTAATGGTGTATCTGTTGTTCTGGATCATCTATATGAAAAAGAAAAAGAATAGAATTGAAATGGAGGACTATGTTGGAGGAATCGCTGCAATTTGTGGTTTTCTGTTTTTGTTTACAGCCCCGGGAATATGGAATCGGTTGACGTATACGGTTGGTGTTGAGCAGGAATCCTCCGGGTTTCTTTTCCGGTTTTTAAGGGTTGTATACTATTCTGGAAAGTATATGCTGATTCCCTTTGGAGTAGCAATAGCTTTGCTTGCCGTGCGAGGTGAATTTGAAAACGTCAGATCATTTGTGGTCAGGGAGAGAGAGCAGCTCATTTGTCTGTCGCTTGCAGTGATCAGCGCTTTTATCATGTCGTTTTCACCGGGGTTTTCTTATCGGGTTCTGTTATTTCCATTGGCCTGTATTTTGATGTCTGCCGGTATTTCCTTTCGAAAACATGTTGAAAAAGAAAGCATTCTGGTTTCGTTCAGTATGTTTCTATGTTCGCTGATCTTATTTACAGCGCTGACTATGTTTACCGCAGCAATAAGATGCCATCAAACAGGCTTACCGCTTGAAATAGAAACGGATTATAATGATGTACAGAAAAACAGAGCCAATCTGTTTTAACATGTCGATCCCGGTTATAACGTAAGGTTTTTGGAGACGCAATGAAAATAGGGTATTTGATTGATTGTTATAAGGATCCGATCGTGACAAAGCGTTTGATCCTGCGTCTTGCAGAGGATCCCGACAACGAGATTTTTGTGCATGTAGACAGCAAGGCAGACATCGACCCGTTTTTGATCCAAACGGGTCAATACGACAATATCCATTATCAGAGTAACAGGCGACGGGTATACTGGGGTGGTCTGTCTCAAGTGCTTTTGTGTATCGATATGCTGCAGGAAGCAAAGAAGTACGGATGCGAGAGACATGTTACGCTTCACAACGGATGTTGGCCATTGTGGAGTAATGAAAGACTGCGCGAGTTTTTTTCGGAGGACAGGGAGAGAATACCGGTTGTTAACGTAACCACCTCTCCCATGAAAACCTTTTACAAGAGATCATGGTGTTATCACATGTTTGAAGGGGTAGATCGAACCAGGGTATATCTGCCTCGTACGGTTCTTGCGAGAATAATCTCTGTATGGAATCGACTGGGGATGAAGTATCGCAGGGGGTATTATCGCACGGAAGGCAGAGAACGGGTCGATATCTATTTCTCTTCCGGACATTTCTGCATCACGGACAGAGCAAGGGATCATTTGCTTGGTTTTGTGCAGCGTGAACCGGCGATCCTCAAGTATTTTCTTCATTGTTACGTACCGGAGGAGTTGTTTTTCGGTACCATGGTCAGAGATTACGCAGATCACACCTCTGAGCCGGTCAATGGAGCGGATGTCCTCGATAACACGCAGCCACATGCCTTAAGCTCGCTGTCTGAGACGACGTTTTTTACATATCTGCCTGGCAGGATCGCGGAGTATTCCGATCCGGAACAGGCGGAAGCCCTTCGTGCTCAGGGAAAACCGTTTTTTCGCAAGGTAACGGATGAGAGCATGGCGTTGATCGATCATCTTGAGGCAACCCTGATCTGATATGATGAAATATCGTGAGTTGACATATTATTTATTTTTTCTGATGTTGTTTGGCTTTCGCGCTGTCGGAGGGCATGACGGATGGAAATCTTACCGCTTTTTTCTTGTGGCGGGAGGGCTTTTTTTTCTGATCAAGATCTTCAGTACCTCACATTCAATCCTTGAATATCTCATCATTATTCTTTTATTGACTCTTGCAGGGGTCGTATATCTGCGAAGCGGAGAAAAAGGACTGCTCCTTGATTTCATGATGATGCTCGGCATGAAAGGGGTATCGGAAAAGAAATTGTTTCGATTATCTGCCATATTTCTTGGTATATCGATGATAGTATTGGTATTTCTCTCGGTTTTCGGGATCCTGCCGGATGTACAGTTTGGTCCGTACGGTTTACGCTTTGTTGATCTGGTAATGATGAGGAGGTCTTTAGGCTATCCGCATGTCAATACGCTTATGACCACCTATATCATTCTGTTGATGCTCATCATGTATCAAATCGGCAATACAGATAAGAAAACCGTGATACGCTATTCTTTTATTCTCTTTTTTGGTGCCGTGTATCTTTTTCTGTACAGTGATTCCATAACAGGGATCCTGATGAGTGGGGTATATCTGATTCTTAATTATCTGTTTCAATTCTGCCGCTTCGATGGTCCGGTTCAGAGAATATTGATTTACATCTTGTATCCGGTAGTCAATGTGACAGTATTTATCGGAATGGCAATGTATCTGCCGAGAGATGCCGCGCTGCGTGCCGGTAACAGTTTCGGTGAACGTTTTCGCATTGCAGCGATGTATTGGAAAGAGATGCCGGTCACCATGTTTGGGAGCAGGCTGGTGATACCGACAGACCGAGGAGAACTGTATGGCATAGATATATCTCAGATCCACCTGTTTCTGAATCTCGGGATCGTCGCATTTCTTGTCGTTTCATTATTGTACATGATCGTATTACGGGAGATGTTCGCGATGAAGAACCGGGGTGCATTGGCAATTATTGTGACATTGATGATCATGGGGATCTCGGATCCGTTATTGTACAACCTGTCCTGTAAAAATCTGACGTTCATTTTTATGGGGATGGGATTATATCGTGTGTTGTCTAATCGATCGGAAGAAAGACTTTCAATTTTGAAAAAGGAGATTCTGCTATTCTCTGCAGGAGAAAGGGCGATACCTGCTAGGATCAGTCTGCGTTTTGAAAAAGTTGATCAAAAGATTAGCAGGATAATAAAGGATGGAAAACCGGGTAAGCACGTAAAATATCTGGCGGTTGGCTGTGCGATCATAATGGCAATGGTATATGCTTTTTGGATGCATCCATACATCGAACCCATCATGAACAGTTATGAAGCAGGCTGGTTTGAATATGTCCGGACAACGATCAGTATAGGTGTTTTCGGCTTCTTACTGATGTATGCATTATTGCATCTTCGAGCAAGCAAACGGATGTAGATGATGCAATGAATACTGGTATTGATCTTTCGGTTTTAGCTCCGAAGAGGTGATATTTACACGATTGGAAGAGAGGGATAGTTTTTGAGTGCAATTCTGACGTGTTGTTATTGCTTGTTGACGGGAGGCGCATACGCATCCGCTACAAAGAAGAGATTCGAAGAGTCATTGGCTCCGGCCTTTTTTCTGCAGATCCTGCTGATGCTTTTGACGGGAATGCTCTTTGGGAGCATCACGGCAGGGATCCTGATCGGGATCACCGGTTCCTGTGCCGGGTGGATCATTGCCTGCCGCAGACGTGGTCAGCAGAAGGTATGGGAACTGATAACGGGTTCTTTGGGGATTACTTCGGAAACCGGGGGCGGCATTATCTTTATCCTCCTGTTTCTGTTTGTTTACGTCATCAATACCGGCAAGTATTTCAACCGATGGGACGAGTTCTCTCACTGGGGGATTTTTATCAAGGAATGTCTGAGGACAGACCGTCTCTATTGTGCATCGCCCTATCACATCAATCATCAGGATTATGTCCCGGCAGTCACACTCTTTGAGACGCTTTTTTCCCGGTTGGCCCTCCGTTATACGGAAGCAGATGCCTTTCGCGCGATCCAGCTGCTGCAGCTGGCTGTTTTTCTGCCGCTTGCGACCCGTCGTACGGAGGAGAGGAAAGATCAGGTACGCAAATCTCTGACGATCCTTTTCCGGATGCTCCTTATT
>JAEEGL012336125.1_pt1 | contig 10625 bp, 5 predicted proteins | sample 9134231 | NCBI WGS metagenome assembly JAEEGL01 (sample SAMN16246548, study PRJNA631951) | gut metagenome | biome: gut microbiome; feature: rumen; material: fiber-attached | host: Bos | place: Iran: Karaj | collected 2018-10 | reverse complement strand
TTACAAGGTGATTGACAGCCGTGGCTACTACATCAATGCCGAGGTCAACTACAAGTACCGCTCGTTCCTCGAGGCATCGGCAGGCGTCAAGTATGCCCCCCATGACAACGAGATGTTTGAGACCGACAAGCACTACAACGGCTACAAGTTGGGCGTGGACCGTGCATCGGCCGTTGCCAACATCGACCTCAAGGTCACCCCGTGGCGTCCCCTGTCGGTTAGCCTCGGCCTTGAGTACCGTGGTGGCCGCAAGGCCCTGTTCGGCCCTTATGTTCCTGGTATCGAACTTGTTGATCCCCAGATGCACGAGGGCTACAACTTCCTCAACATGGATGACGTCATCAACCTGCATGCCGGTGCCAACTACCGCATCAACAGCACCATTGGCCTTTGGCTGCAGGCCCACAACCTGCTGAACCGCCGCTACGACGTGCTCTACGGCATGGGTGCCCAGCGCATCGGCTTCATCGCCGGCGCCTCCTTCAACTTCTAACCCACCGAACAGGTCGGCATAGGACGCTGTGTCATAATTTGCAACTCCAGCAAAGTAATCCGTGCTACGCTTGGCCGTTAGCCCGATTTAAAAGCCAGAAGCGAATTATGACACAGCGCCTTGTTTTGCGATGTCAATCGTCAATGGCATCTTTCGCAACCTGCTGCAATTGGGCGTTTTGGCATGATTGTTGCAGGTGAAAAAGCGTATGAAACCAACGAAAAACCGAAGATATTGCCCCGACTGTGGAAGAGTGAAGATGGTCTTTGAGACCGAGGGTTCAGCCCTGAAATTTATCCAGTACAACAGTGATGAAATCATGGCCAGCAACGGTCATGCGCCCACGCGTGCCTACTACTGTGACCTGTGCTGTGGATGGCACATCACCAGCCACCAGACGCACGTCGGCAAGAACCGTTCACGCCAACAACTCGATGACGTCATGGCGTCGAACCGCCGATTGCAGGCGAGTATAGAGACCCAACGTGCCCAGCGCTGGGCGCAATCCAGCCTTAATAATCCATTATCTCCATTCATGACGCCCATCATGCAGTCGGCACTCGATGCCGTGATGGCAATCCGTGTCGATGACACCGCTGCGGCCCGCCAACATCTGGATCAGGCCAAGGCTCTGTTCTCCAAGATGCAGCAGCTGACCAAAAAAGGTTCGCCCAAATTGCGAAAGCGTCTGTACGACCAATTGACTGCCCTCGATGCAGTGCTGAACGATCCTTTGGGCCCTAGTGAACTCAAGGTGGATGAGATTTTCCAGAATCTGTTGGCCGTCAAGAACATGAACGGGCCGCTGTTCAGTTATGACCCGCATCTCGCGGGTGCTGCGGTGCCCGAAGTGACGCCCGACAACATCGACGAGCATCTCGAGGCCATTAAGCAGCAGACCCTGGCCAATCAGATGAAGAAACAACAGGCCAATCAGATCCGGGAAGATATCCAAGAGACGCTCTGGCTGGCTCGTGCCGATATCCTGTGCGAAGACCTGGACGAGGCGCGTGCCCACCTGCTCCAGGCCATCAACCTCATCGAGCAACTGCAGCAATTGAGCGGGAAACAAGAGTTTGCCGCCCAAGTGATGAAAATCTATCAGGAATTGAATGCCGCCGGCTAGCCTCCGGTGGCTGCCGCATTACAGCAGGGTGGGGAGGTTGTCGATGTGCTGGACAAATGCCTTCGAGCGATTGTGTTATCTCAAGACACCAATAGTTTAAAATCTTAGATTTATTTGTGTTTATTAATCCGAAATGTTGTATTTTTGCAGCTGTGCTTAACATTTTTGATTTGAGAGAGTAGATCCATTAGATATAAGAAATGATTATGAACCAAGATGTTCCAATTAGAATCATTGAACTTACTCATGTTCCTTTAGAGATCGAACGGCAAGAAGAAGAGAAAATATGTCTCTCAAACTTGGTTTTGGAGTTTTTCAGGGATCGTGAACACCCGGTGGCATTGGAATTACTGTGTGTGTCAAGTTCCGTGAAAGATCAGTTGCGGCCCGCTATGCCTCACCTCTATTTGGTACTGGTGGAAACTGGGCTTCATGATTGGCTGAAGTTTGACAAAAAAATCGGCGACTTACGTGCAATTTTGCACCGGATGGGATATAAGACTGCCATCAAATTAGGCTTCTTCCCTCCTGGACTAGTGGATGAGAATGTATATGTTTTGACTAATACTGCAGACAGACCTGAGCATGCTCTTAAGAGTTCGGGGATGTCTGTGGCTTATGATAACTTGTTATCGATGATGGCTGCCTATGCTCCCGATTCGCTGTTTTCGATTCAATTCAGAGGAAATGGAACAGAGGTGGGATTCAACATTTTGACGATTGCAAAGCAACAGTCATCAGTAGAATCCATGTATCTTACTTTTATTGAGGGCCTCAGGGAAAAATACAATTATACGACACGGACGCAAGAAATGGTATTTACATGTGGACAAGACTATTTTGAGCTCCGCTGGGGACAAGGACTTGATTACCCCGTGGTTAGTTATGAAGCATTCTCTGATATGCTTCAGTTGCCCTTTGGGGAGCGTTGTGGTATCCCCATTGCTCCTCAACAACGGCAATTACCGCCTTTCGCTCCTGATATACTCAGTGGAGATGACGTCTATATCGGAACAGTTGTTGGCCGCGATGACAAAAAACTCACACTGCCACTGCAGAAAGTGGTTACTCACATGTCAATATTGGGAATTTCGGGCTATGGTAAGTCTAATTATCTCCTGCATTTTCTCAACGAGATGTATAATGACTATGATATCCCCTTTTTGGTCATTGATCCTGTTAGTAATGAGTATCGTGAACTAAAAGGTACACTCAAGGGGGGACGACTTAATGTGTTTACTCCAGGGTCTGAAGTGTCTCCGTTTGAGTTCAATCTCTTTGCAATGAGTTGCGGGAATCTGACGGTCAGAGAATACAAATCGGTCTTGAGTGATTATCTGAGGAATTGTTTGAACCTGTTCCCACCACTGGATAGACTCATTGATGAAACGATTGATACCATATTTTTGGAGAAAGGATGGTTAGATATCTCCCGGCAGAAGGTTTTGCCAGGTGATGCCTTCACACTGGATGACTTTATCCACACGTTTGACCGTGTATTCGAGAAGAGTAAGTTCACAGGAAACCTTAAGAACATCGCTGCTTCAGGCAGGGTGCGATTGAATTCACTAAAAAACTATTTTGATACGATTGCTCCCATGCCTCTTTCTGAAATCTTGGGAACGCCAACGGTAGTGGAATTGGGCCGGTTGAAGTCTGCCGAGGCTAAGTCCACCATGCTGCTGTATCTTCTCAATATGGTCAAGCTCCACATGATGGAACGTGCAACTCAACGTCAAAAAGAGACAGGCAATAGCCAGGTGAAACAGCCTTGCTTGATATTGGTGATTGATGAGGCTCACACCATCCTGGAGGTTAATGAGCAAGGTGAAAACATGAACATTGCACAACAAGGCGTGATTTCCACAATCAATCAATTGCTCTTGGAGTTTCGCAAGTATGGGTTGTCGGTTGTTATTGCCGACCAGCGTGTCAGCGTCTTGCGGGATGTGTTGACAAACACACACATGCAGCTGGTTTTCAAGCAGATTGATCCTACGGGAAGACAAATTGTAGCTGATATTATATCATTAGATGAGCCAAAGTTATTGTCTGAACAAAAAGTTGGTGAGGCTTTTGTGAAACATGAGAAACTGGAAGTCCCAGTGCAGGTGATGACCCCTCGCAGGCAAGAGACTCAGGTGGACACCTCTGATCAGGTTGTGAAGAAATACATGGATAGAGATTTCTGGCAACAACATGTGGAGTTGTCACGTCCATTCAAGGAATGTTCCGATTGCGTTCTGAAAAGACAGCCATGCGACCGCTCACGGCGTAGCATAGCTGCCAACATTGTCGCAAGACATTTATTGGAAGAATCAGCAGTTACTCGAGAGGATTCATTAAATAAAGAGAAACGAACAACCGCAGAACTCCTGAAGAGAGTAATTGAATCTAGGGTGCCCGCGTTGGTCCACGACAGGACCCTCATGAAATGTATTGAGGTGCATTTGTTACATGCGAGCAAAAAGTAACCTTCAGAAAAATTAGGAGAAACAGGCCTGTGCTCATGTAAAAGAAGACTCAAATAAGTAGATGGAAAATAAACTATAAATCAGACATACTATTATGAAAAAAATCAAGATCGAAAAAGATCAGTTGTTTATAGATAATAAACTAGAGAGGCCTTTAAGTTCTGTTGCGGTTTATTATTGCGAATTGCATGAAAATTGTGAGTTATTGAACAAAGACGACGGATACAAGGTTTTTGCAACCAAAGGGAGCTGTTGGCAAGGGGTGCCTCTTGAAGAAACGAAGACTTGTAGAAGCGGAGACAAGTTGGAGATCTGGACTGGTTGGAAACGCGTTTTCCATCGAAAGAATAGTGATAAGTATATAACTCTGGCGATCGTGAACACTAAACTTCCATTGTCTGATCAATGGATGTTTCAGAGCAGTCGAGAATCAAATAATTCTGATAAGTATATAATTCTGGATGAAAACCTGGATCAGTATATTGCTTTTAATGTAACATTGACATTTAATTATCATATAGATAAAGGTATGGCGCAGTATATCCTGCAAATACTACCGGAACGAAACAAAACATGCTATGCTCCGAGAAGTGTTTTTGTATCTGGTCGCAAAACTGATTTATTTATTTTAACAGATGATTCTGTTAATGATCTCGAATTGAAAAAAGCGAAATTAAAGCTTAAATATGTTATTGAGCGAGAACTACAAAAGTATTCACTTAAGGAATCACCTGCGAAAACAACAATTTCTGCGGTGAAAGATAGTTTAACTGGACCACAGATTTTAAATCATTGTAATGAATCATTAAAACAATTAGGTTTAGTGATTGATGAGATCGATTGTACAATTGTGCCCTTAGACGATAATATCTTAGGTGAGGTCTTGAAGGAAAAGAATGAACTGATTAAAGAGCAAAAACAAGCATCTACACAGAAACAAAGAAAAGAAGTAAAAAGTGATCTTGATAGACATAGAGATAGAATAGATGAAGAAACAAAAAGGATTCTAGTAGATGAACAGGGGCAAACAGAACTGACTGCTGAACGTATAAAGGGGCAATTGGCGTTATTGAGTGCTCAAACCCAACTGGAAGTCATAAAGACAATTCCCCCCGATTTGAAACTCGCACAAGCAATTGCTGAGAATCCTGAGCTGTTCATTCAAGTTTTAAAGCAACTTCCATCGCAAGGGGGAGGTATATTCAGATCACAACAGAGTCAAAACGATGCATTGCAAAGTTTGCGACGGATTGCTTCAGGCATGCTGCAAGGCCAGGATCAGAATTTACTGTCCAATTGAAGTAAATGAGGGAGCCGTTAAAGAATAACCAGTCGTAATTATAAATAGATGGAGATCATGGAAGAAGATGAGGAGCTCGAGGAACTTGAAGAGCAAGAAGAGCAAGTGGAACAAGTAGAGGTAGAAGTGGAAGAACAGGAAGAACAAGAACAAGAAGACCAAGAAGAACAAGTGGAGGTCATCCCTGTTGAAGAAATCATCGAAACCTCCGTTCCTGATATGGCAGACTCGGACGAGGAACTCATCGCCGACTCCAAGGAAACGGTCGATGAGGTCATCCCTGTTGAAGAAATCATCGATACGGGAACTGTGATTCCAGAAGGTGATACGCTCTCTGAAGTTGATGATGAACGAAAACAACAGGATGTAATTGACATGATAACCGCCGCTGGCGACAGCGGAGGGGGTGATGTATCAATAGAACCCGTTGAAGAGATCATTGAGGAAGAACCTGTTGTTATAACCGAGGATGAGGAAATTCAAGGTGAGATAGAATCAAAATTGAGGTTGGATGAACGCATCCATCAGTTGGATTCCCAGAACGAGGATGAGGATGATTCACAGGAGGACAAGGATGTTCCAATCTCTGTCCTACTCAATAATTACTATAGCAGATAGTTGCTTCTAGCCTTGGCGCCTAGGGGCCATCTGAAAGCCCGCATTACAGCAGGGTGGGGAGGTTGTCGATGTGCTGGACAAATGCCTCGGCGGCATTGCAGCGGCATTCCAGGCCGCGGAATTTCTCCATGGGGCCGTGCCACTCGTACACTTCATCCATGTGCTGGCTCACGTGGCAGTTGCAGGCCTCGTGTTTGCGCTCCAGCACGCGCTCGATGTTCACCCAGTGGGTGGGGTGGAACAGCTGGCTCTGTGTGCCCGACATCGCCTCGAAGTAGAAGAGCTTGAAACGGCGGTCCAGCCTGCGCCAGGCGTCCATCACGAGGATGCCGCAGACGGCGTGGTCGCGATGGCCGTCTAGTGGCCAGTGCGTCATCACGATGTCGGGATTCTCGCGGTCGATGAGTTCCCGCATCTCCTTGTAGCGCTCCAGGTTCACCTCGGTGTTGCCGTCCACCTGATTCATGAAGATGTGGCGTGCGCCGGTCACCTTGCAGGCATTCTCACTCTCCACGACACGGATGGCTGCCGCCTCGCTGTGGCTCTTGCCGGCGATGCCGGCTTCGCCGCGCGTGAGATACACGCACACCACGTCGTGTCCCGCATCTTTGAGCAGGATCATCGTGCCTCCGCAGCACGTCTCGGGGTCGTCGGGATGGGCGCCGATGGCCAGGACCTTGAGGCGCCGCTTGCCGGTATTTGTGCCATTACCGTTGTTCTCCTGGGCGTCTGCCCCTACGGGAAGGCCCAGCACCGTTGCTCCCACGGCTGCTGCTCCCGTCATCTTGATCATTTCTCGCCTGTTCATGTCGTTGTCTCTTGGTTATTAGGCGCAAATTTAATTCTTTTTTGTCATCTCCCCAAGTTTTTTAGTTTTGGATGTTCAAGATAATGATTTGATGGCAGTATGATTCATTCATTAAATATTATAAATTTTTTTAAGTTATGATTTAAAAATATTTCGTTTTGGGGCACGATTGTAAAAAAATATTTATCTTTGCCCGTTACAAAATAATTGACATCTGTTTGTAGACTGTAATCCTGTGGATTTTTTCAGGGCTCCTTTCCAGGTGATGAAAGAGGATGAAAAACAGTAGCCGCTTTGATCTCGAAACAGACATAACCAAATACGTAACCAAAGACATAACCATTATATTAACCATTAATTATTTAAACAATGATGAAACGATTACTAATCTATCTCATGTTGCTCGCCTTTGCACTACCAAATGCAATCGCGGGCGAGAAGACCGTAACGATTTCCCGCAACGAGGGAATCTACGATGACGGCACCGGGGTGTATTATTGCACCAAGGGCGGCATCACAATGACCTTCTCCAGTGGTCTGAACAATGTCAACTACCTGGTGGAGCACCAGCAGGTGGTATTTGACATTTTCTCGACCAACTATGTGATCAAGAAGATCAAGTTCAATTGTCTGGACAACACCACCAATGACAATCTGGACTGTTTCTACTGGGGGCCCTCAACCATCCATGAGTTCACCGGCGCTCCTTACACTCCCACAGGCACTTATACCTATAGTGGCTATATCGGCACCTGGGTAGGCGGCTCTACTCCGTCCAAGTATATTAAGTTTGTGACCGAAGGCAAACCGGTCCGCTTCGGTTCGGTCGAGATTACCTACGACAAGGAGTTCGGTGACATCTATGAAAAGGTGACCGATAATTCTGAGATCGAGAATGGTCAAACCTATGCATTGGTGAGCCAATATGCTTCCAAAGCCTTGGGTAAGGAGGATTATTACAGCACCACTGAGAACCTGACCACCTTCACCTCGACACCTGTAACCCTGCTTGACAATAACAACAAGGTGAAAGTGACCGATGAGGTGCAACTTATAAAACTTGAGTCCTCGGGCTATAGTTCTCGCCCCTGGTATATCAAGGTAGGCGATAATTACATGCGTCGCCGCAGCAGCCTGTCCGGTTCATCATCCGGAGCAGCAAACGGCCAAGGCTACAACCTGCATACTGCAAGCACTGTCACCAGTTATGAGCAGTATTTCCGCGTTAGCATCTCAGTTAGTGGAAATACTAATCAGAATGCGTTGATCAGGTTTGACCATAATACTTCTGAGACTGCAGGAGGCAAGACCTTCGCCATCCGTCACTACAACGGTGGCAGCCTGTTCAGGGACATGGACTACTCAGACAACAATCAATATGCAGCCAACCAGCGCGTCTATCTGTACAAGCCTGCTCAGAGCTATGAGGTGACCACCGAGTGCATCCCCTCTAATGGCGGTTACATCACTCTGGAAAATGGTATCCTTACCGACAATCAGGGTCGTAACTGGTCGCAGCATTTTGACAATGTGACCTTCTTCGTTGGTTCGGCTAACGGTTATGGTATCGGTGAGGTAACCATGACCGACCTCAATACCAGAGCCGTGACTGTGCTTGCGCCGACCGCTACCAGCGACTTCGGTAACAACTACAGTTTTGTGATGCCTGCCAATGACGTGAAAGTGACGGCTAACTTCCTCCAGCCTTATAACATTGACACGATCTGCAATCCCACTGATGGCGGCATCTTTAACTTCATCAGTGGATATACCGACTTCAACGGCCAGCATAAGTCCAACGAGGGCAAGACGGTGACCTTCAAGCCCATTGCTGCCGATGGCTACATCTTCCAGTCGGTGACCTACACCAACAATGGCACTACCACGACGCTCACGCCTGATGCCGACGGCGTTTTCTCCTTCGTTATGCCAGGCAACGACGTCACGTTGACGGCCAATTTTGAAGAGGCACATGACCTCTACTTGCTGGGAACGGCTAATGGTAAATCCGGTTGGGCTCCCTATGGACCTAAGTTCACTTTTGACGGCGAGAATCAGGTGTACTACATCGACGTTTACTTCAAGGGCTACAACGATGATCCCTATACCGATCCCGCCTATGGCTACTTCAGCCTGACCAAGAAGATTGATGAAGGCGGCAATTGGGACAACATCGCTGGTTACCGCCTGGCTGCCGAAAACAATCAGACATGGGTAGCCGATGGTTATACTGGTGTTCATCTCTATGGTGACCGCCCCAATAACTCCTTCAAGATCAAGCCCGGCGTTTACCGCATTGAGGTTAACAAAGAGATGACCGAGATGAGCATTACCGAGTATCCGCTCGAGCTCACCTTTGATCCTGCTGGCGGTGTGCCCGGCAACGGCACGATTGTCGAGCCCAACACCGAGGTGACCATCGGCAGCAACCTCCAAGACTTGGTACACGCCATCAATCCCAATGAGGATCCCGTTTCGTTCTATAACTCGATTGATAACTGGGGTACTCAGGAGAATGACAACACCCGCGTGATTTCCAATATTGGCGAGACGACAATCGTTGCTTCGGCCGCTCTGGGTGATTACCTCATCGTGAATGGCTCGGCCACTTACGAGATTCCTAGTGACCTCTACCTGCTTGGCACCGCCAATGGAAGGACGAATTGGGTTCCCTATGGCCCCAAGTTCACCTTTGATGAGACAAATCAGGAGTACTACATCGACGTTTACTTCAAGGGTGGCAATGATGATGCTAATGTCGATCAGGCCTTCGGTTATTTCAGTCTTTCAACACGCATTGGAAGCAATGATAACGACTGGGGCAGCATCAATGGATATCGCATCTATGCCACAAGCCATAATTATGAGGTGGCCGACGGTCACACATACACTGATTGTTTCCAGACGAACTACGACAACGCCTTCAAGATTCCGGCTGGCGTTTACCGCATCAAGGTCAACAGGGCCAAGACTCAGATGACCATCATCGAGTACCCGCTCACGCTCACCTTCGATCCTGTCAGCGGCAGCACTGTGGCTGCAGGTGATCAAGTGACTATCAGCAGCAACCTCGATGAGTTGGTACACGGCATCAATCCCAATGAGGTCAATGCCTCGTTCAAGAACAGCACCGATGGCGGAACGACCTGGGATCCCGACAATACTGCAGCAATCACTGCTGTGGGTGCGACTACTACCGTCAATGCCGAGGCCAATATCGGCTACATCGTTGTGCCAGGTACTGCCACCTACACCATCCCGGCACCCACGGTTTACAATATCACGACGCAAGTTAATCCTGAGGGTTCCAACGCTGGTACCATTACCGCTCCTAGCGGCTCTGAGGCAGGTCAGACGGTGAACTTCACTGTGACGGATGTTGATCCTGCTGTCTTTACCCTCACGGGTGTAGAGGTGGTTGACAGCAACAACGGAATCGTAGAGAGCTTCGAGCCCAGTGCTGATGGCTCCTATACTTTCACGATGCCCAGCGATGACGTGACCATCTATGCCGACTATGTGCGCACTCCCTACAATGTAACGACCTCGTGGTCGCCCAGCGAGGGTGGTTCCATCTGGCTGAATAACGTCAACACGCCGCAGACCATTTCGGTAGCTAATGGTGAACAAGTGGTATTTGGCATTGCTCCTGCCGACGGATACAGACTGATTTCTCTCACAGTGATGAATGAGACCACTGGACAGGAAATCACTCCCACATCCTCGGGCAGCAACGAGTACACCTTCACTATGCCGACCGGCAATGTGACGATCACGGCTCAGTTTGATAATCAATACAACATCTA
>JAEEGL011414401.1_pt1 | contig 10625 bp, 8 predicted proteins | sample 9134231 | NCBI WGS metagenome assembly JAEEGL01 (sample SAMN16246548, study PRJNA631951) | gut metagenome | biome: gut microbiome; feature: rumen; material: fiber-attached | host: Bos | place: Iran: Karaj | collected 2018-10 | reverse complement strand
CTCGCAGTAGGCTTGCTTCAGCATGTCATAAGCGTTCTGAATATGTTCACGACAAACCATGAGCTTGGGATATCGTTCTGTGAGCGTGTCGATATGTTTGTTGATATAGCTGTCTGTCATAGTTCAAAAAGCTTTTATGTTGTCAGTATCGTAAATCTTCCAGCCGTGAGCTCCGCCATCGCTGAAATTGAAAGGCATCACGGAACCGTCCAGTCTCTTGAGTGCTTCTTCAACTTCTTTCTTGCGGGTGGGTTCTACTACGAACATGATGAATCCGCCACCGCCTGCTCCTGATACCTTTCCTGCTTTGGCACCAGCCTGTATGGCAATGTCCATTGCCTCCTGAATGACAGGATTGGTAATGCCCTTGGCCATTTTCTTTTTGTTTTCCCAAGCGTCACGCAGGATGTTGGCGAAGGCATCGATATCGCCTTTCAGTAGCGCCAATTTTGTATCTATGGCACTCTGCTTAATACGATGCATTGCTTCAATGGCTTGGCTATTCTTTTCTTGGGTGTTCTTTTGCTGTTCATCGATGATTGCTGCTGAAGAACGAGAACGACCTGTAAAATAGAGTAGCATGGAGGCCTCTAGTTCATCAATAATCCAACGTTTTATTTTCAAAGGATTGACAATAACTACATCATCTTTCAGGAATTCAATATAGTTGAAACCTCCGAACGCAGCAGCAAACTGGTCTTGTTTGCCTCCACTTAACTGAAGATCCTTGCGTTCTATTTCGTAGGCCAGTTTCGCAATCTCATAGTCACCTAACGGGAGACTCTTCCACTCAATAAATGCTTTTAAAATACAAACCACCATTGTTGATGAAGTTCCTAATCCAGAACCTGCAGGAGCATCGTTATAGGTGGTGATTTTGAAGGATAGAGGAGGTAAGTTGAAGTCTTTGACAACCCGGTTGTAAACCCCTTTGATGAGCGAGGCTTCCCCATCAATGGCCAGTTGTAAGGCAGAAGGGTATGTCTTATGGCAGCCTGAATCATAGGAACTAATGCTGATGATTCCGTCATTGGCCTCTTCTATCGTGCAATAAGCATATAGGTTGATGGTAGCATTGAGAATGAGTCCACCATATATGTCGCTATAAGGAGATACGTCTGACCCACCTCCAGCCAGTCCTAATCGTAATGGTGCTTTGCTTCGTATAATCATAGAAATTCTTTTTAGTGCTGGATATATGTTATTAAACGTTGGATAATGCGTTCCCAGTCATACTCCTGCAATTGCTGCTGATTAACTGTGGGGCGTTCATTCAGGACTTTCAGAACAGCCTGTTTCCAATCTTCCGGCTGATACCCTTCGACGGTTGTCGCACCACTTTTCCCTTTGGCAATTTCAATCATGGCTGAATTGTGTGCCGTGATGATGGGGCATCCGCATTTGAGTGCCTCTAATTGAGGCATGCCAAACCCTTCCATCAGTGCAGCGGAAATAAAGCAGTCAGCAGTATGGTATAGGTCGGCAAGTTCCGAGTTGGTAATGAATCCGCAGAAAATGGTCGATTCCTGAGGGAATTCCGGTGCCTCTATGATGGTTCGGATGGACGAGTTCTTCCATCCCTTTGCTCCCACAACGACTAACTGTATCTGATGTTCTTTATAAAGGCTTGGAATCACGTGGAGTAGAAATTCCAAATTCTTTCGCGGTTCAAGGGAACCCACAAAAAGAAGGAACTGATGTTTTATACCGAATTTCAGCTTGATATCTTGTCGCTCGGCTTCTGTCAAATTCTTGGGGAAAAAGAAATGTTGATCTACACTGTCACCAATAAATATCGATTGACAGCGACGTTTGGGGAAATATTCGTCAACTTTCGACTTGGTATAATGTGAATTTGTCCACAATAGGTCGGCCCTCTTGATAGCTTGCCCAAAGAAGATGCTAGTTGCCAGACGATTGGTCCAAGACATGGTATGGGCCATCTCGATATTGACAACATCATGGACGGTCACCATCGTCTTCACTTTCGAAGGAATGAAGTAGGGCAGGTGAGGCACTGGCGAGTAATAGAGGTCGATAGCCAGTTTGCGACACAGACGGGGTACCAACAATTGCAGAATGATGATATTGGGCAATCTTTTGGGGAAACGTTTCGAATAGTCAAGAAAAACGATATTGTTCGGCAAAGATGGCAGTTCATATCTAATATCAAGCCCTTTGGGTAGCAGAATGTAAAAAGTATCTTTTTCACATTGCCGTGCCCATTCCAAGATGGCACTGGTAAAGAATGTACCAACGCCAGCAGAGAAAACAGAGCAGATACGACCGTCGACAAGTATGTTCATATTCTTAGAGTTTGATAGAGACGAAAAGCTGTTTAACGAATGTCCATTTGTCGTGGAGCGAGACGTTAGGATTCAACCAGACAGTCTGTCTCAGCATAGGATGGATGATGCGATAGAGATAGTATTTCCAACGCGGTTCTGTCAGTTTGAAATAAATGAACATACTCCTCTCCTGCCGATAAGTGTCGCGGATGAATTTCGACTTGTTGCCTGTCTTGCCGCCTTCCCCTTCAAGGTGAACAATCTTTGGACCATTCAGAAGAACATTGTCGTAGCCATGCTGTTGAAAGCGATGTTCCATCTCTGATTCTTCGTAATACATGAAAAAAGCAGGATGGAAAGCACCACAAGTGTCAAGTACCTGGTGGCTGACAAAAAGGTCGGCTCCCGTGATATAGTCAACTTTCATCCAATGCTCAGGGTATTCGATGGCAGGCTGATGATATAAACGTAATCCTTTCTGAATAGGAATCCATAGAAATTTCTGGAAGTCGTTGCCCATCCTGGGGAACTGTCCGTATGAATGAATCCGATTGCCTTGGCAGTCTTCCAAGATACATCCTAATGCCCCTAACTTTCCCTGATACTGCTTAGCAAAGTCGTAGAGAATTTTGATGGCATTATTCTTGAGCAGTGTGTCTGAATTAAGGAAGAAGACATATTCTCCTTTCGCTTTCTCAAACCCCTTATTGTTAGCCCTGCCGAACCCAAGGTTTTCGCCAGTAGGAATAAGAGTTATACGACTGTCGTTGGATAATGCCTCTATAGATCCATCGGTGGAACCATTGTCAACGACAATAATCTCGTAATCAATATCCATAGTCTGTGCTATAATGCTATCAAGGCACGGCCTTAGAACATGCAGCGTATTGTAGTTGACGATGATGACAGATACATTCATATTTCTGCAAAAGTATAAAAAACTATTTATTGCAGCAAGGAAATTGTTCTTTGCAGATAAGAATTTAAATATAATTAACGTGAGCCCAACAAATTGTACAGAAATACTTCGTATCTTTGCATGATAATAAAAATGCGATGGTTAATAATATTCAATTTGATAATTCGGTATCCTTTGCTAAGGGCATCGGTATTATGTTAATGGTTTTGGGACATACATTCTTTTCCGTTTATGGCTATACGGTAATATATATGTTCCACATGCCTTTGTTTTTCTTTCTCTCTGGTTATTGTTTCAGAGTGAGCCATTTGGACGATTTTAGAAATTATGCCAAGAAACGTATCAGTAGAATATATATCCCATTTATTAAGTGGGGACTGATTTTCCTTTTCTTACATAACATCTTTTTTCATTTAAATATCTATAATGGCACTTTTGGATTCGAGGGAGAAGTCTCTCAATTATATGGGGTGTCTGATTATATGAAAAAGACTTTCCTCATCTTCTTTTGCCTGAGCGGTAACGAACAATTATTAGGTGGCTATTGGTTCCTACATACCATGTTTTTTGCCTCTTTTATTTTCTATGGACTATTAAAACTTAAAATGCCCATTGTCGGAGGACTCATTGCTTTACTTTTGAGTGTCTTGCTGTATTTTAAGGGAATCCCAGTTGTCAATATTTACTGTGGAGCGAAGGAATTTTTTGCAGTATCATGTATGATGGCTGGTTACCTTTATAAATCCTATTCGATAGATAAATTCGTTGACAAGTATAGCATTTATGTCATTCTTATCTGTGCTTTATTACTGATATCGGGCAGTGTGTATTGGCATGGCGAGATGCTTGATATGAACTGGATTTATACTGTTCCATATTTCATATCAGCGATTGCAGGCTCAATTATCGTGCTGAAGCTATCAAAATTGTTTGCAGAGAAAACACGCAGGCTTTCGAATCTGGTCTCTAATATCGGAAATAAAACGATAGAAATATTGACGTGGCACTTCTTATGTTTTAAAATAGTTAGTTTGATGATTATTGCCTATTATGGTCGCCCGATTGAACATTTGGCAGAATTCCCGATAATGAGACCATACAATACTCAAGGTTGGTGGATTTGTTATTTTGTAATAGGCGTTGCTGTTCCTGTTATGGGAACGGTCTGTACTAGTAAGCTGAGCAAATTTATTTCATCCAAATACCATTCGCTTTGCCGTTAATGAGCTTATAGAACTGAATGCGGTTGACGATGAGGCCTGGGATGTTCACCAGACACATGACTATCATAAACCAGATGATGCTATGTGTCCATTGTGTCGTCAAGTAAGCTAATGGGATAAAGATAACGGCGGCCACTGTGGTAAAGATGAGTTGTAGTCGTAACTTACCGATACCGTTAATGAAATAGCTGTAGCGCATGCTATATATCAGTATAAAAATATAGGTGGCCATCACAATGCTCATACGGATATCTATGGTGACGTCGTTTCCAATCCATACGGAATAGACCCAAGGCGAAACGACTACCATCATCACCATGCATACTATCATGCAGATAATCATCAATCGCAATTTTCGGGTTGCGTTACGTATCCATTGTATGTCGCCTCGTTCATAGGCATCAGTAGTAGCATTCCAGAAAGGCATGCAAATAACGGTGAACGCGACAAGCATAATACTGAAATAGCGATAGGTAATCTGATATGGAGTCACCAAAGCGGGCGTAAACAGATTGGATATCAGAAGATTGGAGGTCATAAACAGTATGACACTCGAAATTTGCATGATAAAGAATTGTACCCCCATATTGATAACCGCACGGGCTTCCTTGAAATTGATAAGCTTGAACGATGGGCGCAGATATGGGTATTTATAGAAAAAAGTGTAGGGGTAGGCAAGCATGTAGACCAGTAGGGGAGCTGCCGTATTCACAAGAGCAATCAGCATCATAGAATGACATCCTGAATAAAGCAAGATATAGGTGCCGATGAGTGCCAGCGTCTGCCCTAAGGCTATCAGCAGGTTGCTGACAGCAGGAAGTTGCATACCCATATAGAAATTGCCAATCAGTTTGAAGATAAATGATGTACATACTAGTGTTACCGTTACCATCAGCACTTGGTCCAGATGGACAACCTTTGATGGCGTGGCATTGAAAACCGTATAGGGGTCGCTAACAATAATAAGTAATAACAGAATGAGCAGGACAGGGATAATGATACAGGTAAGCATGGCAAAGGTCGAGGAGATAAGCGAACGGGTTCGTTCATGCTCTCCATGTGCCATGTATTCTGCTATCTTGTTGCGCAGACCATTGCCCAGTCCGATGTCCATATTGTCTATCCACAGCAACAGACTGCTGATAGTCAGCCAGATGCCGTTTTTGTAATCTCCTAAACAATGCAGTGTGGCAGGAACCAAAAGTAGCACAATGAGTGCTGACCATCCTTTGATAATAAACGAGGCAAGGATGTTCTTCTGTAATAGCGAAGAACGTTGGCTGCTAACACTTTTCTCGTTACTCATTCCATTGCAAAATCTAAAAGTTCCCAAATGAATAAGGTGAAGAAGAGCTCTATGAAGCCTATGGCACAGACCGCAATCTTACCATAGTATTGCGGACGTATCGTGTAACAGACACATGGAAATAGTGCCAATTCAACAATACCAAGCAATTCGTGTAGTCGGCCTGCAACTACAGAAATAGATGATAGAGCAAAGTAACAGGCCATGGAATAAGCTGTAATCTTCAATAATAGTGGCAGCGCAGGACACTTGTCTAGCATTGTGTCATAGAAATACAGCGAATAGAGAACGATGGCATATTGAATCCATATAAATACATTTTTCAGCGTCAACTCTTCAAAGATACCTCGTTCCGTCAAGGCTTTATACATTTCGATCTTCTCCTGAATATAGGGTATTGGCAGTGCAGAAAAGAAATCGTAATGAAGCAGGAACAGAACGACTCCTGCTGGTAGAATGGCTATCAGGGCATACTTCCAAATCTGCGACAGGTTATTGCTAAAAAAGAGAATAGGATAGAATGCAAACGACGAGTAGTGGAAAATGTTGGCAATAAGGAAATATATTATTGCTTTTTTTTTATTACCTTCGGAGAGGGGCTTGATAGCCATTAAAAGCATGCCTGACGCTATGGCAGCTCTTATTTGTATGAAGTCGTGAAGAATAAAATAGTTACCGAAGTAGATGGCTAAAGGTAGAAAATACCAAGGTGATAATTGCCGGAGGGCATAAAACTTAATGATGATGCCCAACATAGCATATATCAGGAACAGATAGTGGACATCGTCAGTGAAATTCTTTATAATTCCTGAAATGAACAAGAACGAAGATTCCACTAGAAGTTTCGGATTATTTTCATTGCTTTTGAAAATCTCTTCGTATGATTCAGAATCTGGGTCTACACCAATCGTCCTGAATGCACAAAAAAATATCATAATAATACATAGCCCCCAGTATATATATTTATTATAGTCTCCAAGATATTCTTCCAGAAAGATCAGAGAGATGATAATAATAAATAGCAATAGGAAGGTGTATATCATTGTCTACGCAATATATAAAAGGATGTACCTGCAAAAGTAAGCAATACGATGAATGCTACAAAAATCATACGTTTGGGACTTGACGGCTTGATAGGGACGGAAGCACCTTTGATGACCGTAAATGCCGGTGTACGTTCCTGAACCTTAGCTTTGGAAGCCTGCATCTGGGTGTTGAGGGTGGTATAGGCATTATATCTAAGCTGAAGGTCATTCTCCATATCCTCCAGTTTCAACTCAAGACTCTTTAAAGCGACCTTCGAATTCGCATCAGCCATACTGCCGTATCTTTGCCGTGCCTTCTCGTAGTCTTGTTTGGCTTCCATTGTTAGCTTCAGGTAATACTCATAATCGTTACGGGCTTTACTCGTACGATAGTTTGTAATGAAATCCTGAAGGCGTTCCTTAACAGAGTCGCCAATGGTCTTACAGATTAATGCGTCCTGATCTTTGATGCTGATACTGATGACAGCCGTCTTCTTGTCGAAATTAATCTTGATCTTATCCCTGATACTACCTGCGATATCATCTTCATCCTTTGAAAGATTGTAGGGGTCAATGATACCAGCCTCTCCTTTTTGTTCTTTCTTGAAGAGATTCTTGATCCAGCTCAAAGGTATATTCCATATAACTGGTTTCTGGTATTTCTCCAGATAATCGTGGTATGTCGTATTGATGCTACCATCCTTGCTTTTGACCTGTACATTGAAAAGACTGGTCACAAATCCGTTGTCTTCCATCAGATCGGGATAAAGCAGAGGGGTAATGGCATCATTGCTTTGCAAATTGTCCAAATCGAATCCAAAAGAAGATGCCAATGACCCCAGCGTACTACTCATGGAAGTCCCTCCTAATTCTGGGGCTAACTTGATATCTGTGCTATAGTAGCGTGGAAATCCTAATATATATAAATATGATACAACAAAAGCAATGGGCAACGTCTTGGCAAAGAGTTTCTTCTGAGCCCACAACTTTTTGGATATATCGATGATGTCAATGACCTTCAGTTCTTTCTTTTCTTCCATAATGGTTTACTTCGTCAAGTTAGCAATAGTGGCAATCATGGTAGCGATAGAAGCGGTGCTGGAGCCGATGCTCAGAATCTCAGGCAGTGACATGCCGCGACGACGGGCCTTGGTAGGCACGACAATCTGACAGCCAGGACGAGGCTTGTGCTTGCGGTCGGCACGAGCCACCATACCGTTCATATAGATGATAACAGTCATAGATTTCTTGCCAGTAGAGGTGGTACCACCAGCCAGATCGATATAGTAGTCTGTACTCTTGCCATCCTTGTAATAGACGGTATTGGGGTAGAGTACCTCACCGTTAATCTTGACGGTTCCGTCGTATTGGGGAACAACGATACGGTCGCCCTCACGCAGAATGGGGTCGTCGTCGGTGCCAGGATTCTTCAGGGCTTTCTCCAACTCGATACCTACGGGGTAGGTGGCATTGGTGAGCAACTTCCTGACATCGATAGAGTCCTTGCCGGAATTGCGTTGGGCTGTACGCAAAACGGTTTCCATCATGTCGCGCTCCTCTAGTGTCATCTGACGCAAGAGCTTCGTGCCTTCAGGATAGGCTCGTTTGGTGAGGCCGCCAGCCTGTTTGATAACTTCGCTCAGACGCTGGCCCTTGCTCGAGAGAGCATAGATGCCCTGGAACTGTACCTCACCCTCGACAGTGATGTTCTGCTGTTCGTAATACTCGGGCGAACGTCGTACATAGACTTCATCGTAGGGTTGCAACGTAAAGTCTGGCTGATCGGCAATCGTGAAGTCGGGGTTGAGCTTGAAGCTGAAGTTCTGGGCTATCTGGTCGCCAGCTTCAGTAGAATTGGGGTTCGCGACACGACGGGCTACATCGACTTTCGCCAGAGAAGCGGATTCAGTAGGTCCGCCAGCTTGGATAATCAGGTCTTCGATAGTCTCATTGTCGGCAAAACGATAGACACCAGGATATTGTACCTCACCATTAATGGTCACCGTCTTCTTCTCTTCACGTTCCTGACGGCTGGCTACGTAGATGACATCCTCGTTCTTCAGGGGAACATCGGGAACGATGCCTTCCAGAATGCCACGAAGGTCTAAACTGAGCATTTCAAGTGAGCGGTCGGCCTTAATACGATGCATGACAGCATGTTGAGAGATGGCACCCTCTGTGAGTCCTGCGGCTGCTTCAACCAGTGCCTTGACGGTATTGATTTCGCCACCGACCTGATACATGCCAGGACGGAACACGGCACCACGTATCTCTACCATGTTCTGATAGCGGTTGAGTGTGGAGTCGACGCTGACGCTGTCCTCATCCATCAGTTTGAATGAACTCATGTCGAACTCGCCAATACTGAACACAGAGTAGCCGGCACCAGCCTTACGGTTGACACGGATAGCCTTGGTATAGGCATCGCCTGTGAATCCACCGGCATAGCGGAGTAGGGTAGCTGCGCTCTCTGTCTTCTTCATTTCATAGAACATGGGGCGCTTCACCTTACCAGTGATATTCACCAATGCTTCGTAAGGACTGACGGTGATGACGTCGTTGTCCTGAAGACGAACATCACCACTGAGTTTGCCATTCAACAGGAAATCGTAGACGTCGACATTGGACAGCAACTTACCCTTACGGTATACCTTGACATTACGAAGTGTACCAATATCGTTGGGACCACCAGCCATATATAAGGCATTGTAGACGGTTGCGAAGGCTGACATGGTATAGGTTCCCGGCACTTTTACCTCACCCATCACGCTAACGGTAATGGTGCGGGTCTGTCCCAAGGTCAGTTCAATCTGTGACCCCTGATAGCGAGGCCCCAACACGCGCTTCAGCTTTGCTTTGGCCTGACTGACGCTCAGTCCGCCTAACTTGATGACACCAATGTCTTCGATAGTGATAGTGCCATCAGGAGAAATGACTTCTGTAACACTCTCCTGAGAGGCTCCCCAAATATCAACATTCACGGCATCGCCAGGCCCTAGGAGATAGCTTTGTGGTGTGGCGAGGTTCATCGAACTCTCAAAGGTCAGGTTCTTGTTGTTGAATACATCATGACCGAATATCTTACGCTTAGACTGTCCCTTCTCTGAATGGTATCTGAGGGAGTCGGGCATCATGAAGTCGATGGCTTCGTCCATCTCCACATATTCTCTGTCAGCATTATCGTATGTATGATTCTGAATTTGGTTCTGCCTTTTGCCGTCTTTGATACGGAATTGCGAGGCATTCTGCTTGTCCTTCCTGACCTGATTTTCGCGTTGCTCACCATTGGCTTCGCGCATTCGGCTCTTCGCAGCCTGAGAACCTGCCGTGATATCCTCGGCACCGAGGGCACCGTTCTTTATCTGCTTTTGATACTTTTTCTGAATGCGGCGCAACTGCTCGATGGTGACGCCACGTTGCATGAGTGAAGTGACTATCTGCTGGCGCGACGCTCCCTTGGCGTTTTGCTCAATCACATAGTCCATAATCTGATTGTCGGTCATACCCGACTGTGCCCAGCCTATCGTGGCGCAAAAGACCAGACAAGCTATGATGGTAGATATTCGTTTCATAAGTACGCGTACATATTTATTTATATATTAGAACACGCCAAAGCGCGAAATATTGTGCAAAATTACAACTTTTTTATGAAAAACATGCTATTATTATAAAAAAATGTGTATCTTTGCATTCGCTAATAGCGATATCATTGGGCTTGACTGGATTTGACAGCAAGATGAGATGGTACGTAAGCATGCGGAGTGACGGCTGTATACTCCATAATCCATTCGGTCGAACAATTAATTGGCGAAACAAAGTACGCTCTCGCTGCCTAATCGAAGTACAGTAGATTACTGGCTTTAT
>JAEEGL011065863.1_pt1 | contig 10625 bp, 7 predicted proteins | sample 9134231 | NCBI WGS metagenome assembly JAEEGL01 (sample SAMN16246548, study PRJNA631951) | gut metagenome | biome: gut microbiome; feature: rumen; material: fiber-attached | host: Bos | place: Iran: Karaj | collected 2018-10 | reverse complement strand
GTGGCTTTCGCCCTCGCACTTCCAATCATAGCTATAGGCATACTCGCCCGGCTCGGTCAGGTTGAAGATACGGTAGGCATAAGTATGACTGGTGGAACCGGTGGAGTAGGCGTTGGCTGAGCCGTCATTGGTGACGTACAGAGCCTTGCTGCCGCCATGGTTGGTGGCATTGCCCACCATCCAATGGTTGGTCTGTGTGCCGTTGGCAAATTCCCAACCGTTGGTGTTGGCATCCTCAAAGCCGCAGGAGTAAGGCACCGTGGCAGGATCGCCGGCCAGGGTGTTGAACTGCAGGAAGATGTTTTGGCTGGTGTCGCCGCCGCAGTCGGCATGCAGATAGACATAGTAGGTGTAGCCTGTGTCAAGGTTGGTGAGGGTGATATAGGTGTCGCTGGCAGTTACGCTGGTGGCTGTCGCGGTGGCACCGGGAGTGAAGGGGACGGTGTCATACTCGATGATCCACTCGGAGGCCGAGCCGTTCTCCACCCAGCTCAGGGCGGCCCAGTCGGTGCCCACGCTGTCGAGGGTGAGGTAGGAGGGAGTGGGGCAGGCGGGAATCTCTTCGACCGTCAAGTCGTCGATCATCAGGGTGTAGCTGCCCGCAGCGGTGACGCGCATGGCCATGCGATTGCTCGTGCCATTGTAGTTGTTGTAGTAGACGGTATATTCATGGTAGGCGCTGTTGCCGAAGCTGGTGGCAGTAGTCAACTGTACAGTGTCGACCACAACGAAGTCGGTGTCTTCCATGACGCCGGCCTCAAGCACGAAATTGTGGTTGGTGCAGGCGGCATAGAAGCGGAGACGGAGACCCGTAAGGTTGTCCACCGAGGGAAGTACAGCCACCTCGGTCTGGCCCGTGGTGCTCTCAAACTCGAAGTAGGCACTGCCCGTACGGGCGTTGGAAGCATAGTTGTAGATGCTGGGGAAGGTGCCGGAGCCGCTGGTGCCGGTGGCAACTTGTGTCCAGCAGTAGGGGGTGTCGCCCGTGGTGCGGCCCTCGAAGCCTTCGGTGAAGGGGGCGGTGGTAATGCCGCAGAGGGTGCGGAACGAGGTGCTCTTGACGATGCTGGTGCTGGTGTCGCAGACAGTCATCACAGAGACGTTGTAGAGCGTGTTGGCGTTGAGGCCGGTGAAGGTATAGGTGCTGTCGGTGACGTCGATAGAATCGATGAGGGCAGGAGTATCGGCGGGAGCCCAGTAGACGCGCCATGCGGTGGCGCCGTTGGTGTCGCCCCAGCTGAGAGTGGCTTCGTTGGAATCGACACCACTGATAGCCAGGTTGATGGGCCAATAGCAGCTCATGTTGGCAGGAATCATCTCGAGCTTGAGCTGGTTCTTCACGCTGAGGCGGCTACTGGCGGTGTAGGTGGCGCCCACGGCGTTATAGTCGGTGGGGTCGCTGTAGACATACATGGCGCAGTTGGTTGTGCTGTTGAAGACACGGCAGGCAAGGCCGCTGCTCCAGTTCATATTGCCGTCGAAGATGAGGCCGAGGTTGCTGGCGCCGTCGTACATGAACGGGTTGTCCAGCGTGATGGTCGTCCACTGTCCGGCAGTGAACGTGACAGTGCCGTCAAACACCAGGTCGCCGGCGGTGACAGGGAGCCAATCGGTTTCGCTGGAGAAATCGGTCCGGCTTGTGTTGATCATGTAGATCTTCACATTGGGCGATTTCTCGGAACCTCCATTGTAGAAGGCGACGCTGGTGATTAAACCAGGCATGCCGATTTCGTCGGCCGTGTAAATCTGCTCGGACAGGGTGTTGTTGTAGAGTGTGTACATTGGCAGGTACGAGTTGGTAGTTGTACCTTGGTCGGTGCCAATCTCCACAGTCGCCTGAGCACGAGTGTTCCACGGCAATGCCAGGGCCATGATCATGACCAGAGGCATCAGAAACTTGTAGAATCGTTTCATAGGTTTGTGATTTTGGTTAATAATTTGGGTTAATAAATTGATTTTCAGTTTCTAATATCGTTACTTGCGTTTTCTACAATAAGTGCAAAGGTAAGAATTATATTTGGATCATGCAAGTGTTTTTTATTTTTTAACATAAATCACCTCCTTCCGACGCCCTGCTGACTCCGTCCCAAGGTTCACTGTTCTTATGTTGTTCTTATGTTGTTCTAAGGTTGTTCTTATGTTCTAAACCTTAGAACAACATAAGAACAACCTTAGAACAACATAAGAACAACCTTAGAACAGTCGAAGTTGGTACGGTGTTGGCCGGTGGTCAGTGGGTAGTGTTGTCTTCAAGTTAGGGGGAGAGCTGAAGGGGGGATTTATCAACGTGGAGGGTGCTGTGGCTGTCGGTGAAAGGCGCGACCGGTGCATTTTTTGTTGATAACTATTTGCCGCCGTTTCCGTTTTTCTCTCTATTTTAGCAAACGAAACGGACTGCGGTCCTTCCAAGATAAAGTATTGTAGTTAAGAACGATAAATAAATTATTCTTGCTATGCAAGGCGATCTATTTTCCGCAGCGGAGCCCGAGGTGAGGCCCCAAAAGAAAGAGCAGAGAAAACAGTATACCCCCGAGGAGATTATGCGCTCGTCGGTGGAGTATTTCCATGGCGACGAGCTGGCCGCCAATGTGTGGATGAACAAGTACGCGTTGCGCGACGGCGACCGCATCTACGAGCTCAACCCCGACATGATGCACCGGCGCCTGGCCCGCGAGTATGCCCGCATCGAGGCCAAGTATCCCAACCCGTTGAAAGAGGAGGAGATCTACCAGCTGCTGAAGGATTTTAAATATATTGTTCCGCAAGGCAGCCCGATGAGCGGCATCGGCAACACGTTCCAGGTGGTGTCGCTGAGCAACTGTTTCGTCATCGGCAACAGCGGCGACAGCGACAGCTACGGCGGCATCATGAAGATCGACCAGGAGCAGGTGCAGCTGATGAAGCGCCGCGGCGGCGTGGGTCACGACCTGAGCCATATCCGCCCGGGTGGCAGCCCCGTGATGAACGCGGCCCTCACTTCGACCGGCATCGTGCCCTTCATGGTGCGCTATTCGAACACCACCCGCGAGGTGGCGCAAGGCGGCCGCCGTGGAGCTTTGATGCTGAGTATCAGCATTAAGCACCCCGACGCCGAGCAGTTTATCGACGCCAAGATGGAGCAGGGCAAGGTGACGGGCGCCAACGTGAGCGTGAAGGTGACCGACGAGTTCATGGAGTGCGTCCGCAGCGGCAAGCCTTTCGTGCAGCAGTACCCCATCAACTCGAACAAGCCTATCGTGAAGAAAGAGGTTGACGCGCGTGCGCTGTGGAACAAGATTATACATAACGCGTGGCAGAGCGCCGAGCCGGGCGTGCTGTTCTGGGACACCATCTTGCGGGAGAGCGTGCCCGACTGCTATGCCGACTATGGCTACCGCACGGTGAGCACCAACCCCTGCGGCGAGATACCGCTGTGCCCCTACGACAGCTGCCGTCTGCAGGCCATCAACCTCTACAGCTATGTGGACAACCCCTTCACCAAGAAGGCCAAGTTCAACTTCGACCTGTTCAAGGAGCATGTGACCAAGGGCCAGCGCCTGATGGACGACCTGATTGACCTGGAGCTGGAGAAGGTGGACCAGATACTGAAGAAGATCGAGGCCGACCCCGAGAGCGAGGAGATCAAGCAGGTGGAGCACAACCTGTGGCTGAATATCAAGATGAAGTGCCTCGAGGGGCGTCGCTCGGGCTTCGGCATCACCGCCGAGGGCGACATGCTGGCGGCCCTGGGTCTGCAATACGGCTCGGAGGAGGCTACCGCGTTTGCCGTCAAGGTGCAGCAGACGCTCTGCTGCGCGGCCTACGGCTCGAGTGTGCAGATGGCCCGCGAGCGTGGCAGCTTCCCCATCTACAACGCCAAGCGCGAGGAGAAGAACCCCATCATCAGCCGCATCCGCGAGGTGGAGCCCGAGCTGTACAAGGAGATGGTGAAATATGGCCGCCGCAATATCGCGCTGCTGACCATCGCCCCCACAGGCACGGTGAGCATCTGCACGCAGACCACCTCGGGCATCGAGCCGGTGTTCCTGGTGAGCTACAAGCGCCGCAAGAAAATTAACCGTCCCGATTCGGGCGAGCAGGCCAACCAGGCGACGGGCAACCACAATATCATCAAGGACGAGAACGGCGACTACTTCGAGGAGTACAACGTGTTCCATCCCAAGTTCCTGGATTGGGCCCGCGTGAACGGTTACGACGTGGAAGAGGTGCAGCGCATGGGCGATGCCGAGCTGCAGAAGGTGATTGAGAAGAGCCCCTACTTCCACGCCACGAGCGCCGACATCGATTGGGTGGCCAAGGTGAAGATGCAGGGCGCCATTCAGAAGTGGGTCGACCACTCGATCAGCGTCACCGTCAACATCCCGAAGGAGACCACCGAGGCGGTGGTGAGCAAGATTTACGAGACGGCGTGGGAAAGCGGCTGCAAGGGCTGCACCATCTACCGCGACGGTTCGCGCACCGGCGTGCTGGTGAGTACCAGCGAAGGCAAGAAGACCGACAACCCCTGCTTCGCCGAGAGCAAGGCTCCCAAGCGCCCCAAGAAGCTGGAGGCCGAAGTGGTGCGCTTCAAGAACGAGAAGGAGGATTGGATTGCCGTCGTCGGCATGTATGAAGGCCGACCCTACGAGATTTTCACCGGCCGCAGCGAGAACTTCCTGCTGCCCAAGAGTGTGGAGAAAGGCTGGGTCATCCGTGTCAAGGAGAAAGGTCAGGAGCATGCCCGCTACGACTTCCAATTCACCGACCCCGACGGCTACCACATCACTATGGAAGGCCTCTCGCGCATGTTCCGCAAGGAGTATTGGAACTATGCCAAGCTCATCTCCGGCATCCTGCGCCACGGTATGCCTATCCCCAACGTGGTGGAGCTCATCGGCAAGCTCAACTTCGACACCGACAGCATCACGACCTGGAGTAACGGTGTGGCACGTGCGCTGAAGCGCTATATCAAGGACGGTACCGAGACCGGCGAGGTGTGCCCCGACTGTGGCAGCAAGCTCATCTACACGGGTGGCTGCAAGAGCTGTCCGCAATGCGGCTGGAGCAAGTGCAGCTAAGGGTCAGAAATTCAGCAAGCACAACATATTCACCCGAAGGGGGCCGGTTTGCACCACCGGCCCTCTTCATTTTATGTGGCAGAGGAGTCCGAGGCGTCGTGAGGCGGCAGTGGTGGCGATGAGGAAACGGTCGCCGCCCTCGCGCAGGCCCAGCTGTTTCTGCAGCGCGGCGGCTTCGGCGGGGAAGTTGCGCACCACCACATGTGCTTCGCCGCCGGGCAGGGCCTCCCGGATGGCTTTGCGGTTGAGCGGCACCTCCTGCAGCACCTCGAAGGTGCGGCCCGGGAAGTCGGGCAGCCACTCGTCGGAGGTGTAGAGGTGGCTGTTGGGACCCAGCAGGGGCAGGCCGAGGCGTTGGCCGAGCAGACGAAAGCAGCCCGCTTTGCGTAGGGCGGCATGGGGGTCGTAGAGGTAGCGTCCCACGGCGGCGCAGTAGGAGGCGGTGGCAGCGGCCTCGTCACTTGGGTGGAAGGAGATGGTGGTTAGGCTAGCCGGGCTAGATAGGCTAGCCAGGCTAGATATTTTTACTATGGGCTCGCCGCAAGGCGAGCCCATAATGAAGAGCACCTCCTTACATTCCCCTTTGACGGCAACGATATGCACCTCGCTGACGGTGCCCAGCTGGCGCAGGGCGAGGCTGATGTCGATCATGGGCGAAGCCTTGATGAGCAGGCGTTGTGCTTTGGCGCGTAGCAGGTCGAGGTGCTGCAGTATGTCGGGTGTGCAGTCCTCGAAGGCGGCCACCTTGCGGCCTGCAGCGTTGCGGCGTGCAGGGTCTAGGTAGAGAATGTCGAATGTTGAATGAGGAATAAGCCATTCGAGGCTGTCGGCGCAATGGACGGTGACGTTGGTGATGCCCATTGCGGCGAGGTTGCGCTCCATGAGGGCGCAGAGGGCGGGGTCGCGCTCCACGTAGTCGACGGTTGCCGCATGGAGGCTGGCGAAGGCCAGGGTGTCGATGCCCATGCCGCCGGTGAGGTCGGCCAAGGTGAGAGGTGAAAGGTGAGAGGTCGGCGGTGAAAGCAGCGAGGCTTTATAGCGGGCGGTGGCTTCGGAGGAGGCCTGCTCGCGGTTGAGGCGTGGCGGGTACATGAAGCCCTCGTGCCCGAGCAGCGACGGCCACTTCTCGGCGGCGGTGCGCAGCCCCTCGATCTGCTGTACCGCCAGGGGCATATCAATAGTAGGATACCGCGCGGCGCTCAGCAGCAGCCGCGCCGTATCCTCATTCACATGCTCCCTCGCGAAGGTAATCTCCCGCTTCGCGAAATCTTTGAGATCTTGGAAATTGTCTGTCGCTGTCATGGTCGGGCCTGTTTAATCTTGGAGATCTTGTTTAATCTGGGCGGTAGTACCGGTTGGGTACTTTGACCATGCCGTGGGCGAAGTCGTCTTCGTTGAAGTTGATCAGCCACCCCATCGGTTTGTTCAAAAGCCTGAGATATGACCTTAATTGTTTGTAATGCAACGGAAGTAATTCTGCCACAGACTTCAATTCCAAAATCATGATATCCTCAATCAGCAGGTCCAATCGGTAGTCATCGCTGATGGTAAAGCCTTTGTAGGTTACTTTTACGGGCACTTGTGATTCTACCTTGATGTCGCGTAGTTGGAGTTCCTTTATCATTGCCTTTTCATAAATGGATTCCAACAACCCTGGCCCGAAATGGTTGTACACATCCATGGCCGCTCCACGTATTTCATACGACAATGCATTTAATTGATTCTCGAGAGAAATCATGATTTAGCTGGATTTAAAAAGATTTACCTGTACCCGTCCTGAAGGAAGGATACGCGATTTCCAGGATTTCCAGGATTTCCGCCGTCAGGCGGGGGTATTAGTATTCGCCGGCATCGTGGAGGGCCTGCAGGCGGGCGACGACCATGGGGCGGTCCTCCTTGTAGGTGACACCGAACCACTGCGCGGTGGTCTTGAGCACCGTCATGGTGGCGCTGCCGTTATGGATGAAGGTGTTGACGGCAAAGGGGATGTAGTACTCGCTCTTGAGCTCTTGGCCGTGTTCGCGGAGGAAGTCGACAAAGAGGGTCTCGCTCTTGGCGAAGTAGTCGGGTGTGAAGCCGAAGAGGTTCATGCTGACGGTGGCGTCGGCGGGCAGGGGGTGCATGCTGCCGTCGCTGTCTTTGTACTCGATGCCGTTGGGGGTGCGGCCGATGCTAGTGCGCTCGGTCATGCCCACGAGCAGACCGTTGGCGTCGGTCTCGCAGACGCCGCGGCTGACGGTGCCGTTCTCACTCAAGGTGTTTTCCAGACGGTAGCCGACCATGCAATAGCGGCCTCCGGTACCGGCGAGGGTCTCGAGGTGGCGGGCCATGACCTCGAAGGCATCGCGGCCATAGAAGTCGTCGGCGTTGATGATGGCGAAAGGCTCGTGGATGACGTCCTTGGCCATGAGGATGGCGTGGTTGGTGCCCCAGGGTTTCTCACGGCTCTCGGGGACGGTGAAGCCGGCGGGCAGCTTGTCGAGCTCTTGGTAGACATACTCCACGGCAATGCGGTTGCCGTAGTGGTCGGCGTTGACGTGCTGCTTGAACTGCTCGGCGAAGGAGCTGCGGATGACGAAGACCACCTTGCCGAAACCGGCGCGGATGGCGTCGGTGACGCTGTAGTCGAGGATGGTTTCACCGTGGGGGCCTACGCCGTCCATCTGTTTCAGTCCCCCGTAACGGCTGCCCATACCGGCAGCCAAAACTAATAGTGTTGGTTTCATGTTATCGTTTGTTTTTAAAGAATTCTTTCATGAGGGTTTCACATTCGGCGGCGAGCACACCGCCTACCACCTCGGTCTTGGGGTGCAGCATGCCGGTGCCTACAGTGGAGTAGCCCCGTTTGGTGTCACGGGCACCATAGACGATGCGGCCCACCTGCGTCCAACCCGCTGCGCCGGCACACATGGGGCAGGGCTCGACGGTGACGTAGAGGGTGCAATCGTTCAGGTATTTGGCGCCGAGGGCCTCGCTGGCGGCCGTGAAGGCCAGCATTTCGGCATGGGCCGTCACGTCGTGCAGCCGCTCGGTCTGGTTGTGGGCACGGGCGATGATGCGGTCGCCGGCCACGATGACGGCTCCGATGGGCACCTCGTCCTCGCTGGCGGCGGCACGGGCCTCACGCAGTGCCTGCTGCATGTAGTATTCGTCGGGATTGTCGAAGATGCTCATCGTCAGTCTTGGTTAAACAGCATCGTATTGCGCGGTTCGAAGTGCATCTTGGTGTTCATGATGGCGAGCATGCCGTTGCGCATGAAGCTCTCCTGCGAGACGATGAGGCTGGCGCCCATGGGCTGGTACTCGTGGTAGGCCTTCCAGGCGGCGTGGTTGTAGCCTGGCGAGAGGCTCTCGACGGGCATCTCGTCGGTCTCGATGATGAAGAGCAGCAGTCCGCTGCGTTGCTCGAAGAGGAGGTAGCGCGAGTAGACGTTAGGCCGGTCGACGCGCACCACTTCGAGGGTCTCGCCCTTGAGAGTAGTGGTGCCGGCATAGGTGTAGGTGGTCTCGGTGGTGTCGCGTTTCGAGAGGATGGTGCGGAACTCGTAGTACGACACGCGACGCTCGAAGTCGGCCGGCGCCACCTCGTCCCACCAGCCCCGCTTGGCGAAGTAGACGCGGAAGCGGTCGGTGCCGTTGGTGCAGTAGCCGTTGGTCAACGAGTCGCCGCTCCACACCTCGACGCGCAGCATGTCGGGCGGCAGGAACCAGCGCCGCATGATGAAGGTGTCGGGCTGGTTGTGGTAGGTGATGGTGGTCTCCATCACCAGCGTGCTGTCGGGCAACCCTTCGTAGTTGAGCATCTTCACATAGCGGTCGATGATGCGCGTGGCGGTATCGCTGTTGGTGCTCTGGGCCCAGAGGGCGGCCGGCAGCAGCGCTGCCAGCAGGAGGATGGTCTTTCTCATATCGGTCATTGTTTTGGTTTGCTATAAGGGAAGGTGAGCGATTGTACACGCTCGCGGCGGGTGATGCGCACCGTGGCGTCGAAGCCCATCTGCCTGGCCAACTCAGCGATGCGCTCTTCGGCATCGTCGGCCAGGGCGATAGCCTGCAGGTCGTCGAAGGTGATGTTGCGGTGGATGCGTTGGCGCAGGTCGCGGTAGTCGATACCTTCGTCGATGCCCATCACCGAGGCTCGCAGCCACAGCGAGTCGGGGGTGGCCAGGCCGCGGGCCAACTCGATGAACTTATACACCGAGAGCCACATGACGCTGTCCTGTGCCATGCGCAGTTGTCCGTTGACGCTGACGCCCGCCACCTCGCCCGTGAAGTTCACCACGGTGTAGACGCGGGTAGGGGTGGCTGCCGGCGCTTCTGTGGTGTCAGGCTGCCCAGGAATCTCCGTCACCGCCGCCTGCTTCACCCCGTGGCACCCCGTCAAGAGTAGTAAAATGAAAAGTGAAAAGTGAAAAGTGAAAAATGGCTTGCGCAGTTTAAACTGCACCCCAAATAAATCTTTCTCTTTTCCCTTTTTCATTTTTCAGTTTTCAATTTTCATTTTTCAATTTCCCTGAGGTGTTCTTTGACGGTGTCGCTCTGGGGGTTGAGTTTGGCGGCTTTGCGGATGTAGGGGAGGGCTTCGGCGTCGCGGCCCAGGAGGTGGAGTATCCAAGCGTAGGTGTCGAGGCTGTTGGGGTTGTCCGGTTCGCGCTCGATGGTGCGGCGGCTCATGGCGAGGGCCTTCTCCAGCTGCACCCCCTGCAGGGCCAGGTAGTAGGCGTAGTTGTTGAGCGTCGTCATGTCGTCGGGCTTCAGGGCGATGTATTGCTCATAGGCTTGCCAGGCTTTGTCATACATGCCGGCGTTGTAGTAGCAGTCGGCAATCAGGCTGCGGGTCTCGGCTTCGAGGTAACCCTTGTTAAATCCCCATTTGACGGCTTTCTCCAGCGCCTCGACGGCCTCGGCGTAGCGCTCGTGGCGCCGCTCGTGGAGGCCCACGAGGAAGTGGGGCAGGGTGTGCATGGGGAAGAGGCGTTCGGCGCGACGGGCATAGGCAATCATATCCTCCTCGCGGTCGGGGGTCTCGCTGAGGCATATCAGCAGCCCCTCCCACACCTCGTAGCGCGAACTGTCGCGCTGCAGGGCAATCTCGATTTGCTGCGCCGCCTCGGGGTATTTCCGCTGCCGCATCAGCACGTCGCCGTAGTAGAGGGCGAACTCCGACGGGTCGTCGCATTGCTTCATGGCCTGCTCCATCAGGCGGAACGCTGTGGTGCTGTGGGTGTTGTAGAACTCCTCCTCGGTGTAGAACGAGGCCAGCAGCTGCAGTTTCGTGCGCCCGTCGAGGGCGGGGTTCTCGAAGGCCCGCACCAGCTCGCTGTCGGCTTCGGCGGCGTGGCCCGTTTTCTTGTGATATTCGGCCAGCTGGATGTGAATGTAGGGGTCTTGGGGGTCGGCGGCCAGCACGCGGTCGTAGTACACCTTGGCCTTCTTGTAGTTCTTGCGGTTCATGTACTGCTCGGCCATGATGGCGTTGTAGCGCTTCTCGAGGGGCAGGGCGTCGGCCAGGGCTTCGATTTCCTTCAGCGCCTTGTCGGGCCGTCCGGCGGCCTCCCACAGGCGCTG
>JAEEGL010445675.1_pt1 | contig 10625 bp, 9 predicted proteins | sample 9134231 | NCBI WGS metagenome assembly JAEEGL01 (sample SAMN16246548, study PRJNA631951) | gut metagenome | biome: gut microbiome; feature: rumen; material: fiber-attached | host: Bos | place: Iran: Karaj | collected 2018-10 | reverse complement strand
TACAGATCCAGCAGATGCAGCTTCACCTCGCCGGCCAGTAAAGCCGTATCTACTTCCAATACCCAAAGATCCAAGGCCGGGTCCACTGAAGCAGAGAGGAAGTCCGTGGCGGAAAATACCCGAAACCCCTCTCCGGCGGACCGGGGCTTTATGCTGAGGGGCTGTTCCGACTCACAGGCATCGAGCGTGGAGAGACCAGGAAGAATAATCAGGTTGCCATCCCGATCCGGCTTTTCCGATTTCTCTTTGCTGCCAGGACATGCATTTTTCCGCTCCGGAAGTTCCGATTCGTTTCGAATCCAGTTTTTCAATGCACGGACTGCGCCATCCCGCGCGGAATCCATGACTGCAAAAGCAATCGGTCCATCTTCTGCTTCCTGCCACAGAAACTGCGCCATGGCCTCATGCATCCGATCGAAATCATCAAAGCGATCATAAAATGCATCCATGGACTCAAAAGGGACGGACTGTTCCCGGAGCCACGCCGCTACCGGATGCTTTCCGGTACGCAGGAAAAGACGCTTTGCCTTCTTCAGGGCTTCAGCGGACTGGAGAGTGAGCAGTTCCGGCGCGCCGGGACCAAGCGGAATCACCGTGATGACGGGTATTTGTCTTGCTTTCGTGCTCAAGTCTTTTTCCTCCTCCGGTGAAGACGCCCGATAAATGCGTTCAGATCAGCCCGATCCATCGCCCCGATACAGAAGGCTGCAAGGAAATACACTCCGATACCGACGGCCACCTCCACCAGTGTACACAGGCGGTGAAAAGGCAGGATCAGCTGCAGACTCCAGACAGCCAGTCCCATCAGAGCAGCAGCCATTGCAGGCTTCAGAATCCATTCCTTCAGATTCAGAGGGATATCCGCATAACGGCAGACATAGTACAGATTTGGAATCAGGGAAACAGAATAGCAGACAATGGAAGCAAAGGGACCGCCATGGATATGGAAACCCGGAATACCGACAAGGATATAGTTCATGATGATTTTGCAGCTAACCCCGGCTATCAGCGTATACATGGGGATGCGCTGCTTACCGAGCCCCTGAAGGATCGCGCTAGTAGCCTGGACGGCGGTAAACAGAACAACAGTAAGGCTGGAAACCGTCAGCAGCTCCCAGCCGATCTGAAACTGCTCCGGCGCGAGACTCTCAAAATACAGGAAGCCGAAGACCGGCTTCGCCAGAACGCTCATTCCCACTGAACAGGGAAAACCAATCAGAAATGCCAGCCGCAGCCCCTGATTGCAGGCCTTCTGCATCGCTGATCTGTCCTGGAGCGCCTGGGCGGCTGAAACAGCCGGAACCAGGCTCATGGCCACTGCCAGTGCCAGGGCGGTGGGCATATTGATCAACCGGATCACCAGACCGGAAAACACCCCATAGAGGGAACGGGCCACCTCGTTTGTAAGCCCCGCATCCATCATCCGGGGAACCATCATCACAGAATCCACAAACTGGGCCAGGGGAACGATGCAGGCACTGATCGTGATGGGAACGGAGATTACAAAGAGCTGGCCGGCCACTGTGCGGGTGGATACTTCCCGGACCGAGGCCAGCTGGGGAATCCGGGAAAAAACCGAACGCTGACGGAAATATATGCCTGCGACCACCAGCGTCGCACAGGCTTCGCTCAGCGTGATGCCAAGCAGCGAGCCTGCCGCGCCCAGAGCCAGGGACCGACGGGCACCGAAGTAGGCCAGCGGCAGGCAGAAAAGCAGCTTGCACAGCTGTTCAACGATCTGAGAAATGGCAGTGGGCTTCATGTTCTGCTGTCCCTGCATAAAGCCCCTGAAAGCACTCAGGGCGCAGACGAGGGCCAGGCAGGGTGCGATCGCATAAAACCCCATGGAAGCCCGGGGCTCCCTGGTCCAGGCTGAAAGAAGACCGTTTCCGGCCAGCATCAGGAGCATGCAGATACAGCCCAGCCCGGTCAGCAGCCACAGCGCCGTTTGAAAAACCCGGTGCGCATTCCGGGGATCGTCCTTCGCCAGATACGAGGAAACCAACCTGGAAACCGCTACCGGCAGACCGGCGGAGGAAAGGGTCAGGAGCAGATTATAGGTCGGATAAACCGACTGATAAATCCCGAGCCCTTCCGAACCAATAATGCGGGTGAGCGGTACTGTGAACAAAAGCCCCAGCAGCTTGCAGATGATGCCTGCCAGGCTCAGGATGGAAACCCCTTTGACGATGGATTTTGAGGTGTCTGAGGACATGAAAAGCCCCCTTTCAGTACCATATGGAAACAAATAATACGCACAGCCAGCCTGCGGACACGGAAATCACTTCAAATGCACGGAATAACGGTGGTGTCAAGTGGATTTCCAGGCCCCGCGAGTAAACAGAATCAGGATCGGGAACAGCTCCAGGCGGCCGGCCAGCATCAGGAAACAGCAAAGCAGCTTGCCCCAGACGCCATAGGACGCAAAATCGCTGGCCAGCGCACCAAAGGCCGGCCCCACATTGCTGATACAGGTGAGCGCAGCCGAGAGGTTATCCATGGGTGCGAATTTTCCTTCCAGGGAAAGGAGAAACGCTCCCAGAATTACCAGAAAAAAGTACAGCATGACGAAGATTGAGATCTGGGAAAGCAAAGTTTCATCTGCTGCTTTTCCGTCCAGACGTACAACCTGTACCTTTTTTGGCAGGACTGTGGAATGAACGGCGCGGCGGGCATGCTTGCCGGCCAGCACCACCCGGATGATCTTGATCCCTCCGGCTGTCGATCCGGCGCAGGCGCCGATAAACATGGCAAAAAAGATCAGCATCCGGGACGCAACAGGCCAGTCATTAAAATTCGCGGTTACAAACCCGGTGGTGGACATAATGGAGCAGAGCTGGAAGGCGCTGTACCGGAAAGAGCGGGAAAGATCACCGCTGTAATAGGAGAAATTGAGGAAGGTCAGAATCAGGATAAAGGATCCGACGATCCCCAGGTACCAGCGGAATTCCTCATCCCGGAAAAAGGAGCTGATCTTATCTTTCGGCGGAGATATCAGGAACCGGTAATAGAGGGCAAAGTTCACGCCAAACATGAACATAAAGACCGTAATCACCGATTCAGCCCAGACGGAGCCAAAGGCGCCCACGCTCTGGCTGTAATTGCTGAAGCCGCCGGTTCCGGCCGTCGACAGCGTATGAATTGCCGCGTCATACGTATTCAGGCCGCAGAGCATCAGCGCCAGGAATTCAAGAAAAGTCAGGAGGATATAAATCCGATAAAGGATCTTTGCCGTCGCACCGGTATGGGGCACGAGCTTGCTGAGGGAGGGACCGGGGCTCTCGGCCCGGACCAGATGGGATGTCCGCCCTGTCAGCTTCGGCAGCAGTGCCAGTGTCAGCATCAACACACCCATGCCGCCGACCCAGTGGGTCGTCGCCCGCCAGAACATGATTCCCCTTGGGAAATGCTCATATTCGAGCAATACGGTAGCTCCGGTGGTGGTGAATCCGGAGACGGATTCAAACAGCGCATCCTCGAAACGGGGATAGAGGCCCGAAAAGAAAAACGGAAGGGCCCCGCCCACGCTGAGCACCAGCCAGCCGAGAGCGACCACCAGGAAACCTTCCCGGAGACGGAGATGCGTCCCCCGTCCCGGATGAACCAGAAACCAGATCAGCAGTCCGGGAACCAGAAGGCCGCCAATACAGGCTGCCAGCACCGGGGCATCCCCGTCCCGGAAAATCAGCGCCAGAATCAATGCGGGGATCATTGCCAGGGCCACGATGGAAAGCATGGCCCCCAGAAGACGCAGGATCAGCTTTCTGTTCATCGATAAATTACCTCATTCAGATCACCGATGCCGGACTCACGGGATATAATCACCACATGATCGCCTGCCTCAATCCGGTCATTACCAAAAGGAACGATGACCTTTCCCTGATGAACAATGACCGCGACCAGGCTGCCGTGTCGCATGGTAAGATCCTTCAGGGGGATCCCGATATAAGCATCGCCTTCCCGGGCCACAAACTCAATCGCTTCCGCCTTGCCGTCAACCAGCCGGTAAAGCCGCTCGATCTTCGTGCCCTTGCTGTGCTCCCGGGCACGGACATAGCGCAGGATGGTGGAACAGGTAATATACTGAGGGCTGAGGATTGAATCCAGACCCAGATTACTGAGGAGATCGGCATAGGTTGTCCGGGAATTCTTCGCGATCACCTTCGGGACCCCGCAGCGGGAGGCATACATGCCGGTCATCAGGTTTTCCTCATCCCGGTTGCTCAGGGAAACGAAGGCGTCCATCTGAGAAATACCCTGCTCCTCCAGCAGATCCTGGTCGGTTCCGTCTCCAAGGACGATATCTGCTTTCGGAAACTGCTCGCTCAGATCCCGGGCTTTCTGCGCCGACAGTTCAAAGATGGTCATATGTATCCCCATGGGCGTAATCATCCGGGCCAGATAGTAGGTGATCTTTCCGCCGCCCAGCACCATGACGCTGCGAATTTTCAGGGAATTCCGCCCCAGAAAACGGAAATAATTGGTAATGCTCAGCATGCTGCCGGAAATAAAGACGGTATCTCCGGCCTTAATATAAAAATCACCGCCGGGGATAATCACTTCACCTTCCCGTTCCACCATGGTATACAGCACATGCGGAATGTTGGGGACCCGGGAGGCAATTTCCTTCATGGGGATTCCCACGATAATGTCATCCTGCTGGGCACGAAATTCCACCATTTCCACCTGACCGCGGGCAAAAGACTCGATACTGCCGGCAAACGGATAACGGAGAAGCTTGCTGATTTCCAGGGCAGTCGCCCGCTCCGGATTAATGGCTACATCAATGCCCATCTCATTCTGCAGGAGCATCTGGCTTTCGTTGTATTCCGGATCCCGGATCCGGGCGATGGTATATTTTGCCCCGAGCCGCCGGGCCATCAGGCAGCAGAGCATGTTGGTTTCATCCCCGGCGGTGGTTGCGATGACGATATCTGCCCGGTCCACCCCGGCTTCCACCAGCGTCTTGGCGTTAGCCCCATTGCCCCGGATGCACATGACATCGAGTGAATCCTGACAGCGGTTAATCACATCTTCACTGCGATCAATGACGGTAATGTCATGATCCTCCGCCGTCAGCCGGTCCGCAAGGGAATGACCGACTTTCCCCGCACCGATCAGAATAATCCGCATCCGGAAAAAACCTCCTCCAAAAAGGGCATTAATTCATTCTACCACGAACAAAAACAGAAGAAAAGCAGCATCGGCACCAGGATGGATTCCTGTTCACGTATCCGGACGGCGAAAAAGAGCGAGCGCTTTTTCAAAACAGGCCGGAGTTGCAGCGAGGATTGCCGAAGAAGCGCCAAAGTCGGGAGAAGGCAGCAGAGGCATGGCAAAACAGCCGCCGGCTTCCCGGAGCAGCAGACTTCCCGCCGCGTAATCCCAGGGCTTCAGGCGCATCTCAAAGAAAATATCGTGGCGCCCGCAGGCCAGCGTGGCCAGATCCACTGCCGCGGATCCAGAGCGGCGAAGATCCGCGCAGGCATGCAGGAAGGATCCGGCCAGATCCATACTCCGCCTGGCCAGCTCTTCATAGTAGGGCGCTGTTCCAAAGGTAACGAGAGCCTTCTCAAATGGCGTATCCGCCACATGAACCGGTTCTCCGTTCAGCGTCGTACCCTTTCCCTTTTCAGCATAGAATAACTCCCGGGTATAGGGCTGCCAGACCAGCCCGACAACGGGCTGACGGTTTTCACAAAGAGCAATGGAAACGGCGGATACGCGGTAGTCATGAATCAGGTTGGTCGTTCCGTCCACCGGATCCACAATCCACGTCAGACGGTCGCTCAGGGGCTGATTCTCCTGTTCTTCTCCGATCATATCAGAGCCGGGAACCAGGGAAAGGAGCTTTTCCCCCAGAAAGCTTTCCACCGCCGTGTCGATATTGGTGACGAAGTTGGCATGGCCTTCCTTCTGTTCTACGGCAGCCGGACGAACAGAGAACATGTCCCCGGCATGCATTGCGATGTCCTTCAGGGCTTTTTCGAATTCAAACATTGCTGTAACCTCAACCGTTTCAGGTGGACTCATACGCTGCGTCTGGTTCCAGACGCAGCAGCTTTCTTGCGTTTTCTCCACAAATCATGGCCACATCCTCCCGGGAAAGAGGCAAAGCACGGATCTTCCGGAGCTCTTCAGCGGGATCCGCCCAGGGACTGTCCGTGCCGAAAAGCACATGATCCGCACCAAAGCAGTGCACCAGATCGCAGAAAGCAGATTCTGAAAGAAGCTGCAGACCGCTTTCATCCCACGGAAAACCATCTGCCGCCGGAGAAAGCCGCCCCAGCGAGAAGGAGGTATCCAGATAAATACCTGTATCGGCCAGCAAAGACGCCGCTTCCTCCCAGCATTTCCAGCCGGCCATATGGGCGCCGATCATCCGGACGGATCCGACCGCATCCAGCGCCCGGCGTACCCGGGCGGGGAGCGCCTCATCATGATGGGGAAGACCGATGTCCCATCCGCCATGAATAAGGACCAGGAGACCGAGATCCCGGCATTTTTTCAGCAGACGCAGGGATCTGGGATCATCGATGCAGACCTCTTCATAGGGCGGATGCAGCTTGATGCCGCGAATCCCGGCAGCTGCCACGCGTTCCAGCTCGGATTCCCATCCGTCGAAGGCGGGATGCATGGCTGCAAAGGAAAGCAGTCCGTCCGGACGTTCGGCAGGCTCTCCGGACTGTCCGGCAAAGTCTTCCAGCACATGATTGTTAATCGGAACCACCTGCTCCGGATAGGTTGCGACAGGCTGGATGACCGCGAGATCGACTCCCGCCGCTGCTTCCGTTTTCCGCAGGCCGGCGGCGGTTCCATCCGAAAAAAGCGCCGTATGGCAGTTGCCCTGAAGCTTTTTGAGTGCTTTGCCGGCAATCCTGTCCGGAAAGGTGTGCGTATGTATATCAATAATCATATTCTTATTTCGCAGAATAATAGCTGCCGTAAATAAAATTGTGAATATCCTCTGCGGGGCGGGCGGAACGCCGGAACATCACTACGGAAGAACCGTCAAGTGTTCCGTACTTCCAGGTATCATCCGCGGGAATCCGAAGCTGATCAAACAGGGAATCCGCACCCGATTCGGACAGACCCGAGAGGGCCGGAATCAGACTGATGGCCAGATTGAACACGGTTTCCAGATTCATGTTGGTATCAGCATAGGAATAAGCGACATCGAGCAGATCCATGAGGGTATCGATACTGATATCCTGCATGACCTTCTGCAGCAGCAGATCCAAGAGGTGCCGCTGCCGGTCTGTCCGGTTAAAGTCGTTTTCCCCTTTCAGGGAACGGGTCCGGGCATACATGACCGCCTGGACGCCGTCGAGATGCTGGACGCCGGCCCTGACCTCCAGGGGCGTCCGCTCTCCCTTTGCCTTATTGTCATAGGCCGGTGGATGCTCCTTCAGATATTTGTTGATATACCACGCTTCGCCCTTGGTCAGCTCAATATCGATCCCGCCGAGGGCATCGATCACGGAGGCGAGGCCGTTAAAATTCACAGCAACGTAATGCTGGATATTCAGCTCAAAATTCTTATTGATGGTCCTCATGGCGAGGGCTGCTCCGGAACGGATCTTTTCCTCCACGGTACCTTTCTTGACCTTGTTGCAGCCATACTGATAGGCATTATTGATCTTGGTTTGTTTCCGGTAGCCGGGGATGGGGACAACGGTATCCCGGAGGATGGAGGTCATCTTTACGGTGCCGGCTTCGCGATCCACGGAGACAACGATCTGGGTATCGCCGCGGCCGATGATTTCCCGGGGATCCCGGCTGCGCGTGTCAACTCCGATGAGGAGAATATTCAGGACGCGGTCCGGGAGGTTCGGATTCAGATCCAGGGAATCCGGATCAATCCCTTCCTCTTCCTCCGGCTGATCTTCCAGAAGGTCATCGAGTTTCTGCTGTTCCTCCTCCGAGAGAACATAGGTTTCCCCGGTTTCATCATCAACGAAGGAATTCTCCTCGTCCAGAAGCACTTCCTCGATCACTTCCTCGACGACGAAATCCTCTTCTTCCGCGTCCGCCGATTCTGCCAGAACCGCGAGGGGAATGAGACTCAGCGCCAGCAGCAGGGAAAGGGCCTTTTTCATCATTTTTCTTGTCTCCTTATTCTTTACTCTTCCGAAGAGGGGTGATTGAGTTCATCGAGGGTCATTTCGAAGGCGGGAAGGAAATCACGCCGGAAATCCTGCACCTCGGGATAATCCACTTCGTCCAGCGCGGCCCGGATATTTTCAGCGGCGTAATCGAACTCCGGATTTCCGGCCCGCTGCTCCTGCAGACATTTGATATATGCTGAAATTTTATCCGCAGCTTTCACAATATCCTTCGCATAGCCGGATTCCTGTTTCAGATAGGGCGCATAGCAGCGACGGAGCTCCCCAGGCAGCAGCGTCAGGAGCCGGTCGGCTGAGAGGGATTCCAGCTGCTTATAGGCGCGGCGCAGATTATCGGAATGATACTTGACAGGCGTCGGCAGATCCCCGGTCATCACCTCCGTGGCATCATGATATACTGCCAGGGAAAGAACATGCTCCGGGTCTTCGGAACGGCCGTACCGTTCCCGGCCCAGAACAGCGATGGCATGGGCAATCATGGCAACCTGCAGAGAATGCTCCGCGTCGTTTTCCGCCTGGGTATTCCGCATAAGCGACCAGCGCGTGATCAGCTTCAGCCTATCCAGATAGGCAAAAAAAGAATAGCTCATGAAGGACCTCTTTTCCGGAATCGGGTTTGTTCTGAAAACACAGAACAACATGTAATTATAAGCTTTTTAGCGGAGAGTTTCAAGAGCGCTTGCGGGAAAGCAGGCAGCAGCGTATAATATTCCCGAAGAACCCGAAGGAGGAAAAACAAAATGCGGCTGAATATCGCCATCGACGGCCCCGTGGGCGCCGGAAAGAGCAGCATCGCCGATGCAGTTGCCCAAAGGCTCGGCATTCTGCATCTGGATACCGGCGCGATGTATCGTGCGCTGGGACTGAAGGCGCTGATGACCGGAACGGATCTTCAGGATGAAAGTGCTGTCACTGAACTGTGTGAAAAACTGGATCTGGATGTGGGTTACGGAGAAAGCGGACAGCGGACCATGCTGGACGGAAAGGATGTCAGCGGTCAGATCCGGACACCGGAAGTGAGCATGGCCGCGAGCACTGTCAGCCGTTACGCTGAGGTCCGCAAAATGATGGTCCGGCGACAGCAGGAGCTGGCAGCAAAACAGGATATGCTGGTGGACGGCCGGGATATCTGCACAACCGTGCTTCCGAATGCGCCGGTCAAAATCTACCTGACAGCTTCCAGCGAAGAACGTGCGAAGCGCCGCTGGAAGGAAAACCGGGAGAAGGGAAGCGCGGAAAGCTACGAGGAAGTGCTGCGGGCTGTGATCGAACGGGACCGGCAGGACATGAACCGGGCTGTTGAGCCGCTGCGCCAGGCGGAGGATGCGATTCTGCTCGACACGACCGAGATGCGCTTCGACGAGGTGGTGGACGCAATCCTGAGGATGGCGGAGGAAGCGAAAAATGGAAAATGAAGCTGTCAGCGAAAAGGACACTGCGCTGTACCGGATCGGACGGGGATTTGCCTGGCTCCTGGTTTATCTGATCATGCCGGTTCGTTATCACGGGAAGGAAAAACTGCAGAACCGGCAGGGCCCTTACGTTCTGATCAGCAACCACCGGCATGCGCTGGATCCGGTTGTACTGGCCTGGCCGGTGCCGAGTCAGTGCGTCTTTCTCGGGAAGAAGGAACTGGCGAAATCAGCTTTCCTCAAAAAATGTCTGACTGATCTGCACTGTATCCTGGTGGACCGGCATAACCGGGATATGGAAGCCATGCGGAGCTGTATGAAGGCCGTCAAAATGGGCAAGGTTCTGGTGGTCTTTCCCGAAGGAACCCGGCACCATGAGGGACAGATGGAGCAGATTGAAAACGGAACAAGCCTGATTGTGATGCGGGGCAGAGTTCCGGTCATTCCGGTTTATCTGGATGGCAAGCTGAAGCTGTTCCGGCGGATCAACGCTTATGTGGGCGATCCGATCGAATACTCAGATCTGCTGGCAAAAGGGATCAATGTGGAAAGCTGTGAAGAGATGAATGAACGGATGCGGGAAACGTTCCGGAAAATGATTGCTGAATCGGCGGAACATCCTTTCTGACCTTCACCGAAAGAAGATTCGAAGCAGCAGCGCAGAAAACATCAAGTACCCTGCATTGTTTTTGATATGTTTCCGGCTGGCGGATGACAGAATCGCTGTGCCGGACACAGCTCAATATAATATTTTCCCGGAACACCCGGGACGGGAGCCTGCATCATCGCCGGAGCAGATGCAGGCTTTTTTCTGCTTTCATCAATTTGGACTCAAATGTGCTTAATCAGACAAACGGAGACAAGAAACGACAAGCTGAAACGATGACTTCCCGGAAGGAGCGTGATAAGATCTGAGCAGAAAAGAGAAGTACAACAGAAGGGAGGACGGACACTGGTGAAGCAGACGGAAACGGCGAGGAAACCGGTGAAACCCAGAGCTGCCGGATGGCGCAGGAATCTGTGGCTGGACACAATGGTTCTGCCCGGGGCGATCTGGCTTCTGCTGATCCGGTATCTGCCAATGTTC
>JAEEGL016680308.1_pt1 | contig 10626 bp, 6 predicted proteins | sample 9134231 | NCBI WGS metagenome assembly JAEEGL01 (sample SAMN16246548, study PRJNA631951) | gut metagenome | biome: gut microbiome; feature: rumen; material: fiber-attached | host: Bos | place: Iran: Karaj | collected 2018-10 | reverse complement strand
GTTGTGTAATTACACTTAGGATAATTAGAACAACCATAGAATTTTTTACCTTTTTTAGGTCCTGATTTAGCAATACGTTCAACTAAGTGGCCTTCATGGCAGTTAGGGCATTCAATTTCAACTTTTTGTTGAACCTCTTCCTTTTTAATATATTTGCAACTTGGATAATTAGAACAAGCTTCAAATAAACCAAAGGAATTACTTCTAAATACCATCTTAGAACCACATATAGGGCACACATCTCCAGTTTCAACTGGTTTAATTTGTGTTCTTTGATCATTGAATTGGTTTATGAAATCACTATAGAAGGTATTAACTGTATTTGCTTCGCTAGCATTACCTTTAGCAATTTCATCTAATTCCTTTTCCATCTTTGCGGTATAAGAAATATCGACAAACTTATTAAAGTATTGATCAAGGAACTTAGACGTTAAGATTCCTTGTGTTGTTGGAACAATCTTTTTCTTTTCGATGGATATATATTCTCTATCTTTTAATGTTTCAATTGTTGATGCGTATGTTGATGGTCTTCCGATTCCTGACGACTCCATTTCTTTAATAAGAGTTGCTTCAGTGAATCTTTGAGGGCCTTCTGTTTCTTTTGATAGAACATTAATACTATCAAAAGTCACTACATCTCCTATATTTTTATCAAAAATAACTTCATTTAGTTCTTTTGACTTATTTGCTTCTCTAAATCCTAAGAAAGAATATTTGTCAAAAGTAGCACCAAGCATTTGACCGTTTGAATCAAATTTAACATTCTTAGATTCAATTATTGCGTCTTTCATCATTGATTCAATGGTTCTTTCATAGATTAATGTATAGATGTTTAATTGATCTTTAGTTAAATATTCTTTTAGTGAATCTGGAGTTCTATTTAAAGATACTGGCCTAATTGCTTCGTGAGCATCTTGGGTATCTTTATTATTGTTGTAATTATGCAATTTACCAAGATAATCCTTACCATAGTTAGATGCTATAAAAGGAATTAGTTGTTTATTTACAAATTCGTCTGATAATCTAGTTGAATCGGTTCTCATATAGGTAATTAATGCTATATGCTTTGATTCAACTTCTATACCAACATATAATTCATTAGCAATTGCCATTGTTTTCTTAGATGTTAGATTAAATCTATTAAGAGCAGTTTGAATTAGAGTTGATGTAGTAAATGGTGGTTGAGATTTTTCATATTTTGTATAGTATGTAATATCTCTTACTACCATATCTTTTGTTAGAACACTACAAAGTCCTTTTGCTTCCGCCTCATTATCAAATTGAGCGGCTTTATTTTTGCCTATTTCAAGAAGTTTGGCTTTGAACGCTTTAGTTGATGCTTCTATCTCAAAGAATCTTTTAGGAACAAATTTTTGAACCTCTTCTTCCCTTTGAGTAATCATCTTGAGTGCGGCACTTTGAACTCTACCTGCACTTTGCGATCCAATTGATTTCTTTAAGAGTGATGATAGTTTATAACCAATGATTCTATCAATAATCTTTCTTGTTTCTTGACTATCTACTAGTTTTTCATCTATATCTCTTGGATTTTGAATTGCATGCAAAATAGCGGGTTCAGTTATTTCGTTAAACTCAATCCTTTTTACTTCTTTTCCTTCTAGGTTTAAGGTTTCTTTTAAATGCCAACTTATCGCCTCGCCTTCTCTATCTGGGTCAGACGCAAGATAAATCTTATCGGCTTGTGATGCATATTTATTTAAATCTTTAATGACTTGATATTGTTTAGGAATGATTGTATAGATTGGTTTTAGATTATTATTAAAGTCTAATCCTAGATTATCTATACCTTCGTTTTTAATATCTCTTATATGTCCTTTTGATGCGACAACTTGGTAGTCGCTTCCTAGAAATTGTTTAATTGTTTTTGTTTTACTTGGACTTTCTACAATTACTAATTTCATTTTTTAACCTGCTCGTTTTTAAATAATAGCAATAAAAAAGGGCATAAGTCAATAGATTTTTTAGCCCTTTTTTACGACATTTATTCTTTAATAATAAATGTCATTCTATCTCGTCCTGCAGAGTCCTTTAAATTTATAATTTCTGCCTCAGGATAATATTTTTTAATTATTTCATTTAGTGCTTCTCTTTTATCATAACCGTGTTCGAAAGCAAGCATATACTTATTAGGATTAAGGTGTTTTCTTGCATCTTTTAGTATGATTCTATAAAAATGAAGCCCATCTTCACCACCAAATAAAGCTACGTGTGGTTCATTAACTTTTACAATTGGTTCTACATATTCATTAGTCATTAAATATGGTGGATTAGATACGATAATGTCAAATACCTCATCATCAGATATTTCATTTAACATATCAGATTGAGAAAATTCCACACAAGCATCATTCAATTTGGCATTTTCTTTCGCGACATTTAATGCATCTACGCTTATATCAGTGGCCTTAACTTTCATATTAGGTTCTTCTTTCGCAAGAGATATTGCGATAGCCCCCGAACCAGTACCTATATCTAAGACTTTTACCTTTTTGCCCTTAAAATACCTATCATAATATATAAGTATATTAGAGGCGAGTTCTTCTGTTTCCCATCTTGGGATTAAAACATCTTCATTTACAAGCATCTTATAACCATAGAAATATGTATATCCAATGATGTATTGAACGGGTCTTCCTTTATTTACATACTCATCTAATAATTGATTGAATTTGTCTATAACTTCTTTAGGGCATTCATCATGCATATGAGTATACATTTCGGTTGGTGACATATTAGAAGCAAAAAGGAGAAGACTCTTAACAGCAGTCTTCTCTAATCCTTTATTTTCCGCTTTTGTTTGACCTTGTCTCATTAAGCCAAAATAAGTCATTTTAATTCTCTTTGTTTTCTAGTTTTCTTTTTATTTCTTCTGAAGTTAATGCGTCGATTATTGGGTCAAGTTTTCCTAGCATTATTCTATCTAACTGATTAATTGTAAAACCAATTCTATGATCGGTTACTCTATTTTGTGGATAGTTATAAGTTCTAATCTTTTCACTTCTATCGCCTGTACCAATCTTAGATTGTCTTTCGGCTCCTTCTTTTGCGAGCTGTTCCTGACGATATCTATCAGCAAGTCTTGATTGAAGAACTTTTAAAGCTTGCTCCTTGTTTTTGATTTGGCTTCTTTCATCTTGGCAACTTACAATTGTTCCAGTAGGAAGGTGTGTAACTCTGATTGCACTAAATGAAGTGTTTACACCTTGACCACCGGCTCCATGAGAGTGGAAGATATCAATTCTAACTTCATCTAAGTTTAATACATAGTCTGTTTCTTCGGCTTCTGGAATAACTAATACTGTTGCAGTTGATGTGTGAATTCTACCAGATGCTTCGGTTGTCGGGATACGTTGAACTCTGTGAACGCCTGATTCATATTTTAATTTTGAATATGCACCAGTACCACTAATAATTGCTTCAATTTGTGAATATCCACCTGCATCACTTGGTTCAGCATTTGTTACTGATAGTGTGAAACCATGAGAATCGCAATATCTTTGATACATATTGAATAGGTCGCCAGCAAAGATATTTGCTTCATCTCCACCAGCAGCACCTCTAATTTCCATAATAACGTTTTTGTCGTCGTTAGGATCTTTAGGTACTAATAATATTTCAATCTCTTCTTCGAGTTGTGCGATTCTTTTTTGTGCTTCAGCTAGTTCATCTTGAGCCATTAATGAGATTTCCTCATCTTTTTCTTGTGCCATCTTTTTAAGATCTGGAATAGAGTCTTCTAACTTTTTCCATTCATGATAACAGTTTAATACTTTATCGTATGATGAAAGTTCGCGTGATAATTCCGCGAATTTCTTCATATCCTTCATTATGTCTGGATTTTGAAGAGCTATTTGAATCTCATTTGAACGCTTTTCAATTTGATCTAGTTTTGTTGTAATCATAAATTATTCTTCTCCATCGGTAGCGATGTTATTAAATGCTGATTTAGCTCCATCGAAAGCTAATTGGAAGTCACTTAATACACCGTTACGATTCTTCTTAATTGTACAGTTGACAACGTTTTTAACTACTGCGTTAGTATCTTTATCAACTTCTCTATATAAGAATACTACTACGTCGGCATCTTGTTCGATTGAACCAGATTCTCTTAAGTCGACTAGAGATGGTTCACCATTATCACCTGTATTACGTGATAGTTGTGATAGGGCCATTACTGGAACTCTTAATTCTCTACTCATCTCTTTGAGTACTCTTGAAATTTCACCTACTTGTTGAGTTCTTGATTCATAATGTTGAGCTGTAGAAAGAAGTTGTAGATAGTCTACTACTACAAAATCTAGTTTATCTTCACTCTTTTTCTTTCTACAAATACTTCTTACGTCTTGAACTGTGGTTGAACCACTATCATCAAACATTAAGTTAATGCCGTCTAGACTATTAATTGCCCAGTTGATTTTTTCCCACGATGAATTATCTTTAAATTTACCTAATTTAAGTTCGGTTTGGTTAACCATTGCTTGGCTCGCAAGAAGACGAATACCGAGTTGGTCTAAGCTCATTTCTAGTGAGAAAAATGCAACATATGGTCTACTCTTTAGTTTTGCAATGTTAGTTGCAATATTTAAAGCTAGTGTTGTTTTACCAACTGATGGACGTGCAGCAAGAATTATTAATTCTGCTGGTTGAAGACCAAGAGTTGCTCTATCGATTCCTTCAAATCCTGTTTCAAGGCCTGTAATAGTTCCGCTCTTTCTTGAGTTTTCAATTACTTTGTTTCTTGTGTCTTCAAGAATCTTAGCAATTGGAACCATATCTTTTACAGTTCTTTCGCTGGTTGCTTGGAATATCTTCTTTTCAACACTATCTAAGAACTCTTTTGTGTTTGAAATATCCTCATTAGATTCTTTAATGATGTCGTTGCATACTTGAACTACAGTTCTTTGAACTGATTTATCTTTAACGATATCAATGTAAGCCATAAGGTTGGTTGTTGATGGAACACTATCAGTTAAATCAATGATATATTGTGATCCACCACAATCATTTAATTTACCCTTATCATCTAATAGATTGATAACTGTAGTTGAATCAATTGGAGAACCATTTCTAAATAGTTCAAGCATTGCTTCAAATATTAGTTGGTGACGTAGATAATAAAAGTCTTTAGTTAATAGTTTGTCGTTTAGTAATTTAATAGTAGACTCATCATAAAAGACAGAACCTAAAATTGATTGTTCTGCTTCGCTACTAGCTAATATCTTAGATTCTGGCATTATGCTTCCTCCTCATCAACTACTTGTATTTCAAATTTTGCAGTTATATCTTTATATAATTTTGCAGTTACAGGATAAGTACCTAAAGATAAAATCTTATCTTCAGGTAATACAATCTTTCTCTTATCAACATCAATGTTTTGTTGCTTCTTTAATGCTTCAGCAATATCTTTTGTTGATATAGAACCATAGATTCTACCATTTTCACCAGTTTTAACTTTAATCTTAATTGATACAGAACTTAGAATTTCTTTAAGTTTAGTATTAACGGCGATTTCTTCTTGAATTCTTCTTTCTTCATTAGCTTTTTGTTCTTCTAATACAGCTAAGTTAGATGCATTAGCTTCAATAGCTAAATGTTTAGAAAGTAAGTAGCTACCGTATCCAGTTGATACATCGATAGTATCGCCTTTCTTACCTTGTTTCTTAACGTCTTCAATTAAAATTACCTTCATTGTGTCACCCTTACCTTTAATACTATTTTTAATAACACTAACTAGTGAATTATAAACTTCATCAATTGTTTTACCTTTAATTTGAACACCGGCTGCGTTAAAGTGTCCACCACCGCCTAATTGTTCCATAATGATGTGGACGTTAGTTTTATCACTTCTTGCGCTTATACCAATTAATTCTTTTGATAATTTACCAATTGCGAATGCGGCTTCTATGTTTTCAATATTTAAAAGAGCATCGGCTGTTTTAGATAGAACATCTCTTTCTGTGATTTTGTTATCAACGATAATTGCATAGTGATCAAATAGAATTTCTGCTTTTTGAATTAATGCAACTCTATTTACTTGTTCATCAACTGATTGTCTTAAATATCTCTTGGCTTCATGAGTATCAGCACCAAAAGATGTTAAAACAGAGGCAGTTTGGAATGTTCTGTCTGTTGTGTGGTTTGCAAAGTTGTTAGTATCAATAATCATACCAATTAACATAATAGTTGCAATGAAGTTAGGTATTTTAACTTCGATTGGTGCTAATTGTGATAACTCAGTAACAATTTCAACCGCACTTGATGCGTTTTGGTCAATATATTGTAATATTGGATGAATTGTAAGTCTTTCAGTTAATCTGTGGTGGTCAATGATTATTACTTGGTTTGCAAGTGAATAAACATGTTTATCAACAGATAAGTCATCACTGTGGTGGTCAACTACAATTAATAGAGTTCTTCCTTTTAGGAATCCTTCAACATCTTGTGGTTCAATAATTGATTGTCTTAATTTAATAAATTCATATTCTGAGTTTCTTAAAATCTTATCAACTGTTGCATCAACGTGTTGTCTATTAATTAATACTTTCGCAGGTGTACCACATGCGTTAGCAATTTCAAGAACACCAAGAGCACTACCAATAGCATCGGCATCTGTATCAGTGTGTGGCATAATTACTACACTTGATGCACTATTGATTGCTTCTACTAATTTGCTTGCAAATACTCTTGCTTCAGTTTTGGTAATTCTTTCACTAAATTGAACATTACCACCATAAATCTTTTCGCTTTCGCCATCATAAATAACAGCTTGGTCTCCGCCTCTACCCATCGCTAAGTCTAAGGCAGTATTTGCATAGAAACCTAATTGTTGGTAATCATCAGAACCAATACCAACACCAATTGATAATGAAATTCCTGTTTCTTGTTCTTTTGAAATACTATCAATAGCTTCCAGAATTGAGAAACGATCATCCATTATAATTTCAAGACCTTCTTTGTTAGTGATGAACATTTGTTTTTCATCGGCCGTAGACATTGAGAAAATATTGTATTTTTGACTCCAGTTTTCAATAGCAACATAATAATGTCCTAATAATTCTGTTCTCTTTTGAAGGTTTAAACCATCTAGAGATTCATCGATATTATCAAGAGATAAAATGATGATTGCTGGAGCTTTAATCTTAGACTTTTCAACGATTGATATTTCTTCAGTAACATCTCTTAAATAAATTGTTCTTTGAAGAATTCTTAAATCTGTTCTAATCTTTCTACCAAATACGTTAATTAATGAGTCAGTTTTCTTATTTTTAACTACTTCATTAAGTTCATCAGAGATAAACGGAAGTTCCTTACCAATCAAAGTACTTTGGAAGTAGTTCTTTGCTTGGTCATTTGCATAAGTAATAACTCCAAGTTCAGAATATATGATTATTCCGACTGGAAGATCTTTTTGTACGAATTTATCATTTGTCTCTAGAGCATCTAGTAAGTTTTTATTTATTGATAGTTGGTTTTTAAGTTTTTTGTTTTCCCTATTAAGTTGATTGTACATAGCAAGGTAGAATAATAGGAACATAAAAACAACACCTAGGATGATAGGTATTATCATTAAATATATTGACGGATAGTTTTCTTTTCTAAAAACAAAGAAGTAAACTAATCCATACGCGATTGCTAGTAATAAGTCAATTACTATACCGGCTATAATTCTCTTTCTCATTATAATCCTCCCGCTTGTATATATAATAATATAAAATATTATAAAAAACAATCCAAGAAAGGATTGTTTTGTCTCTCTATTTATGAGATTTATATAGCGTTTTTACCTTAAAACTCATTACGTTATTTAAAAATGCTACATTTTATCTTGCCGATATATTATAACATATTTTGATTTTTCGAGTTAAATTAGTTTGGAAAACTAATTATTTTTTAAGGAAAAACTCTTGTTTATGGGTTTAATATACTTCTTATAACTCTGGCTACTTCTTTTGCACACTTTCTATAGCCTTCGTCAGTTAAATGAAGAGAGTCTTGGCACTTATAGTATCTTTTACTCTCATCTAAAAGTAGTGAATAAAGATCGTCCACTAATACATTTTCTTCTTTCATTATTTTTAGTGCGGCATCATTGTACTCATTAACCCACGCATTCTTATAATCTATTTTTACAAATTCACCATCTTTTTCTGGTGTGTCATAGATTGGAGTGGTGGTTGCGAAAATTGGAATAGCACCAGTAGATTTAATATATCTAATTAAGCGTTTTAGATTATAAGTATAATCTTCGATAGGGACTTCTCTTTCGTTATTAGGACATTCTATATGCATATCCCAATATCCACAGTTAAAGTGCACAACATCAAATGGTCCATAAGTGTTGTTGTAGAAGTTAAACATCCAGATTGTATAATCTGAGAATCTTCCGTTGTCTTCTGGATCATAGAAAACTTCAAACTCTTTTAATTCTTCTTTAACATAGTCGTCGTATCCCATCCTTATGGAATCGCCTAATAGTAATACTTTTTTCATTTTTTCTCCTTCGCTAGTTTGTTAAAAACTCTTTAGTGTCAAGATTTATTTTGATTTCTGTACCATACTCTAACTCATAGTACATGTTCATTACATCTACTTTTTCACCTCTACTATTATAGTATGTACAGGTTTCAATATTATTAGTTAAATCAACATCAACAAATAATCCGATTTGACTCTTAGCTTTTGCTAGTCCTGGTTCATCACTAAACGTGAATCCAGGTTTACTAATCATAAATGATGGGAAATTAAAATCAGTTAAATATCCACTATATGTGCCTGATTTATATTTAGAATTGTAAGTTAATTTGGTGTTTGGAGTTATTAAACCAGGTTGGAAAATCATAATATCATGTTGGTGTCCACAAAGTAGCATATCAATATCCATTTGATTTAATAATCTAGTCATTTCTTCTTTAATATGAATGTGATCTTTACGATAATTAACAAATACAATAGGAATATGACATACAGCTAAATGATATTCATAGTGGTCATAATCTTTTTTGTTGATTTCTTCGTTTAAGAAGTCTAATTGGGCATCGCGATATTCTTCATAGTGGTCAGTTCCATAATATTCCCACCAGCCTTCATCATGATCTTCACCAATATCAAGTACTAATCCATAAATATTATCAAAATAGAAATTGTAGTAGAATTGATCGCCTTTAGCGCCTACAAAATTATGAAGTTGCTCCCCATATCTACCTTTTACATCATGGTTACCACGAGCAAATACTACAGGCATTTCTCCTTTTGAAATTTCATAAGCAACTAAATTAAAGAAATTAGCATCATCAAATGTCTCAACATCAGATATTAAGTCACCAGCAAGTACTAAGAAATCGTAGTTTTTAAAATAACTTGCGGTTTTTTTGGTTTGTTTGATGTTCATATGAACGTCACTAAATGATAAATATTGAATGCCATCACTAGTATCTACAGGTTTAAAATTGGTTGTCAAGCTAATGTCTTTACCCATAAATCCACCAAATGGTCCACAATAAATTGATCTTTGAGTGTGAACTGTATACTTCTTAGCAGCATCAAGTTTATTCATAGGAACTTCGATTTTATGAACCTTTGTATATTTCTTTGAGCTACCATTATATGTATCGAAGAATTCTTCACCACCAATTTCTACCCAACCGGTCGCCTCGGAATTAGTAGAAAATACAATTTGGTATTTGTCTTCTACTGCGTATACAACTGGGTTATATGTAATTCTATTTATTGAAAAGTTAATGAGTAACAACACAACTAATAAACTACCCATACCAAGTGTCGCGTATTTAAATATTTTATTATCCTTAATAGTAGTTTTTGGATAACAAAATAACATAAAGTATAAGAACAAGATAATCGCCAAATATCCCAAACTTTCAAAGAAATATGGCCACACAAATCTCATGTAATCTATAGCACCTAATTTGATGATTACAAGAATAACTATAAAGAATAAAAATGATAAAGATAAATAAGTAATGTGTAACCAATTCTTATTAAATATTTTCTTTAAAATTAAGTCGCTTAAAAGTACTACAAAGAATAATATGCAAATAAGTACAGGAAGGTAATATAGAATTGGAGCAGCGCCATTTTTATAACCTAATGTTTTACTAATTCCACTCCAACATGGCCTCATTGCATAAAACATTAATGAGTTAAAAAAAGCAAGAACAGTACCAGTTATTCTGATAATTTTAAATATCCAGTTTTTCATAAAAGACCTCTTCTTAATAAAATATATACTCAATTATTATAACACTTTTATATATAAAAGAAAAAGCCACAACACTGTGACTCTTTGTGTTCATTAAATTACAATTTTTGTATCTCATCAATCGCTAGTCCAGTCATTTTTGATATTAACTCAATATCAATACCCTCACTAATCATATTCCTAGCAATCTCATATTTAGCATCGGCCTTTCCTCTCTCGATTCCTTGTTCGATTCCTTGTTGCATACCTTCTTGCATACCTTTTTCGATTCCTTGTTGCATACCTTTTTCGATTCCTTGTTGCATGCCTTGTTCGATTCCTTGTTGTAGGCCTTGTTTTAATGCTTGTTCTTTGTATCCTTCAATTAATGCATTTCGTTCAGTAAATTG
>JAEEGL016599150.1_pt1 | contig 10626 bp, 11 predicted proteins | sample 9134231 | NCBI WGS metagenome assembly JAEEGL01 (sample SAMN16246548, study PRJNA631951) | gut metagenome | biome: gut microbiome; feature: rumen; material: fiber-attached | host: Bos | place: Iran: Karaj | collected 2018-10 | reverse complement strand
CTTAAAAATGCGGAAGCCGCCATTTTTAAGACTTCATTAATGTAGCCAGAACCATCAAAGAACCTGGCTATTTTTTTATTGGCTGCGCGGAGAGTATAAGCGAAGCGTAAACCATAATAATCTATACCATCGTTAAAACACCGAGGGGGATGGGGGCGAGGAGCCACCAACTATATAAAACGGTCCCAACCGATTTTTACGGGTGGGTGGGGAGCGGAGATGAATGGCCGCGGACGAAGGTCTGAATAGTCTATTGGAAATAGGCATTCAGGACGTAGGTCTCGGCCATTCGTCGTAGCGGGGCGATAATTTTTTTTGAAGAAAATTTGGAAAAACTACGGCTAATTGAAAAAAAAGCCGTATATTTGCCAAAAAATTGGCGAAGTCAGGCGGCGTCTCGGCAATTGGAACGAGTTCCATTGCGCTCGGCTTGCACTGACTTTGGCAAACAGAAACAAGTAATGGAATAGTGTAATGGATACAACGACGAAGGGGATACTGACACCTCGTGATATTGACGGAGAGGGTCGCTACTACTTTGTGCGCAAGGCGATAGCTGCGGGCGATGTGGTAAGGCTGAAGAATGGCGTGTATGCCACTGAGGACGGCCTTGCCGACACTATGGTGGATGTGGATCGTATAGTTCCTGGCGGTGTGCTGTGCCTGTATTCGGCGTGGGAGCACTATGGACTGACGACGCAGATTCCTGGTTCAATTTATGTGGCTATCGAGAAACATAGGAAGGTTGTGGTGCCGGATTTTCCGCCTATTACGCTGTGTTACTGGGAACAGAAGTATTACGAGATGGGTGTAGTGGAGGCTGACGTGGCTGGACATCGGTTGCGTATATACGATATAGAACGGTCGGTGTGCGATGTGGTACGTTTCAGAAATAAGGTGGGAACGGACGTGATGACTGAAGTGCTGCGGGCCTACCTGAGTCGTAAGGACCGAAACATTGCACGTCTGACTGAATATGCGAAGAAGATGCGCATTGGTACGAGAATGACGCAGTATCTGAATGTAATGGTGTAATTGTGGTTAAGGGTTCATGGTTAAGAATGAGATAAAAAACTACGGGAAATCGAACAGGACCAAGTTGTTGAACCTAGCACGAAAGACGAAGGGTGCGGATTATAATCTGATATTGCTTCGCTTTGTGCAGGAGAGGTTCTTATATAGGCTGTCGCTGAGTGCATACAGGGAGAACTTCTTTCTGAAGGGTGGTACACTGCTGTTCGCCCATGAGAGGTTTGCAGCCCGCCCGACGCGCGACATGGACTTTCTGGGTGATCATATCAGCCGCGACAAGGAGAATATCAAGCGCATTATGCTGGAGATATGCAGCATAGCGTGTGAAGAAGATGGCGTGACGTTTGAGTGTGGTGAGGATGAGATATGGTTGGAGGATATTACTGTTGAACAAGATTATAACGGTACACGAGTTCATATGACGGCACACATGGATACTATTGTGCAGCCGTTCTCGATTGACGTGGGATTTGGTGACGTGATAGTGCCGAAACCAGCCCATTTGGACTATCCGTTACTGATAGATGGGCTACCGGCAGTGAGTGTGGAGGCGTATTCACTCGAGACGGTGGTGGCAGAGAAGTTCCAAACGATGATAGACCGTGGAACGATCAACAGCAGAATGAAGGATTTCTTTGACGTCTACATGATACTGAAAGGGGACAAGGTTGATAATGAGCTGCTGAAGGAGGCTGTAGTAGAGGTGTTTGCTAACCGTGGAACGGAATTGGATGCAGACCATGTGGTGTTTAGCGATGACTTTGCGCAGGATGAAGTGAGACAAACTATGTGGAAGGCATATCTGAAGAAGATAAAGTATAAGGATGAACTGCCATTTGAGGAGGTGATGGATGTTGTAAAAGAACGCTTGCAGCCGATGATGGGAGGAGAGTAAAAAGTGTATCTATAATGACACGAAAAAAGCAAACGGACATAAAGAAGACCTTGAAAGGCTATAGGGAGTCCTTTCAGAAAGACGGTGAAGCTATCTCTGTCAACTTTCGTATGCTTGTTCCCGAACTGAAGAAAGCAGAACGCTACACGCATCTTATTCATTCATATCCCGCCAAACTGCTGGCCAATATCCCTTATTTCTTCTTTGCCACTGATACCCTTTGCCCAGCTAACGGAACGGTGCTCGACCCTTTCTGCGGAACAGGAACGGTGCTCTTGGAAGCCGCCCTGAGCGGACGTAATGCCTTGGGAGCGGATGCCAACCCATTGGCAGAACTGATAACAGGAGGCAAGACTGTATATATACCCAGTGAAGAGTTATTAGAAACACTTAAGGCTATACTTGAAAGAGCCAAACGATACAGAAGAATAATAACTCATCCTGAGGCTATTGCCGTTTGGTATTCGTCCAGTAGCTTGCGACAGTTGACAAACCTACAGCGTGCTATCAATGAGATAGAAGATGCAAGGCAAAAGACTTTCTTTGAATTGTGTTTCTCTGGTGTTACAAGGAAAGTGAGTTTTGCAGATCCTGCAATTTCTGTTCCCGTACATTGGAATCCAGAACGTTTCAGTTCCAATCCCAGCAGAGAAGAAGAGGTGAGAAACAAGCTGGAGCAACTGCAAACTGTGAATGTGTACGAAAAGTTTGAGTCAGTATGCAAAGCCAATATTGACAGGGTGGCAAGTCTGCAAGGCATGATAGCGGAAGGTGTCAGCACAAGGATCGTCTCTAATGATGCAAGACATTTGGATTTGGCAGACAATAGCGTGGATATGATACTGACTTCTCCGCCATATGCCGGTGCGCAGAAATATATCCGTGCTTCATGGCTGAACCTGTACTGGCTGAACCTCGCGAAGATAGAAGATATCCGAGAACTGAAGAAACATAACATAGGAAGAGAGGACTATCGAAAAGAAGAAATGTTTGAATCATATACGGGAATTTCGGCTGCTGATGAAGTGCTGAAAGAACTCTATAAGAGCGGAAACATGAAACGAGCCTTCCTCGCCGCCAACTACCTAAACGAGATGAAGATGGCATTGGATGAAAGTATCCGCGTGTTGCGAGAGGACGGCTATATGGTGATTGTGATAGGCAACAACATCGTGTGCAAACGGCAGTTTGATACCCAAGACTACCTGACTACTTATCTGGTCAGCAAGGGTATGAACCTGCTATACAAACTGATAGACGATATTAAGTCGTATGGACTGATGACCAAAAGAAACAAAACAGCTGATACAATATCAAGGGAATGGATACTGGTGTTCAAGAAGTAGAGAAAACAGAGAAGGAAATCTATGAGAACATAGATATTCTGAATAAGATACTCTGGGACGGAAGGGTTCTGAAACCAACCATTATGGAGTGGCTTTCCAACTTTTCAGGAAAGGAGGAACAGGATGCCGCATTGTACCTTCTTTCGAGGTGTATGTACTTCAATCAGGCAAATACTCGCTATTTGCTGAAAGGATTGTTCCGCGACAAGTACCGAACGCCTATCCTGAAGGAAATCAGGGAGCGTAAAGACAATACAATGGATGAAGTGGTGATAGAGGCGGCTTTTCATTTAAGACTGACAAAGACCCGCTTCCTTGGTGTTGGGAACTCCGCTGAAAGCGGTGACCACATGCTCTACTTTTTCCGACAGGAAAATGGACTGCCCGTGAATCCCCTTTTTACAAATATTGATGAATTGTTACAGAAAAACGAAGATCTAGAACAGGTTGTGTTTATTGATGACCTTTGTGGTTCGGGAAACCAAATAAGATATGAAGAGAAGTTGCGTGAATGCATCAAGACGCTCAGAGCAAAGGAACACTGCCCGAAGATATCCTATCTGATGCTGTTTGGCACTACCACGGGCATACAGAAGGTGCGCAACCTGACCTTCAAGGATAGTGGTCAGAAGTGGTTTGACGAGGTGGAAGCAGAGATGGAACTGAACGAGACATACAAGTGTTTTGGAGAACTGTCACGCTACTTCAAGGATGAAGAGAAGAAGGCTAAGTGCAAGGAGATGTGCCTAAAATATGGCTCTGCGATGATAGATATAATAGCGGACAAGGATTTCCCAAATAAAAAACTTGAAGGTAAAGAACGTGAGGAGTACATCCGTTCTTGCGCGCTCGGATATGGCGATTGCCAGTTGTTATTGAGTCTGCAACACAATACACCCAACAACACACTTCCTATTTTCTGGTTTGAAGAGGATGGTGATGATTGGAAGCCCATCTTTAAGCGTTACAATAAGGTCTATAAGTAATAATAGTAGCAGGAGTTATGGTAAAGAATCCGTTTGACATCAACAAAGCCGTTGATTATACCGACGAGGACTTGTATAAATATTGGGTCAACATCAGTCTGCCCACGGGTTTCAACGCCATGGTGAAGCCCGAAACGCTGATGCCTATGATTATTGTGGGCAGTAAGGGTAGTGGTAAGACCCATGTAATGAAATTCTACTCATACGAGTTGCAGAAAATTAGGCTGAGTCATGTGAATGACCAGAGCCTGAAGGATGGTTTTGACAAGGAATCGTTTATTGGTATCTATATGCGTTTCAGTGGCATGAACGCAAATGTGTTTTCTGGTCAAGGCGTTCCTGATGAACAATGGGTGATGTTGTTTGCTTACTATTGGGAACTATTTATTGGAGAGACCGTGCTTGCTAAGTTGATTGATATGCAGGAGATCGGTTTGCTAGGAGATTTTGACGAGACAGGCTTTGTGGCAACACTGATGAAGAAATTCCTGAATGTTGACACGCAGTGTGAGACCCTTATTGAATTGAGTGATTATCTGTCGCTTCTTCAGAAGAAACTACAGTATGAGATTCACAACTTCAAGACATTTGGAAAGACTGAGCCAGCAGTGGAAATAAAATTGCCAGTGTCTGCACTGACATACGGAATACCGAACGCGCTAAAAGACTACGTACCTTATTTTAAAGACCGTCATATCCTTTACCTGTTTGATGAGTATGAAAATATAGACGAACTGCAACAGCAGGTAATCCAGACTCTACTGAGGGAGAAACCTACATCGTGTACCATCCGTATTGGTACAAGACCTTACGGTATCAGAACCCTGAAGACCATCAAGGGAATTGAGGAGAATATTGAGGGTTCAGAATTTGAGGTATTGCGCTTAGATGATGAGTTGAGAAGTACAGACCGCTACAGCCAGTTTATGGAAGACATCTGTATTTCGCGACTGAAGGGTGTTGATATTGAATTTCCTAAGAAGCTTACACTCAGTGACTATATTGATAATATGCCAACTGATGTGTTGTTGGACAATGCTAAACGTAGGAAATCAACCTACAACGTTAACAAGAACCTGCGGAATGACCTAAAGAAGTACAAACCACAGAAACTTTCGGATGACGAAATCAATGTAATACTGGAACTGGTGATTTTCCCAGATGACCTTGTGATAGAGCGTGCGTCGATAGAATTGCTGTATAAGAAGATCAAGGGAAAGAGCGTGAATCTTGAAGCTGACGCGAGAGACATCAGAAAGCAGGCTGAGGCCTATTTCAGAAAGGAGTATGACAAGGACAACGACATAGCATCACGCCTGAGTTATTACCGGAGGGATATTATTGACGGAATAGCTCGCTCTGCCCATTTGCCAATACCTTATTATGGTTTTGATACACTTGTTGAGTTGTCGTGTGGCACCCCGCGAACCTTGCTACGCCTGTTGAAGAATGCTTTCTCAAAACAATATTTTAACACAGGTGAAATACCGTTTGTAAAGAACAATACCCTTAGTATAGAGTCTCAGCAGGCAGGTATTGAGGGCGCTTACGCCTGGTTCTATGAAGAGAACCGCATCCCTAACGATGATGCAGGAGTTACAGACATGGTGAGAAGACTTGGCAAGTTCCTGCAAAACGTGCGTTTTTCGGATTTGCCTCCGCAGTGTTCTATTGACATATTCAGTGTGAATGAAGACTGCTTGTCGCACGAGGCGAGGAAGTCGATTCAGACCCTGTTGATGTACTCCTATTTAGTGCCTCATGGGAAACGCCGTAAGAAGAACCTTGATAACAAAGTGTCGGTGTACAAACTGAATTCCATTCTGATTCCCCAATGGGAACTGTCGTTGGAAAAGAGAGGTAATGTAGAATTGAACGCAGACGATGCGGAAATGATATTCAACCCGGAGAAAGCCGGTGAGTATGAGCAATATCTGAAAGACAAGCTGAAGACCTATAATTTCCCATTTATGCAGAACGGGAAAGAAGAGGAAGAAGAGTCAACCGTAACCAAACCTGAGGTAATACAACTTGATTTGTTTGGCAATGGACTATAATTATTTCAAGAAATACCGTTACGACAAGCCGGAAGAACTGACTGGTTTGGAATTGTATGACTGTCTGATAACAGCTTTTGTTGACAGCGAGCGCGTGAAAACGGCTGCAGCGGTTATACCTTGTAAGGAACGCTGGTGGATATGCGACTCTGACACGGAAATACCCGAAGGGTTGGAAGGTTCACGGAGGTTTCAGATTGGAGAAGATGAAGACGGCGGAGTGAGTGCAGCCCTGACAGATGCCAGATATGGTCGTATCTGTATAGATATCACAGGCTTTTGCGCCCCTCAGTTGTTGGTGTTGCTACACTTCCTGCATGTGAAAGGTTTTAAGAAGATAGATTTTATATATACGGAACCCAATCAGTATAAGGACAATGAACATACCCAGTTCTCGGAAGGCTTCACGGCTGTGAAGCAGGTGTATGGCTACCGAGGTTCTCATACTGCCAATATGGACAGAGACCTGCTGATTTTGGCAGCGGGTTATGACCACAGTTGGATTATACAGGTGGCTATTGCAAAAAAGAGTGCTAAGAAGGTACTGCTGTTTGGCTTTCCGCCCACAAGTCCGGGTATGTTTCAGGAGAACATTCTGCGTGTGCATCAGGCAGAAACGGCAGTGGGAGAGAACTGTTTCATCAATATGGACTGGAACATTTATGCCCCGGCCAATGACCCATTCTCCACGGCGCAGGCATTGAATGAGTATATGGTCAAGCAGAAAAAACTGCGACCAACGAATGTGTATTTTGCTCCTTTGTCGAGCAAACCACAAGCTTTGGGTATGGCATTGTATTATATATGGGAAACGAAAGATGATCCCATGAAGGAGTGGAGTGTCCTCTTTCCATTCTGCAAGAAATATCTGCATAATACCACATCGGGTATAGCCCGTTTCTGGCGATATGAGGTGGAACTGCCTTAGCAGATTTTTGAGGTTGCTGACTCAAGTGAATCCACCAATTTTGCTATAAAAATAAAAAATGTTTTTGTCAGTTCAATAAAAAGTAGTAATTTTGCAGCCTCAAACAGATAAAAGACCTGTATTCAATGGGTTGGAATATAAACAAATAAAAGAGAAAATGCCTTCTGTAATGACAAGAACACAGTAAACAAATCACCACCCGTGGCGACAGATGATGTCGTCGCGGAGTATATGCATGCCCCTATATGAAGCGGCGACATCAAGAGAAAAAGTTCCTGATGTCGTCGTTTTTTTTTGTGCTTCGTGACTAAAAGTGAACCAATTTGGCTAATAATGAAGTTGAAAAGTCTAATAGGTTCGAGCGGTGTGGCTGACGGGATCTTTCTGAACCCCTGCCACACTATTTTAAAAAAGTTAGGACTTGTGACTAAAAAGGAAAAAATCTGGCTAATAATGATAGTGACAAAGTAAATAGACAATAATGGACAAGCAAAAAATAATTTCATAAACATTTTAAAATACGGAGGACCAGATTATGGAAAGCGTAAAGTTGAAACACTATGCACGGCCCGACATGGTGAGCGATCCCGAATGGGAGCAAGCAATGGTGGTAGCCGTGAAGTACATCCAGAAAAAACTGACAGGCAAAACCTACGGTGGCGCTTTCGACGAAGGCGTATTCGACCGACCGGCGGCAGAGCACTTTGTGTTCGAGGCCTTTGACAAACTCTATAGTGGCGAATGGAAATGGTGTCCGCACCGTGCTGTTCACACGCAGTTGATTCGTATCGCGTTCAGCGATATGCACCATCATTTGCGTAATTGGAGAAAGAATGGCTCGCCACCCGAAATCGTAAAGATTGACGAGAGAATGGCGGATCATCTCGCTGAAGACGAGGACTTCATGGATGTGGTGTATGAGATAGCGGAGCGAGCAGCCAACGGCGACAAGGATCTGCAAGACTATCTGAAGGCTATGCGCAGGAGCGACAATTATGAGCTCATTGCAGAAGACCTCGGAATCACCATTCAGGAAGTTTATCAGCGACAACGTAAGCTGTTACGCCGTTTGAAGAAAGCTAAGTAATCGTAATTAATTTAATAGAGAAATGAACTTATTAGATAAAATAATCGTATTAGAGGCCAACACCGTAACACCTGAAGACTACAAAAGTATGACGGGTACAACGTTGGATGATTTGAGAATCAGAATCAAGAAACATGTGGAGAATGCTCACAAGAAGTATGACCATATGGATTCCAGTAAATAACCAAGTGGACTTAATTGTAATAGGTCCTTCTCCCGCTCACTCGTTAGTCGGGAGTTTTTTAGCCTAGAAAAACGGCTCCGTGGCTAAAACGGGGCTGATGTGGCTAATAATGATAGTGAAGGCCGGGACGAGTAGATGACAACATCGGCTCGAGGGCCTTTTTTGAAAGGGTCGCCAAGGCATGGCGAAAAATGGGACAACTGGCGGGGGAATCCAGCGACTAGCTCAGGAACTACCGCCGGGTGCGGACGGGAATAATGAAAGGAGGAAATAGTAATAATTAATAATGGTAGGAGGAAAGAATTATGATTGATGTAACAAGTATTGTGCTGGGGCTGATGACCCTGGTGGGAGGATGCGGGTGGGTTGTAAACCACCGCAAGTACAAAGAGGAGGTGCGTAAACTGGAAGCTGAGGTGAAGCAGATGGAGGCTGAGTCGAAGCAGAAGTATATGGACCTGGCTAAGGAGTATGTTGAGGAGTTCAGGAAGAATATCGCTGAACCCCTGCAGCAGGAGGTAGGTGAATTGAGACGAGAGGTAAAGGAGTTGAAGGATGCAGTGGAAGAAGTTAACGATTGCCCTTATAGGGCTGAGTGTCCTGTGCGTGAGCGGATGCGGAACGAGCAGAAGTGTGACTAGCGTGAGTAGTCGCGACAGAGTCGCAACATACCGTGAAGCGGACTCCGTCGTAGGGCAGCTGGTTATGGCTGTACATGACACGGTTCGGGAAGTAACGAGGATTTCGGTACGTCAGAATGAGGCTGGTGACACAGTGAAGCTGTTCCAAGTGACAGAACGAGACAGAATTAGTAATAGAGACCGTGCGCGAGATAGTCACGAGAAAACAGTGATTAAGACCGACACGGTCTTTATTGAGAAACGAGATTCGGTTCTTGTGAGGAATGGGAAGAACCAGAGCGACGGAATCGCTCTGCACTCGACATTAAAGTGGATGTTCTTCGTAATTCTAGCGCTGATAGCGCTGAGGATTTGTCCTTTCTTTCGGCGCGAATGAAAGAACTAAAGAAAGCATCCACCTAACCCCGTCCCTTCCCTATATGGAAGGGCTCAATTGAAAATCGCAGAAACCGCCGATTTTCAAAGTTTTGGTATCGCTCTCCAGCCTTTGCCCCGTTGGGGTTCGCGATGAGTTTTTAATGGCTTGCGCATTGAGTGGGAGAGCCATAGTGTTTTAATTTTAGAAAGGAGTATAAAAGATGAAGTATTTTAAGAAGGAGGAGTTCCTCTGCCGATGCGGGAAGTGTAAGATGCCTGCGGAGGCAGAGGCTAACATTGAGGCACTGGTAGAGAATGTGCTGAATCCGGCTCGCCAATCATATGGCAAGCCGATTTTTGTAAATAGTGGATACAGGTGTCCTGAACACAATGCAGCCGTGGGAGGCGTGAAAAACAGTCAGCACATGAAAGGTGAAGCGGCTGACATCACGACCGGTACGGTGGAAGGTAACTGGACGCTGAAGAAGTTGATTGAGGAGAACGGTAATTTCGACCAATTGATTACTTATCCGACTTTTCTGCATGTTTCGTGGAAGCGGAACGGGAGTAATCGAAGACAACGGCTTCGAAAGTATCAATAAACCTGGCGGATGTGTGCATCGGCCAGATACCGATTTCGGCTGAGGAATGTGGATGAAATCCTCTTTCCGAAGGGGGTAGTGGGCGGGGCATTAGGCAATGTCCTATCCTATTGGTGACACAATGGGGTCAGACCCCGAAATAGAATTGAAAATTAAAATTTAAAATTCTTGCGTCCCGTTGGTAGCAAGCGCCCCTTCGGGTCGAGCGGAAGTTTAACAAAAAAGTAAAGAAAGGAATTGAATTATGGGAAAAGCAACTGGATTATTGAAGGAATTGAGCGGGAAGATCGGACCGCTGCAGTTTCAGCAGACGAAGAGTGGTAAGGTGGCTGTGTATGTGGCTCCGGAGCAGCCGGAGACGCCACTGAGAACGAAGGCTCAGGGTGAGCTGCGCATGGCGTGGGGAAACCTGGGGGCGGTGTACACGCAGTTTCATAAGACGCTGAAGAAGAGTCATGAGGGGCTGCCTGCGGGTACGAGTGACTACAACGCGTTTATCAAGGAGAACGTG
>JAEEGL015631053.1_pt1 | contig 10626 bp, 13 predicted proteins | sample 9134231 | NCBI WGS metagenome assembly JAEEGL01 (sample SAMN16246548, study PRJNA631951) | gut metagenome | biome: gut microbiome; feature: rumen; material: fiber-attached | host: Bos | place: Iran: Karaj | collected 2018-10 | reverse complement strand
CTGTGATATCCGAATCCCACAGCATTTTTAAGGCTTTGACCAGCATGGTCAAAAGTTCATCCGGATGTTCGAGATAATACTCATCGCAGGACATCCTGCCCGTGACTTTGCTCATGAGTAGATACTGTTTATCCGAATCTTCCTCGTAGCAGATGACTTTAGGAACGGGGATCTTTCCATCGAGCCACTTCATCACATCGACGGTCTCTTTATCCTCGGATCTGAAACGTCCGGTCTTTAATACAAGATCATCAAAGATCATCACCTGCGAATCGGACTTTCCGATATCATCCGTCACATACGGTTTTCCGTCTACATGCTTAAATATGCCTGCAGGAAGTGTTTTTTGCAGAATATAATTCATATATTCAAGAAGCGCTGTGTATTCACGCTGGTATGCGCCTCTTTTTTCTTCGCTTATATCTGCATAGGATTCATACTTCGAAAAAAGCTCCACCGCATCCTTAAGCGTGATCCATTCGGGTCTAAGGCCTCTGCTGCTCTCCTCATCCGTCAGATGCATCTGCCCGGTCCCTGCCACTTCACAGATAAAATAGTGACTTGAATACCTGTACTCTTCATAGTATTCGTGCATGGTCAGGAAATGCTCTGCCGGACGTACGATCAAGCCTGTTTCTTCCTGCGCTTCCCTGATGCAGCATTCCTCTAAAGATTCCCCCTCTTCGAGCCCGCCGCCGGGTATCAGCCACCATCCGGACAATTCTTCATGGGAAAGAAGGATCTTATCATCCCGGACTATCACAGCGCGGCAGCCTGTGCGCATCTTCGTATATGTTTCAAACCGGTTGTCACCGAGTATTTCTATCGTTTTTTTCATAGTTTTATCTGTTTCCGGTAATCCTGGTATATCAATCAGCGGGTTTACAGATCGGCAGTCCTCTTATGCATACGCCGATCTTATATTTCCTATCACTGTCTTTGCCGCGAAACATCAATGTATAACTAAACTCAGGGCCGTCATTTATGAGCAGCTCCCTAAGATACGCAAGACTCTTTTCGTCAGGATCAAGAACTATGCTGCCTTCTTTTTCCATAACAAGGAGGCTTTCATATATCAGATTGTACAGGGCATGATATCTGTCGCGGCTTGTATTGTTTGCGTTCACGTTGATCCGGTTTAATTTTTCTATTCTCTTTTCCAGGATCCCGAAGTCCGTATCATCCTGCGGCTTGGAATAAAAAACAAATTCATCATCCCGCTTTACTTCCTTATATCCGAGCTTCGTGTAAAAGGCATTCGTACGCACGTTCCAGATGGGCGTATCCAGAGTAAATTCAGCCACTTCGGGAAACATCGACTCGATCTCATGCATCATATATTCCCCGTATCCTTTACGGAAATGCTCGGGCGCCACGAAGATCCTGCCGATATTTAACTTGTCTTTTTCGGGAAAAAGAAGAGCCCCGCCAACGATCAGACCGTTATCCGTGAGCTTGTACAGGTGGTTTTGTCTTGCGATTTTGGTATGAAAAGAAACCGACATATAACCGGGAGGGCCGCCTGCGGAAGGCGCCCCCACCGAAACGTCGCTGTCAAAAGCGCGTTTGGATATGCCGTTTAAAGTCAGCGCATCAGAAGTGCCGGCTTTTATAAACTCTAAACTCATGATCTTTAGCAAAGCCCCAATGCTTTTTCCGCGAGAGCCACGGTCTGTTCAACCGTTCTGTTTTCATCGCGGTATATGATATTGAAACCCGAATTCTCAAGTTCATCATACGATTCCTGCGAACAGATGAGCTCGAGTCCCTGCCGGTAGTTTTCCATGGCTTTTTCGGGATCGGGTTCTTCGAGTATCAGTTTGTAGAGAAACTGTTTCTCGGGATCAGGTCTGTCAAAAAATCTGTGGATCGATATCTGAGGATCCGAAAGCATCACAAGCACATGATCGTGGGGCGCTATCTCTTTCAACGTCGCGATGCCGATATTGGTATCAACAAATACTTTTTTGTCCAGGTTGCAGATATCGGGAAGCATTCGAAGCTCCAGTATCTCGCATTCATGCTTTACACCGTCGATCCAGTCCTTGTATTCCTGCGGCGATCTTCTGATGAAATCATGCCAGTCGACAAGATCCCTCGTGTATGTAAGGCAGGGAAACTCTTTTGCATCAAGTTCTTCGGGATAATTGTCGTGATAGTTTTCTTCACAAGCTATCCCCTGATGCTTCTTCGCAAGTTCCTTGACCATCGTGGACTTCCCCGCATAGGAAGTGCCTATGATAAAATATGCGTTTTCAAAAAAAGGATTCATAATTACTGCACTATGTACCTTTCAAGGTCGATCCCGTTTACCGTATCTTCGACGTTCTTATGCGTATTGTCAAAAATATGCCCTTCGTTTTCCGGCATCCGGTCAAGCTTTCTTTTAAGGAATTTGGCTCTATCTATCATGTCGGTATCTCCTCGGGCGCGTATCCTCTTTTCCAGTTCCTCCTCCGATGCGGTAAGGACAATATAGTAAAATTCCGCATCGTTGTCGGCAGCCAGTTTCTTAACCCTGGGCATCTCGTCCTCGATGACATAATCGATCACCACATCACGCCCCTGCTTGAATGCGCGGTCTGCAGTCGAGATTATACAGTCCCAGTTAAAACTCAGAATATCTTCCCACACAACTGTATCCGCGGGCTCGCCGCCCTCAAAGAATCCGCCCTTGTCCTCGGGCTCTACAAAGCCCGCATGATAATCATCACCGTGGATCACATATACCGTTTTACGGTCACGGTTTACGATATATCTTGCATATGCATCCGCAAATGTTGATTTTCCTGTCCCGCAAGGTCCGGATACAAAAATGAGTTTTTTCATGGTTTAAATCCCAGTTATCACCGATTTACCTTTTTTCCACTCTTCTTTAGCGATCATGCAGGTGTACTCGCCGGAGGTTATCCCGGTCTTAGGGTAAGTGCGTGTTCCGGTATCATTTACGCACGTCATTCCAATCTTACACATTACTCCGAATGAAGCCGGATTGTTAATATCGCACTGCGCATATACTTTCTCGATATTGAGATTCTCAAAAGCAAAATCAAGAAGTGCCGAAGCCGCCTCGGAGGCATATCCCCGGCCTCTGTGTGCCTTGTTGATGATCCAGCCGAGTGTAGCATATGAATGGTCTTCGCTGTGGCTTAAGTCGACATCACACCCGCCGATGATCCTGCCGTCCAGAAGTATTACGAATTCAAAGTCCAACTGGTCCTCCGCGTTCCACTCATCGGCATTATTTCTGACAAAATCGGCCGTTTCCTCGAAAGTATCGTTGGGCAGCCAGAACATCATGGTGATCTCCTTATCACCTGCATATTCATGTATTTCTTTTTCATCGCCAATACGAACCGGGCGTAGCGTCAGGCGTCCGGTCCTTATCTCTATGTTGCTGAACATTGATTTACCCGGTTTATTCTCCTGCTCGTCATATACGCCGTTGGCCCCTATACAAAGCCCTTTCCCGACCACGATACAAAAGTCTTATAGCCGAGTTTTCCATACCAGGCGGTTTCATACGTATAATGGATATAACTGAGATCATATTGTTCATCACGCAGGATCCCTGTCACATTCCTTACCATGGAAAGGCCGATTCCCAGATCGCGGTATTCCGGAAGCGTACCTACACAGCCCGGGCCGCCAATCTTCAGGTTCATGCCGTTTACCACATGTTCGCCAAAATCCTCGATCTGGCAAAAAGATGCCACATTCCGGCCGATATACCCACAGTATACTTTGGAATCATCTCCGAAAAACTGTGTCCAGTGCGGAACAACCTTCGCAACGTTTTCCCTGAGTTTATCCATATCTCCTTCATAGTATCCGAAATGTATATCATCATCAAAGGATTTTGAATAAATATTCTCATCGAAACCCTTCAGTGATAAGAGCATTTCGGATGCAGGCTCATCCTCGGGTATCGCAAGAACATAATCCCTCTCGAAATACCCGGGATGCATCTCCAGGAAGAGGGCTTCATACTGCTCCTTTGTAATACCGTCTAAAATATCCTTCATTTAATTCCGTTTTCCTTCCCTGTGAAAAAAGAACCCGAGATTAAACCTGACCTCCCGTCTGCCTATATCATCATTTGTATAGCAGCAGGTATCAAAACCGATAAGTTCGAATCCCTGATGAAGGTAGAAACCTATCGCCTTTGTATTGCAAGACTGTGTCTCAAGGATTATGGCGCGGCGGTTCTGATCTTTTGCAATCTCTTTTGCCTTATCCATAAGTCTCTTTCCAAGGCCTATTCCCTGCAGTTCATCGCAAACCCACAGTTCGGTAACCATCAGCCTGTTCGACCATTCCTCCGGACATACTTCGATGCAGGCAAGAAGTTCACCATCTTCGCCCACAATTCCGTATGCCTCAGCATTCTCCCAGTGCGGTGCATACAGTCCATCCGGAAAATCATATTCCTCGGGAGTATGAACTATTTCTTCTTCGGACGGTTTTCTCACTATTTCGATGGTACATCCGTTTTTATCAAGCGGATGGATCTTGATATCATAAAAGCTGTCACTTCTGGTGACTATCGGGATGGGCGTACCCTCCCATTTTTCTTTCGGCAATGCCGTTATCTCAATTTCTTTTTTCATATGTTTTTCCCGTCATCTTTGTTTCGAATATTCTTTTACTATCGAAGTAAGCACCTTTACAACCGTGTCCATTCCCTCCGCGGTTATGTGTTCATAAGGCCCGTGGAATGCATATCCACCGGTTCCGAGATTCGGGCAGGGAAGTCCGCGAAACGAAAGCCTGGCTCCGTCCGTACCGCCGCGGACCGGCACATCCAACGGCTCGAGTCCCTGCGCTTTGATGCATGCTTTGGCCGTCTCCACGATGTGCATGTGGGGAAGGATCTTTTCGATCATATTGCGGTACTGCTCCGTGAGCGTTAAAGTTACGGTTCCTGCGCCGTATTTCTCATTGAGGGTTTTCTCGATCATCTTTAAGGTTTCAAGTTTTGCTCCGAACAGTCCCTCATCGTGGTCCCGCACAATATATGAGATCCAGGCATTCTCAACATCGCCTTTTATATCCGTAAGGTGATAGAAGCCTTCGCGGTCTTCAGTATGCGCGGGTGTCTCTGCAGGCGGAAGCATTGAAGCGATCTCGCATGCTATAAGACCCGCATTCACCATGCGGTTTTTGGCATCCCCGGGATGCACGCTGATACCTTTAATCGTGAAGACAGCTTTGGCTGCATTAAAATTCTCATATTCGATCTCATTTTCGGGACCGCCGTCCACTGTGTATGCGAAATCAGCTCCGAAGCTCTTAAGATCGAGAAGTTCGGCTCCGTGTCCTATCTCCTCATCGGGTGTAAAAGCAATGCATATCCTGCCATGGGGGATCCCGTCATTTATGATCGTTTCAGCCATAGTCATTATTTCAGCGATGCCTGACTTGTCGTCCGCGCCCAAAAGAGTGTTTCCGTCTGTGGTGATCAGAGTCTTTCCTTTAAGATCTTTTAAGTGCGGAAACTGTTCGGTAGATAGTGTGATCCCATTACCTATGTTCAGCGTGCTTCCGTCGTAGTCTTCATGTATTACGGGCTTTACGTTCTCTCCCGAACTGTCAGGCGCCGTATCAAGATGGGCTATGAATCCGATCTTAGGAGCGTTTTCAAATCCCCCGGCTGCAGGAATGAAACCCGTTACATAGCAGTGTTCATCCACACTGACATCTTTAATTCCGATCTCTTTCATCTCGGACTCCAACAGCCTCGCCAAATCAAACTGTCTGTCTGTTGACGGAGTCTTTTTGATCTCTTCATCACTTGTCGTATGGATCACAACATATTTTAGCAGTCTTTCGTAAGCTCTCATATCATTCTCCCAAGCAGTTATTCTTATTCCCTGTCGCTTCTGATCATTGCATGCCAGACTTCATCGCAGATACCGAGATTATTTCTGCCGGCGGCGCGAAGGATTCCCTCCTGCTTCATGCCCGCTTTATCCATGACACGTCCCGACTTGGGATTGTTCACATCGTGACAGGCTGCTACTCTGTTCAGTTGTACCGTATCAAACAGATAATCCATTACAGCCTTCAGTGCTTCAGGCATCAGCCCCATCCCCCAATATGACCTGCTCATGCAGTATCCCATATCTGCGGAATCAGTATTCCCGTTTAGTTTAACAACCGAAATATTACCTATTACCTGTCCGGTTTCCTTATATTCCATGGCCCAGTTGAAATATCCGCCGTCTTCGTAACGGGATACCCAATCGCTAAGAACGGCTTTTGTAACATCCGTGTTTGAATGCGCAGGCCATGTCAGAAATCTTGTGACTTCCGGATCGGATGCCCAGTTATCAAACATCTCTTCAGCATCCTCAACTTTAAACCTTCTGAGGATCAGTCTTTCGGTTTCAATTGTCTGTGTTCCTGTTTTATTCATAATATGTTTTCAGATGCTCGGTAACAGTTTTCTCATAATCATCGTCTATGAGAATGATCTGTTCTCCGAAACGCTTAAATCCCTCTATAACCATCCTGTTTTCGTCTTTTAACCATTCGGCGGTACAGAAGGAATCATCCAGCCTGTCCTCAATATCGGAGCCATGTTTTTTTATATCTTCAAAATGCGACTCGATATATGCATCCGTCATCGCAAGGCAGATAAACCTGATCTCTGACAGATAATCATCTTCAAAACTTTTACGCCAGTCATAAGGGATATAGCATCCCTCCACGATAAGATTCTGACGATTCTCTACAGCCGTCTTGATCATTTCACAAACGATCGGCCACAGATATCCGACAAGCTCGTCATCATCCTCCGGTGTAAGATCCGTATTACCGCTTCGTATCAGACCCATCTTCACATGGTCGATCGAAACATAGGGATATTTATATTTCTCGAGCAATCTCTGGGCGAGAACCGTCTTTCCCGTATGAGATGCTCCTGTGATAATAATGATCATAGTTTACTCACCTATCGCAGTTTTTTTGACATAAAAAGCAGAAGATCATCGTCGTTTACGCATGGTTCATATTGTCCAAGCTGCTTTCCCCGGTACCAGACTCCGCTTCCGTCAAAGTTATATCCTCTCTTTACATATATCCTCTGCGCAGGGCCGTATCCTGAATGAACCCCGACTGCAAGATACACAGTATCCGATATTTTTGCCGCTTCCTGCTCTGTAATATCAAGCAGTTTGTTTCCAATGCCTTTTTTATGCACATTAAAGAAAACCAGAAGATCGTTGATCTCCGGTATTTTCTGACCGCCCCACGGGCCTTGTGAGGGGTTTAAGAGCAGTGTACAATATCCGGCCATTTTTCCTTCATATTCCGCGACAAATACCAGACGTTCTTTTCTTTCCTGCTCAGAAAAATATGTCTCATAGGTTTCCATCACAGGATGCCAGCCATATGATTTCTGCGTATCAAATATGATCGCTGCATCCTCTTGTATCATGCTCCGTATCCTGACAGATATGTCACTGTAATACTCAGTCATTTATCAAATCCTTTTAACAGCATCGCCATGCAATATGTTTAGCACTTCACTGCTTTCGTTGCCATTGAAGTGTTAATGTATTTATCAAGCAGCGCGCACCCTCTGTCTTCATAAAACCCGGCTATCACAAATCCGGCCGATATCTGTCCCTGTATCTGCTCTTCAAGAGGATGTCCCCAGCTGTAACCTTCTGCTTCCGCGACTTCTCTTACCTTGGGATCGTCAAGATGGTCAATGTCCGCATAAGGAATCGAATACTTGAGTTCCAGCCGGCCTTTTTCAAACTGTTCGATATCGAATATATATTCAAGAGGACTTCCGAAACCTGCCAAAAGCACTCCACCCTTCTTAAGGACTCTCGCACACTCTTTCCATACAGTCAGGATATCATCCACGTAATTGTTAGACCATGGATGCACGATAACGTCAAAATAACCGTCTTCAAACACAGACAGATCCTGCATATTACCCTGTACGGTCCTGATCGTAAGTCCGTCCCTTTCTGCAACAAAAGAATCTTTTTCAAGCTGGCTTTTGCTGTTATCAAATACCGTGACATCCGCACCGGCTGCTGCAAGGATCGGCCCCTGCTGACCTCCTCCGCTTGCAAGGCAGAGTATCTTTTTTTCTTTCATTTCATCAGGGAACCAGCTGCGCGGAACCGGCTTTAAAGGTGTCAAAAGTATAGACCAGTTTCCTTTACGGGCTTCGGCTGTTTCCTCCGATGATACGGGTATCGACCACTGATCTGCATTATCCGATCTTTCATCCCATATACGGCTGTTGTTTTCAACATAATGTTCCATATTTCTCACCATCTGTATTCTGATCCGGCGCCTGCGCTTCAGACATCCTTTTTCCAAAAACTCCAATGCAGTCCTTTTCCGTACCCGATCTTTTCGTAAAAAGGATCTCCGCCGCCTGTCATATGCGTTGCTCCAAGGGCTTTCATCCTGCGGTAATGAACGGTCAGTGCCGCTGCTGCAAGACCTTTCCGCCTGTGTTCGGGCGCCGTGCAAAGAGGTTCCATATATGCAAGCTTGTTCTGAGGTACCCACCACATTCCGGAATAGCAGGCATATTCACCCTGTTCATCTGCAATGATGACATCGTATTCATGTGTTGAATGCGGAAGCGGTGCCATTATATCGCCGAGACAATCCTTATATGATTTTTCGGGCGTCCAGTCAAAGGATGTATCCTGTTTGTCCCAATCGACAAACTCACCCTTGTCCCCATTATCAAAACCGTACCAGCAGAGCTTTCCGATCTTAACGGAATCTATATTCTCCGGCTCAACAAAATGATATCCTTCCGGCAATTCGAAGTTTAGTTCGTTTTTGAAATCAAGGATTCTGTCCTCATATTCAAAAACCGGTTTGAATCCGCGTTTCTTTGCAGCTTCCATAAGATATTCCTGACCATTGAAAAGAACAAACTGCTTAGCGCCTCCCCAGTTCGGCATGGTTGTAACAGCATAATCTATCAGTTCGTCCGCAAGATACTCATACTCCTTACGCACGCTGAAATAGATGTCCGTTGCAGGTGCTTCATAGAATACAAATGCAACAACCTTATCTTCGTCAAACCAGAATCTGTTCAGATATGAATATGAATTGTCCATCCATGAAGCCAGTATTGCGTGTTCAAAGAAAGGCGCAGCAACTCCGCTCCCGTTTTCCCGATCATATATCTCCGTCAGAAAATCCCATACAAGATTTATATCTGTCAGTATCTGAAACTGTTTCGTTTTTAAGTTTTTCATCCGTCCCTCCCACTTTCACTTATGTAGTTTGGATTTATTGGGTCAATGTCGTATCTAAACTTTTTGTTCTGCGTAATAATGCGACTTTGCATATGCAAAATGTTCGTTGAATTCTCTGATCGCTTCCTTACTGACAGGATGCTTCGGCTCACTCATGTCAAAGGCATGATACATTCCCTCATATACATCGACTTTCGCTTCTATCCCGGCAGTTTTAAGATCATCTATGTATTTCAGCGTCTCACAATAAAACGGTTCAGCGGTACACACGAATGTATATGCCGGAGGAAGGCCGGAGTAATCAGTCTGTCTCGCCGGAGCCGCATAGGGAGACACTTCCTTTTTGGCATCATTTCTTAAGTATACGGCCCATGCCTGATGATTTCTTTTGGTATTCCACACTTTTGCATGATTATCCCTGGAACTGTCCGTGTCGAAGTTGTCGATCATGGGGTACAGCGGCATCTGAAATGCGATATTCACCTCTCCCTTATCTCTGGCCAGCATGGAGATGGCAGCGGTCATTCCGCCTCCCGCGCTCTCACCGCCAACCATTATCTGGCTTGGGTTGATACCAAGTTCTTCTGCATGATCCCTGATATACAAAAGAACGGCATAACAGTCATTCAGCGCCGTCGGATAAGGATGAAACAGAGAAAGATGATATCCCGGCGCTATTACTACCGCTCCATGATCTCTAACGAGATCTGCAGCGCGTCCTATATACGCCATTTCTTTCATTCCGGTCATGTATCCGCCGCCATGGATCCACATGACTCCCGGCGCATTTCGTGGCTCATCCAAAGGCTTAAGGATCAGCAGCGGAACTCTGAGGCCGTTTACTTTTATGGATATACGCTTACTGCGTATTCCTTTCTTGCTGATTTTATACATAAGCGATAGGAATACTCCTTCCGGTTTTTATCGAGTGAACATCCCTGTCATAAGTCTGTATCGATGAATCATATTATTGATCTTTGTTAATAGAAAGAACGGTTATAATCAATCTTTACGCTTCTTCTATAATCATTTTCCAATACCGGATAAGAGTCTCCTGAATTTTTTCGGTGCTGTGCCCTTTTGGGTTCTTACCATCTTCGCTGTGCACAATGGCTTCCGATCCTTTTATCAGGATTCCCGCAAGGGTTTCGGAATCCACATCGATCAGACTCTTTATGGAGCCTTCCTGAAGTAATCTGGAAAGAGCATGCGCCAGGGGTTCGACCATAGATTCAATAGTCATATCATGCAGCGCGCACTTCACAGTCCAATGCAGGTTATCCGCCTGAAGGACATCAAAATATGTTTCCGTACTTTTTGCAAATACTTCAAAGAAACGGCCGGTTATCTGCCTGAACGTCAACGTATTATCTTCGAG
>JAEEGL015582474.1_pt1 | contig 10626 bp, 4 predicted proteins | sample 9134231 | NCBI WGS metagenome assembly JAEEGL01 (sample SAMN16246548, study PRJNA631951) | gut metagenome | biome: gut microbiome; feature: rumen; material: fiber-attached | host: Bos | place: Iran: Karaj | collected 2018-10 | reverse complement strand
GTGTAGATATTGCGGAAGGCCATGGCATAGGTCTCGCCGTTGAGCTGGCCGGAGACGGTCAGGTTGGTGGGCTTGGCGAAGAAATCCTGCTTGTAGTCCACCGCGCCGTCCTCCGTCAGCGGCACATGGTCCAGCGGCAGCGTGGTCACCTGGAACATCTCGCCCGCGCCTTCGCAGTCCGAGCCGGTGATCAGCGGCGTGTGGACATAGACAAAGCCGCGCTCCTGGAAGAAGCTGTGGATGGCAAAGGCGATCAGACTGCGGACGCGGAACACCGCCTGGAACGTGTTGGTGCGGGGCCGCAGATGGGGGATCGTCCGCAGGAACTCCATGGAGTGCCGCTTCTTCTGCAGGGGATAGTCCGGGGCGGAGGGGCCCTCCACCTCCACGCTGGTCGCCTGGATCTCAAAGGGCTGCTTGGCGTCGGGCGTCAGCACCAGCGTGCCCTCCACCACGACGGCCGCGCCGACGTTCAGCTTGCTGATCACGGAGGAGTTCTCCTCCGTGTCGTTGTACACCACCTGCACCGTGGCGAAGAAGGTGCCGTCGCTGAGCACCAGGAACCCGAAGCTCTTACTGGCGCGGTTGGAGCGGACCCATCCGCCGACCCGGACCGTCCGGTCCGCGAAGTCCGCCGTCCGGCGGAACAGCTCTTTGACTGAGGTTAAAGTCATGGAAAAACAGTCCTTTCTGTGGCTCCCCGCGTCGGAGCCGGGGGAGGCGATCAAAACAACAGCATTATACCCCAAGCGCGTGGAAAATTCAACTCAGACCGGCAAAAAAGTCTGCGCGCGCCGCGCCGCTCCGCCGCGTCCCCGGCGGAAAAACGTATTTTTCGATATTACCCTGCGAAAACAGTAGAATCCGCCCGCCCGGTGTGCTATGATAGGGAAAACAACAGGCAAAGGAACGTTGTCTATGCTGTCGATCAAAAAACGCAACGCGGAGCCGACGGTCAGCGTGCCGCGGCTTACGACCCGGGCGGACTATGGCCTGACGCAGCAGCAGGTGCAGCAGCGGCAGGAGGCCGGGCTGGTCAATACCCCGGTGGAGTCTCCGACCAAGAGCGTGGGACAGATCATTCTCGGCAATGTATGCACGTATTTCAATTTGATTTTCGTGGCTCTGGCCGTGCTTCTGGCGACGGTCGGAGCTTATACCGAGTGTACCTTCCTGGGCGTGGTGATCATCAACACAGTGATCGGCACCGTGCAGGAGATCAACGCCAAGCGGAAGCTGGACCAGCTGACCATCTTCAATCAGCCGAAGATCGGCGTGGTGCGGGAGGGCGAGCTGGTCACACTGCCCACCGATCAGGTGGTGCTGGACGACGTGGTGGAGTTCGCCGCGGGCAGTCAGATCTGCGCCGACGCGGTGGTCCTCAGCGGCGAGGTGCAGGTCAACGAGTCGCTGGTCACCGGCGAGTCTGACGAGGTGCGCAAGGAGCCCGGGGCCAAGCTGCTCTCGGGCAGCTATGTCACCAGCGGCGTCTGCCGTGCGCGGCTGGAGGCAGTCGGCGCGGACAGCTTTGCCGCCCAGCTGACGCTGGAGGCCAAGCGGGAGAAGCAGAAGCAGCGCGGCGGCATGCTCAAGTCCCTCAACGCTCTGCTGAAGATCATCGGCGTGGCCATCATCCCCATCGGATACCTGCTCTATCGCCGTCAGACGGCGATCCTGGGCCTGAGCCATGCCGACGGCGTGGTCAACACCACGGCGGCCCTGGTGGGCATGATCCCCGAGGGCTTGTATCTGCTGGTGAGCGTGGCGCTGGCCGTCAGTGTCCTGCGTCTGGGACAGAAGCGGACGCTGGTCCAGGACGACCGCTGCATCGAGACCCTGGCGCGGGTGGATGTGCTCTGCGTGGACAAGACCGGCACCATTACCGAGCCGGATATGCAGGTGCAGGATCTGATCCCGCTGGACGAATGCCCGCTGGAGACGGCGGAGGCGGTCCTGCGGGACCTGGCCTCCAACCTCAGCGCGGACAATCAGACCATGCAGGCCATCCAAAACCGCTATCGGGCCGCGAACTTCCGGCCGGCGCAGCGGGTGGAGGGCTTCTCCTCCGTGACCAAGCGCAGCGCGCTGGACTTTGGAGAGAGCGAGGCCTATCTGCTGGGCGCGCCGGAGTTCCTGCTGGGTGAGCGCTTTGAGGAATACCGGGAGCAGATCGAGACCTACACCGCCCGGGGCAGCCGCGTGCTGCTGCTGGGCGCGGCGGAGTCCATCGACGAGCCGCCGCCCTGTCGGCCAATGGCCCTGCTGCTGCTGGAGAACCCCATTCGGGAGACCGCGGCGGAGACCTTCCGCTGGTTCCGGGAGCAGCAGGTGGAGGTCAAGGTCATCTCCGGCGACACGCCGCTGACGGCGGCCGCCGCGGCTGCCGCCGCGGGCATCCCGGACACGGACCGCTGGGTGGATGCCACCGCCTTGAAGACCGAGGCGGAGGTCGCCGCCGCTGCCACGCAATACACCGTCTTCGGCCGCGTCCGGCCGGAGCAGAAGCGGCAGCTGGTGCAAGCGCTGCAGAAGGCCGGTCACACCGTGGCCATGACCGGCGACGGCGTCAACGACGTGCTGGCGCTCAAGAGCGCGGACTGCTCCGTCGCCATGGCATCCGGCTCCGATGTAGCCTCGCAGGTGGCGCACATCGTTCTGCTGGACAGTGACTTTGCCGCCATGCCGGCAGTGGTGGCCGAGGGACGCCGCGTGATCAACAACATCGAGCGGGCGGCCTCCCTGTTCCTGATGAAGAATATCTTCTCCTTCTTCCTGGCGATCATCTCGATCACGGCGGTCTTTGCCTATCCGCTGGAGCCGCTGCAGATCTCGCTGATGAACGCCGTGTGCATCGGCATCCCGTCCTTCTTCCTGGCGCTGGAGCCCAACGAGAACCAGGTCCGGGGCCGCTTCCTGCCCAACGTGCTGCAGCGGGCCTTCCCGGCGGCGCTGACCTGCCTGTTCGCGGTGATTTACGTGGTGCTCTTTGCCCGCGCCTTCCCGATCGACGACAGCATCGTCAGCACCATCGCCTCGGTGCTGCTGACGACAGTTGGCTTCTTCATGCTCTGGCTGGTCAGCCGGCCCATGACCCGCAAGCACTGGATGCTGATCGGCGCGATGGTGCTGGTGTACCTGCTGGCGGTGTCGATTGCGCCGCGGCTGTTCAGCCTGCATCCGCTGGGCTTTGGCGGCTGGCTGCTGCTGGTGGTGTTCCTGCTGCTGATGCCGTCGGTGCTCTATGTGTTTACGCGGCTAGCGAATTTCCTCCGCACAGGCGCGGACAAGGTGCGCCGCTTCGCCGCCCACGAGCGGGAGGAGCAGCGCAGGGAGGAGGAACGGAAGCTGGAGGAGCAGCGCAAGAACAAGCTGGAGGAGAGCGGCAAATGAACGACACCCCCAACCCGAGTCCCGATTCCGGCGCCGACGGCAGCAGCCGGAGGGAGGTGGTCCGCCGCTGGGCAGGCCTCATCCTGGGCACGCTGGTGCTGATCGGCTGTGCGCTCCTGGCCGGGAAGGCCATCGAGCGGGTGGTCGCCCCGCAGGTCCGCTATGAGCAGACCGTCGTCCTGGATATCCGGGAGCTGTACGGTACCTGGCGCTATGCGGAGACGGCCCACCGGTGGTACGGCTCCGAGCTGACGCCGGAGGCGCTGGACGAGCAGATGCGCGGCACGGTCTATGTCATCACGGAGGAGCTGTTCTTCGCCGCCGGCGGGCAGAACTGGTCCGTGGAGCGCCCCTCCTATGTCCTCCACCCGCTGGAGGAGGCGGACAGCCCGCTGGACGACGTGTCGTCCTGGGTGGACGAGCCGATCCTCGGCTATTACGCGGTCCTGTCCTCCGGGGGTACGGTGCAGCCGTACCGGATCTATGTTTCCCGGGAAAACTGTTATCTGGCCAAATACACCGACCAGACCGAGGGCCGCCGGGTCGCGCTCTATGACCTCTTCCGCCTGGAGAAAGCCGAGTGAGCGGCGGACCTGAATGCGCTATCTTGTGTTATGTATTCCATACAACCACAAAAAGCAGACCGAAAGGTCTGCTTTTTGCGCAGTTTGACGAGAATTTGTGCGTTTTGACCGGGCAGAGGCTTGCAAACGCAGTCGGAATATGGTAAACTGATCGTTGCCGAATGTTGACTTGAAATGGAGGCAGTTTTCTATGAAACGACATGTTTTGACAGGAGCGTCCCGCCTGCTGTCAATGCTGCTGTGTCTGGCCCTGCTGACCGGCGCGGTGAGCGTCATGGCAGCCGGCGCGGAGCCGCGCACGATCCGTGAGACGGCCGCGCCCGACTGGGTGCGGGAGCCTGACGCGGACCCGCTGCGCATCCCCACCAGCGGCGACTGCGGCGGAGAGGACGACGGAACCAATCTGCACTGGCAGGTGAGCGGCAGCAAGCTGATCATCACCGGCGAGGGCAAGATGGCCGATTACCGTGCCAGCAAGCAGCCCTGGCGCGCCAGCCGCGGCAAGATCACCACGCTGAGCATCGGCACCGGTGTGACCTCTGTCGGCAGTTACGCGTTCTATGACCTGCCCAGCCTGACGGCGGTGCCGGTCCCCGGCAACGTCGAGACCATCGGCGACTATGCCTTTGCCGAGTGCCCGGTGCTCGAGACCGTGACGGTCCGGGACGGCGTTCAGTCCATCGGCGAAGGCGCGTTCAGCGAGTGCGTCAGCCTCAAGACCGCGTCCCTGCCGGAATCGGTCACGGAGCTGAGCGAGATTCTGTTCCTGCACTGCGAGGATATGACGACCGCGACCTTCTCCTCCGCCGTGACGGATATCGGCAGCAGCGCCTTTGAGGGCTGCACCGCGCTCAGACGCGTGACCCTGCCCGACACGCTGCGCACCATCGGCGACTATGCCTTTGCCGAGGCTGGCCTGAGCGACGTCACGGTTCCCGGCGATGCCGAGATGGGCGAGGGCGTCTTTGAAAAGTGCGAGCAGCTGACGAGCGCGGTCCTCTCCGACGGCATCCCCGCCGTGAAGAACCGGACCTTCAACGGCTGTATCGCCCTGGCGACGGTGCGCCTTCCCGACTCCGTCACCGTTATCGGCGACCAGGCCTTCACCGGCTGCGAGAGCCTGACGGAGGCGGTCCTGCCCAGAAATCTGACCGCCATCGGCGACCGGGCATTCAACGGCTGCGAGAGCCTGACCGAGATGACCATTCCCGCCAAGGTCACGAGCATCGGCGACCAGGCCTTCTGCTTCACCAAGCAGCTGACCGGCTTCGCCGTGGAGGAGGGCAATACCGCCTTCTCGGTCCGGGGCGGCGTCCTCTACGACGCGGAGGAGACCACGCTGATCCAGTACCCCGGCGGGCTGGCCAACGACGGCTTCGACATCCCCGGCACCGTGACGACGGTCGAGCCCTGTGCCTTTGCCGCCTGCGAGCACATCAACGGCGCGATCTACATCCCGGCCGGCGTGACCGCCATCGGCGCGCGCGCCTTCATGCTGTGCCTGGCGACGACCGCCTATGAGGTGTCTGACAACAACCCGAGCTACAGCAGCGACGAGGCCGGTATCCTGTACAACAAGGATCAGACCGTGCTGCTCCAGTATCCCTGCGCCTCCACAGCGGAGGAGCTGGCCATTCCCGACGGCGTGACCGAGATCGGAGACTATGCCTTTGCCGGTACCGCCGCGCTGTCGGAGCTGACGGTGCCCACCAGCGTCACCGACATCGGCGCCGCGGCCTTTCAGGACTGCCTGCTGACCGACGTCTATTACGCCGGGCAGAAGTCCCAGTGGGACGCGATCCGCATTTCCTCCGGCAACGACGCGCTGACCAATGCGACGCTGCATATGCTCCTGGCCGTCACCAAGCAGCCGGAGGACGCGGTGGTGACCCTGGATGAGAACGCCACCTTCACCGTCGAGGCAGCCGGCGACGGCGCCCTGACCTATCAGTGGCAGTACAAGACCGCTTCCGGCACCATTTGGCGCAACAGCACCATCGCCGGTTCGGACAGCGATACGCTGACAATCCAGGCGACCAAGGCACGCGAGGGCATGAGCTTCCGCTGCCGGATCGTCGACTCCGAGGACGCTGAGGTGACCACCGACGCCGCGAAGCTGATCACCAAGCCGAAGATCCTGGTCGATCCGCGGGATGTGACGGTCGCGGCCGGTGCCAAGGCCAGCTTCTCCGTGGAGGCCGACGGCGTGGGCGAGCTGAGCTATCAGTGGCAGTTCCAGCCCAAGAACTACACGACGCGCTGGTACGACAGCTCCGCCGAGGTCGATGAGAACGGCACTGTGACCATCGACGCCACCGAGGCCCGCGACGGCCAGAAGTACCGCTGTGTCGTCACCCACGGCAACGGCCAGAGCGCCGAGTCCGAGGCGGCGACGCTGCATGTGACCGCCGCGCCGAAGATCACCCCGCTGGAGGAGGGCCAGGAGAATCTGATCGTTGTGATCGGCGAAACCGCCACGCTCCATGTGGATGTGGTCGGCGCTGAGGTGCTGACTTATCAGTGGTATGTGAAGAAGGGCGACGCCGACTGGGCCGAGGCCGAGGACGACGGCGCGAAGACCGACACCATGACCTTCCCCGCGGAGGCCGAGCGCAACGGGGAGCAGTTCTACTGCAAGGTCACCGACGCCAATGATAACAGCGCGGAGTCCCAGGTGCAGACCCTGAAGGTCAAGCTGAAGATCACGCAGCAGCCGGTGAACCAGGAAGCCCATGTGGACGAGGTCACCACCAGCGTGAATGTGACCTTCCATGTGGGGGCCGAGGGCGTGGATCCGCTGACCTATCGGTGGCAGTATCAGCCCAAGGACTATGAGGAGCGCTGGTACGACTCCGCCATGACCGGCAGCAACACCGACACCATGACCGTGGCGGCCACCGAGGACCGCGACGGTCAGAAGTACCGCTGTGTCATCACCGACCCCAACGGCTTTGAGGAGATCTCTGAGGTCGCGACGCTGAGCGTGTCCACAGGACCCTATATCAGTTCCCCGACGGAGGATGTCGAATATGACGCTGCCACGGGCGAGCCGGTCACCTTCTCGGTGACGGCCACCGGCCTGGATCTGAGCTATCAGTGGCAGTACAGCTCCGACAACGGCGCCAACTGGCGCAACTCCGGCTACAGCTCCGCCAAGACGGCCACGCTGAGCTTCAACGCCGAGAAGCGCTTCAGCGGTTATCTGTATCGCTGCGTCGTCACTGACGTGGACGGCAAACAGGCGATCTCCAAGACGTTCAAGCTGACCGTCGCCGAGCTGAAGATCACCACCCAGCCGGAGAGCGTCGTTGCCGCCCTGGGCGATTACGCGGTTTACAGCATCGTCGCCGCGCCCAATGACTCCGTGACCTATCAGTGGCAGTACAAGACCGCCGCCGGCACCACCTGGCGCAACAGCACCATCGCCGGCGCGAGGACCGATACGCTTTCCATCCAGGCCACCGAGGCCCGCGACGGGCTGAGCTTCCGATGCGTCGTCAGCGACAACAGCGGCAACAAGCTGACCTCCGACGAGGTCACCCTGGGCGTCAAGCCGAACGTCGTTATCACCGCCGACCCGGCCAACGCCACCATGCCCGCCAACCAGAATGTGACCTTCACCGCTGCGGCGGAGGGCATCGGCACCCTGGATTATCAGTGGCAGGTCCTGACCAAGGCGACGGATGACAACCCCTCGCCCGAGTGGACCGACCTGCCCGACGAGAATGCCCAGACGCTGACCGTCACCGCCACCGAGGAGATCGACGGCTGGCAGTATCGCTGCGTCGTGGGCCACACCGGCAACGAGCACCGCAACGAATCCAACGCGATCACACTCCGCTGCACGGCCAGACCGCAGATCACCCCGCTGGCCGAGGGGGAGGAAATTGTCTCCGTCACGGTCGGCGAGACCGCGTCCTTTACCGTGGAGGCGACCGGCGTTGAGCCGCTGACCTATCAGTGGCAGTACAGCGCCGACGGCGGCCAGACCTGGACCAAGTCCGGCTATGTCTCCGCCAAGACCAAAACCCTGACCTTCACGGCGGATGTCAAGTGGGACAGCTACCAGTACCGCTGCATGGTCACCGACAAGAACAAGAACTCCGCCTGTTCCGAGCCGCAGACCCTGAAGGTGAAGCTGAAGATCACTCAGCAGCCGCAGGATGTGACCATCCATGTGGACGAGACCACCACCACGCTGGACGCGGTGTTTACCGTCAAGGCAGTGGGCGTCGGCCTGACCTACCAGTGGCAGCAGCTGATCGACGGCGAGTGGACGGACCTGGAGGGCAAGACCGCCGCGACCCTGACCATCGCCGCCACCGAAGACAGCGACGGCCAGCAGTACCGCTGCATCGTCCGCGACGCCAACGAGAACGAGGAGACCACAGACGCGGTGACCCTGTCTGTGGATACGCAGATCCACATCATCACCCAGCCGGTGAGCGTCAGCGCCAATGTCGGCGACTCTGTCAGCTTCTCGGTGGAGGCCAGCGGCATCAGCCTGAGCTATCAGTGGCAGTACAAGACCCCGGACGGTGACTGGGCCGACTCCCGTTACGGCACCGCCAAGACGAAGAAGCTGACCTTTACGGCGAAGGCGGAGTACAGCGGCTATCAGTACCGCTGCCAGATTACCGACGTCAACGATCAGAAGGCCTATACCGACGTTGTGACGCTGACTGTGGGCAGCCTGCGCATCACCAAGCAGCCGGCCAACGTCACCGTGGAGGCGGGGAAGACCGCGACCTTCACCATCACCGCGGAGGGCACAGGCCTGACCTATCAGTGGCAGTACAAGTCGCCGACCGGCAGCTGGACCAACTCCAACGGCACCGGCTCAAAGACGGCCAAGCTGACTTTCGCGGCCAAGGCGTCCTTCAACAACTATCAGTACCGCTGCGTCGTCAAGGATGCCTCCGGCAAATCCGTGACCTCCAACGCGGCCAAGCTCACTGTGACCGAAACCCAGCTGCGGATCACTACCCAGCCCAAGAACGTCGAAGGCTTTGCCGGTGACACGGCGACCTTCACCGTAGCCGCGGTCGGGAAGGGCACACTGAGCTATCAGTGGCAGTATCAGCCCGAGGGCTATACCACCTGGTACAACTCTACCGCCAACGGCGCGAAGACCGCGTCCCTGTCCATCGGTATCACCGACGCCCGCAATGGCCAGAAGTACCGCTGCGTCGTCTCCGACAGCACCGGCGCTTCCGTGGAATCCAACGCCGCGACGCTGAGCGTAGTTGACCCGACCCTGCGCATCACCGGTCAGCCGACCGATTATACCGGCGCGGTGGGGACGACCGCAACCTTCACCGTCACGGCCGTCGGCCGCGGTCTGAGCTATCAGTGGCAGTATCAGCCCAAGAACAATACCGGCGAGAGTAACTGGTGGGACTCCGGCAGCGTCGGCGCGAAGACCGCTACGCTGAGCATCGAGGTCAAAGCAAGCCGGGATGGGCAAAAATACCGCTGCATCGTCACCGATCAGGACGGCAACGTCGTGACCTCCAATACCGTCACCATTCACATCGGCTGACGGAACACAGACAAAACGGACCCGGCAGAACGCTGCCGGGTCCGTTGCCGCCTCCGGATAGGACAAAGAGGGCCGCGGCGGCTGCCGCGGCCCTCCTGGTTTGCCGGATCGCTGAGTTACACGCTCTCCTTCAGAGCCTTGCCGGCCTTGAAGGAAACGGTCTTGCTGGCGGGGATCTGGATGGCTTCCTTGGTCTGGGGGTTGCGGCCGGTACGGGCGGCGCGCTCCTTGACTTCGAAAGTGCCGAAGCCCATCAGCTGCACGCGCTCGCCATCCTTCAGGGTGTTGGTGATGGCATCGAGCGTTGCGTTGATCATCGCTTCCGTGTCCTTCTTGCTCATGCCGCAGCGGGCAGCGACGGCGGAGACGAGTTCTTGCTTGTTCATGATGAAAAACTCCTTTTGGTTAGTGTTTTTGTCTAAAGTGCAGTCGCATTATACCGTTGAACACGACTTTTGTCAAGGGTTTTGCGACTTTTTTATTGAATTCTTTGAATCAATCTTTTGAGAACGAAATCTGGATTGTGCCGTTGGAAGTTTCGATTTCCAGCAGGCGGCTGCCGCCGCTGCGGTCTCGGAGACTGCTGGAAGAATTGGTAGTCCGGGCCTGAATCGTGAAATCATCTTCCGTTCCGGCGATTGTCCCGGAGACGGAGGCGTTGCTGGTGTGGAAGCGCATCGTCCGGATTTCCTCGCTGAGCCCGTCCACGGAGATCGTCCCGTTGGAGGTCTCCAGCAGCAGGGCGCTGCAATCCGCGCCGCTGACCGTCAGCGAACTGTTGGAGGATGATGCGCGGATCTCCCCGGGTGCGCCGACCGCCGTCATGTCCACCGGCCCGCTGGCGTTTTCAGCCACCAGGTCCGAACCTGTCTGAATTTGCTCCAGCGTAATGGCGGCGTTGGAGGTGACGGCGTGCAGACTCTGCAGTCCGGTCAGACCGGCGGCCTCGACGGCAGCGTTCCGGGTCATCAGCTCCAGCGAACCGGCATAGTCCGGCGGCAGGAACAGCGTCAGCACCGCTTCCTTCGTCTCAAAGATCTTCAGCAGCTGATCGTACCAGTGCGGGGAACCCGTCAGCCGGATCGTCAGAGTGCCGCCCTCGTCAGTCAG
>JAEEGL015226549.1_pt1 | contig 10626 bp, 9 predicted proteins | sample 9134231 | NCBI WGS metagenome assembly JAEEGL01 (sample SAMN16246548, study PRJNA631951) | gut metagenome | biome: gut microbiome; feature: rumen; material: fiber-attached | host: Bos | place: Iran: Karaj | collected 2018-10 | reverse complement strand
GTACAGTTTCTTGAACGCGAACTGCTTACGATTTTGACCGCCAAAGACATTGGAACCGCTCTGAGAGCCGACAAAGAAAACGGATTGCAGGTTTTGTTAGATGATAACCCTGTAAATCAAAACTTGTTGCAGAATAAGAAGAAACTATGTTCTATGCTGAAAGGCAACAGTGGAATCATTATTAATAAGGTGATAAAAGACTATTGTGTGACGATTCTTTGTTCAGATGGTCAGCAATTATCGTTCTCCTTTCCCGCTGACTGTAAGTTAATCAGTGGGATGGATAAAAGAGAACAAGAAATACGACTTGCATTTCAACTGAAAAACCATATTGCAAAGGCCATAGATAGTTTGATGCCTTTTCCAGACATCAACTACCTACAACTATTGCAAGACAGCATTTATCAGGATAGCATTTATGTTGAAAAAGGCGAAGAGTTCAATATTCCTCAAATCAACAACGATTTGTTCTTTTTCAAAAACGACTCTATCTATGCGCTTGTGGCAGACACATCATTGGTTGCCTTGACGTTTTCCAACGCATTGTTGGTCCCAACGGCAAATCATTACACAATTGATGTGAAGCATCGGATGTATGGCTTTGTAGTGCAGAATTACACTATAGACAGTCGAGACTTCAACGACTATTTTTCAAATGGTTATGAACGATATTTTGGAATAGAAACAATGGAACCTGAGAATTTGTCAGGTACGATGATTTTATATAACCGCGACGAGGAGTATATCCATTTGGCCTATGTGACCACAACATTGGATGACTTGATGAACGGAGGGAAAATGACAATGGAATTATATTCCAACATCCCTCAACATAACATTAAAACACTATATGGAAAACGATAATACCCAAAACGAATGAAAAAGACAACTATTTTAATGGCTATGATGGTGTTTCTCCCATCTATTATGTTTGCACAAAGTTTTTTGTCAGAAGAACAAGAACTAGAAATTAAAACTGACAAATATTATTGGGAAGAAGGAAATGCTTTTGATGAGACCATGGCGTATCACGACGCTTTGAACAATTTGACGGAAAGAATCATAAGTGATGTGGTTTACCAAACCAAAAAACGAGATGAGGTTCTGAAAGAATTGGAAATGAAAGCGCATACGGGCAGAATACGACAAGAGGGAATGGTCTGTGTGGTGGCGTGGATTGCAAAAGACAGTGTGTTCGTGACCACACAAAGGCCATTGAATCCACCACAAGAGCCAGTTGTCACCCCTCCCACTTCCACTAATGAGAAGCCTTCTGTTATAACGCCCAATCCTGACACAAACACCAATAAGGTTGATGACCCTGTATTACAGGAATTGATGAGTTGCAAAAACTACAAGGAGGTTAATAAGGTAGCAAACCGACGTGGATTTGTAAAAGGTGATTTTAATACTTCGGCTGGTTTTGACAGACCGGATTTATGTTTGATTGCTGTTTTTGACTCAAATTGGACATTGGCTGCTTTGTTGAACAAAGGTAGCTCGTCTCGACTGGATTTGTTGTCGGGACAAACGATTCAAAGCCCAGAATCACATTATCGTAATAAGGGCTATACTATATGGTATTTACAACGGAAATAATTTAAAATCAAATAAATATGAAAACAATTAAATCAATTAGAATTGTTGCCTTTATCGCATTAGGCACTTTGTTGTTTGGTCAAGTTCATGCACAGCATGCAACAACTTTCAAGTTCAGTGAAACAGCTCCAGAATATGTTTTGCGAAACATGGAAAAAAACGCTAATGCGCTGTTCTCTGAAATAAACAGGAAATACGATCAGGACGAGTCGCAACTAAACATAAAAACCTGTGCTACAGAATTTGCTCAGAATCGAATTGCCAACATGTGGGCTGTAAGTCATTTTTATTGCACCCGTACAAGCATGGTTACACGCGTGCTGAAAATGGTTAGTTCCGATACATATCAAGTAAGGAATATTCCTGTTTGTTATCTGGAAGGAGAAAGTCAAGAGTATCAAAATCGCCTTGCTGTTTTGGAGTTTGACAAATCCGGGAAAATTTCAGACTTTTATTGCACTTTGCCAGAACACGAAATCAGAAGAGCGGATGGAAGTGTTGTGACAGATTTTAGGCATAAAGAGCAAATTAATAATTTTGTAAATAACTTTTTTACTGCATACAACTGTAAGGATTTGGATTTAATCGAAAAAATGTACAGCGAGGATGCCCTAATAATCACTGGTCGTGTTGTGAATTATAAGACCAGCCCAGATTATGAATACTCCACTACAATAACAAATAATTCAAAAATCATATATAGCGTTCAAAATAAAAAAGAATATATGTCAAAGTTGAGAGGTATTTTCTCTCGAAATGAATATATTAATATCAAATTTGACGGGGTTGAGATTATCCAAAGTGAAGCTAACCCCAAAATATTTGGCGTGCGACTGAATCAGTATTGGCATGTTTCAAGAAACGCTAAAGTGCCTGGCTATTATGATGAAGGTAAACTATTTCTTATAATTGATTACACGAATGAGGAACGACCTGAAATATGGGTTCGCACATGGCAGCCTTTCCAAGATGCAAACGGTAAGCCAATACATTATTCAGAAGAAGATTTCTTTGCGATAGGTGATTTTCCAATTGAGCAAAGATGATGAAGGGGCATATCATAGGGCTTTTTGTTTTTTTGTGTTCTTTTGGCACAGCCTGTGCTCAAGAAAGAATAAACGAGTTCTTGGTAAATGTTGATGCGACCCAAGATCCAATGACTTCATATACCCTTTATGGAGCAACGGCTAGCGATGGAGTAGTGATAGTCAATTCGACCATACCAAATTTAGAGTTCGGCATTATGTCTGTTGCCAAGGAAAGATTAAGAAAAGTAGTACATGATAAAGGGAAAAACTGTTATGTGTTGATAATCCAGCCTAATGACATCAATTATCAGCAATATACGATAACCATTAACGCTAAGGGATTTAAACAGGGAAAGATAAATGCCGTTGTTGTAAAAGCGGGTTTATCCTCTGGTTATACTGTGAATCCAAAATACGGAAGTCAAATAAATGTTGATCCATTATATGTCGATGGTTGGGCTGTCTATAGAAACGGAAAAGAATTGAGTAACAATGAAGTTAGAGCACTTTTTGCAAATACAGAATCGTATGATTTATATATGACAGGATTGAAAAAAAAGGAAGGAGGCTCTTTTGAGAAAGTGATGACTGGCATAGGTTTAGGTGCTTTCGCGGGAGGCTCAGTTCTTGCTTGCACGGGGCTCTTGATTGAAGATTATTCAATATCCAAGATTGGTTTATGGATTATGGGTGGAGGAACAGCAGTATGGTTATCTGAGTTGGTAGTTCTAAGAATAACACCATCAATTGGGAAAAAACAAATACAAAAGGCTGTTGATTTGTATAACAATAGAAATATGCGTTCCCAGAACGGTATTGAATTTGAATATGGATTGACGGGAAACGGTGTTTATGTTTCGCTGCTTTTCTAAATCCTGCTAATAATTTGATGGAAAAAACAGAAAACACTGATGACTAGGATTAAACGTTTGATGGTTTGTTTGATTCTGCTGTTCGGTACCATTGGATTAACTATGGCACAGAATAGAATAAACGAGTTCGTAGTCAATGTTGATGAGAACCATAACCCTATGACTTATTATTCTAGTTATGGAGCAACACCCAATGATGGCGTAGTGATAGTAAATTCGACTATACTAGATTTAAGGTTTGGTATCTTATCCGTTGATTCGACTAGACTGAGAAAAGTTGTACCAGATAAGGGGAAAAACCGCTATGTATTGATAATCCAACCTAATGACATCAATTATCAGCAATATACGATAACCATCAACGCAAATGGCTTTATGCAAGGGAAAATAGAGCCTGTTGTGGTAAAAGCTGGTTTGTCTTCAGGTTTTGTTGTAAATCCAAAATACGATTATATTGCATCAACTCATAACACTATTGGAGGCCACGAATATGTTGACCTCGGCCTTCCTTCTGGTACACTATGGGCTACCTGCAATGTGGGGGCTAACAGCCCAGAAGGAGTTGGCGACCATTATGCATGGGGAGAGACTTGGTACAAGGGAAGATATAGTTACAATAGGAATGATTATAAATACATGAAAGATGGCGACATTTTTAAAGTAACAAAATACTGCTATGAAAAAATATATGGTTATAGACGACGCACCGATTATATTTCGACTTTGGAAGCATGCGATGATGCTGCCAACTCCAAATGGGGCAGTGGATGGCGCATTCCAACTAAATATCAGTGGGAAGAATTGAAAGACAAATGCAGATGGACATGGATTAGTGGTGGCTATAAGGTTGTGGGGCCAAACGGAAACAGCATTTTTCTGCCCGCCGCAGGAGCCTACAATGAAAACGGTTTTGTCTCTTCAGGTGGAGCTTACTGGTCAGCCTCACTTGACACTGAATTCTCAAGCGATTCTTGGGGTCTCCTCTTTACTTCTGACGGTATCAAAATACATTTCTTCAGACGCTATAACGGCTTCTCTGTTCGGCCTGTTTGCTCTTTTCGAAAATAGATTTGAACTTCATAAACGAATAAACAACAAATAATAAGATGAATAAGATTAAACATTTACTGGTATTTCTATTCCTGTTAGGTACTTTTGAAACTGTCTTTTCGCAGGAGAAACTGAACGGATTTGTAATCAAACAAGACAGTAATTGTCCATTTACGATTCGTCCAGGAGACGGAGAGTTTGGTTTTGTTGTAATAAACACAACACTTTCGGATTTGAACTTTGCTATTCCTAGCGCACCAAAAAGACTTGTGGCCGCTGATTATAATACTGAAAAGCAACAGTGGATACTAAAAATAGTCCCGAATGACAATAATTACAAGAGGTACAGGATTACAATAAACAGCAAAGGTTTTAAGCAAGGCGAGATTGATGTTTTAGTCAAGCAGAAAGAATCCATATGTTTTGATGTGGATCCATTACATGAACCATGGAAAACTAATGTGATGTGGTATATCGTCCCAGGCTTAGGTCAAATTGAATTGGGAAGCAAACCTGAAGGATATGCCACTATTGTCGGCGAGACACTGCTGCTAGGTGGAGGAATAATTTCAAGTATTTCTGCCAAAAAGCAATTGGAGATTATGAGAGACGTGGATGTGTCTTTAGAAGATTTTATGGCAGCAAAAAGCAAATACAATACACAAAAGGCTATAAATATAACTTGCTATGTTGGCGCAGCTGCTTTATATGGTTTCCATATTTATCGTGTGTATCATTTATCGAAAAAAGCAAAAAACAAAAGGTATGCCTCGTTGACACCGACCATTATGACCACGGATGAAACGATGGCTTTTGGATTGAGTTTTAACTATAATTTCTAATGTTATGACTAAGAAACTATTTATTGGACTTTTTGTCATAGTGACAGGCTTGTTTTATGGTTGTGTCAAAGATTTACACAATTCTGGAATTAGCGAAGCAACCCTTTTGAAAGGCAGAGTGTTAGAGGAGTCTGAAAGAGAACCGCTCGTAAATGTTAGAGTAACAGTGACAAATGGCACAGATGAATATACAAGCACTAAAACAAATAATGAAGGATGGTTCGAATTGACTGTCAATTATAACAATTTTGACGGAGGCAACTATCTATTTTTGGATGCAGGTTCATCGGGTATTACAAAAAAAGTGGATTTGAAAGGTATGGGACAGGAATCGTACAATTATGGGGATATTTTTCTCTATAATAAAAACGACGGTGCCACACCGACCATTACAACAAGTGCGGTCAAAGACATTACTTCCAATGGTGCGGTTTGCGGAGGTAATATCACGTCTGATGGCGGAGCGGAAGTGACTCAACGAGGACTTTGTTGGAGTAAATCTGAGAATCCGACCATAATAAATTCAACCGCTTTATGCGGGACGGGGACTGGTGAATTCACAGGTGCTTTAACAGGCCTTACTCCTAACACAAAATATCATGTTCGAGCTTTTGCCACCAACTCTATCGGGACCGCATACGGAGAGGATAGAGAGTTTACGACAGCAAATGGTGGAGGTAATGCAACTAAGCCAACGGTATCTACACAACCCATTTCGAGCATTTCTTCAAATAGTGCGGATTGTGGCGGTGATGTCACTTCAGACGGAGGCTCAACGGTTACTGAACGCGGATTGTGTTGGGCAAAAGCTGGTACAACCCACACCCCTACTATCTCGAATTATAGTGTGAAAGATAACGGGGTCGGAACAGGTTCTTTCTCATGTACGATGAGTGATTTAATAGCAAACACAGATTATTATGTCCGGGCATATGCTAAAAACGCGGAGGGTATATCCTACGGAGATCCTGTTTCATTCACAACTTTGAGCGGAGGTAGTGGTCATTCTGCTCCTACAGTAATTACTGGCATTGTTACTAACATTACTTCATCTAGTGCCACATGTAGCGGAAGTGTTACTTCAAATGGCGGGTCTGGTGTTGTTTACAGAGGGATTTGTTGGAGTACATCACCCCATCCTGAGTTCAATCCTATATGGGGGCAGCCGACTAATCCAAATGATGCCGAATATGAATATGATAGTGGACATGGAACAGGAACATTTTCAATTGACATTTCTGCGCTTTCTCCAAATACCACATATTATGTTCGCGCTTTCGCATCAAACGATGTTGATAAAGCGTATGGAGATGATGTAATGTTTACTACTCTTGGTAATATTTATACACCAGATGTAAGTACATTATGGGTGGATGATATTACGAGCAGTACTGCAAAGTGTACGGGATATGTTTATGAAGATGGAGGGGCGACGGTGACAGACAGGGGAATCCAATGGAGTACATCTTCGACATTCTCGGATTACTCCGTTGCTCATAGTGGTACTGGAGAGGGAATGTATACTTGCAACTTGACAGGATTATCACCCAATACAAATTATTATTTCCGTGCATTTGCCACAAATAGCCAGGGAACCGCGACAGGTCTTACCAAAAACTTTATGACCTTAAGTGGTAGTGGAGGCGGTGGTGGAGGTGGGAGCACCACGGCAACTATTATACTCACAGCGGGCGATGTTTGGGGTGATGGCACCGGTTACCAAATGTTGCTTGACAAATCTCACTCATTATATGGCTCCACAATTCCGACAGATGGTGCTTTAAGCACTTCTTGCTCAGGCAATGAATCGATATATGCTCAATTTGACTATAAAATACCGACTAACGCTGATGGCAACTGCTCAACGCAGCATATTGTTCATAACAATAGCGTATCTATTACTATTCCCGCTGGAGTTTATGACTGGTGTATCACGAACCCAACACCAGATGATAGAATCTGGATTGCTTCCTCCCAAGGTAATGTTGGAGGTCGTCAAAACGATTATGAATTTGAAGCTGGAAATACTTATGAGTTTACCGTTACATTATCGGGTCAGAATGATGCTGTTAATGTGGTCATTACTGGAGGAGGTAAAGGTAAAAAGAGTATGGGTCTGTCAAATGCAGACTGTAGACATAAATAAAATGGAAAAAGCTGATGAAAAAACAACACGTATTTAGAATACTATATTTGATAATTGGGTTGACAACTTTCGTTTTGTTGCCAGGGTGTGTGAAAGACCTAATTAAAGAAGGCGTATATTCCGAAACAGAATACAAAGGTCGCGTTATAACCAACGAGGGCACACCCGTTTCTGGAGTTAGTGTGTTTCTAAGAAGTGCAGCAGGAGTCAGAATTAACCAGCAGACAACAGATGAGGAAGGTCATTTTGTTTTCACAGCGACACTTGATGAAATTGATGGAGAAACGATTTATTTTGACGGAGGAGGCTCACATATTCTGGAATTGCCCCTTTTGGGAATTGGCAGGAAAGAATATGATTATCAAGACATCGTATTGTATAATTCAATGATTGAAGAATTACCTACTATGCTTTATAGAGGAAAAACGTATTATATATTTCCTGATGTCTTTGGAGAAGCTAAATGGTCAGATGTGGATGAATTGTGTCATAATTTGAATGAAAACATGGATGCAAATTACGATTGTCGTGATTGGTTCGTGCCAAATAAAAGCGAATTGAAAGCCATATTTGACAATAAAGAAACCATTGGAGGTTTTTACGAAGATGGATATTGGAGCTCGGACAATGATGAAGGATTACCCTTATATGTTGACTTTATATCGGGTGCAACGAAACAAGCATCTACAGGAAGCACCTATCGGGTACGTCTTGTGCGTACCAATGGAGGGGCTGGGTTAGATTATCCCGTGGTTGAAACTGGAGAGATTGTTGATGTCGATCAGTATTCGGCAAAATACATTGGCAATGTTCTTTCGGATGGAGGCTCATCCATAGTTGAAAGAGGTGTTTGTTGGAGTAATTCGCCAAATCCAACATTTGGAGGGAGTTCGTATTCTTTAAGTGAAACAATGGATGTTGGCAACTTCGCTAATGTGATTTCGGGGCTTCAGCCAAATACAAAGTATTACGTTCGTGGTTACGCCAAGAACGCTAATGGAGGAGAACGCTATGGCACCGAATTGGAGTTTACAACAAAAGTAGAAGAGAGCGAAATACAAGTGACTATTTTGGAGGTCACGGATGTTACTAGTGCAACAGTAAAATGTAGCGTTAAAATGGAATTGCTTTCGGGATCATTTTCTGGAACTTTAGGCATTTGCATTGACACTTTGCCTCAGCCTACTATTGAGAATACTCATACTGGCGTTGGCGTATCTTTATCTGTCAGCAGCAGTGGCAATAGCAATGTTAGTTCTTCCACAACAACGAGCTTGACCTTTGCTTCTTTGCAACCAAACACAAGGTATTATATTCGGGGTTATGCACAAAATGAGGACACACAAGATGTTACCTATGGTTTTAATGAAATGGTTGTTATAACAATTTCACCAATCAAAACAATAGATGTGAATGTAATCACATCGACTACCGCCAATGGTACTGGCGTGCTGGAAAAGTGGTGTAATGGGACGATTTCATACGGATTCTGCTGGAGTATAACACCAGAACCAACCCTCGAAGATCATCATTCTATTACTACGATAATTCACCACGGTGTTCCATCCCTTGAACAATTTAACGTTGAGATGTCTGATTTAGCACACGGCGTGAACTATTATGCTCGTGCTTACGCAAAAAGAGAGGACCAGAATATAGTTTATTACGGAGAAGAAATAATGTTTACCACAAGATAATAAAGAGACAAGTTTAATCAACAATCGTAAAATAATGAAAAAAACATCATGGCTACCAGCCGTCATTTTGATTGGCATTTTGTGTACAAGCTGTTATAAGGAAGTGCATATTGAGTCACATTCTGAATCAAGCTCCAGCGTTACAGTGAATATTCATTTTGACGCTAGTGTAGGCACGGATACAATTGTTCAAGATACGGTTGTCATTCTATCCAAAGTAACCTTATTAGGTCTTTCTGAGTTGACCCGAACATCCGCAATAGTTGAGGGCGTTGTGGAAGGGTCAAGCAATCAAGCAGACTTTGCATACGGTATTTGTTGGGGAACATCACCTAATCCAACAATCGAAAACTATCATTGTGACCCCATCCGTTTTGTCCAATCAAAGCATTTTGAAATAACTATAGTGGATTTGACGGCGAATACGAAGTATTATGTTCGTCCGTTCTTATTCAAGTCAAACGAATATATTTACGGAGAGAAGTCGGATTCTTTCACTACTAACAATTAAAGTGTATAGAATCAAATGAGATTAACACATACATGCAGCATGAAAAAAAACTTTATTGTAATTTCAATACTCTTATTTAGTATATGTTGTTCTGCACAAAAAACATTTTTGGCTGGAGTATATGATATACCAATTGATGTAACATGCGAGGAGTTCCAACAAAACATAACGCGAGAATCTCAATATTTAGGTGAATACAATATTGCAAGCTTTGAAGAAAGTCCACATATTTACGATGAAAAGGCAGATACCTACCTGGTCGATGATGTTTGGGGGCATGGACGAGCGCATGTATATGTGTTATGTAAAGAAGAACGTGTAAAGCAAGTTTATATGGAGTTTCCATGGGGGGATGCCTCTCAGTTAGGAAGTGAACCGATGGCTGTGTTTACATGGGGAGCAGGTCACGTGTTTCCAGAATTATATGGTTCCCCAAGTGACGAGGGAAATGGGTGGGAAGAAATCAATCATACCACAAGGCATTATTGGTTAAAATCCTGGTATAGGCCTGACGGAATTAAAGTTACTATTAAAGTCTGGCATCGATGGCCAGGGAGTCCGTTCCGAGAACAGGATCATTTTTCTATTAAAGGCAGTGAAGCAAGAACTGAGATATTTTATGAAGTTTTATAAATCATGTCATACCTAACATTTAAGCTAATATCACTTGCCGTTTTGGTGGTATTGTTATTGGCCGTCCTTATTGTGAGGCATAACTCAAAACAAGAGACAAAACAGGCTGATTCATCGACATCATTTACAAATAAGCACGGGTTCAACAATGGTTCTAATGAAACCAAAGTAGAAACGCCAGAATCAATTTGCGTGTTCCGCTTCCGTAATTGGTGGCAACGTGCGAAACGAGAAGATTGTATGCAAAT